>Ga0114931_10008117_pt1 | contig 12739 bp, 12 predicted proteins | sample 2SBtaG_FD_89579 | JGI IMG/M metagenome (GOLD analysis project Ga0114931, IMG submission 89579) | Deep subsurface microbial communities from Kolumbo volcano to uncover new lineages of life (NeLLi) - 2SBTROV14_V59a metaG | ecosystem: Environmental > Aquatic > Marine > Volcanic | place: Kolumbo...
CCCGGCTCTCCACCGGTTATATCCAGCAACAGCCGGGTCGCGCGCTGCAGGGCACGGTGCTGCAAATTAAAATCCACACCGCGCTCGAAGCGATGTGATGAATCGGTGTGCATGGCATATTGCCGCGCCCGCCCGGCAATGCTCTCCGGTGCAAACCAGGCGCATTCCAGGAACAGGTCCGTCGTATTCCCGCCAATACCGGAATCGATACCCCCCATGACGCCGGCAATCGCCAGGGTCTTCTCATGGTCGGCAATGACCAGTGTATCGGTGTCGAGTGACACGCAACGTTCATCCAGCAGGGTCAGTTCCTCACCTTCACGGGCATAACGGACACAGATCCCGCCGCTGAGCCGGTCGAGGTCAAATGCATGCATGGGCTGACCCAGTTCCAGCAGCACGTAGTTGGTAACATCCACCACCGGGTCGATACTGTGCAGACCGCTGCGCCGCAACTTTTCCTGCATCCACAGTGGCGTGGCTGCTTGCGTATCAATTCCGCGGATGACCCGACCAAGATAACGCGGGCAGGCTTCAGGGGCCTGCACGTCAACATCGAAGCGCTCGGGAATGCGATCCGGAACCGGGTCGATGGCAACGGCCGTCAGCGGACTTTGTGTCAGGGCGCCGACCTCGCGCGCAATGCCCTCGATACCGAGGCAATCGCCCCGGTTTGGCGTGAGATCCACCTCGATCATGTGGTCATCCAGGCCAAGCAACTCCGCCACGCCGGCACCGGTCTCGGCATCGCCGGGCAGTTCCAGTAACCCCTGGTGATCATCGCCCATGCCCAACTCGCGGGCCGAGCACAGCATGCCGTGCGATTCAACGCCACGCAGCTTTGACTTCCGGATCTTCAGATCACCCGGCAGGCAGGCGCCGATTAATGCCAACGGGTACTTGCCACCGGCGTATACATTGGGTGCGCCGCAAACGATCTGCAACGGCTCTCCCTGACCGGCATCCACCCGGCATACGCGCAACTTGTCGGCATCCGGGTGCGACTCTACCGCCAGCACCGCACCCACGACCACGCCATCGGCGCCGGCGCCGGCCGCTTCCACCGAATCCACTTCCAGCCCTGCCATGGTCAACTGTTCCACCAGCCGCTCCATGGAGATTGGCGGGTCGACCCATTCACGCAGCCATTGTTCGCTGAATTTCATTTATTTTTCAAAACCCCTGAAACCATTTTCCTTTAATTAAACTGCCGAAGAAATGCCATATCATTCTCGAAAAACAGGCGTAAATCATTCACGCCATAACGCAGCATCGCCAGACGTTCCACGCCCATGCCGAATGCCAGCCCGGTATAGCGTTCGTTATCGATACCCGCATATTCGAATACCTTCGGGTGCACCATGCCGCACCCCAGCACCTCCAGCCAGCCGCTGTGGCCGCATACCCGGCAACCGCTGCCGGAGCACATGACGCACTGGATATCGACTTCCGCCGACGGTTCCGTAAACGGAAAATAGGACGGGCGAAAACGCACACGCAGGTCGTCGCGCTCGAAAAACCGGTGCAGAAAATCGTCAAGCATCCCTTTCAGGTTTGCAAAGCTGACCGTCTCATCAATCAGCAGCCCCTCCACCTGGTGGAACATCGGCGTATGCGTCAGATCGGAATCACAGCGATAGACGCGCCCCGGCGCAATAATACGCAATGGCGGCTTGTGCGCCTCCATGACACGCACCTGCACCGGCGAGGTATGCGTACGCAGCAGGGTATGCGCATTGAAATAAAATGTATCGTGCATGGCGCGTGCCGGATGATGTGCCGGAATATTCAGCGCCTCGAAGTTGTGGTAGTCATCCTCGATCTCCGGCCCTTCCGCCACCGTGAAACCGAGCGGTGTAAACAGCTGCTCGATACGCTTCATGGTGCGCGTAACCGGGTGCAGCCCGCCCGGCGGTTGCCCGCGCCCCGGGAGCGTGACATCAATGGTGTCCTGTTCCAGCTGCTCACCGAGTTGCTGTGCCTGCAATGCCGCATTGCGCGCCTCGATCGCCTGCTGGACCACCTGCTTTACCCGATTGATGGCCTGTCCTGCGGCCGGGCGTTCTTCCGCAGGCAACCCGCCCAGTTGTTTGAGCTGCTGCATCAGGTTGCCCTTCTTGCCCAGGTAACCGACACGAATCCCGTCAAGCGCCGCCGCATCGGTAGCACCGGCAATGGCTTGCAGTGCAGCTTGTTCCAGTTTATCCAGGTCAGGCATCTGTAATTGTTTTCTGGATGAATCAACCTTTAGTGCAGGTCGGGTAGCCCGAAGGCGTAACCCGGCATTTGGATTACCGCGCTATCGCGCCTGACCCGGGCTTGCAACTACCAGTTACCAACAAAAAAAGGGAAAGGCTCTCACCTTTCCCCTTTGTTGGCCGCTTTCCGCAATCGGGGTTATGCAGATAGTCCGGCCCTGGCTTTTTCCGCCAGGGCGCTAAAGCCTGCCTTGTCAAACACGGCAAGGTCGGCAAGTACCTTGCGGTCAACCTCGACCTCGGCCTTGTTAAGTCCGTCAATCATGCGGCTGTATGACAGGCCGTTTTCCCGTGCCGCTGCATTGATGCGGGCGATCCACAGGGCACGGAACTGGCGCTTGCGCTGGCGGCGATCGCGGTAGGCATACTGGCCTGCCTTGATAACGGCCTGCTTGGCAACGCGAAACACCTTGCGGCGTGCGCCGTAATAGCCTTTTGCCTTGCCAAGCACCTTCTTGTGGCGGGCACGGGCATTGACACCACGTTTTACTCTGGACATTGCTTGATTACTCCTGAAAAAATCCGATCAACTAAAGGGCAGCATGCGGCGGACGAGCGCGACATCCGCTTTATGTATCTCGGCCGGCGAACCCAGCTGGCGTTTACGCTTGCTGCTCTTTTTCGTCAGGATATGACGAAGATGCGACTGGCCCCGCTTGAAGCTGCCCGAGCCGGTTTTTTTGAAGCGCTTGGCCGCTCCGCGATTGGTCTTTAATTTTGGCATTGCTCTACCTGATTCTCTGTTGAGTTGTGTTCTGTTGCGTCTGCTTACTTGTGCTTTTTCGATGCCATCACCATGACCATCAGACGTCCTTCCATCTTCGGTTCCTGCTCTACCACCCCGTATTCATCGAGGTCGACCTTGAGCCGGTCCATCATTTCCATTCCCAGTTCCTGGTGGGCCATTTCCCGACCGCGAAACCGCAGGGTCAGCTTGACCCGATCACCGCCTTCCAGGAACTCGGTCAGTTTGCGCAGCTTGATATTATAGTCACCAATATCGGTGCCTGGCCGGAACTTGATTTCCTTGACCTGGGTCTGCTTCTGTTTCTTCCTGGATTGCTGTTGTTTCTTGCTGGCCTCAAACCGGAACTTGCCGTAATCCATGATGCGACAAACCGGGGGTTCGGCATTCGGTGATATTTCCACCAGGTCGAGCCGTACCTCTTCGGCTGCCTGTTTCGCTTCCTCAATGGAAACAATCCCGAGCTGTTCACCTTCCTGATCGATCACCCGGACCTCGGGCGCAAGTATGGTATCGTTTACCCGATGTTGCGGTTTTCTTGCAGCGATGCTTTATTCCTCCAAAACAAGTCGGCCGCGGCTCGCGATCTCGTCCTGCAGGGCTGTTGTCAGCTTGTCCAGCTCGAAGCTGCCAAGATCCCTGCCGTCTCGCGTGCGCACGGCCACGGTACCGGCTTCTGTTTCCCTGTCGCCGATTACCAGCAGATAGGGAACCCGTTGAATTGTGTGCTCGCGGATTTTAAAGCCGATCTTCTCATTTCTCAAGTCTGATTTGACCCTCAGAGCCTGATTTTTCAAGGATTCTTCCACTTTTCGGGCATATTCGGCCTGCCGGTCGGTAATATTCAGGATTACCGCCTGGATCGGAGCCAGCCACAGCGGCAGCACGCCGGCATAATGCTCGATCAGAATACCGATAAAACGTTCCAGCGACCCGAGAATAGCCCGGTGCAGCATCACCGGCACCTGCTTGCTGCCATCTTCGGCAATATAGTGGGCCCCGAGGCGTTCCGGCATGGAAAAATCCAGCTGGATGGTGCCCAGCTGCCAGACCCGGTCGAGGCAGTCCTTCAGGTTGAACTCGATCTTGGGGCCGTAGAAGGCGCCCTCCCCCGGCTGCAGCTCCCAGTCCAGCTGTTTGTGGACCAGTACGGCCTGCAGGGCCTGTTCCGCCTTGTCCCACAAGGCATCCGCGCCCACCCGTTGCTCGGGTCGGGTCGAGAACTTCACACTGACGTCTTCAAAACCGAAATCGGCATACACCTCGAACAGCAGATCAATAAACGCGGAGACCTCCTCCTGAATCTGCTCTTCGGTACAAAAGATGTGTGCATCGTCCTGTACTAAATTCCTGACCCGCATTAATCCGTGCAAGGTGCCGGACGGTTCATTGCGTGTGCACGAACCAAATTCCGCCAGCCGCAACGGCAGGTCCCGGTAACTCTTCAGTCCCTGGTTATAGATCTGGATGTGGGCCGGACAGTTCATCGGCTTGACGGCATAGGTGCGGTTCTCGGATTCGGTGGTGAACATATCATCCGAGAACTTTTCCCAGTGGCCGGATTTCTCCCACAGGGAGCGGTCAAGGATGTGCGGCGTGTGGACCTCCTGGTAATCATGTTCTCGCAGCTTGCCGCGAATGTAGTCCTGGATCACCAGATAAATCTGCCAGCCACTGGCATGCCAGAACACCATGCCCGGGGCCTCTTCCTGGGTATGAAACAGATCCATTGCCTTGCCGAGCTTGCGGTGATCGCGTTTCTCCGCCTCTTCCAGCCGCTGCAGGTAAGCCTTGAGCTCCTTCTTGTCGCGCCAGGCGGTGCCGTAGATGCGCTGCAGCATGGCGTTGTCCGAATCACCGCGCCAGTAGGCGCCCGCCAGTTTCATCAGCTTGAAGCCCTTGCCAAGCTTGCCGGTGCTCGGCAGATGCGGACCGCGGCAGACATCGAACCAGTCACCCTGGCGATACACCGAGACCTCTTCACCCTCGGGAATGACTTCGTTGATGATCTCGACCTTGTATTCCTCGCCGATCTCGCCGAACACCTTGACCGCCTGGTCCCGGTCCCAGACCTCGCGTTCGATGTTCAGATCACGTTTGACGATTTCGTGCATGCGTTTTTCAATCGCCGCCAGATCTTCCGGAGTGAAGGGTTCCTCGCGGGCAAAGTCATAATAGAAGCCGTTCTCGATGGCCGGGCCGATTGTGACCTGGGTACCGGGATACAGTTCCTGCACCGCCTGGGCCATGACATGGGCCGCATCGTGACGCATGAGCTCCAGCGCCTCTTCATCCTTACTGGTAATAATGGCCAGCTCGGCATCGGTATCAATAACAAAACTGGTATCGACCAGCGCGCCATCGACGCGCCCGGCCAGGGCGGCCTTTGCCAGACCGGGGCCAATATCGGCCGCCACATCATGGATCGTTAGCGGCTGATCGAATTCACGGCGACTGCCGTCAGGGAGGGTGATTACCGGCATTGCTTGTCTCCAGTGGTGACCGATACGAGGGGCCACATGCAATTAAAAAGAAAGCACCGCGTAGCGATGCTTTCCTGGATTTGGTAGGCGCGATTGGATTCGAACCAACGACCCCCACCATGTCAAGGTGGTGCTCTAACCAACTGAGCTACGCGCCTGCGTGACCGGGAAAGATACCGGTACTTTCAATTGCTTGCAAGGTAGATCAAGGATCAATGGAGCCAGAGTCACTACTGTCCCGTAAGCTCCCTCCCCCATCGGGGCAGGATTGGGGACACGGGAATTACGCATGATCAATCTGGTTTTATGGGGCAGCAGTGAGTCTGACCCCATTGATCCGCCACAACAATCACGCCGTCATCCCCAGATTCCCCATCTCCATGCGGCGGATTTCATCACGCAAGCGGGCCGCCTCTTCGAATTCCAGATTGCGCGCATGTGCGTACATCTGCTGCTCCAGCTGGCTGATCTTTTTAGCCAGTTGCTCCGGGCTGAGTCGGCCATAATCCGCGACCGCTTCCGCCACACTGGCAAAGGAGCGCACCGAGCCGGGCCGCTGTGAGACGGCACCTTCCATCACATCGGCCACAGACTTCTTGATGCTGCGCGGCGTAATCCCCTGACTGGTATTCCAGGCCTGCTGCTTCTCGCGCCGGCGCCCGGTTTCGTCAATCGCACGGCGTATCGAACCGGTGATTTCATCGGCATACAGGATGGCCTTGCCGCGGAGATGCCGGGCGGCGCGCCCGATGGTCTGGATCAGCGAGCGCTCGGAGCGCAGAAACCCCTCCTTGTCGGCATCGAGGATCGCGACCAGCAAGACCTCCGGCATATCCAGCCCCTCGCGCAACAGGTTGATCCCCACCAGCACATCGAATTCCCCCAGCCGCAGGTCGCGGATAATCTCCACGCGCTCCACAGTGTCGATGTCCGAATGCAGGTAGCGCACCCGTACCCCGTGCTCGGCAAGGTACTCGGTCAGGTCCTCGGCCATGCGCTTGGTCAGGGTGGTCACCAGCACGCGGTCGCCGGCGGCCACGCGTTCGCGGATTTCCGACAGCAGGTCATCGACCTGGGTCCCGGCCGGGCGCACCTCGATGGCCGGGTCTACCAGGCCGGTGGGCCGCACTAGTTGCTCGACGACGGCGCCCGCGTGTTCGTCTTCATACGACCCGGGCGTGGCTGAGGTAAAGATGGCCTGTGGCGCCAGACGCTCGAACTCGTCGAAGCGCAGCGGCCGGTTGTCCAGTGCCGACGGCAGGCGAAAGCCGTATTCCACCAGGTTTTCCTTGCGTGAGCGGTCCCCGCGGTACATCCCCCCCAGTTGCGGGATGGTGACATGGGACTCGTCGATGACCAGCAGCGCGTTGCCCGGCAGGTAATCGAACAGCGTCGGCGGCGGCTCGCCCGCGGCCCGCCCGGACAGATAGCGTGAATAGTTTTCAATCCCGTTGCAGTAGCCCAGCTCGGCCATCATCTCCAGGTCGAACCGGGTGCGCTGCTCGAGCCGCTGCGCCTCCACCAGCTTGTTAGCCGCATTCAGTTGCACAAGGCGTTCCTTCAGCTCCACCTTGATCTGATCGATGGCATTCAGGATCGCCTCCCGCGGCGTGGCGTAATGGGTCTTGGGATAGACTGTCAGCCGTGGCACCTTGCGCAGCACCGCGCCGGTCAACGGATCAAACCAGGACAGCGCATCGATCTGGTCATCGAACAGCTCTATACGGACCGCCTCGCCATCGGACTCGGCGGGAAAGATATCAATGATTTCGCCACGCACCCGGTAGGTGGCACGGTGCAGTTCCACGTCGTTGCGCGTGTACTGCAACTCGGCCAGGCGCCGCAGGATGACCCGCTGGTCCGCCCGGTCGCCACGCACCAGGTGCAACACCATGCCCAGGTAGGCCTTGGGGTCACCGAGGCCATAGATGGCGGACACGGTCGCCACGATGATGGTATCGGGCCGCTCCAGCAACGCCTTGGTGGCCGACAGCCGCATCTGCTCGATGTGCTCATTGACCGAGGCATCCTTTTCTATATAGGTATCCGAGGCCGGGACATAGGCCTCGGGCTGATAGTAGTCATAATAGGAAACAAAATATTCCACGGCATTGCGGGGGAACAGCTCGCGCATCTCGCCGTAGAGCTGCGCGGCCAGGGTCTTGTTCGGCGCAAGGATCAGGGTCGGGCGCTGCACCGACTCGATCACATTGGCAATGGTGTAGGTCTTGCCCGAGCCGGTCACGCCGAGCAGCGTCTGGTGGACAAGCCCGTCCGCCAGCCCGCTGACCAGCGCCTTGATGGCCTGCGGTTGATCCCCGGCCGGTTTCATGTCGCTTACAAGGTGGAAGGCGTCAGTCACGGGAGAATATCGAAAGTATCAGAGTTTGCGTATGATTGAGTACTGGTACAGGTATCGGTCACAGGATAACAGCATTGGACAAGATCACGCTTTCCAACCGGGTCCAGCGAATCAAGCCCTCGCCGACGCTGTCGGTCACGGCCCGTGTCGCCGAGCTGCGCGCCGCCGGCAAGGACATCATCGGGCTTGGCGCCGGTGAGCCGGATTTCAATACCCCGGAGCCTATCAGCGCGGCGGCCATCGAGGCCATCCGGGCGGGGTTTACCCGCTATACGGCCGTCGATGGAACCCCGGAACTCAAGCAGGCCATTATAGCGAAATTCAGGCGTGACAACGGCCTCGACTATGCACCGAAGCAGATTCTGGTCTCCTGCGGCGGCAAGCAGAGCTTCTTCAACCTGTGCCAGGCCCTGTTGAATGCCGGCGATGAGGTGATCATCCCGGCACCCTACTGGGTGTCCTACCCGGACATGGTGCGCCTCGCCGATGGCGAGCCTGTCATCGTCCGTGCCGGCATGGAAGCGGGCTTCAAGATCACCCCGGAGCAACTGCAGGCGGCGATCACAGCGCGCACCCGGCTGTTCGTCATCAACAGCCCGTCAAATCCGACTGGCGTCGCCTATACCCGTGCCGAGCTGGCGGCACTCGGTGAAGTCCTGGCAAACAGCCCGCAGGTCCTGATCGCGACGGATGACATGTATGAACACATCTTGTGGAGCGCAGAACCGTTCAGCAACCTGCTGAACGCCTGCCCCGACCTGTACCCGCGCACCATCGTCCTCAACGGCGTATCCAAGGTCTATGCCATGACCGGCTGGCGCATAGGCTATGCCGGCGGGCCGGCGGACCTGATCAAGTCCATGAAAAAGATCCAGTCCCAGAGCACCTCCAACCCGACCTCGATCTCGCAGGTCGCAGCACAGGCAGCGCTGGAGGGTGACCAGTCCTGCATCGAACCCATGCTGAAGGCCTTCCGGGAGCGCCACGATTATGTAGTCAGCGCATTGAACAAGATCCCCGGGGTTCACTGCCTGCCCGCTGACGGCACCTTCTACTGTTTCCTGCACGTGCAGCCGGTCATCGATGCACTCGATGGCGTCGCAGACGATGTCGATTTGACAGAGTACCTGCTGGATCATGCCGGCGTCGCCCTGGTGCCGGGCACGGCCTTCGGTTCACCGGGTTATCTGCGGCTGTCCTTTGCCACGGGCATGGATGTCCTCAAGGAAGCGCTGTCCCGCATCGAGTCTGCACTGACCCCCTGATCAGCCGTTTCCTACCCGGCTTTCCGATACCTTCGGATAGCCGGCCAATTCCACCTGCCCTATGCTCTCACCAGCATTATCCAGTAAAACACACACCCCGCAGGAGCGGGCTTGCCCGCGAACCGGACGTTCACGGTCCAGCGTATTAACCAGAAAGTCGGCTCCTGAAAGATGTAAGCGAACAACAAAGATTCCACCAGGGAGGGCGGAATGGACAGCTCACACAACAAACACGGTACTACGCTACCCGAACTACTGATCAGCCTTGCCGTCATCTCGACACTGACCGTCGGCGCCGGCAACATGATGGCACGGTTTCTCCAGGAAAACCGCATGGTAGTCGAGGTAAATACCTTTGTCACCACCCTGCTCCACGCCCGTGCCGAGGCCGTCAAACGCAATGCCCGCGTCGTCCTCTGCCCCAGCCGGGACGGCAATAGCTGCGGCAACAGCGCGGACTGGAACACCGGCTGGCTGCTGTTCCAGAGTGACGACCGGGAACGCGATGCGGATGAACCCCTGCTGCAGACCGGCAACCCGTTGCAGCCGGCGATCACCATGCGCTCCGGGAACCACCGCAAACGCATTGTCTACCGGCAGGACGGCAGTGCTGCCGGAACCAACAGCTCGTTTACCTTCTGCGACAGCCGCAAGCTGGCAAAACCCCGCGTCATCTGCCTGTCCGGCACTGGCCGGCCGCGCCTGACCCGGACCCGCTGTGACGGGAAACCGGTTGATTGTGCTTGAAAAGCCGGGATAACCGGGCTACCGTCCCGATGACCGAAAACCCCGCCATCCAGTATGATGCGCGCTCTGCTGGTTCTCCTAACGATTTCGTGGTCGATGCACTGAACGATATCCCCGGGGTCCACTGCCTGCCGGCCGACGGCACCTTCTACTGTTTCCCGCACATGCAACCGGCCATCGATGGCGTATCAGATGATGTCGAACTGGCGGAATACCTGCTGGATAACGCCGGAGTCGCCCTTGTGCCCGGTACCGCGTTTGGCTCACCGGGCTACATGCGGCAGTCGTTTGCAACCGGCATGGACGTCCTGCAAGAGGCACTGTCGCGCCTGGCAACTGCGCTGACACCCTGATCAGCCGTTTCCTACCCGGCTTCCCGATTACATCGGATAGCCGATCAATCTTGTCTATCCTATGCTGCCCCCAACAGCATCCAAATAAAACACACACCCTGCAGGAGCAGGCTTGCCCGCGAATCGGATGCTTGATTGACCACCGGGTTCGCCAGCAAGCTGGCTCCTGCATCATCCGGTTCGTGTAGACATATAACAGGGATTCCACCACGGAGGGAGGAATGTCCGGAAAATACCCCGAACAAAACGGCCTGACCTTGCCCGAATTACTGATCAGTCTGACTGTTGTTTCCACGCTGACGGTCGGCGCCGGCAATCAACTGGCGCGGGTCATCCAGGAAAGCCGGATGGTGACCGAGGTGAATGCCTTTGTCACGGCCCTGCACCTGGCACGCAACGAAGCCGTCAAGCACGGTGTCCGGGTGGTGCTCTGCCCCAGCCGGAACAGAAACCACTGTGGCAACAGCAAGGACTGGAAATCCGGCTGGATCCTGTTCCAGAGTGACGACCGGGAACGCGACGTGGGAGAACCCCTGCTGCAAACAGGCAACCCGATGCATGCAGGGATTGCCATGCGCTCCGGTAACCACCGGAAACGCATCGTCTACCGGCAGGACGGCAGCAGCGGCGGGAGCAACAGTTCGTTTACCTTCTGCGACAGCCGCAAACTGGCCAGACCCCGGGTTATCTGCCTGTCCAATACCGGCCGGCCACGCCTGACAAAGACGCGCTGTGACGGGAAACCCGTTGATTGTCCTTGAAAACCTGCCCGGTGCACCTTGCTGTCCCGTTGACCGAAAACCCCGCCATCCAGTATGATGCGCGCTCTGCTGGTTCTTCTATTCCCCGGTAGCTCAGTTGGTAGAGCGGGTGACTGTTAATCACTAGGTCGGCGGTTCGAGCCCGTCCCGGGGAGCCATTTAAAATCTTCAGCTTACGTCCTCCGTCATCCGGCATAAAAGGTGACCATAAGACAGTCGCTGGGTCGAACCGGTGACGGCCTTGGGGATATCGTTGACTGACCCCATTGATACCACTATTCAGACATACTCTATCTGGGTTACAAAAGAAGCATCAGCAAACCCACATATTGCTCTTGATCTGGTTTGATAAGTTGAGGGGTAGATAAAGGCAAAGCCACCATCGAAGGGTAGCCAGATGCTATTATCGTTAGAACAAAGCGCTATTTAGTGGTAAATTATCAGAGAGAATTTACGAGGCTTGTCATGAGCACTAAAAAACGAAACGTTGTGCAAACGAAAAACCCTGTATCCGGGAAGTATGTGAAGATCGATCGGAAGGCGGGACGCATTATTTCGCACAAGAAAACGGGAGGCCCGTACAAAGGGGTACCAATATCAAGAAAGAGCAGTAAAAAATGATCCTGTATCGGCCCACGGATGGGGATGTTCTGTCTGCGAGTCTTACGCTACTGCCTAAGACGTGCTTTCTTATGACCCAGCTTGGCACACCCATACCGAAAGGGATTAAGAAGACAAGAAAGCGGGTAACCGATCAATTACGAAAGAAGCATATTAAGGTCGTCGATGCCGATAGTGTTGTTACAGGCAAGGATTTTCTGGATAAAATCTGGCGAATAATCATTACTGTCCCAGTGGGTGTGGCAATCATTCACGAAGACATGCCGCCTAAAACAGTTGCCAATGTGTTTTATGAGATTGGAATGATGGACGCACTTGGTAAGCGTACCGTTGTTGTGAAGTCCCCGGGTGCCGCAGTCCCTTCTGATTTTGTCCGCACTGAGTACATCAATGATGACGCTAAATTTGGCCAAAGGTTCAGGTCGTTCCTGGACTCTGTGCTTGAACAGGAATCATACTTTGAAACAGTGGGAGAAGACCTTGAGAACAATCCACTACTGGCTATCGACTACCTCAGGCGCGCATACCTGATATCAGGTGATAAACGACACCAAGCCAGAGTGCAAGAACTGCTGGAAAGTGCTGGTATAGAGGACCGAGCCAAGAACAGCGTGGAAAAGTTACTGGCACGATTTTAAATAGTTGCCAGTGCTACCCCCTCTTCCGGCGTCGCCAGATCGCTTACAATGCAAGAATATTCTCAATACCTCATGGTGGGTGATTGCTAAAATAGCGTAACAGTTGCTCATACCGTGGCACAAGTTTAGTGTTGTTTGCTTCTTTATGTTGCTGTAACTGATTTGTTACATGCTCCCTTGCCATTCACATCTTCACCTTGATCCTGCAGTGCAGGGTTTTCTCGACCAGCCTCTTCAAATTCGCGAGCCCGCCCGCCCTGCCCTCGATTGCGGTACGCAGTATCTGATCGTGCCCAAGCAGCCAATCATGAATATTTCTCAAAGAGATATTCCTCTATGTCTGCGCTGATATCACTAAGGTTCTTAAGCTCATCTATTCTCTCCATTTCTTGCCGCTCGGACCGTGAATCCTTTCCAGCCCTTCTTCTAAAAAATCCCGCTCCATCGTCAACTGGCCAATCTTTGCATGAAGCTCCTTAACCTGACCGGCCGCTTCCTGCTGTTGC
>Ga0114931_10008118_pt1 | contig 12739 bp, 9 predicted proteins | sample 2SBtaG_FD_89579 | JGI IMG/M metagenome (GOLD analysis project Ga0114931, IMG submission 89579) | Deep subsurface microbial communities from Kolumbo volcano to uncover new lineages of life (NeLLi) - 2SBTROV14_V59a metaG | ecosystem: Environmental > Aquatic > Marine > Volcanic | place: Kolumbo...
AGGTGCGCCTGGGCGATCGGCACGCGCCGGTCGACCCGCAGGGCGAGGCGATGCTGTCGTACCTGGGCAAGAACGAGACCTTCCCCCGGCTGTCGGCCGCCGACGTGCTGGACGGGCGCATTCCCCACGGCGCCCTCGCCGGCAAGCTGGTGCTGGTCGGCTTCACCGACAAGGCGCGCGACAAGGTGCAGACGCCGCTCGACGCCAAGATGGACGGCGTCGAAATTCACGCCACCCTGGCGCACAACCTGATCTACGACCAGCTGATGCGACCGACCGCGCCGGCGATCACGCTGCTCACCATGCTGGCGCTGGGCGCGCTGATCACGCTGGCGCAGCTGCGCGTGCTGCGCCGCCGGCGCGCGTGGCTGGGCGGCGTCATCGTCGCCGCCGCGGTGGTCGGCTACCTGATCGCCGCGCAGGTGGCGTTCCACCAGGGCGTCGTCGTCGCCATGGCCGCACCGCTGGGCACCTGCGTGCTGGTGGCGCTGGCGTCGCTGGGCACGGCGCTGGGCACCGAGGGACGCGAGAAGCGGGCCATCCGCGCCGCCTTCTCCCAGTATCTGGCCGAGTCGCTGGTCGAGCGCATCGCCTCCAACCCCAGCCGCTGGCAGCAGATCCTGCGCGGCACCCGCGATGAGCTGACAGTGCTGTTCTCGGACATCCGCGGCTTCTCGCGCTTCTCCGAGACCCTCGATCCCGAACTGCTGTCGTCGTTCCTGCACGAGTACCTGACGCCGATGACCGATCTGGTCTTGAGTTCTGGCGGGCTGCTCGACAAGTACATCGGCGATGCGGTCATGGCAATCTACGGTGCGCCGGAGGAGATGAACGACCACGCCCGCCGCGCCTGCGACACCGCGCTGACGATGCTCGAGCGCCTGGCTCCGCTCAACGCCGCGTGGAAGCCGCGCGGCCTGCCGGCAATCGCCATCGGCATCGGCATCAACACCGGACCGATGTCGGTGGGCAACATGGGCTCGGACGCGCGCTTCGACTACACGGTCATGGGCGACGCGGTCAACCTGGGCGCCCGCCTCGAGCCGCTGACCAAGGAGTACGAGGTCGACATCCTGGTCGGCGAGGAGACCGCGCGCCAGGCCGGCGGCGGCTTCGTCTTTCGCGAGCTGGACCTGGTGCGGGTGAAGGGCCGCCAGGGCACGGCGCGGGTGTTTCAGCTGGTCGGCCGGGTGAGCAACTCGCCGCTGTCGGACGCCGACCTGGCGCGGTGGAATCGGGCGCTGGCCGACTACCGCGCGCACGAGTGGGACGCCGCCGAGCGCGGCTTTGCCCAGCTGCTCGACGCCCACCCGGAAGACGGCCCGGCCCAGGTGATGCGCCGCCGGGTGCGCGCGCTGCGTCTGGATCCGCCGGGAGATGACTGGGACGGCGTGTACGCGCAGGTATCCAAGTAACCGCTCCCACTTTGCCAATGGTCGGGCGGCGGCACTTTGATAAGCTGTTATCGATGTACCGTCGCCAACATCGCCCTTGCCCTTCGTGTGCGACGACGATGCATCCGACGCGGATCCGCGTCGGCGGGGCCGAAGCGATGGCGATCGAGATCTGCTCGGGCTGCGGCGCCTGCCTGTTCGACTACTTCGCCGCCGAGCTGGGGTCGGTGGCGCGTGCCCTGGCGCGGCTGGGTGCCCGGCCCGAGAGCGCGCCGGGGCTCGACCTCGCACCACCGGCCTGCCCCGATTGCACCGTGGCGCTGCCGCTGGTGAGTTATCTGGACGAAGGCCCGCTGATCTACCGCTGCGACGGCTGCCTGTCGGTCTTCGTCACCGCCCACCAGCTGCGCCTCCTGGCCGAGTTCGAGCACACGCGGAAGGCGTCGGTAACCGTGCTCCGGGCGGTCGGCGAACGCCTCGGCGTCCTCTAACCCACTGCAATTACCTCATGACGCAGCGCGGTTGACTTTCCTTCGGCGTACGGATATTTAGGGAAGCGAAATGTCCGCCCCGCGAAACGGCGCCCTCGATCGGATCGTCGAGACCGCCATCTACCTGCAGGCGGAGTCGCGCCGCCTGGCCCGCGAGAGCTGCGCCCGTCACGGCATCACCGCCACCCAGCTGAACGTGCTCAAGCTGCTCGAGGTGGTGGGCAAGCTGTCGCTGTCGGAGCTGTCGCGGCGGATGGCGGCGACCAACTCCACGGTCACCGGCATCATCGACCGGATGGTCGCGGCCGGTCTGGTCACGCGCGAGCAGAGTGCCGAGGATCGGCGGGTCTGGATCATCGCGATGACCGGCACCGGACGGACGCTGTCGCGGAAGATCGAGGTCGCGCCGTGGGACCTGCTGCGCCAGGCACTGGTCGACCTGCCGGCAGACGAGCTGGACAGATTGATCGACACCCTTACCAAGGTGGCCGCCCACGTCGAGTCGGCGGTCAGGACGAGAGACGGAGGCGAAAGCAAATGAGCGACAAGGTGATCATCTCGTGCGCCCTGACCGGCGCAGTGACCAACAAGAACCACTGCCCGGCCATCCCGTACACTCCGGTGGAGATCGCCGAGGAGGCCAAGCGCGCCCATGAGGCCGGCGCCGCCATCGTGCACATCCACGCGCGCACCGACGAGGGTTATCCGAGCTGGGAGCCGGCGACGTTCCAGGCGATCATGGACGAGACCAAGAAGCGCTGCCCGGTGATCATCAACTGGTCGACCGGCGGCGCCGGGCCGATGAAGGACCGGGTCGAGCACCTGAAGACGCGGCCGCACATCGCCGCCCTCAACATGGGCTCGATGAACTACGCCAAGTGGCGCCCGGACAAGCACGCGTTCGCCTTCCAGTTCGTCTTCGCCAACTCGTTCGACGACATCATCGCCTTTGCCAGGGCGATCAAAGAGGTCGGCGCCAAGGCCGAGATGGAGTGCTTCGACACCGGCCACGTGCACTCGCACACCGTGCTCGAGGACCTCGGTCTGATCGAAAAGCCGTACCACTTCTCGTTCGTCATGGGCGTCATGGGTGGCATCCTGGCCTCAGCGCAGCACCTGGCGTTCCAGGCGCGCAACGTGCCCGCCGGGTCGCGGTGGAAGGTGATCGGCATCAGCCGCGACCAGTGGCCGCTGTGCATGGCGGCGCTGTCGCTGGGCGGCGACATCCGCGTCGGCCTGGAGGACAACTTCTACCTGCCGTCGGGCGCGATGGCCAAGTCCAACGGCGCCCTGGTCGAGGCGGCGGTCGACATGGTCCACCTGGCCGGGCGCGAGCCGGCCACGGTCGAGGAGGCCCGCGCCCTGCTCTGGCCCGACGGCGGAGGCAACTTCTAGTGGCGTCGATGCGCGATCGCGTCGCCGAGCTGGAGAAGCGCGCCGCAAAGGTGCGCGAGATGGGCGGCGAGGCGCGCGTCGAAAAGCACCACGGCCGGGGCAAGCTGACCGCACGCGAGCGGCTGGCGGCGTTCTTCGACGGCGGTGAGTTCTTCGAGGTCGGCCTGCACGGCACCGAGATGGGCGCCGGCGCCGATCCGGTGCCGGCCGACGCGGTGGTCTGCGGCTGGGGCAAGGTGCGCGGCCGCCACGTCGCCGCCACCGCCTACGACTTCACGGTCAAGGGCGGATCGATCGGCTTCACCGGCGAGACCAAGGTGACGCGCATGCGCGAGCTGGCGCTGCGCTGCCGCATGCCGATGGTCTGGTTCGTCGACTCGGCGGGCGCGCGCATCGACCCCAAGGCCGGGCGCGACCCGGACATGCTGTCCTTGTTCGCCGGCTCGGGGCACCTGTTCCGCGAGCAGGTGATCATGAGCGGCGTGGTGCCGCAGGTGGCGGCCATGGTCGGCCCGGGCGCCGCCGGCACCGCCTACATCCCCGGGCTGGCCGACTTCGTGCCGATGGTCTCGGGCACCAGCTCGATGGCGCTGGGCGGGCCGCCGCTGGTCAAGGCGATGACCAACCAGGACGTCACCGAGGAGGATCTCGGCGGGGCGCGGGTGCACTGCGAGGTCTCCGGCGTTGGCGACGTCGAGGTGGAGGACGACGACGCCTGCATCGAGCTGGTCGTGGACTACCTGTCGTTCATGCCCCAGCACTGCGGCGAGCAGCCGCCGATCGTCGACTGTGCGGATCCGATTACGCGCGCCGACGACGACCTGCTCGATCTGGTGCCCGACAGCCAGAAGCGCGCCTACGACATGTACGAGGTAATCCGCCGGATCGTCGACGACGGCCGCATCCTCGACATCAAGCCGCGCTGGGCCCGGCCGATCATCACCTGCCTGGCCCGCTTTGGCGGCCGCCCGGCCGGCATCATCGCCAACAACCCCAAGCAGGTCGGCGGCGTACTCGACGGCGATGCCGCCGACAAGGCCGCCCACTTCATCCAGATCTGCGACGCCTTCAACATCCCGCTGGTCTTCCTCATGGACGTGCCCGGCTTCTGGGTCGGCAAGCACGTCGAGCACGCCGGCATCATTCGCCACGGCGCCAAGATGCTGCACGCCATGGCCGCCGCCACGGTGCCGAAGCTGACGGTGGTCACGCGCAAGGGCTACGGCGCCGGCTACTACGTCATGGCCGGGCGGGCGTTCGAGCCGGATCTCCTGGTCGCCTGGCCGGGCGCCGAGATCAGCGTCATGGGCGCGGCCGGCATGGTGTCGATCGCGGCGCCCAAGCTGTTCAAGGGGACCGAGCCGCCGGCCGAGGTGCGCCAGCAGATCACCGACTCGATCCAGAAGAACATCGACATCTACAAGGTCGCCGGCTGGGGATTGGTCGACGACGTCATCGATCCGCGGAAAACCCGCGAGGTCTTGTGCCGCGGGCTGGAGATGGCCTGGGGTCGGGTGGTCGAGCGCCCGGCCAAGAAGCGCGGCGTCATGCCGGTCTAGCCGGACCAGAGGGAGATCCAATGTACGAGTTCACGCCCGAGCACCAGATGGTGCGCAAGATGGTCCGCCGCTGGGTGACCGACAAGCTGGAGCCGCAGGTCGAAGCGATCGAAGGCGGCGCCGAGCCGTACGACCTGATGCGCGACTTCGCCAAAACCTTCGGCATCCCCGACATGGTCCGCGGCGCCTTCGCCAAGATGGAGAAGAAGGCCGCCGAGGGCAAAGGTGACGGCGCGGTCAAGTTGGGTGGCCTGGCCGGCGCCGATCCGGCGATGAGCGCCATCCTGTCGCTCGAGCTCAGCCGCGCCTGCCCCGGTTTCATGCTCGCCTTCGGTGCGTCGATGGGGCTGGCCGGCGGCGCCATCATGGGCAAGGGAACCCTGGAGCAGAAGAAGCGCTGGGGCCTGCCAATCATGACCTGGGACAAGATCGGCGCCTGGGGCATGACCGAGCCGGGCGCCGGCTCCGACGCCTTCCGCTCGATGCGCACCGTGGCGGTGCCCAGGGACGACGGCTACGTGCTGAACGGGCAGAAGACGTTCATCACCAACGCGCCGTACGCCGACACCCTGGTGATCTACGCCAAGATCGATCGTGGCGACGGCACCCCGCTGGCCGACCGGCCGATCCAGCCGTTCGTGCTGGAGAAGGGCGACGCCGGCCTCAGCGTATCCAAGCCGATGAAGAAGATGGGCATGCACGCCTCGCCCACCGGTGAGATCTTCCTCGAGGACTGCTTCGTCTCCGCCGACCGGCTGCTCGGCTTGCAGGAGAAGGACGCCGTCGGCCGCGCCAGCGGCAAGGACGTCTTCCACTCCGAGCGCACCGGCATGGCGCCGATGTGCGTCGGCATCATCGAGCGCTGCCTCGAGGTCAGCATCGACTACGCCCACCAGCGCAAGACCTGGGGCAAGGCGATCGCCGAGTACCAGCTGGTGCAGGAGAAGATCGCGCGCATGTACATGCACCTGGAAAACTGCCGCAACCTGATGTTCAAACAGCTGGGGCTGGCGGCCTCCGGCAAGAGCATGAACGCAGCCCAGGCCAGCGCGACCAAGCTGTACTGCGCGCGCGCCGCGACCGAGGTCGCGCTGGAGGCGATCCAGCTCCTGGGCGGCAACGGCTACATGCAGGAGTACCGGGTCGAGATGCTGATGCGCGACGCCAAGCTGCTGCAGATCGGCGGCGGCACCGATGAGATCCAGATCATCAACATCGCCCGGCAGCTGCTGAAACAAGGCGTTCCGGCCGTGTGACGCACGATCTGAGGTCTTGCCCGCGCGCCGGTTTGGCTACGATGCGCGCCATGGTGGGGCGAGACTGGTTGGCGAGCGGCAAGCACGCGCCGCTGAACCCGGTTAAACTAGACGGAATGCTCCGCCGAGCTGCGCTCGCCGCGCTGGTTGCCGCCTCCCTGTGGGCGTGCAGCCGGCCGATCCCGCACAACGATGCGCCGCCGCCCCGCGGCCAGAGCTACGCCGACTACCTGGCCAGCGGCCAGGCCAAGCCGCCGACGCGGCCCGCCGACACCAACGACACCGACGAGATGGTCGTCCACGTGATCAACGTCGGCCAGGGCAACGCGATCTTGCTCGAGTTCCCCTGCGGCGCGGTGCTGGTCGACACCGGCGGCGAGAAGAACGCCCACTGGGACGGCGTCGCCCACCTGACGGCGTACCTCGACAAGTTCTTCGCCAGGCGGACCGATCTCGACAAGACGTTCGAGCTGCTCCTGCTCACCCACCCGCACCTCGACCACACCCGCGGGGTCGAGGCGATCCTGTCCCGCTACACCGTGCACAACGTGGTCGACGACGGCATGCACAACGAGTGGCTCGTGCAGGACGGGAAGAAGGTACCTGACGAGGGCGGCCTCAACCAGATCGCGCTGGAGACGTGGGCGCGCAAGCACGCCGACACAGTTGGCTACGACGCGGTGCGGGTCGACGACATCGGTCCGCGCGGTCTGACCGACGGCGTCATCGATCCGGTCAACGGCTGCAAGCGGTCAATCACCGATCCGCAGATTCGCGCGCTGTGGGGGCAGGAGTTCGAGGACCGCGACACCTTCGGCAACAACCCGAACAACCACAGCGTCGCCCTGCGCGTCGACTTCGGCAAGTCGTCGGTGTTCCTGCCCGGCGACCTCGAGTTCATCGGCGAGTCTCGGCTGGCCAAGAAGTTCGCCGCCGAGCGGTCCATCTTCGACGTCGACGTCTACATCGCCGGCCACCACGGTTCGAAGAACGGCACCAGCAAATACCTGATGGAGGAGATGACGCCCGACCTTGCGGTCATCTCCGCTGGCCCGTATGGACGCACGGCCACCTGGAGCGCGCGCCGATTCGGCCACCCACACCGCGACGCCATCGCGCACATGACCTCACGCGAGTACGGCGTGAAGTGGAACCGGCCCGACCCGATCGACGCCATGGTCGGCGTGCGCGGAGCGTGGAAGGACGAGATCGTCGAGAAGTTCGAGAAGCGCCACATCTCCAAGGCGGTCTACTGCACCTGCTGGGACGGCGACGTCCAGGTGCACATGAACGCCAACGGCTGGATCCACGTCGACCACGAAGGCAAGTAGGCGGTCGCCGGCGTGCTATAAGCGCGCACCATGGGTATCGACCTCTCGCTGGCCGGACAGACGACGACGCCGATCGAGCACACCTACAGCTGGCGCGACTGCGTCCTCTACGCCCTGGGCGTCGGCGGGCACATGCCCGACGACCTGGAGTTCCTGTACGAGGGCCGCGGGCCCAAAGTGCTGCCCACGTTTGCGGTGGTGCCGTCGTTCCGCACCCTGGTCGACATCGTCGGCAGGCTCGGCGCCTCGGTGACCGCGGTGCTGCACGGCGAGCAGAAGGTCGTCCAGCACCGGCCGATCCCGCCCAGCGGCACCTTCACCACGACAGCGACGGTCAAGGGGATCCACGACAAGGGCAAGGGCGCCCTGGTCGTGGTCGAGGCGGCGACCACGGACGAGCGCGGCGAGCCAGTGTTCGACAACGTCTTCTCGATCTTCGTCCGCGGCGCCGGCGGCTTCGGCGGCGATCGCGGGCCGGCGGCGCTGTCGGCCGATCCACCCGAGCGCGACCCGGACTTCACCTTCACCGAGCGGACCTCACCGACCCAGGCGGCGCTCTACCGGCTGTCGGGCGACCTAAACCCGCTGCACGTGGCTCCCGAGGTGGCGACCGCCGCCGGCTTCCAGCACCCGATCCTCCACGGCCTGTGCACCTACGGCTATGCCGGCCGGGCAGTGCTGGCCCGCGCCTGTGGCGGCGACCCGGCGCGCTTCCGCTCGCTGGCCGCCCGCTTCTCCGGCGTCGTCTTCCCCGGCGACGAGCTGACCACCGCCGGCTGGGAGGTCGAGCCGGGGCGGTTCGTCGTCCGCGTGACCAAGCAGGACGGGACGCCAGTGCTCACCAATAGTGTCGCCGAGGTTGCAGCGACGGCCGCGGCCGGCTAGAACAATGGCGCATTGGGAATGCGTCATTGTGGGAAAAGGACAATGGTAGAGAACCAACGCACACGCATGAAAAGGAGCCGAATTTCGTCCGCCCTCACCCATGACGGGCGGCGCAATTTGGCTCCCGATCCAGGCGTGCGGGTTTAGACAAAGGCCATGACGATGCCCTTTCAGCGCGAGGTCGAAATCGCATCCCGTTTGGCCCGCGAGGCCGGGCTGCTCAGCTTGCGCTACCGCGAGGGCGACCTCGAGGTCGAGCTCAAGGCCGGCGACGAGCCGGTGACCGTCGCCGACCGCCACGCCTCGCGCGTGGTCGTCGAGGGGCTCACCGCCGCCTTCCCCGACGACGTGGTCATCTCCGAGGAGAAGCAGGACGACCTGCGCCGCCTCGACGCCGAACGGGTCTGGTACATCGATCCGATCGACGGCACCAAGGACTACATCCGCGGCGAGGACGGCTTCTGCGTGATGATCGGACTGACCGTTGGCCACCGGCCGGCGGCCGGCGTCATCTACCAACCGGTCGGCGACCGGATCTACTGGGGAGCCCAGGGGCACGGCAGCTGGATGCAGGCGCCGGGCGCCGAGCCGCGGCGGATCCACGTCAGCGACGTGAGCGGCGTCGACGAGATTCGCTTCGTCGCCTCCAAGAGCCACCGCGGCGGCGAGATCGATCAGGTCAAGAGCGCGCTGGGCATCCGCAACGAGCTCAACATCGGCTCGGTCGGGCTCAAGCTGGCGCTGATCGCGCTGGGCGAGCGCGACCTGTACGTGAACCCGTATCCCAAGTGCAAGACCTGGGACACCTGCGCCCCCGAGGTGCTGCTCCGCGAGGCCGGTGGCCTGATGACCGACGTCCACGGCCAGCCGCTGCGCTACGACCAGCGCGAGCAGAACCGGCCGCAGGGAATGGTCGCCACCAAGGGGCGGATCCACGAGGCGGTGGTCGAGAAGCTGGCCGCCGTCTTCCCCCGCGCCTAGCCCGGGCGGGTGCCGGAGAAGGTGTCGAAATAGGCGGCGATGGTCGCCGGAGTACCACTGACGTAGATGACGTCGTCCATCCATGACCGGGTGCGACCAGGTCGAGTCGGCGCCGTAGCCGGTGGCGGTGACCGTCTCGGCCGCCCAGCTGATGCTGGCGCCAAAGCTCCGCTCCTTGCCTCCAGGTGCTCCTTCCCCACCATGTAGAGCAACGCCACGATCACCAGGGTGAGCGGCATCGCGCCGATGAGCGCCAGGAGGAGGCGGCTTGACCGTCGCATACCCTTTCAGGTTAGTCTCTCGGCGGCGCCCGCGGCAAAGGCCGGGAGCCGAAAGGGGGATCCGTGACCAGAGCTTCGACGGGAATCATCGCGCTCGCGCTAACCGCGCTCCTCGCCTGCACCGGCGACACCGGCCCGCAGGGACCGGACGGCCCGCAGGGACCGGACGGTCCGGAGGGACCGATCGCGACCCCGCCGGTCATCACCGGAATCTCCCCCGGCTGGGGCTCGGCGCTGACCACGGTGACCCTCACTGGACAGAACTTCTCCGACACCGCCGCGGACAACCACGTCACCTTCAACGGCGTCGACGCCATCGTGATCAGCGCGACCGCCACGCAGATCGTGGTGCAGCCGTCGCTGGCCACCGACGACGACATGTTCCTGGTGGTCAACGTCGAGGTCGCCAACCAGGTGTCCAACGGCGTCGGCTTCGAGCTGGTCGCCTCGGGTACCGCGCGGGCGTTGCCGGTGATGCTGCCCAGCAACCCGACCAGCGTGGTCGGCATCGGCACCGACGTCTACATCGCCGCCGGCGCCGGGCTCAGCCCACTGGCCGGCCTGTACAAGCGCGACGGCAACGACGTGGTGACCCAGGTCTTCCCGGCGCGGACGCTGCCCAACCTGGGCACCGAGGGCCCGACGACGCTGTACGACGGGCCGATCGCGCTGGCGACCGACGGCACCAACCTCTACTACACCACGCTGCTCGGTTCGGTGCGCCTCTACGAGGTCGGCACCGGTGAGATCAAGGAGCTGATGGGGCCGCCCCTGAGTGGCGGCGACGCCTTCCCGCCGCGCACGGCGCTCACCTTCGACAGCGCCGGCAACCTGTTCGTGCTCGACCGCAACGGCAAAGCCAGCAACAGCGCTTCGGTGATCGAGCTGTCGGCCAGCGGCGCTGCGTCGAAGATCGCCGACGTCGGCGCCAGCTCGTGGGGTCTGGCCAGCGACGGCACCGACCTGTTCGCCACTGCGGGCGGCTTCATCGTCAAGATCGCCGACCCGACCGGGTCGGCGACGGTCACCACCCACGCGGGCCGCAGCGCCACCGCCGCCGGCGTGACCGTGGTCGGCACCGACGTGGTGGTGTCGTGGGACGACGGCCTGCTGACCAAGAACCCGACCTCGACCGCCGGCGTCCCGACTCCGTTCGGCGACGCCAACGGCTACGGCTACCTGGCCCAGGGGCTGTGGACCTCGAGCGGCGGCGATCTGTACCTGGCGCAAAGCGACTCGAGCGCGGTGCGCGAGATCGCTGCGGGCCAGAACGACGCCGAGATCCTGGCGGCTGGCGTGCGGGCCGCCTTCTCGACCCTGCGCGTGGGCATCGACTGGTATTTCGCCACCGTCGGCGACGAGCTGTTCAACGACAACTTCCGCAACCTGCCGGCGGCGCCGGACGCGGCCGTCCTCGAGGTCAAGGCCGACGGCTCCAGCCGCGTGGTCCAGACCGGGCAGCTCCTGGTCGACTTGGTCGACGACGGCTCCGGTCAGCTCACGGTCAGCGACTGCCTGGGCCAGCGGATCTACACCCTCGACGTCGCCACCGGTGACACCACCGACCTGTTGACCGACTCCGACGGGCTGACCTGCCCAGCCGGTCTGTTCCGCGCCAGCACCGGCGACCTGTACTACGTCAACACCGACCTCGGCGGCACGGCGAACAGCACCGTCGGCCAGCTGTCGGGCACCACCAACACCACCGAGTTCGTCACCGGGCTGCCGCCGGGAATCGTCTTCCTGCGCGGCGTCGGCACCACCCTGGTGATGGCCGGGCTGCTGGGCAACAACCCCACGCCGATATTCAGCGCCACGGCCACCGCCAGCGGCACCGCCACCCAGCTGGTCTCGGCCGGTGTCGCGGCCGGCACCGCCGGGCTGTCGGTGGGGCCGAACGGCCTGCTCTACACCATGCGCTTCGCCATCGGCGACATCCTCGAGATCGAGCCGACCTCGGGCGAGGTGACACCGGTCGGCTCGACCCTGATCGACGGCCTGGCCAAGTTCGGTCCCGGCGGCGGCGGCTCCGTCGGGCTATCGATGGGCTCCCTCGACGACGGCACCAAGGTGATGCTGGACGCCGGCCAGGGCGTCATGGCCGGCGTCGCCCCGTAGGCGCAGCTAAACACAAACGCCTGGAGCGGGAGCCCAATTTCGCCGCCCCTCTTGGGTGAGGGCGGACGAAATTCGGCTCCTTTCCAGGCGTGTGCGTTTGTTCTCTACCATTGTTGTTTTTCCACAATGACGCATTGTCAATGCGTCATTGTTTAGCTGCCGGCGACGGTCATCCGCGAGACCCGGAAGGTCGGGCAGACGGTCGAGGTGCGCATGACCAGGTCGTCGGCGACCAGGTCGATGCGCTGCAAGAGGTCGTCGAAGTTGGCCGAGACGGTGATCTCGGAGACCGGAAAGGTCAGCTTGCCGTCCTCGATCATGAAGCCGGCCGCGCCGCGCGAGAAGTCGCCGGTGACGGGGTTGAAGCCGAAGCCCATCATGCTGGTGACGTACAGGCCGCGACCGGTGTCGCGCAGGAGCTCCTCCGGAGACACCGAGCCGGGCTGCATGATCAGGTTGGACGTGGTCGGCGACGGATTGCCGCCGACGCCGCGGCCGGCCGAGTGGGTCGACTTGCGGCCCAGCTTGCGCGCGCTGTAGACGTCGCACAGCACCGTGGTCAGCACGCCCTTGTCGACGATGACGTTCTTGCGCGTCGGCAGGCCGTCGCCGTCGAATGGCCGCGAGCCCGGAGCCCCGGCAATCAGCGGGTCGTCGACGATGGTGACCAGGTCCGACGCGATCGGCGTCCCCTCGCGGTCCACCAGGTAGGACGACTTGCGGTAGAAGGCCGATCCGTTGGTGACGCCGAAGACCATGCCGACGATCGCCCTGCCCGCCTCCGGGTCGAAGACGATCGGCAGCTCGCCGGTGTCGATCTTGCGCGAGCCCAGCGTGCGCACGGTGCGCCGGGCGGCCTCGCGGCCGACCGACTCCGGATCCTCGAGCCGATCGAGGTAGCGGTTGCCGGTCCACCAGTAGCCGTTGCGCTTCCTGCCGCCTTCGTCGTCGCACACCGGCTCGACCACCAGCGACTGGTAGCTGCCCCGGTAGCCGCCGGAGAAGCCGCCCGAGGTCGCCAGCGCCACCGCACCCAGGGTGCGCGACC
>Ga0114931_10008119_pt1 | contig 12739 bp, 12 predicted proteins | sample 2SBtaG_FD_89579 | JGI IMG/M metagenome (GOLD analysis project Ga0114931, IMG submission 89579) | Deep subsurface microbial communities from Kolumbo volcano to uncover new lineages of life (NeLLi) - 2SBTROV14_V59a metaG | ecosystem: Environmental > Aquatic > Marine > Volcanic | place: Kolumbo...
CGCTGAGCGGGCCGGATCTCGAGATCCGGGTTCGGACCCGGGGCACACCCGCCCGGGTCTCGCGTGGGTCGGAAGCGGAAACCGCCCGGACACTCACCGCCACGGTTACGCGCCTCCTCGCACCCGATCGGGAAACCGGCCACCCGTCTCCGCCACCCGACGCCATGGTGGCCGGGGTCTCCGGCGCCGGAGACGAAACGGTGCGGGCCAGACTGGAACAATGCCTGCTCGAAACTGGTCTGGCCCGTCGGGTCTCGGTCACCACTGATATCGCGATTGCGTTTCAGGCGGCGTTCGGCACCGGAGGGGGCATCCTGCTGGTTGGGGGCACCGGATCGATTGCCCAGGGGCGGGACCGCACCGGCAAGATTGTCCAGGTGGGTGGGTACGGATGGCAGTTCGGCGATGACGGCAGCGCCAGTTCCATCGGGCGGGCGGCCCTGAACGCCGTACTCCGGGCCCGGGACGGTCGGGGGCCCGCCACCGAACTCACCGGGGATCTCGCCGACGGGACGTTCGCCCCCGGGGCGGAATGCGATCCCCTGGTGCGAGCCTGGATCGAAACGGCGACTCCGGCGCGGGTCGCCGCCCTGACCCACGCGGTGCTCGCCCGGGCCTCCACCGACGAGACAGCTCGCGCTATCGTGACCCGGGCCATCGAGGACCTCGCCGCTCACGTGACGGCCCTGCTCGACACGCTCGACCTCGATCCCCCCGTTCCCCTCGCCCTGTCGGGCGGACTGTTCCGGAAACCGGTCCTGCGCCATGGCGTCCTGAACGCGGTACGCCGACACCCCACGGCGGTCACGCCGGTCGACGACCCCGACCCCGTGGCCGGCGCGCTGGCCCTGGCCCGGGACCTGGTGGGCTGACCGCTACCCGCCTTCCTCCACTACCGGGCGTCCCCAGATCCGGAAGACGAGCACCACCGCGAGCGCCGCCAGGGGCAAGGCCGCCCACACCGACAACCCCATCGCCGTCGGCAGACTCCCGAACATCAGGCTGATCACGCTCACCGCGAGGGCGTACGGCAGCTGGGTCCGCACATGGTCCACGTGATCGCAACTCGACGCCGTGGAGCTGAGCACCGTGGTGTCCGAGATCGGCGAACAGTGATCGCCCATGATCGACCCGGCCAGGACCGACCCGATGCCACCGTACAAAATGGCACCCTGGGTCCCCGGCCCACCGATCCCGCCGGCCAGCACCACCGCCAGGGGCACCACCAGCGGGAGGAGGATGGCCATTGTGGCCCACGACGTCCCGGTGGCAAACGCGATCATCGCCGACACGACGAACACGGCGGCCGGAAACACCACGGGAGGCATCGTGTCGGACAGCGCCCCGGCCAGGAAGGAGGCGGTGCCGAGCGTACTGGTCACCTCGCCCAGCGACCAGGCCAGCAGGAGAATCACGATCGCCAGCAGCATGGAACGCGCCCCCGCGAGAAACGCGTTGATCGCCTGCCCGAGTCGCATGATCCGCTGGCCCACGGCGAGACCGATGGCGGTCAGACCCGCCAGCATCGAGCCCCACATCAACGGACTGTAGGGATCGGCACCACCGAAGATGTCCTTCAGCGTGTGCGGATCGTCGGGGCCCAGCGCGGCCAGTCCGGTCACGACAAGGCCCGCCAGCGTGGTGATCACCAGGACGGCAACCGGAAGGAATCCGTTCCACCACCGGCCCGGCGGGGCGTTGGGCACCTCGGCCAGATCCTCGCCGATATCGGCGGCCAGTTGGGCCCCGGGGCGATGGACCCCATCCCCTTTTTCGGCCCGGCGCTCCGCCGCCAGCATGGGACCGAAGTCCCGCCCCGATATCGCCACCACGGCCACCGCGAGAATGGCCAGCAACGGATAGAACAGGTAGGGGATGGAACTCAGAAATATGCGGAACGGGTTGACCGCGAGGATCCGGGCCGCCAGGGCCGGATCCGCCGACTGTTGTCCGGCGGCAATCGTGAGGCCCCCGTCGATCATGCTGACCTCGTACCCGATCCACGTCGAAATAAAGAAAACGGCCGCCACCGGGGCGGCGGTGGAGTCCACGATGTAGGCGAGCTTCTCCCGCGACACCCGCATCCGATCGGTCAACGGCCGCATCGTGTTGCCCACCACCAGCGAATTGGCGTAGTCGTCAAAGAAGACCGCAACCCCCGCCAGCCAGGCCGCGACCTGGGCCCTCCGGCGGTTGGTCGCCAGGGGGACGACCGCATCCACAATGGCCCGCAGCCCCCCCATCCGGGTCACCAGGCCCACCATCCCTCCCAGCAGCATGGTGAACAGGATGATCGTGGCGTGATTCGGATCGGCCAGGGCTTCCCGGGCAAACCGGTTGGCGGAGAGAAACACCGCGGTCAACGGATTGAAACCGGTCAGAAACAGACTGCCCAGCCACACCCCGGCGAAGAGACTGGTGACAACCTCCCGGAACACCAGGGCCATCACGATGGCGAGCAGGGGCGGGAGGACGCTGAGCAGCCCCGGCAGCACCGGGGCGTCAAGCGTAGCGGCGGCGGTCCCGGCCACCATGACCCGCAGCGGTGTCTTACTGGAAGCGTCAACCATGACCCCGTGGACGTTCAGCGTGTCGAACGGCATCACCACGGTGTCGGCCAGCACCCGGCCGTCTGCGCGTTCCAGACGGATCGGCACCGGCTCGAGCGCCCGAGGCGCGGAGATCTTCACGGTGAACGGCGTGTGCCGGAGGACGACTTCCGGCCCGTCGATCACGACGTCCTGGGCCGTAAGCGCCGGCGCCATGATCAGCATTGCCCCCACCACCCAAGCCGCCGGGGCCCTCATCGGTCGCGGCATGCGTTGCCTCGTTGATTGGTCCGGGGAGAATCTACAGCGTGATGGTCACAACCGCCCGGCCGGGAATCGCCGTCCCGTCCCGGCGCACTGCGGGGTTGAAACGGTAGCGGCGCATCGCTTCCAGGAATTTTTTCCGGTACCCGGGGTCCGGGATCTCCGGTTCGACCCGCACCCGAACGACCCTTCCCCGGACATTCACATCGAAGTACACGAGGAAGGATTTGCCCACGACCGATTCCGGACGATTGTCCGTGGGCGGAAGTGCCGTGAACCGGACCGAGGGCGGAAAAAACGCCCCCCCGTCCCCACCCTGACCCGGGCCCTCACCACTCCCCTCGCCGGTCCCGGTACCGCTGCCGACCCCACCTCCGGTTCCCGTACCCGATCCCGGGCCTCCGCTGAGCCCGACGCCGGAGCCCTCAACCTTGGCCATCGGCAACGGCCGGGCCAGCAGCCGCACGGACACCGGCGTGGTCACGGGCGTCGAAATGGTCCGGACCACCGGCCGGGTGGGCAGTTGAGGCGCCGTCACCGGTGGGGGCACGTGCACGATCGGCGCCGCCGCGACGGCCGGGGGGGCCTGCATGGCGATGTAGGTCACCGTCCGTCCCCCACCCCCTCCCCCACCTCCCCGGCCCTGTCCCGGGCCGGCATCGGTCCCGTCGTCGAGCACCGCCGTGGCCCCCCGGAGGATGAGGACCAGAAGCACCGCGTGGGCCAGCACCGACAGTGCCAGCGACCACCCCGGGCGATGGCGAACCCAGGGAACTGTCGCAGTTGGATGCCGCCGCTGCCGCTCCTGCCCGGTCACGCTGGTGTCCTCTCTGTCCGGTTCCGGTGGTCACCCCGGTTGGGCCCCCCATAACTATACGAAACCCGAAGGCCGCAGTTCCAGTTTCCTCTGCCCGGGATCGCGTCGACGGATTCCGCCCATATCCCCCGATACACGAAACGCGGGGCCGAAGCCCCGCGTCTGTGCCATCCGGTGTTGCGATCGAACCGGCGGCCGTCAGCCCGCCTCGCCGGTCGTCTCTTCCTCCGGAGCCGGCGGCGTAAACCCGATCACCTGCACCCCCGCCCCCCGCGCAACATCCATCGCGTCGACGACATCCTTGTACTTCCGGCTTCGAGCGGTCTTGATGAACATCAGCTTGGCCGGCCGGTTGTCGTAGATCTCGTGCAGCTTCTGGTCCAGAAGCGCAAACGGAATCGTGTCGGAGTTGATGGCGTACTTGCCGTCCGCCGTGAGCTCCATGACGATCTGGTTGCTCTGCACCGACTCCATCTGCTCCTTTTCGACCTGCTGTTCGGGAGGCAGTTGCACCTTCATGACCTTCCGCGACAGCGGGATCTGCATCATGAAGATGATGAGCAGCACCAGCAACACATCGATCATCGGCACGACGTTGGGTTCGTCGTTGTACTGCTTGTCGCCGCCTACCTGCATGCCCATGGCGCTACCCCCCTCCCCGAACCTGGGGACGTTGCTCGTCCGTGACCGCCGCCAGGACCCTCACGCCGGCTTTCCGGGCGATGTCCATGGCGTCTTCGACATAGGAGTAGTCGAGCCCCTGATCGGCCCGGAAATAGAGAATGGAGTTGCTCCGATTCTCGTAGATCTGGGTCAACAGACTCGCCAGGCGTTCGGTCTGATCCATCTGTCCTTCCATGCCGGACGGCACCACCGGACCGATCTCCCCTGTGCCGGGATCGAGGTAATACTTGCCGTTCTGGTCGATCCCGAGAACGACATCGCCGTCTTCTTCCTCGGCCTTCTCGATGTTGCGGGCTTCGGGCATCTGTGCCTGGAAGCCGGCCGAAATGATGGGCGTAACGATCATGAAAATAATCAGCAACACCAGCATCACATCGATCATCGGAACCACGTTGGGTTCCGACTTGACTTCGCCACCCCCACCGACTGCCATACCCATTGGTCAGGACCTCCTGCGCATCGTGTTCAGATCGTGGGAAAGTCCCGTCCTACTGCATCGGGGCGTCGCCACCGGTCTGGGCCGCCTTGAACTCCTTCGTGAAGATCGAACGGCCAAACTCGCTCCCGACGCTCTTGATCAGGTAGTCGATCAGTTCCTTGGAGGTGTAGGTCATCTCCACGGTGATCCGTTCGATCTGGGTCTGGAAGTAGTTGTAGAACCACACCGCCGGAATCGCGACCAGCAGACCGAACGCCGTGGTGATCAGCGCCTCCGCAATACCGGCGGAGATGGCACCCAGGCCGCCCGATCCACTGTCGGCCATGCCCATGAAGGAGTTCACCACCCCCATCGTAGTACCCAGCAACCCGACGAACGGGGCCGTGGCACCGACCGTGGCGAGTACCGGCAGGCCGGTCTTCAGATCCGCCAGCAGAATCAGCATCTGGCGTTCCACCGCTCGCTCCGAGGAGTTGATGTCGCCGCTGGTCACCGTCGCCCGATCCTGGATCAACGGCTTCACCTCGGCCAGGGCCTCGCCCAGCACCCGGGCCACGTGGGAGACCTTCTTCGACTCCGCCAGCTCGATCGCCTCGTCGAGCTGTTCCTCCTGGAGGAAGCGCCCGAATTCCGGTGCGAACGTCCGCGTCTCCTTCTTGCTCTTCCGGAGTCTCCACCACTTGGCCACCGCCACGCTGAGGGACCACATGGACATCAAGCCCAGCGTGATGATCACCCCGCGGGCGAACCCGCCCGCCTGATTCCAGAGTGCGAGAAGTGAAAATGAATCACCCATGGTTTCCTGCGCCTCCTCGAAAGGATGTAAACGCCCAGTCACTTCGGTGCGGCAGCCCGCACCCCATCATGTATGTGCTCAGTCCCGTTGAATCGTAAAACCGATGGACTGTTGTACGAGTACCCGCACCGCCACCCCGCGCACCCGACCCGGCCGGTAGGTGCTGCGCCGAATCACGTCCTTGGCCGGCGCCTCAAACGCCCGGTTCGTCGAGGCGAGCACCTTGATACTGCTCGCCTCCACCCGCCCCGTCGTGTCGATGACAAACTCCAGCGTCACGTGCCCCTCGATGCCAGCCTGTCGGAGCATCTCCGGATAGCGGGGCGAAGGACCGGACAAACGCTCGGGCGGTTCATCCACCGCGGCTTCCAGGAAGGTCTGGGTCAGGTCGACCGGACCGGTTCCTCCCACCACGCCGGAAAAGACTCCGCCCTCGACCCCTTCACCCGAGAAATCCCGGGGATCGAACCGCTCGGTCAGGTCGATCGGGGGAATGTCCGTCGGGATATCGACCGGCGCCGTCACCGTCTGGAATCCCTTCGGAGGCGGGTTCAGGTTCACGATCTGCTGCGGAGGCGGCTCCTCCGGTTCCGGTTCCGGTTCCGGTTCGTCCGGCTGCTCCGTCAAAAAGATCATCGTGGTGTCCTTGATGTCTTCCGAGAGCATCTCCGCCCCCGTCTGCGTGGCCATGACCGCAGCGTAGATCAGCACCACGTGCAGGGCCAGTGACATCAACGTGCCCGGCATACCCCGCCCCCGCTTTTTCTTGGGAGCCGAAAGGATCAGATTGTCAAACACGGCGCCTCCTGACGGGTTGACCTTCGCGGTATTCTACCCCCCCGTTTGTGCCAACGAGTGGCGGAACCATGGGCCACAGATTACAAAACGATGACAACCGGATGCGATCTTCCCGGTCGGTCGGTGCCGCCGATTCCTGACGTCCCGAACCCACCAACCGGAATCCGATGGACTGACGAACCCGAACCCTCACCAAGGTCCCACCCACCCGGGCGGGCCGGTATCGCGCCGCCCGCAACGCCCGGATGGCGGCCCGCACAAAACCTCGGTGGGTGGCTGCGAGGACCCGGATCCCGCTCGGTTCTACCCTCCCGGCGGTGTCGATGACAAACTCCAGGTCCACCCGACCCTCGAGGCCCGCGTTCCGCAGCCCGCGAGGGTACCGGACCCGGGGCGGGACCACCAGTTCCGGCGGAACGTCGACGTCCCCGGCTTCGATCACCCGGCGCCCTGGCCCTCCCGCCTCGAGCGGGCCGAACGCCGATCTCCCACCTCCGGAACCCAGGGGCAGCGCTGCCACCCGAGTGTCGACCCCCCCGGCCGATGGCAGCAAGGGATCGAGCGACGGCATCGGCACATCGGGAGCCGGCAGGGACGCGGGCGGTGACGACGGAACACCGATGACCGGGCGCGGCGTCCGGCGGACGGGGGCGGACGACGAGGTCGTCGCGGCGATCGGCCACTGGAGGACCGTGGTGATAACGCGCCGCACCGCGGGTTCGGGATGGGGACGGGTGGCCAGCAGAGCCCCCAGCACCAGCCCGACGTGCACCACGGTCGAGACGACCACCGCCGGAGACCGGGGACCCGACCGGTTCCCGAACGATACGGAATACAGGGCGGTTGGCGGCATCGGGACCTCCCGGAAAGAGACCCTTCATGATGGCACCCCCGGCTGTCGCTGCGCTGGACCGACGATGGGGTTTCGATGACGCCGACGTTTCAGTTCCGCAGAGCGTCCGGATCGCCCACCGGCAACACGACGGTGAACGTGGTCCCCTTGCCCCGCCGGCTCTCCACCCGGATCGAGCCCCCGTGCGCCTCGGCAATCCACTTGCAGATGGCGAGGCCCAGGCCCGCCCCGGGACGTTGACCGCTCCGACTCCGGGCGACATCCGCCCGCCAGAACCGATCGAACACGTGGGGCAGTTCGCCACTGGCAATCCCGATACCGGTGTCGCGGATCTCGAAGACGATCTCGCCGCCCCGGCGCCGGCACTCGATGGTCACGGTCCCGCCAGCCGGGGTGTATTTGACCGCATTGGTGAGCAGGTTCATAAAGAGCTGGCGGGAACGCCGCCGGTCGACCGCCACCACCAGGGGGCGGGCAGGCATGGCCACCCGCACATTCACGTGGGCCTGCTCGCCCAGGATACTCGCCGTCTCCGTCAATTCGCCGAGCAACTCCCGGATGTCGAGTCGCTCGAGGTGGACCGGCGCCCGGCCCTCGTCCGCCCGGGCCAGGGTCAGGAGAGAATCGACCAGCTCGGTCATACGGTTCACCTCGATTAACGCTTCCTCGAGGACCGCCAGGAGTTCCGGCGTCGCCTCCGGATGCGTGATCGCTCGCTCCACGCCGGCCCGCAGGACCGTGAGCGGCGTCTTGAGTTCGTGGCTGGCATCGGCGGTAAACCGGCGGAGACTGAGGAAATTGCGTTCCAGTCGCACCAGCATGTTGTTCAGGGTCGTGGACAGACGCTGCAACTCCTCCGTGCTCCGCACGTCGAGCACCCGGCGGTGCAGGCTTCGCCCATCCGTGATGGCCTCGATCTCGTCGATAATCCGGTCCATCGGGGCCAGCGTGCGCCCGGCGATCAGATACCCCACCAGGGTGGACGCCACGAGAATCAGCGGTGCCGAGGCCAGCATCCCCAGCAGAATCCGCCGGCCGACCCGGACCACCTCCGCATTCGGCACCGCGATCATGAGACTCGCGATGCCCCGCCCCGCACTGACCGGCCGTGCATAGTAACGGATCCCCCCGATGGACCCACCCAGATCGTAGTTCCCGAACGTGCCGGCCGGACCGGACAGGTTGGACAGGCCTCCCAGATCCCGGAGCGCGTCGGGACCCACCGGCGCTCCCCCCGCGGAATCCGCGGCGCCGGTGATGACGACCTCCGGCAACACCACCGGCGAATCGGTCGGCACTCCCCCTTGCGGCGAGTCGAATCCCCCCTGGGTCAACCGGGCGGACGCGATGGCCGCGTAGAGCACGTGTCCGGTCGAGTCGAACATCAGGATGTAGTCGTCCACCGACTGGATCAGCTCCACCACCCGGAAGGACAACCGCGACCGGCCCGTCAGGGAATCCGTCTCCACGACACCCCCGGAGAGGGACACTTCGGCCACCATGTTGGCGATGAGGTCGGCCTGGGGTTTGGTCCGGGCGTCGATCTCGGCAAAAGGATCGGGGGCCTGGAAAAAGAGCAGCGTACCGGCAAAGACGAACATCGTACCGGCCAGCGCGACGGCGTACGCCAGCGTGAGCTGGGCCCGGACGGTCCGCATTATTCGTCCCGCAGGACGTAACCCACGCCACGGACGGTGTGGATGAGCCGCGGGCCGTGGCCGCGATCCACCTTTTTTCGTACGCGGTTGATCACCACGTCCACGATGTTGGTGCCGGGGTCGAAGTTGTACCCCCAGGCGTACTCGGTGATCAGGGTTCTGGACATCACCCGACCGTGGTTGCGCACGAGGTACTCCAGCACCGAGTACTCCTTGGGCGTGAGGTCGATGAGATCGGCTCCGCGCCGCACCTCGCGACTCGCGGTATCGATGGACAGGTCCGCCACCTGCAGCACGGGCGACGCCAGTTCCCGCGGTCGGCGCCCCAGGGCCTCGACCCGGGCCAGCAGTTCCTCGAACGCAAACGGCTTGGTGACGTAATCATCCGCGCCGGTCCGGAGGGCCTGCACCTTGGATTCCAGGGCGTCCTGGGCGGTCAGAATCAGGACCGGCGTGTTCACTCCCCGATCGCGCAGCATCCGCAATACCTCCGCCCCGATCATCCCCGGCAACCGAAGATCGAGCACGATGACGTCGTACTCGCCGTGGGTGGCCCGATCGAGGCCGTCCGTCCCATCCCCCACGACATCGACGTGGATCTGCTGTTCCTCCAGCCCGCGTTGAACGAACTGGGCCAGGGTCCGGTCGTCCTCGACCACGAGCACCTTCATGCGGCACCGTCCGCGTCCGGCGCCATCAGCGGGAGGAAGACCCGGAACGTCGATCCCGAACCGGGCGTCGAGTCGACCACGATGCGACCCCGGTGTTCCTGCACCATGGCGTAACAGATCGACAGACCGAGACCGGTGCCACGACCCGTGACCTTGGTCGTGAAGAACGGTTCGAAGATCTTGCTCAGATCCTCCCGCGGAATGCCGAGTCCGGTATCACTGATGGTGACCACCGCCTCCCCCTCGCGGTCCGGGTGACATCCCGTGGTCACCGTCAGCGTGCCTCGGCCCTCCATCGCGTCGATGGCGTTCAGCATGATCGCGAGGAACACCTGAACGAGCTGCTTGGCGTTGCCGTGGATCGGCGCGAGCCCGGGCGCCAGCCGACGCACGAGCGTGATGTTGCGGAAGGCGTCGTGGTGCCGGACCAGGAAGAGGGCGTCGTCCACGATCTGGTTCAGGGCCTCCGGCTGCTTGGCCTGAGCCTTGGGATGCGAGAAGTCGAGCAGTCCGTCGACGATCGCGTTACACCGCTCCAGTTCGGAATCCACGATGCGGAGGTACTCGTCGAGCATCTGTTGATCGGCCGGAGGAAGATCGGGCATCCGACTGGTCAGCGCCTCGACGCAGGCCCCGATCGTGGCCAGCGGATTGTTCAACTCGTGCATCACCCCCGCCGCGAGCTGCCCGACGGCGGCCAGCTTTTCCGTCTGGGTAATCTGCTGATGCATCGACTTCCACTGCGTCACGTCCTCCCCGAGGGTGATCACGTGCGTGACTTCGGCGTCGTCGAGGCGCATCGGGATCTTGCTGATGCGGAAGAAACGCAAGGACCCGCTCGCCTCGGACGTCACGTCGATCTGCTTGATCTCCCCGGTGGCAAACACCTCGTCGAACTCCCGTTGCAGCAGGTCGCGGGGTTGCCGGTGGAGGATGTCGAACACCCGCCGGCCCATCGCCTCTTCCCGCGACACCCCTTGAAGACCGGCCTCCCGCTTCCGGTTCCAGGCCTGGATCCGGTACTCCCGGTCGATCACGTAGAGGCCGAGCGGGAGGGAGTCGATGATCCGGGCGGTAAAGCGCCGATGGGCATCGATCTCCCGGGTCCGGCGGGCCACCTCGCTGGCCAGATCCTCCGACAACTCCGTGGAGGCAAGCCACAGGGCCAGCATGTTCCGGACGATCTCGAGTTCGGTGCGGACGCGATCGGCCGCGGTCACGGACACCACCGCGCCCAGCAGCCCCAGGGGCTTCCCATCGGTCACCAGGGGAAGGCGGACCACCATTCCGCCATCCCCGACCGTCTCGTGGGGCTGTTCCCACGCGGTCACATCCGTCACAACCTCCAGATCGGGGCCCGGGGCATCGGCCGCAAGATGAAAGGCATCACCGGCCCGGGTGCGCACCCAGACCGCGCAGCGCTCGAGCCCCAGGCCGGCCCGCAGGCGCGGGACGACCATGGGCAGCACCGCGTGGTTGCCGATCCCGGAGGCGAGGATGGCCCCGATCTCCCCCAGCACTGCCGCCGCTTCCACCGGTGAGGTCACGGACCCTTCCCCCGGGAACGGGCGCGCCCGGGCACGTTACACCAGCGCTGCCAGTTGATCGAGCAGTTCCTGGTCATCCCGGCGGTGACCCAGTTCGTCCTCCGTGAAACTCCACCGCAACACCCCCTCGCGGTCCACGATGAAATACGATCGGCTCGAAAAGAAGTGATCCTCGAGCAGGGTTCCGTAGAGGCGTGATACCTCCCGTTTGAAATCGCTCAACAGCTCTACCCCGATGCCGTGACGGGCCGCGAACTCCTTGAGCGTCGGGATCGAATCGACACTGATGCCGAACACCCGGGTCCCCGCCTGTTCGAACCGGGAGAGATCTTCGGTAAAGCTGCACATCTCGCTCGTGCAGGTGCCGGTGAAGGCGAGCGGAAAGAAGGCCAGCAGGAGGTTGTCCCGACCCCGGTACGAAGACAGCGTGACCGTGTCGCCGGAGGTGGACGGGAGAGTAAAGTCGGGGGCCGGTTGGCCGACCGTCGGGGGCGTCTGCGCCACGAGGCTGCTCCGCGGAATGGGGGACATGGGCATCTACGAACGGAGTAAATCTCGCGGGGCTTCTGCCTGCGGGCAACTCGGTTACCTTGTTCACCTGTCCCGGTTGGCATCAGTTGCCATGCCACCCTCGCCATTGCCAACGGAGGAATCGACGACCATGGCCTTCACACTGCCCCCATTGCCGTACGCAGCCGACGCGCTCGAACCGCATATTGATGCCCGGACTATGGAGATTCACCACGACAAGCATCACGCCGGATACGTCGCCAAACTCAACGCGGCCCTGGAGTCCCATCCCGAGTTGCAGGACCAGAGCGTCGAGGACCTGCTCCGGGATCTGGACGGGATCCCCGAGGCCATCCGGACGGCTGTCCGCAACAACGGGGGCGGTCACGCAAACCATTCCCTCTTCTGGCAGGTCATGGGTCCCCAGGGAGGCGGCGAACCCGGCGGGGCCCTCGCCGATGCCATCGCGACGACCTTCGGCAGCTTCAGCGGGTTCCAGGACCGGTTCAGCACTGCGGCCAAGACCCGCTTCGGTAGCGGATGGGCCTGGCTCAGTGTGGCGGGCGGGGCGCTCGAGGTGTCGTCCACCGCCAATCAGGATTCCCCCCTGAGCGCGGGCGCCACGCCGATTCTCGGCCTGGATGTGTGGGAACACGCCTACTACCTCCACTATCAGAACCGCCGGCCCGATTACGTGGCCGCGTGGTGGAACCTGGTCAAGTGGGACGAGGTCGCGTCACGGTTCGAGGCGGCGACCGCCTGAACCCGCTCCGGGATGGGCGGGGAGACCAAGCCTTCCCTCATCTGACGGGCCGGGCTAGGTTTACAGGCTGTCGCAACCCGGCTTGACCGGGTCGGTGAGGATCAGGGATCGGCCCCGGCCAATCCCGCCACACGTCGTGAGGCAGAGTGGCGCAGATTATTCTGGAAGAAGGCGACCGCCTGGAGTGGGCGATCAAGGCATTCAAGCGGAAGGTGCTGCGCAGCGGCATTCTCAAGGACCTCCGCAAGAAACGGTTTTACGTCAAACCCAGCGCGGCCCGCCGACTCAAGGCGGCCGCCGCCCGCCGCCGCCGCCGGTCCGACCGACGTCGCTGACCCGGCAGACCGGCGTCCATCGGGCGCCGGCAACCCCTCCCGGCATTCCCAAACG
>Ga0114931_10008120_pt1 | contig 12738 bp, 7 predicted proteins | sample 2SBtaG_FD_89579 | JGI IMG/M metagenome (GOLD analysis project Ga0114931, IMG submission 89579) | Deep subsurface microbial communities from Kolumbo volcano to uncover new lineages of life (NeLLi) - 2SBTROV14_V59a metaG | ecosystem: Environmental > Aquatic > Marine > Volcanic | place: Kolumbo...
GATCTGCAACTGCGGCCCGAAGTCTCCACCGCTCGGCTGAATCGCAGAGCCCGGCTGCGCGATTTGATTTCCGAGGGTATGCCCTCCATCGAAGAAGCGGTGGCCAAGTACGACGTCGACGCGTATTACCAACAGGCGTTGAATTTGATCGCCTCGGGGCGCGCCCGCGATGCGTTTGATCTGTCGAAGGAATCCGACAAGGTTCGCGACAGTTTTGGCCTGAATCCCTACGGCGGGAAGGGACGCAATCCATTCGGCCAGTGTTGCTTGCTGGCACGGCGACTCGTTGAGGCGGGCACCCGCTTTGTCGAGATCAACTGGCCCAAGGTTGCCAATAGCAACAAGCACTCGATGGACGTGCATAGCAACCTCACGCAGCGACTGAAAACTTGGATTTCCCCCATGTTAGACACGGGCTTGTCGATGTTGATTTCCGATCTCGATCAACGTGGGATGCTTGACGACACCTTGGTGGTGGCTGTCGGAGAATTCGGTCGCAGTCCGAAACGGGGGGTGAGCACCTCGGGCAACAGTAACTCCGACGACGGACGCGATCACTGGCCCTACTGCTACACGGCCATTCTCGCCGGCGCCGGCGTTAAACGAGGCTTTGTTTACGGTGCTTCCGACGCAACCGCTTCCGCGCCGCTGGATTCACCGGTCCATCCGAGGGATTTGTTGGCGACGGTCTATCACAGCCTTGGAATCGCACCGGATACGATCATGTACAACCACCTCAATCAGCCCCGCGAATTGGTCAAGGGCACCACCCTGACTGGCCTGTTGAGCTAGTACCGGCCTGTTGAGCTAGTTCGGAAGATTCCTTCCCAATTCCTGTTAATCTGCTCCGCGATCGTGGCTGGACCAGAGTAACGAGTTTCGTGGTCCCTGGCACTTCTTGCTCGCTGCATCGTGTTCTCGAGTTGCCCGATTCTGCCTACCGGGGGCTTGTTAAGCGGCCCGAATTGACGATCCCTGGCCAATTATGCGGTGTACGGCCTGGAAAACTGGGCAACTTGCGAACAAGCCATGGCTGGGCCAGAATGTGAGATTGGTTCAGTGATCTTTAATGGCTCGTGAGATTCAAGCGGAGAAGTGACATTATGTTTCGATTTAGTTGTCTTTGTTTGGCCATGGTGCTCAGCGGTACCTTGGTCACGCATGCGGTGTCCGACGATACCGATTCCAAACCACAGGCGTACACGGACGTCTCACAAGCAGGCCCTGACTATCAAGTTCAAGGCGAGTACGTTGGCAATTTTGAACTCAATGGCGAGGACACCAAGATCGGTTTTCAGGTCATTGCCTTGGGGGATGAGAACTTTCACGGCGTCGCCATGCTAGGTGGACTTCCCGGCGACGGGTGGGACAGCTTCACCAAGATTGAAGCCGACGGGACACGCGATGGCGACGTTGTCACGCTCGAAGCGGCTGAAGGCAGTGCCGTGATCAAAGACGGCACGGTCACCATCATGTCCGGCGATGGGGATGAGCTCGGTACGCTCCAGCGCGTCGAACGAAAGAGCCCCACGCTTGGGATGGCGCCCCCGGAGGGTGCCGTTGTGTTGTTTGATGGAACGACATCCGAAAACTTCACCGGCGGTCACATGAGCGACGACGATTTGTTAAAGGCTGGCTGCAAGAGCAAGCAGTCGTTCAAAGACTTTACGCTGCATATCGAATTTCGTACGCCTTTCATGCCCACGGCTCGCAGCCAGGGACGTGGCAACAGCGGCGTTTATTTGCAAACTCGCTACGAGGTTCAGATCCTCGATTCCTTTGGGCTAGAAGGGCTCAACAACGAGTGTGGAGGAATCTACTCCTTGCACGATCCAAGCGAAAATATGTGTTTCCCGCCATTGGTGTGGCAAACCTACGACATCGACTTCACCGGGGCAAAGTTCGACGACGATGGCAACAAGACCAACAACGCCACGGTTACCGTGCGGCACAATGGAGTCGTCGTGCATGAAAACCTTGAGCTGAAAAAGGAAACGCCCGGGGGGCAAAAGGAAGGTCCCAAAGGTGGACCTCTCATGCTACAAAACCACGGAAATCCGGTCGTGTTCCGCAATATTTGGGTTGTCGAGAAGTAATCGCTTGCCCTCGACGCCGCACTTGCTCATCGAACCCGCCGCGGGCAACGCATGATGCCCGGGGCGGGTTTTTCATATCATCGTGATACGATCTTGATGGAGTGGATCAGCGTCCGATGCAGAATAGATGTTTTTCACCGCGAATGAAAATCCGTTCTCCGCTGATTGCCGGTGAGGCGAAGGTCGCTTCGCCAAGTTTGTTATGGGCCACTTCGTCGTACTTCGTGCCCGGTCGTATGACGGTGGTTTCGCCATCGTCGGACAGAAAGTACACCAGTCCCTCGGCGGAGACCGTCGCCGCGCTGTAACGTCGTCCAATGCGCTTCATCCAATGTCGCTCACCGGTCGTCGCATCGAAGCAACTGGCAACTCCACTGTCGGAGACAAGCAGAAAGAATTCTCCCTCGACGATCGGGGATGGAACGTACGACGCGCCACGGCTCGTTCGCCACGCGATATGCGTGTTGGTGATGTTTCCGTGACCGTTGGGTTGGATGGCCAGAATGTGGTGGTCGGGAAATCCACAGGTCATGAATAGTAACTTTCCGTTGAACACGATCGACGCGACGAATTGTTCCGTCGGACCGTCGATAATCCAATGTTGCGATCCGTCGCGAGGGTCGTAGCTGGCAACGCAACGATTGCCTGGAAGAATCATTTGCGTACGCCCATCGATCTCACGAATCAAAGGCGTCGCATAACTGCGCGTCTTGTTAGGGCGGTCGATCTTCCATCGCGTGGAACCATCGCCGCGGTCCAGCGCCACGATGTAGGCATCTCCGTCGTGGTCACCATTGACGATCACGAGATCTTCAAACAAGACCGGACAACTGCAAAAGCCGTGCTTGCTGGAGAAAGTGCCGGGCCGCGCATTCCAGCATTGCTTGCCATCGCGCGTGTATGCGGCGACGACCATCGTATCGCGATCGAGAAACGTAACGTAAACCCGTCGACCATCGGTTGCCGGCGTGCTCGACGCATAGCTGTTCAGAGGATGCTTTTGTTCCAGCGGCGCGGTCACGACGTTTCGACGCCACTGTTGTTGGCCGTTGCGGCGATCCAGACAAAGCAGCGTCCGCTGTTGCTGCTCTTCAAGACAGGTCAGCAAGAAGATCTGGTTCCCCCAAATGATCGGTGAGGCGTGTCCGACGCCGGGAACCTCTACTTTCCAGGCGATGTTCGTGTCGGCTCCCCAATCCGTTGGAACATTCGTCTCGACACTGGAACCATCGCCCCGTGGACCCCGCCAAGCGTTCCAGTTCTCTGCCCGAGTGGAAAGAGTATGTACCAGGGCAAGAAAACCGAGCGAGAGGATTGTCAGCGATCTTTGATTCACCGCATTACCCTTGGGGGTTAGGGCCACCAATCCGCGTATTTCCTGCAACCGTTGCACCAGAAAAGATGCACGACGTGCGGTCGACCGTCAAGTTTCGCGTCCGCGCGACCTCCAATCTATGCTTTTGTTGGACCACTATCGAGTGGCATGCCGTGGGAAATAGATTTTAGGGTGAAGCAATGTTTTATGTGGTGCTGACGATTGCCCTGCTCAATATTGGTCTCGGCTACGCTGTTGGCGTGTATTGGCGAAATACCCTTCTTTGGGGGTCGCTAACGGAGACTCCGTCGATTCTTGCCGATACGGAATCCCTTGCCGTCGATCACGAGTATCAAGAGTCCGACACGTTCGACGAACCGGAATCGATCGTTATCGCGCCAGCGGTGGAGAGTAAAGAGATCCCGCGGGAGTGGCTCGACATGTTGGAAGGCGGCGTTGAAACAGCTTCGTTTGTTGAAGCAGCCGTTGAGGTCTTCAAACTCGAACTTGGCAAGTATCGCGACGAGCTGATCGACATTGATGAGCAGGTGCGAAGGTGTGTCGAGACGCCTGATGAGTCGCTATTGCAACAGTGCCTACAGAATCTGAAGACGTCGAACGAATCGTATTTGTCCAGGCAAAGTGGAGCACGATCGCATCTGACCCAAAACCAGGACGATTTGGGGGCGCTCTCCGAGATCGGAACGCGACTTGAAGATGTGATGTTGGAACAAGCCGCCCAGATTGAAACGGCCGTGAGCAATATCGACGTGCTCGATTTTGAATCAGATATTTCCGAAGGATGTCGGCGCCTGTTGACGGAACTCGATAAGCTGCTTAACAGTTGTCATGCGCTTCGCGACCAGATGCACGAATCGATGTTGGCGGTCGTGGTGACCGAAGGGCGACTGACCCAGCTCGACGAGAGGCTGAGAACCGATACCTTGACGGGCCTTTCCAACCGCACGGGCATCGAAGTCGTGTTCGAAAGCTTTCGAGCCGGCGACCCACAGCAACAACGAGTGGCCAGCGTGGTCATGTTCGACATCGACCATCTCGCCTCGATGAACCGCACGCATGGGCCGCGTCTTGGCGACCAAGTAATCGAGGCCTGTGGGCGTATGATCGAAAAGACGATGCGAAAGAATCGGGGCTATGATATCGCCGCACGGTTCGACGGACAGCGGTTCGTGATGTTCTATGGCGACACTGGCCCTCGCAACGCCACCAGCGCCGTCGAACGAACCCGACAGACATTCGACCAGAGCATGTTCCTCTATCGCGAAGAGCGACTTGATGTCTCCATCTCGTGTGGTGTAACGGAAGTCGAAGCAAACGACACGCCGGAGGAAGTGTTCCGTCGTGCCAGCAAGGCGACGCTGGCAGCGCAAAAGGCCGGCCGAAACCGCACATTTCTCGACGAAGGATCGGGCCCCCTGCCGATCGAAGCACCCGAGATCAAGGTGCCAGAGCACACCGTCACGCTCGACGACAAACATTAGTCCCGGTCGTTCTCAGCCGAATCCACCATCCGGCCGCGATGTTCCGCGGCGGATTCTTCAGGGAGCATCTTGGGATCGACTCTGCCGCAAGAGCCGATTTCCTGGAGATCCGCTCAATTTTTCGAGACTTTTTTGACTTCTTGTTGCTTTAGTTAAGGTTGTTAATAAAATAGCCGGTAGCCTGAACCTCGTGCTGGTAGTGGGGCTCTCCTTGACTGTACCAATGGCTAGATTTCGAGATGACCGCCCCCGCGAAAGAAACGACTTTGCTCGGCAAGTTTGTTTTGCTGTTCACCGTTCTCGCGACGTTGACAAGGTCCACGCACCCCGTCGCTGGCGGCGATATCGATTTTGAAAAGCACGTCGCGCTGATTCTCGTCAAGCGATGTCTTGAGTGTCACAGTGCCACGGAGGCGGCCGGCGCGTTAGTGCTCACCTCCCGAGAGTCACTGATGCGAGGTGGGGAAAGTGGTCCCGTTCTGGTTCCAGGCGACCCGACGAAAAGTTATCTGGTCGAACAAATCGCCTCCGGCGAGATGCCCCCTGAGAAGAACGGCGAACCACGACCACTTCCCCGAATCGAAGTCGAGCGGTTGATCGCTTGGGTCCGCGGCGGTGCCCCATGGCCAGAGGGTCGTGAACTAAGTCTCTACGAAGTCACCAGTGATGTTCGCGGCGGACACGACTGGTGGTCGCTTCAACTGCCACGGCGCCCTGAAATTCCGACCATCGCCGAGTCAGACCGCGTCGCCAATTCGGTCGATGCATTCATTCTCGCCCGGCTTGAAAGCGAGGGTATGACACTGGCACCACCAGCGGACAAGCGTACGCTGATTCGCCGGGTCTACTTCGACGTGATCGGGTTGCCGCCGACCTATGAGGAGATTCAATCCTTTGTGGCGGACACGTCGCCCGATGCGTACGAGGATCTCATCGACCGCCTGCTCGATTCACCGCAATACGGAGAGCGTTGGGCGAGATATTGGTTGGACTTGGCGCGGTATGCCGAAACGTGTGGCTACGAACGGGACCAGACCAAACCCAACGTGTGGAAGTATCGCGATTGGGTCATTCGCTCGCTGAACGAAGACAAGCCGTACGACCGCTTCGTGCAAGAACAACTTGCTGGCGATGAGTTACCAGATCGTTCGGAAGAGACGATCATTGCCACCGGCTTTCTTCGCGCGGGTACATGGAACGACGAGCCGAATGATCCGTTCGAGTACAAGTTTGAACGGCTCGACGACATGATCCACGTCACTAGCACCGCGTTTCTAGGCGTCACGGTCAAGTGCGCGCGGTGTCACGATCATAAGTTCGATCCCATCCCACAGATCGATTACTATCGCATGGCAAGCATCTTCTGGTCCGGCTACATCGAACCGGGCGATCGCGCGCTGCTCGGCGGACCAAGCACGGAGATGCTCGGGTGCGACGCCTTCGGGTGGACCGACGCAACTCGCGATCCGCCGCCGTTGCATCTGCTGATCAAGGGGAATCCTCACCAGCCGGGCCCCGTTGTCGTACCTGGGTTTCTCTCGATGGTCCCCGCGCTCGACCACCCGATGATGCCCCCGCCGGAGGATTCAACCACGTCGCGAAGGCGACTGCAACTGGCGCGTTGGATCACCGATCCACGCAATCCGTTAACCGCCCGAGTGTTGGTCAATCGTTTGTGGCAGCATCATTTTGGCGCTGGAATTGTTCGCACGCCGAATAATTTTGGATTCACGGGCGACCTTCCCACGCATCCCGGATTGTTGGATTTCTTGGCGGACGAGTTGGTTCGCAATGACTGGAAACTAAAACCGATTCACAAGATGCTGATGCTTTCCTCGACGTATCGGCAGGCATCGCAACATCCGGAACAGTCGCGTATCGAGCAGAGCGATCCCTCGAATCGTTTGTGGTGGCGTTTCAACCGCCATCGCCTGGAGGCTGAAGCCATCCGAGACGCGATGCTTGGCGCGAGTGGATTGTTGAACAAGCGGATGGGTGGGCCGAGTTTCCATCCCCACATCAGTCCCGATGCGCTGGAAGGGCTCTCTCGCAAGAACGCCGCCTGGGAAGAATCCCCGCCCGAAGAACGTCGTCGGAGAAGTATCTACATGTTCACCAAGCGTGCGCTACTGCCCCCGCTGATGACGACGTTCGATTTCTGCGATACGACACAACCTTGCGGCAAGCGTGACGTGACGACCGTGCCCACGCAGGCACTCGCCTTGATGAACAATGCTTTTGTACATGAGATGAGCGATGCCTTGGCACAACACGTCGTGCGAATATCGGGGGACGGACCCGGAGATCGTGTGAACCAAGCGTGGAAGTCGGCCTTGGGGCGATCCCCTTCGCCTCGCGAACGGGAAGCGGCACTGGCTCATCTCGAAGCACAAACACAACACTTTTCGGACACACGCCAAGGACAGCCAGGAGGTACGACGCCTGAATTTCTGGCGCTCACTTCGTTGTGTCATGTCTTGTTGAATACCAACGAATTTGTTTACATCGACTGAACGCTGGCAAGATCGCCAACCGCCGAAGTCCCACAACACCGGATTCCGACCATGACGAACACGACCAACACACGGCAGTTCCCCTGCGGGGTTACGCGCCGCGAATGCGTCTGGCAGATGGGTGCTGGATTCGTCGGCTTGGCATTGTCTGATCTGCTTGGTCGCGACGGTTTTTTCAACCGACACGCCACCGCCGGCGATGTCCAAGCGGAGGTCAATCCGCTGGCGCCGAAGGAACCACATTTCGAGGCGAAAGCAACGAGCGTAATCTTCCTGTTGATGAACGGTGCTCCCAGTCAGGTCGATACGTTCGACTACAAGCCCGAACTCGAAAAATACGCCGGACAACCGCTTCCAGAAGATAAGAAATACATCAACTCGGGTGGGCGAAAGGTTGGATTTCTGACGCCGGCCTTTCGTGAGTTTCGACCGGGGGGCGAAAGCGGTTTGTTGATCTCCGACTACTTTCCGCATTTGCGTGAACACGCCGATAAATTGGCGGTCATTCGGTCCTGTCATGCCGACAGTCACGCACACGGTTCGGCGCTGGTACAACTCAACACCGGCAGCACATTCATCGGCCGGCCTTCGCTAGGAAGCTGGTGCTGTTACGGGTTGGGTACCGAGAACCAGGATTTGCCCGCCTACGTGACGATTCTCGACCATCGCGGCGGCCCAATCAGTGGACAGCCGAACTGGTCTAGCGGCTTCATGCCGGCGACCTTCCAAGGCACGCTGTTCCGACCGTTGGGTGATCCGATTCTGGATTTGCGTGGTCCAGAATATCTAGATCGTAAAGCACAGCGCGAACAACTCGATCTACTTGCCCAGATTAACGAAGAACATCTGAGGTCACGAAAAGGTGGCAGCGAACTCGCGGCGCGGATCAACAGCTACGAACTCGCCTATCGCATGCAAGCCAAAGCCCCCGAAGCGGTGGACTTGGCTAGTGAGAATCAGAGAACGTTGGACGCCTATGAGGTTGACCAACAGCCGACCGACGAATTCGTACGCAACTGCATCGTGGCCCGACAGCACGTCGAACGTGGCGTTCGCTTTGTGCAATTGTATTCCGGCGGTGGTCACTTGGAGGACACGTGGGACGCGCACAAGAGCATCGAAGCCAACCACGGTCAACACGCCGGCGAAACCGATCAGCCCATCGCGGCGTTGCTGGACGACTTGCAACAACGTGGGCTGCTGGACAGCACGCTCGTGGTGTGGGGGGGCGAATTTGGACGCATGCCATTCAGCGAAGGCCAGGGAGAGCCGGGACGAAACCACAATCCCCATGGGTTTTCGATGTGGATGGCCGGGGGAGGCGTTCGCGGTGGGATGGCCCATGGTGAAACCGATGAGTTCGGTTTCGAGGCGGTGAAGGACAAGGCCCACGTGCATGACATTCATGCCACCATTCTTCATTTACTGGGCATCGATCATGAACGCCTGACGTACTTTCATCAAGGGCGAAACGAGAGCCTGACCGATGTCTACGGCCGCGTACTGACCGACATTGTTGCATAAGGACAACTCTGGCCGTTTCCCGCGAAATCCCATTGCTTACAGAGGTTCTTGTTTGCGATTTCTAGATTTCTCAACTGGTACAAAGGGTGCTCGATGACCGTACGTGCTCGCCCCGGCTGCTGCGCAAAATGAACGAGCGGAGGGTGCTTGAGATGCTCCGCGAGAAAGGGCCGGCCTCGCGGGCCGATCTCACTCGGGTTACCGGCATCAGCGCCCCCACGATTTCCAAGGCGGTGGCCACGCTGATCCAAGGCGGGCTGCTTGAGGAATGCGATCGCGACGTCAGCGATGGGACTCTTGGTCGTCCTGGAAAGACGTTGCGGCTCTCGACACGCACGGCGCGGGTGTTGGGTATCGTCATCGACACCCAACGGTGTTGGATTGTCTCCTCGGGCATCGATGGACGGTTGTCGCCGCGGAGGATGAAATCGTTGGCGACGCCCGACAGCTATGATTGGCTGATTGGCCAACTTGCCGATGGCGTGGCGGAATTCCTTGGCGATTCGCTGGGTAAGACACGGGGTATCGGGATTAGTGTCCCGGGACAGATCAATCATCGCGAGCAGCGCGTGGTCTTCTCGCCCAACTTGCACCAAACCGACGGGCACAGCCCCGCGCGCGATCTCGCTGAGCGGTTGGGGGTTGAAACGCAGATGGTGCAAGAGTCGCATGCGCTGTGTTTGGCAGAGTCGATGTATGGCGCGGCCAAGGGGATGGAAGATTTCGCGATGCTCGATTTGAGTGCCGGCATGGGGCTGGGGGTCATGAGCGGCGGACGTATCTTGGGCGGTCACAGCGGGCTGGGCGGAGAATTGGGGCACATTACCGTCCTCCCTGATGGAAAACTTTGTGGCTGCGGAAACCGTGGCTGCCTCGAAACAGTCGCCACGGATACCGCTCTGGCGATGGAGATTTCCAAGACATTGGGACGCAAGGTCAATATCGAAGAAGTGATCGCGTTGGCCGCTGCCACGCGGCTTGAGATCGACGAGGAGCTTTCACGCACGTTGGAATTTCTTGCGATTGGAGTCGCGGCGGTGATCAATCTCTTCAACCCAGCATCGCTTTTTGTTTATGGTCGATTATTCGACGTGCGCCATGGATTATTTGATCGGCTAATCGAACTGACCCATCGACGTGCCCTGGGACCGTCGATGGCCGATTGCCGTATTATTCGCGCCCGGGGCAGCAAGCGACAAGGCGCCGTGGCGGCCATCATCTCTCATTTGACCCATTCACTCGGGCCGGCGCTCGAATAAGCGAACGCCTACTTCGCCCTCTCTTTCCCGCGACTGCTTCAGACAGGTGATCCGCGGCTTGTGCCCCCCTGTCGGACACGCGGTTGCCATGGACGGAACCGCTGGGTTAACTATGCTCTTGCGGAACATCCAGCGATGGTTTGGATGTTGCGATCAAGCCCCCCCATGATGCTCGGCACGGAGGCGTCCGATGAGATTCTTGAAAAAGGCCCTTCTGGAAGGCTCATTTCTGCTTGATATTGATGCGCGCGACATGCGGTCGATCTTGCGACAAACGCTCAGTTATGTCGTTGCCACGGGTTTATTGTCCGAGGATAAACGCGACGAAGTGGAAGACGCGCTAATGGAGCGTGAAGCATGGGCGTCGACAGCCATCGGCAATGCGACGGCCGTGCCACATGCCTACTTGGATGCTTTCAAAGAACCGATAATCGTGTTCGTGCGGTTGGCACATCCGCTCAACTTGGGTGCGCCCGATCAAGTTCCCACACAATTCGTATTCGTGTTGTTGGGGCCAACCGGCGCGGCGACAAGGCATCTCGACGCGCTGGCAAACATCGCACGACTGATGGTGGATGACGAGTTTCGTTACGAAGCGGGGGTAGCCCGAACGCAACTCGATTTACTCGGCGCGGTGGACCAATTCGTCAAGCGAACGGCGCCATCGGCTGTTGGCGTAGAGAAGACAGTACCGCAATCGCTCGAGTATACGGGTCGGCTTTTCGGTGGGTTGATCCAAGATATTCATCGTCGTTGGCCGTGGTATGCCAGTGATTTCCGCGATGGCTTGCATGTCAAGAGCGTGGCTTCGACGTTGTTCTTGTATTTTGCCTGTCTGGCACCCGCGGTGACGTTTGGTGGAATCTTGGCAGAGCTGACGAACAATGAAATTGGCGCTATCGAGATGATCATTGCCTCGGCGTTTTGTGGAGTTGCATACGCGCTGTTCTCTGGGCAACCGATGGTCATCCTTGGCGGAACCGGACCGTTACTGATTTTTACGTGGATGTTGTATGTGCTGTGCGTCACGTTGGGAATCGAGGACCAGTTTCTCGAAGCGCGCGCTTGGGTTGGTCTATGGACCGCGCTGCTGATGCTGATCCTCGCGGCCACCGATGCCAGTAGCTTGGTCCGTTTTTTCACGCGATTTACCGATGAAATCTTCGCGGCACTCATCGCGATTATTTTCGTCTACGCATCGATCGAAGCCATGTTCCGCGTGGTCCACGGGGTTTATGCGCAAGACGAAGTGAGCCACGACGGGGCACTTGTTCCACTGTTGCTTGCCGCCGGAACATTTTACATCGCGATGTCGCTGTCGAGGTTTCGGCGGAGTCGGTACCTGTTGCCACGGATGCGAGAGTTCTTGGCCGACTTTGGTCCAGCCATCGCCCTGGGAGCGATGACCGCCGTGGCGGTGATGTGGTTTGAAGACGTCGAAATAATAACGCTCCCGGTACCCGACTCCATTCGCCCCACCACGGACCGTGGGTGGTATGTCGATCCGTTCCAAGCACCTCGCTGGGTGTGGTTCGCGTCGTTGGGCCCAGCGGTGCTGGTCGCCGTGTTGGCTTATGTCGACCAGAACATTACGGCTCGCCTGGTGAACAGCCGGGATCATAAGCTGAAAAAGGGCGAAGCCTATCACTACGACTTGGCCATCGTGGGGGTGTTGATCGGCATCTGCTCGTTGTTCGGCCTGCCATGGCTCGTGGCAGCCACGGTTCGATCACTCAATCATGTCCACAGCTTGGCGACGATGGAAGAGGTTGTTTCCAAGGGCGGCGACGTCCACGAACGTATCATTCACGTTCGTGAAACGCGCGTGACGGGGACCGCGATTCACCTGCTTATTGGCCTGTCGGTTCTGGCACTGCCGCTGCTGATGTCGATCCCGATGGCTGTCCTGTATGGATTGTTCCTCTTCATGGGAATTGTTTCTCTCAGCGGCAACCAATTCATCGGGCGGCTGGGGTTGTGGCTCACCGACCCCAGTCTTTATCCCGTGACTCACTACATTCGTCGCGTTCCCATGCCCACGATCCACAAGTTCACACTCTTGCAGTTTGGTTGTTTGGTGGTACTAGGGATCGTTGAGATCACACCGGCGGGAATGCTGTTCCCGCTGATTCTCTTGCTGTTGATCCCGGTCCGGCACATCGCGGCAAGGTACTTCGCCCCCGAACACCTCGCGGCGTTGGATGCGGAGGAAGATCCAGACGAAGAAGAGACGCACTGGGTTTGACGCCCGGCGTCGATGGTCACCGGGTGTGGGTCGTGGCAACGGCCGTTTCCTGACCGGGGTGATAAACTTGTTTCGCCCCCGCGACCACATCGTCCCAATAGAACAGTTGCTTGCGGAACGTTCTGCTGGAAAGGAACTCGGCCTGATCGGCAAAATGTGGTGACTTCGGATTGCCGCTGGAACCGTATTGAACTTGGCTACCTGCCTGAATGTGATCGCCAAACTCGATGGTCGACACATAGCTACAGCCCACCACGGCGTAGTGCTTCTTCAATCTGCGGAAA
>Ga0114931_10008121_pt1 | contig 12737 bp, 9 predicted proteins | sample 2SBtaG_FD_89579 | JGI IMG/M metagenome (GOLD analysis project Ga0114931, IMG submission 89579) | Deep subsurface microbial communities from Kolumbo volcano to uncover new lineages of life (NeLLi) - 2SBTROV14_V59a metaG | ecosystem: Environmental > Aquatic > Marine > Volcanic | place: Kolumbo...
CAGGTGGGGCGAGGCAGGATGTGTCTTCGCCAGTGGCCCCTGGACCGGAATAAAGGGCATAAATCACATTCAGGCTGCGCATTCTGGGCGGGTAGATGAATTCTGTAGATCATATGGAATAATCCCCCCTGGGGGGATATTGTCTTGGTATGAATTCACAAACGACAACGCAGCACACCTATCTCGATGACAAGAGCGTCCGATCACTGGTCAATGCATTGAGCCGGATTGAGGGGCATGTCGGCTCGGTGAAACGGATGGTCGAGGATCGGCGCTGCGCCGACGATCTACTCACCCAGATCGCGGCGGTGAAGGCCGCCATGAACCGGGTCGCGGTCCGCGTGGTTGAAGACGAACTTCGACTGTGCTTGACCCAATGCGGGGCTGAGGAGGCCGAGCAGCGGTTCGAGACCGCGATGAAGGCACTGGCGTCCATGCTCAAACGCTCGTGACGATCACCCACTGAACCCGAAGGAGGTCCGATGGCCAGTTGCTGCAATAATCCAACAAACCTTGATGCCGAATCAACGTTGCACCTTGTCATCGTCGGAGGTGGCTCGGCGGCCTTCGCGGCCGCGACTCGCGCCCATGAACTCGGCGCGGCGGTCACGATCATCAACGACGGGCTGCCGATCGGTGGCACCTGCGTCAATGTCGGGTGCGTGCCGTCCAAGACGCTGATCCGCGCAGCAGAGGCGCACCATCGGGCGGTGCATCACAGTTTTGAGGGCATCGAGAGCACGAGCCGAGTGGCGGATTTCGGCGCGGTGATTCGACAGAAGCGCGAGCTGGTTGAGCAACTGCGTCAGGCGAAATACCTGGATGTGGTCAACCCCCTCGAGCATGTCCGAATCATCGAGGGACGGGCACGGTTCGTCTCGCCTGATGCCATCGAGGTGAATGGAGAACGGATCACACACGACCGTTTCCTGATCGCCACGGGAACCTCTCCGTTTGTTCCGCCAATCGTGGGGCTTCGCGAGGCGGGCTACCTGACCAACGACTCCCTGTTCGAGTTGGAGCGGCTTCCCGAGTCACTCATCGTCCTCGGCGGGCGTTACATTGCGCTTGAGTGCGCCCAGATGATGGCTCGCTTCGGGACGCGTGTGACGGTTCTCCAGCGCTCCGATCGCATCCTGCCCACCGAGCACCCCGACCTGACCGAAGCGCTCACCGGCTACCTGCAAGATGATGGGATCGATGTGGTGACCTGCGTGACGACCAGATCCGTCCGGCGTGAGGATGGTCGGGTAGTCGTCGAGGCAACGGTTGGCGGCGAGGAGCGGACCTTCGAGGCCGCTGAGATCCTCGTGGCGACGGGGCGAAAGCCCAACACCTCGGACATGGGCCTTGACGCGGCGGGCGTTGATCTGGACGATCGAGGATTTGTCGCCGTCGATGACACGCTGCAATCGTCTGCCCCGAACATCTTCGCCGCCGGCGATGTGATCGGCAATCCAGAGTTCGTCTACACCGCCGCTTATGAGGGCAAGCTGGCCGCCGAGAATGCGATTCTCGGTGAGGGCACCACGCGCGACTACACGGCCCTGCCATGGGTGATCTTCACCGATCCCCAGGTCGCCGGCGTCGGGCTTGACGAGGCGCAGGCGCGGGCAGCGGGGATCGATGCTCAGAGGGCGACGCTGCCGCTGACCTATGTTCCCCGGTCGCTGGCAGCCCGCGATACCCGAGGGTTCATCACGCTGGTACGGGACAAGGCGAGCGATCGGCTCGTCGGGGCACGCATCCTCGCGCCCGAGGGGTCTGAACTGCTCATGGAGATCGTGCTGGCGATCCGTTTCGGCATCACGGTCGAGCAGATTCGTTCGAGTTTCCATGCCTACCTCACACTGGGCGAGGGTGTCAAACTTGCGACGATTGCCTTTGGCAAGGATGTCGCGGCGCTGAGTTGCTGTGCGACTTGAAAGGAACGATGCCATGCCTGACAACACGACACATCTTGACCACGACGCGGCTCGTGATTGCTGCACCGATGCAAGCACCAACCACACGAGTGCCAAGAAGTCCAAGGCCGCCGGCGGCGGATCCGCCCTCGGCGCGGTCATCACGGCCGTGCTTTCCTCGGCCTGTTGCTGGCTGCCGCTCTTGCTCCTGGCATTTGGCGCTTCGGCAGCGGGCATGAGTGCATTCTTCGAGCGTTGGCGTCCCCTCTTTGCCACGGTGTCCATTGCGTTTCTTGCACTTGCGTTCTGGCAGGTGTACTTCCGCAAGTCGCCGTGCGCTTCGGGCGCGTGCAAGGACGATGCCTGCGAGTCAAGCCCTCGCCGTCGGCCTGTTTTTCCGCAGGTGATGCTGTGGATTGCAACCGTGTTCGTTGTGAGTTTCGTACTCTTCCCGCGATACGCCGGTGTCGTAGCGGAGACGCTCTACGGCCAAACCGCCAGCGTGGGGACGACGGGTGATCGTTCACTCACCACGATGCATTTTGATGTCGCAGGCATGACCTGCGAGGCCTGTGCCGTAACGCTTCAGGCAGACCTTGCCAAGATCGATGGCGTCGCGGGCGTTGAGGTTGACTACGGATCGAAGTCAGCCGTCGTCGAGACCGCCGCCCCCGATGATGCCGTCGAGCAGATCGAAGCTGTGGCGAAACGGCATGGGTACACAGCGACACCCGTGCCCGGCGATCAATGAACGAAGAGTACAAGTCAAACCAAGTGCCAGCCGTCGCTGGTGCATATTTACGAAAGGAACCGAACCATGTTAATTTCTAAGATTCTTTTGTCCTCGCTCGCAGGGTGCTGTCTCGCTGGCACTGTCGGGCTCACGCAGGTTGCCACTCCGCCAAAAGATGCGTGCTGCGCGCCGCCAGCGAAGGACGCGGCGACGGGCATCGTTGAGCTCGCATCCACGCAAACCCAGCCCGTCGGCAAGAAGCAGATGTCCAAGGCGCCCGACTTCCTTGTGACGGGGATGTCCAACTATGGGTTTGACGACACGGTCCAAATCCTCAAGGGTGCCATCGAGCAGCAGAACCTGATGGTTGTGCACGAGATCGACGCTCAGAGGATGCTCCGGATGGTGGGCGAGCAGACCAAGGGGATGAAGCAGATCCTCTTCTTCCACCCGCGATACATGAAGCGGATCAAGGACACCAACCCGAACGCCATGATCGAGGCCCCCCTGAAGTTCATCGTGATGGAACGCCCGGACGGCAAGGTCATGGTCCGCTACATCAAGCCGACCTACCTCTTCGGACGCTACGAGGGGCTCGACGAGATTGCGAAGGAACTGGAGAGCATTACCAAGAAGATCGTCGCGGAAACAACGAAGTAGAACCAAGGAGGACACCCCGATGACGATCCAGATCCCAGACAGGCGCCGCGCTGTGTTGATCCTCCTCGCGTGGATCGCCGGGGCCGCAGTACCGATCCATCTTGTCCTTCTATCCTTCGGCTACGCGCAGTACTGGAAGGCGGAGTCGATCGGCCCCAAGGTCATCATCACCGCACACGAGTTCGCCAAATACTACATCCCTCTCGTCTATCTCCCCGCGATGGTGCTCCTGATCGGGATCACACTCTACTGCCGCAAACACTATCCCGATGTTTTCCGACGCATCATCGTCGGCTTTGGGTTCGGTATCGTCTGCACCTTCGCCCTGGACAGCTTTCGCCAGATGGGCGTCATCAACGGATGGTTGCCGGGTGACACGCCGGCCATGTTCGGGAAGATGGCGACCGGGAGCCAGAACTTCAATGTGTACTACCCCGCCGGCCTGCTCGTGCACTTCCTCGACGGAGCGGACTTCGGTCTGTTCTATGCATTCGTCTGGGGTAAGCGGGGTTCCTACAAGGCCGCCGTGTTCTGGGCGACGGTTTGGCTGCTCATGATGGAACTCGGGATGATGCTCGCGCCGCCGATGGGACCGATGGTCGGCCCGTTCGGCGTCCGCTACATGTGGCCGCAGCTGTTCCTGCTAACATTTGTTGCGCATGTAGCGTATGGCATACCGCTCGGACTGCTCGTGCAGCACTTCTTGAAGGATGAGGACCGAGGCTGGTTGCTCCGGTTCATCCAGGGTCCACCGCGATGAAAGCCGATCACCTCGGGTTACCACCCGAGAGAACACAGAAAAATATTTGTTGACTTAAACGGCCCTCCCAGAACGGGAGGGCCGTTCTCATTGGTGGGCTCTCCGGTTACACCTGTAACCTTGTAACCACGCAAAAAACTAGTAGATCCTTCTCCCATCGCAAGCAGCCCAAAGACGGGCCAGACGGGCGAGGAGATCTGCATGGACAAGCAAGAATCAACTCAATCAGCAAGCCGGGCGGGCGCGGAAGGTCCCTCGCTCGATGAGCATATCACGCTGACGCAGGCCGCCAATCTGGCTCCCGGCCGCCCCACGCTCAACTGCGTCTGGCGGTGGTGCCGGGAAGGCATCAAGGCCGCATCCGGAGACCGTGTGCGTCTCAAGCACACGCGGTTCGGGAGTCGGATCTTCACCACCCGCCAATGGCTCAACGACTTCGGGCAAGCACTGGCTGGCGGAGTTTCGGCGGTGTCCGTTGCTTTATCGCCGCAAGCGGTTGGGATTGATACCACGGCGCGAGAGCACGGCGTTCCTCGTTGGACGGGCGGCGCATGTGCTGATTCTCGAAGGGCGCGAACACTCGGGGAGCAACGCCGAGTTGAAAGCCACCACGGATGACAACGGAGAGGGCAAGTTGACGGGCTTGGACCAATCTTCATCGGATTGATGGATTGACTCCACATCCATGAGTGAAAGATCAACCGGCCGATCGGCGGAGTATTCTCGATCAGTTCATCGAGATCATGTCGGGCTTGTTCAATACAGCCGCCACGGGCCTCGATGAACTCGACGATGTCGCCCGACTCTGGAATATCCGGGAGCTGAACGATTTGGATCGTGGGTTTGGATTTCGGTCATCGTGAGCAGGACAGCGAGTTCAATCTCGGATTCGATCTTCGCCGCCGATGCGAGTTCGGATGGGTGGAAGATCGCCAGGGTTCGGAGGAGCGTTGCCTCCTTGGGTGTGAGTGCGAGTGGTAAATGACCAGATCACGGAATGCCGCAGCCAGTTCAGGCGAGTTGGCGATGGAGACAGGCATAGCCGCGGCCTCAACGGCTGCCGCAGAACATTTCAGATCAACAAGCGCCCCTCGCCTTACACACACGGGCGATTGGCCTGCTGCTCGGCTACAGGTTCGAATCCGGGCGGGGCGATTCTCTTTGGGGACGCTTCTCTTTGATTGTTCAGTCCGAGGCTTGTTCCTTGCCCGTTTCATATGGCGGGGCGAGGAGCCAGTAGGCGACCGGGATCACGAAGACCGCAAACACCGTTGCTGCACCGAGCCCGAAGATCAATGACCACGCGAGCCCGCTGAAGATCGGGTCGATGATGATCGGTGCTGCTGAGAGCATCGCTGTCAGCGCGGTGAGCAGGATCGGACGCAATCGAACGACACAACTGGCGATGATCGCCTCGTTGAGGGGTTTGCCCCGGCGCAATGCTTGATGGATGAAGTCGACAAGGATCGTGGCTTGGCGGGTGACGATCCCGGAGAGGGCGATCATCCCGATCATGGCGGTGGCGGTGAAGAGGGTGGGGTTGAGGTAGCCCCCGGTCGCAGAACCATTGCCGCTGAGCAGATTGAGCAACCAGAACCCCGGCATGATCCCGATCACGGTCAGCGGGATCGAGAGCATGATAATGAACGGCAATGCAAAGGAGCTTGTCTGGGCAACGAGGAGGATGTAGATTGCGACGAGAGCCGCTGCGAACGCGAGCCCGAGGTCGCGGAAGACATCGAGCGTGATCTTCCACTCGCCCTCGCCAGCGAAGTCGAGTTGATAGTCTTTGTTCACGCCCCATCCGACCCCTCCGCCTTTGCCCAATGCGGTATCGAGGTAGGTCCTGCCCTTGACAGAGCGAGGGGTATCATCCGAAACAAAGCCCGCCCCTTTGCCGTCGTAGTCTTGGCGATCGACTTGGACATCGACCACGATATCGGCGGGTTGTCGCCCGGCGGTCTCAGCGAGGACATAGACCACTCGGCTCAGATTCTTATGCAGGATCGGCTCATCGGTGGTGGTGGTGTGCCATTGCCCGATCTCAGAGAGCGGGACCAGTGCGCCATGGTTGGAGGCCACCTGGATTGTGGCCAGATCGGCAAGCGAGGAGCGGTCTGGTTCGGGCAAACGCATACGCAACGCGAGCGGATGGCGTTCACTCGGGGCATCAGCGATCCCCGCATCGAACCCATTGAGCACGATCGCGAGTGTATTGGCGATGTCTTGTACCGTGACGCCATTGATCGCAGCTTTGACCGTATCGACCTCGAAGGTCGTGCGTTGGCTCTGGTGTTGGACGCTCCAATCGAGATCAACGATCCCCGGTTCTTTGGATAGACGCGTGCGGACAATCTTGGCAGCCCCGATCAGGTCGTCGTAGGTGCGATCTTCTGAGCCGTAGACTTCGACGGTGACGGTTGAGAGGACCGGCGGCCCGGGCGGGATCTCAACGAGCTTGATCCGTGCTCCGTGTTTTTTCGCGATCGCGGTGAGTTGGTCGCGGATGCGCAACCCAATGGCGTGGCTCTGCTGGCTTCTGGTGTGCTTGGGAGCGAGGTTGATACGGATCTCGGCGTATTGAGGACCCGTGCGGAAGTAATATTGGCGGACAAGCCCGTTGAAATCGATGGGTGAAGGTATGCCGACATAGGAAGTGAAGTCGGTCACTTCGGGGACAGCAGCGATGACCGATTCGAGCTAGCGGACGGTGGCGTCGGTGCGTTCGAGTGGCGTCCCTTTGTCGGTGTCGATCACAAGGAGCAACTCGCCTTTGTTGTCGTAGGGGAGCAGTTTGAGCGGGATGAGACGGAAGACAGCCAGCCCCCCGGTGAGTATGGTCAACAGAGCGATGATGCAGAGGAAGACCCACGCATTGCGTCTTGACGCGACCAGCGGCGAGATCATCGGGCGAAGGATCCGATCGAGCAGCGTGCCCCGGCAGGCATCGATATCATCAACATCGCAGTGCTCGGGTGTTTCTCTGCCTTGCGCTGCATCTTGCGCGATTGATTTGAGCATCGGTCCGCGGAGCATGTGATAGCTCAGCCACGGGGTGATGGTGAAGGCGACGAACATGGACATCGCCATCGCGACGGGGACATTGAGCGCCATCGGTGCCATGTAGGGGCCCATAAGCCCGGTGATGAAGCTCAGCGGGATAAACGATGCGATCACAGCGAGCGTCGCGACGATCAATGGCGGGCGGATCTCGGAGACGGCTTCGAGCACGGTCTCTCTCGTTGGTCTCTTGCGGAGCTTGAACAGACGGGAGATATTTTCGACATCCACAATTGGGTCGTCAACGATCAACCCCAGCGAGAGGATCAAGGCAAAGAGTGTCACGCGATTGATGGTGTAGCCCACGAGCAAGTTCACAAGGAGTGTGAGCCCAAAGACCACCGGAACAGCAACAGCGACGATGACAGCTTCACGCCATCCCAGTCCAATGGTGAGCAGGGCGATGACGATGATGATTGCGACGCCGAGCGACTCGATCAGCTCGTTGACCTTTTCATTGGCATTAAGCCCGTAGTTGCGGGTGACGATGAGTTCGATGTCATCGGGGACGATATCCCTGGACAATCGGCGGGCGTTGCTGATCACAGCGTCAGCCACGGTGACCGCATTTGTGCCCTTTTTCTTGGAGATAGAGATGGTGACCGCTTGGGCAGAGCTGCGTTCTTCATCCGGGCGCGGGTTGAGCACGGTTCCAGCAGCGTCGTTTTCTGTTTCGATGGAATCGCGTGCTGGTCCCCACCGATGGCGGACAAAACTCGTGATCTCGTCTGGCCCGTCGGTGATGGTAGCAACATCGCGGAGATAGACCGGAGCATCATTGAAGACTCCCACCACCAGATTCATCAGATCTTCTGTTGTAGCGACGGTGTTTCCAGCTTCGATCTCGATTCTTTGGTCAGTGAGTGAGAACGCGCCCACGGTTCTCTTGAGATTTGTCTTCCGGATCGCCTGGAGGATCTGATTTGGAGCCAGGCTGAACGCGGGCATCTTGTTTTGGTCGAGTTCGATCGAGAGCACGCGTCTTTGGCCGCCGAGGATCTCGGTGCGTGAGACATCCCGTTCTTTGGAGAGCCGATCGACGAGTTCTTCGCCAACCCGCCGGGCGGAGTAGACATCGCCGCTCCTGCTGACAAGCGTAAGGGTGACGATGGGGACATCGTCGATCTCGCGGGGTTTGATCACCGGGGTCGAAGCACCGGGCGGGACAATATCGAGATTTTCGTCGATCTTTTTACGGATCTTGACCAGGCTCCGCTCGCGGTCTTGACCGACAAAGAAGCGGACGGTGACGATTGAGCGATCGCGCATGGAGCGGGAATAGACATATTCGACGCCGTCGATCTGATAGAGCAGGCGTTCGAGCGGGTTGGTGACCAGTTGCTCGGTTTGCTGGGCCGAGTTGCCGGGGAACTCGACGATCACATCGGCGAGCGGGACCACGATCTGGGGGTCCTCTTCTCTGGGTGTGACGAGTAGAGCCCCGATCCCGACCATCGCTGCGACGATGATGATCACGATCGACATGTTTGATTCGAGGAAGACCCGAACGATCCCGTTGGTCAATGCCCCGAGCCCGGAGTCGGCGCGGCTCACGGCTTGGGCTCCTCATCGAGCACAACGCGCTCTCCCTCTTTGAGCCCGGCGAGGACCTCCACATTGTCGCCGATATGTCTACCAAGGCGGACCGATCGGGTGAGGATGGATTGTCCATCGAAGACGCGGACGAGGGTGAGTTGTCCAACATGATGGATTGTTAAAGCCGGTATGACAAGCAGTTTTTCATCATTGAGCGGGATGTGGAGTTTGCCGTACATCCCGGGGTAGACGCCCTCTGGGCATGGGCCGATCACCTTGACCTCAAATGAGCGACTCTGGGTTGATGCCTGAGGAACAATTTCAGAGACGGTTGCATTGCATGTCAGATTGATCGATTCGATCTGGGCCTTGACTTCATCTCCGACCCGCAGGCGGCTGGTGAGTGACTCTCGAACATTGGCGACGAGTTGCATCTGCGTGGGGTCGTACATCGTCAAGAGTTTCTGGCCGGGGATCACGGTGTCACCGATCTGGACATGCTTTTCGATGACGATCCCGTCGAACGGAGCTGTGATCTTGGCATACCCAAGGATTGTTTCGGATTCATCGCGCCTGCGTTGGGCTTGCTCAAGCCGGGCTTTGGCAGCATCGAGCGTGTTTTTGGTGCTGATGACTTCAAGCGTAGAGGTAGCCCGTTGATCGAATGCGAGACTTGCTCGTCGGAATTCCTCGCTCGCCTGGTCGACCGCCGATACCTCCGCAGAAATCTGTGCTTCGTTTTGCTCGATCCGCTGGCGAAGGTCTGTGTCATCGAGTTCGATGAGTTGGTCTCCAGTTGAGACATGCTCGCCCGCTTGAATCGGTACCGAAACAACCCGGCTGAGAATCCGTGAAGCGATATCGGATTGGCGGACCGGGACAACGGTGCCGATAGCGATTTCTTCCTGAGCCACCGTGATGAAGTGCGCCTCAACGACCCGGGGTGTTTGATCAGTCGATGTCGATTGAAGTGGTGGGTTCGTATCAATTTTTTTGTGGAAGAATCCTCCCAGCCAGAGCAGCAACAGCACCACACCGACGCAGAAGACGATCGCCAAGCCGATCCGCGCGATGATCCTGCGCCACTGCTTCTTCTGATTTGGGGTCATTCGTTGCTCACTTTCTTGCAGGATCTGTACCCGCTGCGTATGGAGATCCACATGAGAGGCGTTCACACCGAGCAGGCGGCTGCCAGCGATTGATTCTATCCCGCTTGGGATTCCTTTGCGTTGCATTGACCAGTGCCATTGTGGTCCGTTCCACAGCGGATAATTCGGATCCAATACGAACCGAGCGAGCCGAGAGGCTGCGACCACTGATCGATGGGAAAGTGCAAAGATCGGCCATTCGTATCCCGGGCAATCCTGATTCACAGACGGGCAAACCTGATTCACAAAGGGATACATGTTGAACAAAGAACAGGTCAAAATCGTCACCGAATCGTAGAACGCCCCATACAGGCGAAAGACTCAGGTAATCGCGGTCATCCAAGAGCACGCCAAGACCGGCCGACCGGGCGATGGCAAGATCACCGTGGCAACCCTCACAAAGTAATCCGCATCCGAACAGGCCAATCAGGGGTCAACGCGATCTAGAGCGCTTGTCGGTCAACCCATATGCCCATTGGGGGCCAATCCAGATCGTGATTTGGTCTCTTTTCTTTTTCGACGCTTGAAAAACCTGGGAATGGTTCTCCAGCCCCAGAGGATGAGCCCGGTGGACGACGCTGCAATGGCAAAGAGGCTTGCGATCGTGAGTAATGGATGATTGAAGTTATCTCGTTCTTTGTAGTCCATCGTGTGGAGCATCCAGAAGAAGTCAAATATCCGCCACGACTTGTTTCGTCTGGCCATGATCCGTCCATTCGAGGCATCGATATAGATCCGTGTGTGTTTGGGATGATCCATCGCGACCTGATACGCAGGCAACTGTCCGCCGCGATATTCACTCGGGGCTTGATCCTCGATCAGCTCGGCACTCTGAATGGGCACTTGGGGAAGGAAGTCGTTCTCCGCGATGCGTTTGGCTTGTTCGGAAGTGAGCAATCCCGCGAGCGTACCCGATGAATCCATGCGCCCGATCCAGCTCCCATCGGCATCGCGAATCTCCCAGAATGCACCAAGCCCCCGGTCGATGAGCAGGGCATCGGCAATCTGATCCACGCCCATCGACCGCAGAGATTCCCGGACTGCAAGTGGGAGATGGTTGATCTGGATTGAACTTGGCTCGTGCATACGGACTTGGTTGTCGCCATGCACCTCGTCGATATCGAGCACACTGAAGATAAAGCCGCCCACACTCCATGCGAGGAGTTGGAGCGAAATGATCAGCCCGATCCAACGGTGGAGAAGATAGGTCGTTTTCCGTGGCTTCATGTGTGTTTTTCTCTCGATTCACTTGTGTCCTGAATGGACATCTATAACTCCACCCGACGGAGTCTGAGCGCGTTGGTGATGACTGATACCGAACTCATGCTCATCGCGACTGCTGCAATCAACGGGCTCAACAGGGCAGCCTTCCCAAAGAACGGATACAACACACCTGCTGCCAGCGGAACACCCGCTGCATTGTACACAAACGCGAAAAACAGGTTCTGGCGAATATTTCGCATGGTTGCGGTGCTAAGTTTTCGGGCACGAACCAAACCGCGCAGGTCACCCCCAATCAATGTGATCCCAGCACTCTCGATCGCGACACCTGAGCCGGTGCCCATCGCCACGCCGATATCCGCTTGCGCCAGAGCCGGAGCATCGTTGACACCGTCGCCAGCCATCGCTACCAACTCGCCCTTGGATTGAAACTCTTTCACCACATCAGCCTTCTGCTGAGGCAGCACATCGGCCTTGACATCATCAATATTGAGTTGTGCTGCAATCGCACGGGCTGTCGTCTCATTGTCGCCGGTGAGCATCACCACCCGAAGCCCGAGTGCGTGCATCGCCTCGATCGCACCGGGGGTTGATTCCTTGATTGGGTCAGCCACAGCGATCATACCTGCGAGTTGATTGTCCATGGCAATCAACATCGCGGTCTGCCCTTGTTTTTGTGCCTTGTTGGCAGCCTCTTGTATAGGCGAAGGATCAATCTCCATCGCCTGCATCATTTTTGGTGATCCGATCGCGATCTTGACGCCCTGAACCGTCGCCTTGATCCCCTTGCCGGTGATCGAGTCGAACGCTTGGACTTCCATCGGATCGATCCCGCGTTCGGTTGCGCCACTGACAATCGCGCTGGCCAATGGATGCTCGCTCGATCGCTCCGCTGCAGCCACCAGCGAGAGCATCCGGCGTTCATCAATCCCGTTGACCGTGACGACATCCACAAGCCTGGGCTTGCCCTCGGTCAGGGTACCCGTCTTGTCGACCACAACCGTGGTGATCTTCTCGAATGTTTCGAGCGCCTCAGCATCTTTGATCAGCACACCGTTCTTGGCCCCTTTGCCCGCAGCCACCATGATTGACATCGGGGTCGCGAGCCCAAGAGCGCATGGACAGGCAATAATCAGCACCGAAATCGACGCGATGAGTGCAAAGGCCATCGCCGGCGGCGGGCCGAAGATCGACCAGACCACAAACGAAATGATCGCAACCAGAATCACCGCAGGCACAAACCACGCAGCCACCACATCAACCAGTTTCTGAATCGGTGCCCGAGATCGCTGCGCCTCGCTCACCATCTGCACGATCTGCGCGAGCATCGTCTCCGAACCGACCCGTTCAACTTGCATCACAAACGACCCGGCCATATTCACCGTGCCGCCGGTTACCTCCGCGCCCTGTTCTTTCACAACAGGCACGGGCTCGCCGGTAATCATGGATTCATCGACCGTGGAATGACCCTCTCTCACGACGCCATCAATTGGGATCTTGTCACCGGGACGAACACGGACCCGATCGCCCGCTTTGAGTTCCTCGACCGCGACTTGGCGATCGGTGCCATCATCGCCGATCAGCAGGGCAGTGGGCGGCGCGAGTTCGAGGAGTTCACGGATCGCCGACCCTGTTTGTGATCGGGCACGCAGTTCGAGTACTTGCCCGAGCAGCACGAGCATCGTGATAAAGGCCGCCGCTTCAAAGTACACATC
>Ga0114931_10008122_pt1 | contig 12737 bp, 11 predicted proteins | sample 2SBtaG_FD_89579 | JGI IMG/M metagenome (GOLD analysis project Ga0114931, IMG submission 89579) | Deep subsurface microbial communities from Kolumbo volcano to uncover new lineages of life (NeLLi) - 2SBTROV14_V59a metaG | ecosystem: Environmental > Aquatic > Marine > Volcanic | place: Kolumbo...
TGAATTAATATTAGATTTTTAACAAATTACAATAAAATAATGTTAAGTTGTATGTGCTGTTAATTTCTGGATTCAGATAAAATTTGCTGAAAAAATATCCCGCTGGCGATAACTTTTAAGTCTTAACATAATGAATCAGAAAGAGTTAATAGTATTATCCTGATTTTCCATATGAGAAAAATTCCTCATAGACGCAAAGAATAATTCCACAGAGATGTTTCTCTGCCTCCCTTGACCAATAAAATAAATTCTAAAATGAAAATCGAGTCCTCTGAAAAAAATAAAAAAATGATCGAGTCAAATTCATGGCGTGAGTATTTGCTTGTCCTTGGACTGGCGGTTCTTTTGATCCCTTTTAATTATTTACCTGTGGCAGGGCAGGGCCATGCCCTCACGATCGAAGAGTTGGATCAACAGGCCACCGCGTACTATGAGGCGGGAAAGTATCAGCAGGCGCTTCCTTCCGCTATTCAGGCATTTGAATTCCGAAAAGCCCTGAGAACCAGAGAAACCCCTGGGATGGCCGCTTCTCTTAACAACCTTGCGGAGATTTACCGGAATCTGGGGGATTACCGCAGAGCCAAACCGTTATTTGAAAAGTCACTGCAAATGTACAAGGCGCTTCTTGACCCTGATGATCCCCAATTGGCTACTTCTTACAACAGCCTCGCATTAGTTCATTATCAGATAGGCGAATATGGGCCTGCGGAAAAGTATTTTTACAAGTCTTTGAAAATATTGGATAAAACGTTTGGTCCCTGGCATCCCAATCAGGTGGCGGTCATTAACAATCTGGCTCGCTTGTATGAAGCGAACGGTGCATACCCTCAGGCAGAAACCCTTTACGAACAATCATTGGGAATTTTAAAAAACGCTTTAGGACCCAACCACCCCAACGTCGCCGCCTCTCTGAATAACCAGGCTCTGCTTTATCAGAGGATGGGGGTCAATGGCGAAAAAGTAGAATCTATTTATAAGGAAGCTCTCAAAATTTACAAGAAAGCCGGACAGACGAACCATCCCGGATTTGCCTCCACTCTCTGCAACCTGGGAAATTTTTATCTGGGAATTGGAGAATATGAAAAGGCATTGCCACGAATTACCCAAGCCTTGAGCATTCGAAAAAAAACTCTCGGTGCACGTCACCCCGACCTGGCAGGTTCCCTGGATGGATTGGCAAGGTATGACATTGCCATCGGGAAATTCGACGATGCAGAACCCCTGATCCGCCGCTCCCTGGCCATCAGAGAGAATGCTTTCGGACCCAATCACCCCCAGGTTGCCCATTCTCTGGATACCCTGGCGACTTTTTATCAGGAAATCGGGCAATTTGAAAAAGCGGCCCCATTTTTCCTCCGGGCGCTGAAAATCAGAAGGGACTCTCTGGGCAATGACCATCCCGATGTTGGAAAATCTCTGCGCAGGCTTGCGGAATTTTATGAAGATACGGGAGATCACGACCGGGCGAATTCTATGTATTACAGCGCCGTCAACGTCATGAAGAAAAACTTCAACCCCTGATTCCCACCAGTGGGTTTTATTCCACGTAGCGACCGCGACTTTTCAAATGAAAGTCCTTGTCGGAAACCCCGTCCGCTTGCGGCAAGATCGTTCATTCCCCTTTGTAAAACGCTATAAAATTTTGACCCGCCTATCACTGCCTTCCTTAGTGTGCAGGAAATTTCCCGTGGATGCCTGTCATCACAAAACCTTCTGATTGTCTCAAACGACACGACCCCGAACCGCGAGTTCCCGTCAATTTTGATACCAATGGGAAGGCAATGACCCATGGGAAAAATATTAAACCATTTGGGTTTTCTTTAAATTAGCAATCACATTTATGACTGTAATAACGTCAAACTTCTCCTCAATTGCAGGATAATTGACAGCCCGGGTCAAAAATAATACATTTAAAATTGGTTAGTTATGAATGGCATGAAGATTGCTCATTAAATATCAACGGGTTACGGTTGTTTGATTTTTGACTCACATAAATTCAAAGAGTTACGGGAACTTTGGTTGATATTTTTTCCTGTTAAATTTGTGAGACCGAGGGGCATGCAGGGTTCAGATATTGAAAATACGAAGTTTCACGATCTCAGAATAAATTAGGCGGTTCAAACGTAAATTGATAGCGAGGTAAAGAGCCATGATTAAATCTGTCACGCAATATGTGGTTGTTTGCGACAACATTTTTTGCGATTCCACCATGCGCGCAGGAGTGGATTTTCATTCCTATGAGCGGAGGGAGCAGTTCAAGCAGAAGGTTAGAAATAGAGGCTGGGCCGGCATTAGTGAAGAGCAGGAGCAAAGTCGGCATATTTGCCCAAGTTGTCGTGATTTTGATTTGGGAGTTTATAAATAATGAAACTTAAAAAGGACGATTATCAAATGCAAACATTATCCAGCGTTAACGAAGTCCGGGAAGCCAGGGAGAATAAAATGATGAGCAAAGCGGAACTCGCAAGAAAAGCAGGTGTGACCGTACAAACGATCGACCGGATTGAAAAAGGCTATGAGTGTCGCCTGGCGACGAAACGGAAGATCATATTGGCTTTGGGATATGAACTGGCGGAACGGACCAAAATTTTTAAAGATAACGATGACCCGCAGGATGAAAATAAATCGCTGGAAAATTCAGAAAATGGGTCGTTGGAGGGGAGTCCTTCTGCAACATCAAACCAAGGTGAGCGCGTGCGGATTCTCAGGAAAACCGATACCCTCCGGTGAGCGGGAGTCTCCCCGAAATCCCCCTTGTGCAAAGGTATATTCACCGAAGGGGGACGGGTGAGATTTATAGGTCTTTTCCCGGGTGTGTTTATCTGTGGTTCCAGCGCTCCGGCTACGATTGAGCACGGCAGGGTAAAAAATATCAAATTATTTGAGGTTCTATAAAACCCACTGGTGGGAATCAATCGTCTGGCTTGGGGATAAAAAATATGTTACGGCTCGAAGCAACTTTATAACTGCCTCATGAAGGATAAAAACTTGACTCTGATTTGATCTCGCTTTATCTTCTATTTGTTTGTAAGGTGCGATTTTATAATTGCAATGAGCGCTCCGTCGTGAGAGGTGGCTACGGGGAATAAAACCTGCTGGTGGAATTTAAATGCAGGTTTTCCGTAGAGTGCCGAGGCAATCTATCCAAAAAATATTTCACCGATTAATTTTATTCAACCGTGAATTTGTTGCGGAATTGAAGAAAGAACGGAATGAATATTACCGAACTGATTCAGGGAGATGATCAGCTCGCTACGTTGCCGGAAATTTTTTATAAGCTCAATGCGGCTATAGAAGATCCCGACTGCACTTTCGACGATATCGGTGAGATCATCAGTATCGATCCGGCATTGGCCCTCCGACTCCTGAGAATCGTGAACAGCGCATTTTACGGATTTTCCACGCAGGTGGAAACAGTCACGCATGCGTTGACCATCATCGGCACCGACCAATTGACCCAGTTGGTGCTTGCGACCTCCGTCATGAATCAGTTCAAAGGGATCCCCTGTGATTTACTGGACATGGATTCTTTTTGGCGTCACAGCATCACTGCCGGGCTTGCGGCAAGGTCTATCGCGGCCTTGAGTGGTGAGTACAATGTGGAGCGGTTTTTTGTGGCGGGCCTTTTGCACGATGTCGGCAGACTGGTTCTTTGCATCAAGGCTCCCGAAGAAACTGCGGAAATTTTCAAAAAGGCTCAGGCTTCTGGAAAACCTTTGTACGTTGAAGAACAGGATGCTTTTGGGTTTGATCACGCTGAATTGGGGGGGCAATTACTCAAAGCGTGGAATCTTCCCGACAGACTCATAGAGGCCGTATCCTGCCACCATGCTCCCGCGAAAGCCACAAAGCATCCCGAAGAAACTGCGGTGGTCAATCTGGCCGATGCCATCGCCTATTCCCTGCATCTTGGGTCCAGCGGTGAAACCGTTGTCCCTGCCATGGAACCAAAGTCCTGGGAAAACATCGGGCTTCCGGAAAGCTTGTATCTGCCTATGATTAAAGAAAAACTCGACCAGCAGTTTGATGATGTGGCAAGCGTTTTCCTCCAAACCGCCTGACTTTCTCAGGATAGAAATTCCGCTATATCATAGAAATCCTGTTACATCCTCTTCATCCAGAATAGATTCCTGAATTCCTTTTTCAATGATCTCGTCCGCCAGGTCGCCGTATCCACCAACTTCATAATCATCGACGTTTTGCTCGTCAAAATCATCAAAATAAATGGAATGCGCCTCCGTCACCCATTCCCGCGTGGAGTCACTGAAACGCAAAACTTTTTGCACGGCTTCCAATTTTTCCATGATTGTTTTCTCTTGGGCGTGACTTACATTGAAACCATCAATTCCTGCACACAATCGTCCATTCCTTCCGATTAAAATTGGGCAAAACGATCTGTACCGGAACTCCCGGAATATCACTACGGGCGATACTCAAGCCATCCCGAAGGTGAAGCACCTGCTCCAGCGTCAAAGGCTGCGCTTTGCCGAACTTCGAAAAATCAACTAATGAGGGGATGCTTTTTTTCATGATTTCCACCAGTGGGTTTCATACCCCGTAGCTTGCTACTAGCCGTAGGGGCAACAGTCAAAAGCCGTTTGGTCGAGGCAAAGTTTGTTTGCAGATAATGTGGTTGCCATTTAGGTCCAGCATCACGCTGGCTACGGCTTTTAAATGATCTTCCTTCGTCGGAACCCCCGTCTGCTTGCGGCGGGGTCGTTCATTCCCAATCAGGCCAAGGGGTCGGAATCTCAGGTAATAGTTTAGATTCAAAAAGCCTCTGGAAGCTTTGAAAAAAATTTACTGGATGGGGATTTTGTTGATGAGCCGTTGTGGGGAGAATGTTTCCGTCTCATTTTAGAAATGGCAGGAAGTTTCCCTGACCTTGCCATTTCTGGCAGTGGTCTTGCAAAGGTAGGGGCGGGTTCCGGTGATCCAGTTTTTCTGGGTGTACCGAACCGACCAGACATAAACGGTTCTACCGGTGGCCTGTGAGCCTCGGAGAGCGGCTTCGGTGTTGATCAGATTGAATTCGGATGGAAAGGTTTTCCATCCAAGGATCACGCTGTTTCTTCTAACCTTAACCCATTTAACTTCAGGGATTTCTTTCAAATACTTGACACTTTGCTTTAATGCTTTTTCAAGCGCTTTGGCATGTGCCGGGTTGGGTAAATGCAGGGAAAAAACCAAAAACAGAACAGTGAAAAGAAGCCGTATCATGAATTTATCCTGTAAAAGAAGATGTGAAAATGACGTGAATGGGATAAAAGGTTAATTCAAATTTCTCACTAACTCTTAATATATTCCAGTTAATTTTATAAAATTTCAATATAAATTTTGGGTACGAGGAAGCTTATTTGGGCAGGTGGAAAGTAAAGGTTGAAAAAGCGGAAATTAAGCGGGAGGGCGATAACCCTTTACGCCTGAAAAATCTGTGTCCGTCACATCGGCGTCGATGAAAACCGCGTCGGTCAGGTTGGCTCCGGCAAACTTGGCGTCGGCCAACTTGGCGCCGGTGAAGTTGACCTGGCTTGAATCCGTTCCGGAAAAATCCGCATGTTCCAAGTCAGCCCGGCGAAGGTCGGCTCCCTTGAGGTTTGCCTTGGAAAGGTCGGATTTTAAAAGCTTTGCTCCCGCCATATCCGTCCCTTCCAGATTGGCTCCGGAAAGATTGGCTTCCTGGATCACCGCCCCGGTCAGGAAGGCCTTTTTTAGATCGGCTTCTTCTAGAATCGCTTCGGTAAGATCGGCGCGGCTCAAGTCGGCATTTTCCAGTTTTGCGCCCGCCAAATTCGCGCCTGTGAGGTTGGCTCCACTCAAATCAGCGTTCAGAAGTTTCACTTCGCGCATTTTGGCTTTTTTAAGGTTGGCCTTAGCGAGTTTAGCGTCATTTAATCGGGCATCGTGGAGTTTTATTCTGCCCAGGTCCGCGCTGTTCAATATGACGTTCACCAGATTGGCTCCGGTGAGATCGGCGATGTTGAGGTTGGCCTCCATGAGGTTGGAATTTTCCAGATGTGTTCTCCTTAGAATCGCGCCGTTGAGGTTGGCGCGGGTAAGATCCGCCTGATGAAATTTGGCTTCCGTGAGATCCGCGTTGGTGAGATCCGCCCTGGACAATTTTGCCTCCGTAAAATCGACGCCGACAAGTTTTGCGCCTTTGATTTTTGCCCGGTTCAAATTGGCTTTTACAAGTTTGGCTTCGAAAAATATGCCCATGCTGAGGCGGGAATCGGTGAAATCCACTGCGCTCAGGTCGGCCCCGTTAAATTTACTTCTGCTGAGGTCCGATTCCACGATTTTTGCGCCCGTGAGTTTGGCTCTGGAAAATTCTGCATATTCAAAAACGGCTCCGTTTAACTGGCACGCGGTCAGGTCGGATTCAATGAACTTCGATTTCCGCAGGTTGGCCCGGTCCAGATTGGCCTGGCTCAAATTTGCCCCGGAAAGTGTTGCTCCCTGAAGGTTGGCGTCTTCCAATTGAGCCTTCGCAAGGTCCGCCTTCGTCAAAGTGGCGTCCGTCAGATTGGCGTCCGTCAGGTTGGTTCCTTTCAAGACAGCATTTTCCAGCGTCACTCCTGTGAGGTCGGTCATGGAAAGATTGGTTCCGGTGAGATTGGTTTCCTCCAGGTTGGTTCCATAAAAATTGAGGTTAGATAAATCCAGGTCTGACAGATCGCATGCTTTCAAAGGGAAGTTGTCCGGCTCTGCTTCCTCCTCTTGACCTTCTTCTACGTCTTCTTCCTCTGTGTCGGGTTCCTCTGAAGAAAGTTCATCTCCCTCCTCCGCTTCATCCTCGGCGGATTCGTCCGTCTCATCTATGACCTCTTCAATGACTTCGACTTCTTCCGCTACTTCCTCAAATTCCTCTTCGGCTTCTTTCGCTTCCAGAGCCGCGGCAATATCCGCTAATATAGATTCAACTTCCTCGCGCGTAAAGTCAGCCATTTTTTAGTATCCTGAAATCTGTTAAGAAAAATCCCCGCTGATAGCAACGGGGTCATTGCAAAACCACAGGCCCTTCTACAGCCTGCGCCCAATCATTAGTTAAACGAAAATAGAAAAATACCTTACGAATCAAACGAACGCAACCAAGAAGATATTTTCATCGAGAAAATCCCTCTGCCGAAGGGCTCCTCGCAACGACGGGTTATGCAAAGGCCTCTCCGCCGAAACGGACTCCACCTGCTAATGGCAGGCGTAGCGGTTGCAAAATAGCGTGACCACCTGCCGTAACTTTGGGGGCAGGATGGTATACACCTTGTCCAGAATGGGATCGGGGATGTCCTGGTAAAAAGCCTGGGCGATTCCTCCGGTGATGCAGGCGATGGTGTCGCTGTCGCCGCCGATGGAGATGGCCTTGCGGACCGCGTCCTCGTAGTTTTCCGACTCCAGAAAAGCGGTGATCGCCTGGGGAACCGTCCCCTGGCAGGAGGGGTCGAAGGTATAATGTTCCCGGATGAAAGCTAAAGGTTCGTCCAGTCGATAGCCAAAAGTGTCTCGAATGGTGTCGCTAATAAAACCTTTGCTTTTACCGGTCCGGGCCAGAAACACCGCGCAGGCTGTGGCCTGGGCTCCCTTGATGCCTTCTTCATGATTGTGGGTGACTTGGGCGCTTTTCTTTGCCATTTCCAGAACCTTTTCCAAAGAGTCGCAGGCGAAACCGACGGGACTCACCCGCATGGCCGACCCGTTTCCCCAACTATGATAAGGTTCGGTGGATGCCTTCGAGGCCCATTGGGAAAAACCGGACCCGTACCCCGCGTGCGGATAAAGGTTATAATATTCCCGGTATTTTTTTGCGCAATCAACGTCATGAAGGATACTGTCCGCGAGTGCCACGGTAAGAACCGTATCGTCCGTAAACGTGCTTTCGTTTTGGAATAAAGGGAAATCCGTCGTTTTAATATTATTGTGTTCGTAAACCGAACCGATGATGTCTCCGGCAATGGCGCCAATCATTAAAAACTCCGTGGAATACCAAGGGAAAAATCCGTTGAAACGGTTCAGGAAATTGATCGGGTCGAGGAAGAAAATGAGTTTTGGATTTGCACTTATCATGTAGGCAAACCCAATCAAAGTCAACCCAGGCGCATAGTAGGCGGGGGAGTTCGGATAGTTCTCCCAGGCTTCCAGAATTCATATGGAATATCAAAACAGGCCCGTCCTCATTTATGACGGCGATTGCAATTTTTGCAGGCGCTGGGTCAACCGCTGGCGTCATGTGACTTTGGACCGGGTCGAATACCTTTCTTCTCAGGAAGCGAGTTCCCGGTTCCCACATATTTCTCCCGAGCAATTTCAAACTTCCGTACAGTTGGTTCAACCCGATGGGACCGTTACCGATGGCGCCGAGGCCGTGTTCCGAACTTTGGCCTGCAACCCAAACCACGGCTGGGCGCTCTGGTTGTATCGGAGGATTCCCGCAGTGGCCGGGGTGACGGAATTCCTGTATCGATTTGTCGCCCGGCACAGGACGGCCTTCAGCCGGATAACCAAATGGCTGTGGGGAGATCATTTAGAACGTTCGACCTGGTATTCAACCCGCAAGGTATTTTTGATTTTATTGGGAGCGATTTATTTTTGCGCTTTTATTTCCCTGTGGGTGCAAATAGAAGGCTTGGTGGGAAGCCGGGGCATCATGCCCGTGAATGAGTTTCTGGATGGGGTGAAAACAATTACCGGCGCGGAACGTTATTGGATTCTACCCACTGTCTTCTGGTTGAACGCCAGCGACGGGTTTCTGAATTTTTTGTGCCTGGCCGGAACGGGATTGTCCCTGTGTGTGGTGGGGGGGATTTTCCTCGTCCCGGCGTTAATTTTGCTTTGGTTGTTTTATTTGTCGCTGATGACCGCCGGTCAGGAGTTCATGGCCTTCCAATGGGACATTTTGCTTTTGGAAGCGGGATTTCTGGCCATCTTCCTAGCGCCCTCCAGAGGGCGTATGCAGGCGGAATCTCCACCCTCACCCGTGGTGTTATTTCTTTACCGGTTTTTATTGTTTCGCGTTATGTTTTCTTCGGGAGTGGCAAAACTGGCGAGCGGAGACCCCACCTGGCGCGATGGAACCGCCTTGCACTTCTATTATGAGACCCAGCCACTGCCAACCTGGGGGGGATGGTACGTGCATCAACTGCCTCCCTGGTTTCAGGAATTCTCCGTCGGGTGCGTGTTCGTGATCCAGTTAATGGTTCCATTTTTAATTTTTGCTCCCCGGCGGCTTCGACACATAGCCTGTACCATTTTGGTTGGTTTTCAACTGCTGATAATAATTACCGGGAATTATGCCTTTTTTAATTTGCTGACCATTGCGCTTTGTCTCCTGCTGTTGGATGACGCGTTTTGGAAAAAATGGCTACCCGAAAGAATGGTTTTCATACCACATAAAGAGAGTCAGAAAAGGCCAGAAAATGGAAAAGTGAAAAAATGGGCTATCGGGATACTTGCCACGACGGTTCTTTTTATCAGCGTGACGCACCACTTGATTCCACTGGTTTTCAAAGGTAGTCAGATCCCTTCACTTTCTCGAACCGTCAACAGCTGGATTCGTCCCCTGCACATCGTCAACACCTATGGACTTTTTGCTGTGATGACCACACGGCGCCCTGAAATTATTATTGAGGGAAGTCAGGATGGCGAAACCTGGAAGGCTTACGAGTTCAAATGGAAACCCGGCAGATTGAATCGCGCGCCGGAGTTTGTGGCTCCGCATCAGCCGCGGCTGGACTGGCAAATGTGGTTAGCCGCTTTGGGCGGGTATCGGCAAAACAGGTGGGTTCTGCAATTCATGGTGCGTTTACTCGAAGGAGCCGAACCGGTTTTACGCCTGCTCAGAACAAATCCTTTTCCTGAAAAACCGCCGAAGCAAATTCGAGCTGTTGTCTATCAATACAAGTTCACGGATTTTTCCGGTTGGCGGGCCAATGGGGACTGGTGGCAGAGAGAATTGAAGGGACTGTACGCTCCGGTCCTGCAATTGCCCGAATCAGCATAAATTTTTCAGTTATAAAGAAAGGAAGGGTCACTCGGTTTTTTTTAAAAATCCTACAAAACCTACCATGGCCATGACCATGCCCAGAGTGCCATAAACGTAAACACCCCCGGTCGTTGCCTCAAGCTGTTTCATAAAAAATCCCTGGTTCAGAATGAACACCCAGTAGAACAAAAAACCGTAGGCCGCTATCAGCCCCGCCTTGTGTTTTCCTACAATCAGGCAGAGTGAAGTCAACAATGCAAATATCATGATCTGCCCGAGTGGAACTGTAAAATCCATGTTTGATAAAAAGCCAAACGAATGGTCGATTGAACCCATGACTTCCCCCGATGGGTCGGTTGCGCTCACAACTTTTTCTGACGGATCAATGGCGTCCATAATCTCCTCTTGATAATAACAGGGTCGTTTCCGATAGCTCTTTTATAAAGTCTATCACTATTCCGATAATTAGTTACCTACTTATTTTACAACAATTTATACGATATTGTCCGATAAAAATAAGCATTTTCAAGCGGTAATTATTTCAGCAAAAAAACCTTTTCATAAGGTCCGGTTTTTCCGTTTCTTTCGGATTATGGAAAACGATTTCCATTGATGCGTTTTCATGCAGAAAGAAAAATCCATGGTCTATTTTTGAGCAGAAAATCCATTTTTTTTAAATAATCTCCAGGCATTCCTCTGAAAATACAAGGTCTTGGTCGGCGTTTCCGTTTTGGCACGGAAATTGTATCTTCTTTAGATTTTGTAAAAGATCTTTCCCCGAATTTTAAAGAGGATTTGCAGTTGAATAAGATAGAACAGATAAAGTTGGAAAAAGACGGTCTGGATATCAAGAATGATATTCGCCGGTTTGCCGAAGAAGGGTGGGAAGCAATAAGCGAAGGCGATATTCAACGTTTGAAATGGTATGGGTTGTTCCTCAGGACGCCGACTCCGGGCTATTTTATGCTGAGGGTGCGGATTCCCAACGGCCAGACATTTTCCTATCAGATAAAAGTTTTAGCCCAGATTGCGCAGGGGTTTGGTAACGGGGTCATTGATGTCACCACTCGCCAGCAGATTCAAATTCGCCATTTGAAAATAGAAAATATTCCTGAAGTGTTCGAGTTGTTGGAAATGACAGGTTTGACTTCTGCCCAAACAGGCCAGGATAATGTTCGCAACATCATGGGGTGTCCGGTGGCGGGTATTCATCCCAGGGAGTTGTTGAACGCATCGCCACAGGTACTGGCCTTGACCCAGCACATTCTTGGGAACCGTGAATTTTCCAATCTGCCGAGAAAATTCAACGTAGCGATCACCGGCTGTCCCGACAATTGCCTGCACGCGGAAACGCAGGATCTGGCGCTGGTCCCCGCCAGCAGGGATGAAAAAGGCGGGTCTCTTCTGGGATTCAATGTGCTGGCCGGCGGCAAACTGGGATCGGGGGGATACCGGATTGCTTCTTCCTTGAATGTATTTATTACGCCTGAACAGGCTCTTGAAGTTTGTTCGGCGGTGATTCTTTTATTCCGCGATCATGGAAGCCGCGAGAACCGCTCGCAGAACCGGTTGGCCTTTTTGCTGGACGAGTGGGGTGTGGATCGGTTTCGTGCGGAATTGGAAAAAAGGCTTCAGCGGTCTCTTCCGCCCGCTGGTAATGAGTTGCGGAATGAGGAAAGTTCGGAGCACATTGGCATTTACCGTCAGAAACAACCTTCGATGAATTATGTCGGATTAAAAATTCCCGTGGGGCGTATCATGGGAAACAAGCTGGAGCAGTTGGCGGTACTTGCGGAGCGGTACGGCAATGGAGAAATCCGCATCTCCCCGGCGCAAACTTTGATTCTCCCCAACGTTTCGGATAAAAATCTGGGCGATCTGCTGGAGGAACCACTGTTAAAGGAGTTGGATTACAATCCCTCTCCCATCATGCGGGGCTTGATGAGTTGTGTGGGAAGCGATTATTGCCATCTGGCGGCCATTGAAACCAAGGGGAGGGCGCTTGAGGTTGCTGGCAAACTGGAGGAAACGTTGAGCGAAACCGCGCCGATCACCATGCACTGGTCCGGTTGCCCCGCCGGGTGCGGCAATCACCTGGTCGCTGACATCGGTTTGCTTGGCAAGAGAATTAAACGGGGTGGCGAAGTTGTGGACGCGGTGGATGTTTTTGTAGGGGGACGGGCCGGACCCGATCCAAAGCTCGCTGTCAAAATCATGGAAAATGTACCCTGCGATATTTTGCCCACGGTTTTGGAACAGGTCATTCCCTATCACACTCGTAAAAAGATGCACCGTAAAAAAGGAAGGAGAAAACGAAAGAAATTGGAAAAAATTTCGGCGGGAAATGTTCAACCGGAAACGCTCATCGCTCAAGAAGTTTAAAAAATAATCTCCGTTTCCTGTGCGACCATTTCTTGTTCCCAATTATCAATTAAAAAAAGGTCATAGAAGAAGGAGGTTTTTCTATGTTTGCAGAAGAGATAGATAAAGTCACCGAGATGGCTGAGAAAAAAATTCAGTACATGCTGAAGTCTCCCCTGGGTTACCTGCTGTTATCTGCATTGGCGGGAATCTATCTGGGATTTGGGATTGTGTTGATTTTTTCCGTTGGCGGACCCATCGCCGCCGGAGGCGGGGTCCCTTACCTGAAATTAATCATGGGCGCGTGTTTTGGAGTCGCCTTGAGTCTGGTGATATTTGCCGGGTCTGAATTGTTCACCGGCAACAACATGGTGTTTGCCGTGGGCCGACTGCGAAAAAA
>Ga0114931_10008123_pt1 | contig 12736 bp, 8 predicted proteins | sample 2SBtaG_FD_89579 | JGI IMG/M metagenome (GOLD analysis project Ga0114931, IMG submission 89579) | Deep subsurface microbial communities from Kolumbo volcano to uncover new lineages of life (NeLLi) - 2SBTROV14_V59a metaG | ecosystem: Environmental > Aquatic > Marine > Volcanic | place: Kolumbo...
GACGAGGCAGAAGGGCTCGGTGAAGATGCGGTGCGCCTCGAGACGCCGGTCGAGCGCGGGGGGCTTCGTGACGACACCGAAGTCGAGCTCGCCGCGCACCAGCAGGTCGAGGATCCCGCGGGTGTGCGCGTTCCGGATCGTGATCTCGGCCTCCGCGAACCGCTTCCGGAACTTCTTGAGGACCGGAGGGAGCAGATAGAGGCTCACGGTGTCGCTGCAGCCCAGGCGCACCTGTCCGCCGCCGGAGCGCTTCAGCTCGTCGATCTTGCAGAGCGCTTCCTCGACGTCAGCGAAGATCTTCTCCGCGGAGCCCAGGAGCAGAGCGCCCGCCTCGGTCAGGGCCACACCCTTTCTAGCGCGGTCGAAGAGCAGCTCCCCGAGTTCTTTTTCGAGGGCCTTGATCCGCACCGACATCGCCGGCTGCGAGATGTGCAGGTTGCGCGCCGCCCGCGAAAAGGACCGCTCCCGGGCGACGTGGTAGAAGGAGCGCAAGGCTTCCAGGTCCACGGGCGGCAATCTTACTCCAGCGGCCCGGCCGGCACGGACCTGGAGTCGCATGGGCATGAAGCGGATCGCAATCGTCGGGTGCGGCGGGGCGGGCAAATCCACCCTGGCGCGCCGGTTGGGGAGCCTCCTCGGCATCGACGTGATCCATCTCGACTCCCACTTCTGGCGGCCCGGCTGGATCGAGACGCCGGCGGAGGAGTGGGCCATACGCCAGCGAGGCCTGCTGGAACGCGAGAGCTGGATCGCGGACGGCAACTACGGCGGCACCCTCGAGCTCCGGTTCGTCCCCGCGGACACGATCCTTTTCCTCGACCTCCCCCGCCGGATCTGTCTCTGGCGCGTCCTGCGCCGCCGACTGGCGTACGCCGGGGAATCGAGGCCGGACGTACCCGCGGGATGCCGCGAGCAGATCGACCTGGAGTTCCTTCGCTGGATCTGGCGGTTTCCCCGGCACAGCCGCCCGCACCTGGTCGCCGCCCTGGAGCGCCACCGGGAGGGGCGACGGGTGGAAGTGCTCCGCTCGGGGCGGGAGGTCGCCCGCTTTCTGGACTCCCTCGCAGACCCCGCCGCCCGACACGGGGCCGTATAGTAGGGCCTCATGCGCGCGCGCATCCTCGCACTCGGGCTGGCGGCCCTGGTCTGTTCGCCGGCGCTTTCCCAGGGGCCGGCGCAGGGGGGGGCTGAGGTGCACCTGCTCACCGACAGCGCGATCCCCCGCTACCTTCAGCGGGGCCATGACCTCGCCAAGGCGAAGCAGTGGGATCGCATGGTGGATGTCTTGCAGCGTGTGGTGGAGGGGGACCCGGCGGTCTTTCCCGACATCAGCGCCGAGGTGTTGCAGTCGGCGGTCTACAGCGAGGACGGCAAGATCTTCTTCCCGGCCCGGGAGTTCTGCATCCAGGAGCTCTCGCGGCTCCCGCCGGAGGGACTCGCGGCCTACCGGCGGGCCTACGACGCCAAGGCCCGCGAGCTCTTCAGGCGGGCCGAAGCCGAACCGGACCTGCGCCGGCGGCTGGCGGCTTACGCCTCGATCTACGACCTCTACCTGGTGAGCAGCGTGGGCGACGACGCCCTGGAGCGCGCCGCCGACATCGACCTGATCCTGGGCCGTTTCTACGAGGCCCTCGGACTGCTTCGCCGGCTGATCGAGCACTACCCCAAGGACACCGACCGCGACCTGCCGATGGCCTACGCCAGGGCCGCCTACTGCGCCGCCCGGATCGGGGATCTCCAGCTCCGGAACACGCTCCTCTCGCGGCTGGCCTCCGAGTTCCCCGAGGCCCGCGTGGAGCTCACCGGCGAGCAGGTGCCGGTGACGAAGCTGGCCGAGAATCCACGGATGGCCGTGCGCGGGGTCCCGGCCGGCGCGGCGCGCGACGACTGGCCGATCGCGGGAGGCAATCCGGCCCGCTCCGCCGTCGCCGCGGACCTCCCTCCCGACATCGCCAAGACGCCCTTCTGGTCCTTCGCAATCTCCGAGCGCGACGCGCGGCTGAGCGCGAAATCCGGAAGCTGGAAGGTCCGCCGGCACAACCGGGAGCCCACCGAGGCCCCTTCGCTCTCCGCCGGACACTTCGACCCGGTGCGGCCCTACCCCGCCGTGCGCCCTGTGGTCCGGGACGGCGTCGTCCTCTACAAGGATTATGCGGAGCTCGTGGCCCGGCGGATCGGCTCCGGTGCCCTCGTCCGTCTTCGGTGGCAGGATCCCGGCCCCCCGGAGAGCCTGACGGATCCGACCTATCTCTACGGCGTGGACGACGTCCGGCCGGGTTCCCAGCTCGGCGGCAAGGAGACCCAGCGCTACGAGCTCATCTACCGCTATTTCGACTATGGCGGCAACGCGGTCGCCGTCGAAGGCGATCAGATCTTTCTCGCCGACGCACTCCACCCCGCCAGTGAACTCACCACCGTCGCCCCGGCGAAAGAGCTCTGGGAGAACCTCCTGGCCGCCTACGACTCCGAGACCGGCATGACCCGCTGGGCCTGGAGCCTGGACATCTACTCCCGCGCGGTCGGCGCGATTCCCGCCCTTCTGGAGCGATGGAACGCCGACTTCCAGCGCCACTCCAGCCCCCACTTCTACGGCCCGGGCGTCCCCGCCAGCGGGCTGCTCTACTCCCTCGCGTACGAAGGCGTGGGAAGCTCGGGACAGGTCTCCCTCTGGGCCTTTGACGCCGTCACCGGGGAGGTGCGCTTCCGCACTGCGCTCCACTTCCGCGACGAGGCCCAAAAACGGATCCCTGTCGGGGACTCGCTGTCGGTGGCCGGCGGACTGGTGTATGCCCAGACCGGCTCCGGAGTGATCGCCGCCGTCGATGCCCTGCCCCCCGGACGGGTACGCTGGATCAGGCGCTACCCGCGCAACTATCAGGCGGCCCGGGGCGGCGGCCGGGGCGGCGGCCGGAGCACCCGGATCCAGATCGCCCAGGGATTCGCTTACAACGACCCCCTGGTCTACGCCGGGAAGCTGATCGTCGCGCCGCCGGACGGCTTCGAGGTTGTCGCCCTCGACGCCGAGACCGGCGCGCTGGCCTGGACCCGGCGGCAGGAGGAGCTCGGCCGGCCCTTCCAGATCGTCGGCGCGGCCCATGGGGTGGTGGTGCTCGCGGGCGAGCGGGTGGTCGCTCTCGACGTGGCGACCGGCAAGACGCGCTGGGGGCCGCGCAACCACGGTGGAGTGATGGCCTTCGGCCGCGGCTTCGTCGGGGAGACGAAAGCCTATGTCCCGGCCACTCTCGCGCCCGAACAGCGCTCCATCATCGCCGCGTTCGACCTCGAGAGCGGCGAGCGCACGCTCATGACCTTCCAGGTGCCGCGCCTGGGGAACCTGGTCCACGCAGGGGGCCGCCTCATCGCCGCGACCGACGACACGGTGATGTGCTTCACCTCCCTGGAGCGGGAGCTGCGGGAGGCGGCGGTCGATCCGGAAAGCCGTCTCGAGCGCGCACGGGTGCTCTTGCGGTCCGATCCTCCCCGGAGAGACGAGGCCCGCGAGGAGTTTCGCCGGGCCCTGGCGATGGAAGACGCGGAGCCTTCCCCCGACCCCGACCTCACCGCGCGCATCCGCGAAGGCGCCATCCGCAATCTGATCGCGATCGCCCGCAAGCGCCGGGACCTCGGCGCCCTGGACGAAGCCGACACGATCGCCGCCGCGATGGCGAGCGCACTTCCGGGGAGTCATGCCCCCCACCCCTACCAGGCCCAGGCGGCCCTGGAACGGATCCGGGTCCTCGCGGCGCTCGGCCGCGGCGCCGACGCCCTGCGATCCCTGGACGGGTTCCTGGACACCTACCCGGCGAGCCGGGTACTCGACCAGGAAGGGCACGTCGTCCTGGCGCCGATCGCCGCCGATCAGGTCCGCGAAACGCTCCTGACTTCCAACGTTGCTTTTCGCAAGGCCTTCGAAACCGGCGTGCGCGAGCGGATCCGGGTCGCGGTCGCTGAGGGGAACACCTCGGCCCTTGCCGGGATGGCGAAGCGGTACGGGAGACGCCATCCGAGCGAGGAGGGCTATCTGGCCCTGGCGCGCCTCCACGAGCAGCGGAAGGAAACCGCGCAGGCGATCCTCGCCCTCGAGGGGTTTCTGCGCGACTTCGCGGACAACCCGCGCCGGGGCGAGGTCCATCTGCGGTTGGCCTTGCTCCTCGCCCGATCGGGCAACCGGGCCGAAGCCCGGCAGGAATATTCCGCGGGCATCTCCCGCCTCGACGAAAACCAGCGCCAGGCGCTGGCGGACCTGCTCGCCGAGCTGGAGAAGCGAGTGGCCTCGCAGGGACCGCCGGCCCCGGCGCCCGAGCTCCGGATCCCGCTCGCCCGCACGTCGCTCCTCTCCGACACCGCGGCCCCCCTCCGCATCCGCGGCGCGCTGCCGGAGGCGGCCCGGGGCCTGGTCTTTCTCGCGGCGGCGGGAGAGTTCGTCGCGGTGGACGGGAAGGGCAAGCTCATCTGGACGGTTCCCACGCCGGGCGGCGACGCCGGCCTGCCGGGATCGGATCAAGACCCCGGGGTCGCTGTCGCCGCAGCGGCGGTGCACGCGGCCCGCTTCACGCGCGTGGTGGGATCGGATCTGATCCTCGGCGGCGTCGGCGGGGTCGTGCGCGTCGACGCGGCTTCCGGCGAGCTGCGCTGGAGCTATCCCAAGGACCGCGCCGCGGCCCGCAAGCAGGCCCGGGCGGCCATCGCCGGCCTCGAGGAGGATCTCGTCGCCCTGCGCCACAAGGGAAGCCTCCGCCGGCGCACACCGCTGCCGCGATTCCTTCTGGCCGGCGACACCGTGATCCGCGTCCACCCGGCAGTGGGCATCGAGGCGATCGACGCCGCCACCGGCGCGCTCCGCTGGCAGAACCTCACCGTGAAGGGGCCCCTCGTGGGCCCGCCCGAGACGCGGGGGCAGCTGCTCGCGGTCGGCTGGGCCTCGACAGGCCTCGTGCAAGTCTACGACCTCACGGGGGGCGACCAGCCGATCGCGACGTTCCAGGCTCCAGGTGCGGCGCTGGCCGCACCGCCGGTGCTCGACTCCTTTGGCCGGATCTACATCATCGCCGGGGACGAGCTGAGGATCCTGAACGCCGCCAACCTCTCCCCGGCCTTCGACCGCCCCCTGCCCACCTTCTCCCCCATGGCCATGGTGCTCGCGACGGACGGCCGGCGGGTGGTTTTTCACGACGGAAGCAGCGTGGGTGACGGGGCGAAGAACCTCCACTTCCTGGATCTGGCCACCGGCGAGCTGACCCACCGCCTCGGGGGGGATTTGCTGCGCGACGTCTCGATCGCCCGGGACGGCTCCCGGATCTTCGTTTTCAGCAGGACGCTGGGCCGGGAGGCCTAGGGGGCGCGGCTTTCGCGCATCGATCTCAAGAGCACGGAGGTCTTGCGCTACGCCTACCCCTTCCAGGCGCCGGCCTATGCTCCGCCGCTGTTGACCAGGCGGTTCATCGTGATCGCGGGAGGCGGCCCGCAATTGGCGAGAGTGCGCATCTACGAGCGCGAGGCCTCCACCGACAGCAACGCGGCCCGGTCGGTCTTCGCCCTGGAGGGGGGGCGCGTGGCTCCGGAGTGCGATTTCACCCCCACCGGCATGACCCGCTACCGCGTGCCCGTGGCCCTCGCCCTCAGGGGAGGAGCCCTCCTGGTCTCCACGCCTTTCGGTTCGGCCCGCCTGGTGGCGCACGACGCCTCCGGCGGCGATCGCTGACCGGTTGTGACGCAGGATCGGCGCCGGGGCGTTACTCTAGGCGGCGCCATGCGGTTTCTTCCGGTGCTGCTCCTCCTGGCCTGGATCTCCGGGCAACCGGGGCGCGCTCAGGACATCGCGTTGCCGGTCCACCCGGAGGGGGTCACCCGCGACACCCGCAAGGCCATCGCGAACGGTCTCAAGTTTCTCGTGCTCCAGCAGAACCGCGACGGCTCCTGGCGCACCGGTGGCCAGTACGGCTCCTATCCCGTGGCGATGACCGGCCTGGCCGGCCTGGCGCTGGTCGCGTCGGGGTCCACGACGGTGCGCGGTCCTTTCGCCAAGGAGGTCCGGCGCGCGGTGAGTTATTGCCTCTCCCGGCAGGGACCGAGCGGGTTGATCGCCGCGGCGGAGGAGGAGGGCCGTTCGATGTACGGCCACGGCTTCGCCAGCCTCTTTCTGGCCCAGGTCTACGGCATGGAGGAGGACATGACCCGCCAGGCCCGCATCCGGGCCGCGTTGATCCGCGCGATCCAGCTCACGGTGAGGGCCCAGTCCCGGGACGGCGGCTGGTTCTACGTGCCGGAGTCGATGAGCGACGAGGGCTCCGTGACGGTCACGCAGATGCAGGCCCTGCGCGCCTGCCGCAATGCCGGCCTGCACGTCCCCAAGGCGACCATCGACCGCGCGATCAAGTACATCGAACGGTCGCAGAACCCCGACGGAGGCGTCAGCTACAGCGTGCGTTCCCGCGGCAGCCGCCCGGCGATCTCCGCCGCGGCCTGCGCCGTGCTCTACAACGCGGGGGTCTACGACTCGAAGGCCGCCCACAAGTGCTTCGCCTACGCCTGGCGCACCTGCCAGCCGACGATCAGCGCCTCGGGGCACTACTACTACACCCAGCTCTACATGGCCCAGGCCTGCTGGCAAAAGGGCGGCAAGTGGTGGAAGAAGTACTACCCCAAGGTCCAGCGCTACCTCCTGCGCATGCAAAAGGGCAACGGCGCCTGGCAAGGGGACCAGGCGGGGCTGGTCTACGGGACCGCGATCGCGCTGCTGATTCTCCAGATCCCCTACAATCGCCTGCCGATCTTGAGCCGCTGAGCCACGTTTTCGACGAAGGGAGAAACCACACCCATGGACGACCGGGCCGCCATCGAGCGCCTCAGGGAGGCACACGAGCAGATCCGCAAGGAGATTCACAAGGTCATCGTGGGCCAGGAGGAGGTCGTCGAGGAGCTGCTCCTGGCGATCTTCGCCCAGGGACACTGCATTCTCGAGGGCGTTCCCGGGCTGGCCAAGACGCTGCTCGTCTCGACCCTGGCCCGGGCCCTGGACCTCTCCTTCAACCGGGTCCAGTTCACGCCGGACCTGATGCCCGCCGACATCACCGGCACCGAGGTGATCCAGGAGGACAAGGCGACGGGAAGCCGGACGTTCAAGTTCATGCGCGGCCCGGTCTTCGCCAACGTGATCCTGGCCGACGAGATCAACCGCACCCCGCCCAAGACCCAGGCGGCACTGCTCGAAGCGATGCAGGAGCGCCAGGTCACCGTGGGCGGCGAGCGCCACGTGCTCCCGGAGCCCTTCTTCGTCCTCGCGACGCAGAACCCCATCGAGCAGGAGGGCACCTATCCGCTGCCCGAGGCGCAACAGGACCGCTTCATGTTCAAGATCAAGGTCACCTACCCCTCCTGGGACGAGGAGCGCGACGTGGTCAAGACCACGACCTCGGACACGGTGGCGGAGATCACTCCGGTCCTGAGCGCGCCGGAGATGCTCGCCTGCCAGCGCGCGGTGCGCCGCGTCCCGGTGGCCGACCACGTGGTGGAGTACGCCATGCGCCTCGTGCGCACGACCCGGGTCGGCGAAGAGAACATCCCGGACTTCATCGTCGAGAACGTCTCCTGGGGCGCGGGGCCCCGCGCCTGCCAGTACCTCGTGCTGGGCGCCAAGGCCCGGGCCGCTCTGATGGGACGCAACGCCGCAAGCTGCGACGACATCCGCACCGTGGCGCGCCCGGTTCTCCGCCACCGCATCCTGACCAACTTCGCGGCCGAGTCGGCGGGGATCACTCCGGACGCACTCATCGAGCGGATCCTCGAGGCGACCCCCGCCAAGGACGTGGCCGCAGCCGGCGGCGCCGAGGCCCAGGCGGTCTTGAAGGGGGACTGACCGCCGCATGACCGATCCGAGGGGACGCAGCCGGTTCCTCGACCCGGCGGTGCTGGCCGAGATCTCGCGTCTCGACCTGCGCGCGCGCCAGGTCGTGGAGGGATTCGTCTCCGGCCTGCACAAGTCCCCCCGCAAGGGCTACTCGGTGGAGTTCGCCGAGCACCGGGAGTACGTCCCCGGTGACGACATCCGGCACATCGACTGGAAGCTCTGGGGCCGGGAGGACCGCTGGTACATCAAGCAGTACGAGGAGGAGACCAACCTTCGCTGCCGCATCCTGCTCGACGTCAGCGAATCGATGCGCTTCGGGACCGGGCCGCTCACCAAATTCGAATACGCCGCCACCGCGGCCGCGGCGATCTGCTTCCTGCTTTTGAAGCAGCGCGACGCGGTCGGACTGCGGCTCTTCGACGACGCTCTCCAGGGGTCGGTGCCGGTTTCGAGCAACTGGCAGAGCCTGCACAACATCCTGACCCTGGTGGAGCCGATCAAGCCCCGGCGCAAGACCGACTTCTCCGTTCCCATGCGCGACTTCGCCGAGCGCGCGGGCCGGCGCTCGATGGTCATGCTCTTCAGCGACCTCTTCGCGCCGCTGGAGACGATCGAGGAGGGGCTGCGCCAGCTCCGCTTCCGGCGCCACGAGGTCGTGCTCTTCCACATGCTGGACCGCGCGGAGCTCTCCTTCCCCTTCGAGGACAACACCCGCTTCGTCGGTCTCGAGGAGATGCCCGACCTGATCGCCGAGCCCCGGGCCCTGCGCGACGGCTACCTGGAGGTGCTCCAGGAGTTCCTCGACAAGGTGCGCCGGCTGTGCGCCACGATGCGCATCGATTACATGCTGCTGTCCACCGGTGACCGCCTGGACAAGGCCCTGGCGGGGTATCTGGCGGCGCGGGCGCGGGTCGTGCGCGGCTCCACGAGGCGGCGGTGAGCCTGGTCGCCTTTTCCTTTCTGCACCCGGGCATCCTGGGGGGCCTCGCCCTGGCCGGCCTGCCGATCCTGATCCACATCCTCAACCGGCGCCGGTTCAAGACCATGGACTGGGCGGCGATGGACTTCCTGCTCAAGGCCGCGGTGCGCAACCGCCGGCGGGTGCGCTTCGAGAACCTGCTCCTGCTGGTCCTGCGGGTGGCCCTGGTCGCGCTCCTGATCGGGATGGTCGCAAGGCCGTTCACCCGCCGGGAGGACGCGCTGGCCTCGCTCTTCGGCTCCGAGGGCGCGGTGGAGCGGGTGATCCTGCTCGACGACTCCCACTCCATGCATGCGGGCCAGGGCAACCGGGCCGCCTTCGCCGCGGCCAAGCAGCTCATCAAAGGTCTCGTGACCCGGTTGCACGACGAGCGCAGCAGCGACCGGGTCACCCTGGTCCTTGCCAGCCGGCCGCGCCGGGGGGGTGAGGGGTTCGTGCGGGTCGCCGTCGCCAGCGCCCAGTATGCGCGCATGCTGCGGTCCCTGGCCGGCTTGCGCCCCACCGACCGGACCTTCGACGTGGCGACCTCCCTGGACGCGGTCCTCGAGAGCTTCCAGGACAAGGAGGCCCCGCTGGTCCTCCACCTCGTGAGCGATTTCCGGCGGCCGGACTGGACCGAACCGGACGGCTAGCTCCAGCCCGAGGTGCTCGCCGCCCTGCGCCGTTTCGCGCGGCGCGGCGAGGTGCGGCTGCTCGACGTGGGCGCTCCGCCGGTTCAAAACACGGGGATCGTCGCCCTGGAGCCGAGCGACCGGGCGGTCATCGCGGGGGTCCCGGCCACCTTCGTCGCCACGGTGCGCAACTTCGGCCCCGAACCCGCCGCCAACCTCTCGGTGGAGTTCCACTTCGGCGACCGGGTGGAGCTGCCGGAGCGGATCGAGACGACCCTGCAACCCGGCCAGGAGGTGCAGGTCAAAAAGGAGTTCACCTTCCGGCGCGAGGGGCCGGTGGTGGTGGAGGCGAAGCTGCCGACCGACGCGCTCCCCGGCGACGACCTGCGCCGCCGGGTGGTGAGCGTGCGCAAGACGATGCGGTTTTTGCTCGTGGACGGGGAGACCGATCCGGAGCCCTACCGCGGCGAGACCGATTTCCTGGCCGCCGCGCTGATGCCGCCGGGGCACACATCCTCCGGCATCGCGGCCGACGTGGTGAGCGAGCACTCGTTTTCCGCCCGCGATCTCGAGAGCTACGACGGCGTCTTCCTCTGCAACGTCTACCGCCTGCCGCCGGAGCGCCTGGAAAAGCTCCAGACCTTCGTCGCCGCCGGCGGCGGCCTGATCATCTTTCTCGGCGACCAGGTCGATCCCCAGGTCTACAACGCGAGTTTCTATGGCCGCGGGGAGGACCAGGGCAAGAAACTCCTGCCCCTGCGCCTGATCGATGCGGAGGGGTCGAGCGACGACTTCGTCAACCTCGCGGCGCCGGCCGCCGACCACCCGGTGATCCGCTTTTTGCGCGGATTGAACCGGATCGTCTTCCGCACGGTGGCGGTGCGCCGCTACATGCGCACGGAGCCCTCGCAACGCAACGGCGCCCGGATCATCCTCACCTACACCGACGACGACGCCTCCCCGGCGCTGGTCGAGAAGAGCTATGGGAAAGGCCGGGTGCTGATGTTCACCACCGCGGCCGACCTGGAGTGGTCCGACTTCCCCCGCTCGGTGCTCTATCTGCCTCTGGTACAGGAGAGCGCGCGCTATGTCGTCAAGCCCGACTCGGGCGCCTACACCCTGCCCGTGGGCGCGCCGATCCGCATCCGCTTCGATCCCAAGCGCATCGGCCCGCGCCTCTCCGTGGTACCGCCCCCCGAGCTGGGAGGCGTCCCGGTGACGATCCAGTCCCGCAAGGACGAGACGACCCACCAGCTCTTCTTCCGCTATAACCGCACCGACCGGACGGGGGTCTACACGGCACGCATGGCGACCCCGGAGGGCGAACCCTTCGAGCAACCCTACGCCTTCAACCTCGCCCCGCCGGAGGGAGACCTGCGCCGGGCTTCGCTGGCGCGGATCGTGGAAAAGGTTCCCGGCCTGCGCGTGGACCGCGCCGGCCAGGAGTCGCTGTTCGACACGGACCGGAGCGACCGCACGGAGTTCTGGCGCACACTCCTCTACCTGCTCATCGCGGTGGCCGCGGCGGAGACGCTCCTGGCCTGGCGCTTCGGCCACCACAAGTCGCGCCGGATGGAGGCGGAGGGCAAGCAGGTGTTCGTCCGATGAGCGACTGGCTCAAGGCCCTCTTGGGGGTCGAGAACAAGGAGATCCCGGCGGGGTCGACAACCTCCTTCGAGTTCGCACACCTCCCCCACGGCGCGACGGCGCTGCTGCTGCTCCTTTTCGCCGCGGCGCTGATCGCCGGCGTCATCTGGGTCTACCGCAGGGAGGGGTCCGCCCCCATGCGGGTCAAGCTCGGACTCGCGGCGCTGCGAGCGCTGGTCTTTTGCTGCGCCCTGGTGCTCGTCCTGGAGCCGGTCCTGTCCGTGGACCAGGTCGAAAAAGTCGACAAGACCACGGTCGTATTGCTCGACGCGTCGCTCTCCATGACCACCCGCGACGGCTACCGGGACCCCGTGGCACGCACCTATCTGCAGAACTACCTCGGCGGCCGAAAGCCCTCCGAACTGCCGCGCTACCGCCTCGCCGACCTCGCCTTGCAGCGCAGCGAGCTGGTGGGCCTGCTCGCCCGCAGCAACCGGGTCGTGGTCTTTCCCTTCAGCGAAAGCCTGGGGGCACCCTCCGAAATCCCCCGGATCGAAGCCGGCGCGCCGCTCCCCCCCGCGCCCCCCTACGATCTCTCCGGGCAAGAGGCCCGCCTGGCGGGGGCCAAGGGCACGAACCTGGCCGGGGCGGTTCGCCAGGCGGTGGAAGCGATCGGCTCGGACCGCGTGGCCGCAATCATCCTGATCTCGGACGGGCGCAACAACCTGGGCCCGCCCGCCTCCGACATCGCGCTCTATTTACGCAACAAAGACCTCCGCCTGCACACCGTGGTCGTGGGTGAGGCGGTGCCGCCGCGCAACCTGCGGGTCGTCGCCCTCGCGGGTCCGGATCGGATCTACGCCAAGGACCCCGCCTCCTTCGAAGCGCGGCTCGCTTCGGAAGGGTATGGGGCCTCCACGGTCACCTTCGAGAGGCGCTATACGGGCGGCCCGGAGGACTGGGAGGCGGTGGGGTCGCAGACCCTGGCCTTCCCCGCCGGCGGCCGGCCGGTGACGATCAAGTTCGGCGACCGGCCCCCGCACACCGGCACGCTGGAATACAGGGCGCGGCTCGACATCGAACCCGGCGAGTCCAACCGCAAGGACAACGTCAAGCGCTTCATGACCCGGGTCGTGGAGGACAAGGCGAAGGTGCTCTTCGTGGCGGGCGCGCCGGGCCACGAGTACTACGCGGTGAAAAACGTCCTCCTGCGGGACTCGACGATCACGCTGGCCTGCTTCCTGCAGAGCGCCGACCCGGAGTTCCCCCAGGACGGCAACATCCACATCAAAGCGATCCCCTCCGACGAGAAGGAACTCTTCACCCACGACGTGGTCCTGCTCTACGACCCCGACCCGGAGAAGCTCCCGCCGGACTGGCTGGCCCTGCTGGAACGCTTCGTGGCGAAACACCGGGGCGGGTTGGGGTTCGTCGCCGGCAACAAGCACACCCTGAACCTCGTGCGCTCCTCCTCGGAGGAGACCGGCCTCGCCCCCCTGCTCCCGGTAGTGCTCGATCTCTACCGGGCGGACCAGCCGGGGATCGGGATCGGTTTCGGGAGCTATTTCAAGACCCCCTGGCGCATGCAGCCGACCCCGGCGGGGCTCAGCCATCCGATCACCCGCTTCCACTCCGATCCGCGCCGCGCCCGGGACCTGGTCTGGGAGCGGTTGCCGCCCTTCTTCTGGTTCTTCCCGGTCCTCAAGGAAAAGC
>Ga0114931_10008124_pt1 | contig 12736 bp, 9 predicted proteins | sample 2SBtaG_FD_89579 | JGI IMG/M metagenome (GOLD analysis project Ga0114931, IMG submission 89579) | Deep subsurface microbial communities from Kolumbo volcano to uncover new lineages of life (NeLLi) - 2SBTROV14_V59a metaG | ecosystem: Environmental > Aquatic > Marine > Volcanic | place: Kolumbo...
CCCTTTGCCAAGGAGGACTCAAGTCAAGCGGGTGGGTATTTTGCAGGGTCTTGGGCCGTTTTGGAAGGGCCTGGGTTGGGTCGCTCGCCGTCACCTGCCTCGGGCGACTCGCTCGCGGCTAAAGAACGCTGGTCGAATACCGAACGCGCTGCGGCGTCAACGTTGGTTCGGGAGGCGGTGGGCGAAGGTCTCGTTGAACGCCTGGAGGGATTGGGGGGTCACATCGATGCGCCAGTCGGGCTCGTTCTCCCTGCGTTTGTCCAGGTTGAACCAAATGACCGCCCTCACCCTGGGGTGCTCCGCAAGGGCCTGATAGGCCCGCTTGATCCAGGTCGGGCGTTGGTTGCCTTGGCCCGGTGCGCAGCCGAACTCGGAGATAATGATGGGCTTGTCCGGGTAGCGTCGTTCGAGGTCTTTGAGCGGGCGATGAAAGATGGCCTTGAATGACTGCCAGTGGTGCCACTTGTCGTGGCCCTCGCCGAAGTTGTAGCCGTCCAGCGAGACCCAGTCGACCTGTGCGTTGCCCGGGTAGTAGCGATGCATGTCGTTTCCCGGCGTGTCGGGACAGCTCACCACGTTCGGCGACCAGACCCATTCGACGTTGTCGGCCTTTTCGGCGCGGAAGATTTCGCGGGCGCGTCGCCAGGCGGCAACGTAACCGGCCGGGTCGTGCGACCAGGTGAACCAATCGCCGTTGAACTCGAACCCGAATCGCAGAAGGATGCGTCGGCCGTCCTTCCGTGCGCTTTTGGCCCAGGTGCGCAGGAAGTCGTCGTATTCGCCGCGGACGATCGCAGGCAGGTGAGAACCTTTGTGATCGCCGTGCCAGGTCCAAAGTTCCAGGGAGACCATCGGTGTGGCGCTGAGAGCATTGATGGCATCGACGGCGATTTTTGGAAAAGGGCGGCCGAGGTCACGATAGAACATGACATAGTCGGGCTTCGAGGCGAAAGGGGCGATCTGCCGTCGGAGCTGCTGGCCATAGGAGCGCGACCAGAGGATTTGATAGAGGCCCCATTGCAGGGGCCGGCGGTGGGGGGCGTTTTTCGGACCGGCCGACAGGATAAGTCCGATCGGCGAGACCAAAACGCTCAGGGCGAACCATTTGACGATGGCAAGTCGCATGTCGTGATTATCGCATGGTGCGTCCGCCCGATCAAACCTGGGAGCGATTCCGTTGTGTGCAAGGCTGCGCGGGCTGACGGTTTGCGGGGAGGGTTTAAAAAAAGAGAGGCCGCGCGGGCTAAAGCCCGCGGCTCATCAAGAACGCCGCGCCGGCGGCCGGTGAGGCCGTCGACGCGGCAAAGAGGGTGGAGTGGACATTTTTTGGGGGGCAGTATTTCTGCGCCCGGCGTTACTGCGTCTTCTTCGGGCCGGCCTGCTTCAGGTTTTGGTACCTCTGATAGAGGTCGGGTCGGGCCTCTTTGAGTTGCTCGGCGCTGTCATAATTCTCAATCAGCTCGTCGTCGCCCCGGTGAATGGAGACGCGGATGGCGCCGTCGGGATCGACCTCGAAGCTGACGGAGGCCTTGCCAACCAAGGCGTCGGACAGATCGTCGTCCGGCGCGGGGGCTTGCTTCTTCATTTGATCCGTGAGGTCCTTGAATTGCTCAAGCTGCTTTTTGAGGTCATCGGGGTTGATGTTCATGTGCAGGTTGAATTTTTTATCCCCGTTGCCCTTCTTGTTGAATAACAGCCCGCCGAACAGACCCTTGTCGCCGAACCTCATGAAGGGTTTGAGTTGCCCGTTGAAGCTGAATTGGAAGCTGCCCTTGTACGAATTGTATGCCTCGGGGTCGGCCTTCTTGAAGTCTTCTTCGTTGTCGTAGGTTGTGGTGGTGGTCTTTTTGTTGCCGTTTTCATCCTCGGTCTTGGTGACGGTGATCCGACCGTTTTCGTCTCGCTCGATGCGGAGCTTCTTTCCCTTTTGGATGGTGATGTGGAGATCGTTGCCTTTGGGCGAGCCGCCCTTCCACGAGAAGGTCATGTTGTTCTTTCCCATGTGCGGCATGAACCTCCAGAAATCCGGCATGTCCTTGAGTTGGCCGAAGGGTTGGAAGTTCCATTGACCGTTGGGACCCTTCTGCACAATCCCGCCGCGTTGGAAAACCTTTCCTTGCGAGAAGGGGCCGGGCTGGACCTCGTATTTGTACTTCGGCAGGCCGGCGGTCTCTGGCCGCTTGCCGATGGTGATGCTCACCTGAACGCGATTGCCCTTGCGGATCAGCGAAAAGTCGTGGGTCTGGCCGGGCTCGAAGCCGCGGACAATCTCCAGAAACGCCTCCACGTCGGCCGGGGTGCTCCGGCCGTCGATCTCGGTGATCACGTCGTACTGCTGGAGGCCGGCATCGTCGGCGGGCGAACCCTCGACCACGTTGAGGACCATCTGTCCCTTTTCGGCATCGAGTCCGAGGTGGGCGGCGAGGGGTTTGGACACCGGGCCGAACTGGATGCCCAGCCAGGGGCCGCCGGCTTTCACGATCACAGGCCCGTCGGCCGGGCGCAGGGCGAGGCCCATCGCCACGTTGGAAGGCAGCAAAAGGCTGGTCGCCAAGAACAGGATTGTTTTGAAAGATGTCATGGCTCGGTTCTCCTTTTCTTTTATCCGGTGTGATCGGAGCCCCAACCGTAAGAGAGGGGTCGGCTCGCAAGATGAGAGGCCCTCACAGGGAACGCCAACCGCTTCCTGAGGGGCGCGGCTCTGAATGGAGCCAACCGCTTCTTGACGGGGTCGGCTCTGCTTGGACTGAGTAAACCAGTTCTCCGAAACACTCATCAGAAATCACCACTAATCGGAACGACCTTCGTCGATTGCGTCTGACGCTCGAACAGGTAGATCACGTTTGGATTTCGCCCGCGGATGCCGATCAGGTCACGATGCACGTCGCTGAAACGCTGCCTCGGGTGATATTCCATCTGCCGGTAGTCGATGAATCGCGGGGCCGTCACCGGGGCCTTCATCGTGTGTTCCGGCCTCTGGGGATTGTCAGCGACGCGGCGGCCCGATGGGCTGAACAGCGGCAGGAACGATATGGCGACAACGGCGGCGGCGGTCAGCACCGCGCCGGCGGCCACGAACCACAAGGGATGTCGAAGCCGCCGCGCCGGCTGAACGTGGCGACGCCCCAGGTCGGCCCGCAATGCCCGCGCCGCCAACAGGTCGTTGCGTCGATATTCCTCGAGCAGCGCTCGCGCCGCACTGTCCGCGGCCAATGCGCGTTCAAGCTCGGCCTCTTGGGCGGGGCTGATCTCGCCGTCGAGGCGGCGGCAGATCAGACGCTCGATGCTTTCATCGACGCCGTATGGGGTGTCATATGGAAACTCTTGTTCCGTGCTCATGGCGTCTTCGATCCTACGCACTGGTTCATGTCCGCCAGGGTCGCTCGCAGCTTGCGTCTGGCCCGCACCAGCCGCGTCTCCACGGTATCCACCGGCAAGGACATGGCCTCGCCGATCTCCGCATAGCTCCAGCCGTCCAAATGCCGCAGCATGAACGGCTCTCGATAGATCTCCGGCAGGTCCCTGATCGCGTCGAGGATGCGTTGGTGGTCCTCGGCGTCAATGAGGGCCGTCGCCGGGTCACTGCACCTGGTGTCGGCGTACTCGATGTCGCCCAGTTCGATCCGACGGTTTCGCCGGCGGTTGCGTTTGAGCCCCGCGTCGATGGCGGCGTTTTTGGCCATGCGATACAGCCAGCCCCGCCACCGCGACGGATCGACGAGCGTTCCGATTTTCTCCCAGACATTCACCCAGACGTGCTGGGCGATGTCATCCACCATGGCCGGATGGCCGACCGTGGCGTAGACGACATTGCGCACCCAAGCCTCGTGGCGACGAACGAAGGCATCCAGGGCGCTTCGCTCCCCTTGCTGAGCCGCCGCGATCAACGCCTGATCGCAGTCGTCGGCGTTGGTGGTCATGACCGCACTCACACTACCCATACAGACGCCCCACGAGCACCTGCCCTGTCATCCTTATCGCCCCCAGGTGCCGGTGGTTCGGATGATTGTGGGCGTCATATCCATCCCCCACCCCTGGAAGGGGTGGGGCACCCAAGCTACTCCTGGAGCATAAGTTGGGCGTGATGCTTCGGCGACGGCCGGACGGGAGAAGAGGCGGGCGGTGATCCCGGGTAACGCAGCGGTGGGAGATAGGACCCCAGGCCCTGGTCCTTGAGCAGGATCAGTGCCAGTGTGAGAAGCGTCCACAGGACGGCCGTCACCAGGAAGGGACGGTCGTTGATCAGCACGTCGGTAGGGCCGGTCCGATCGCCACGGCTGATGACCATCGCGTAGCGGAAGATGGCATAGAAGACCAGGGGGGTGGTGAAGACCAGGGATCGCGGCGAGGGGGTGCTGGGGTCGAGGGTGTAAAGCAGGAAGGTGATGACGGCCATGGCCCCGGTGACGGCCAGCAGGTGGGCGAGCAATTCCAGACTGTATTCCGAAAGGGTGGCGCGATGGCTGGCGGCCTTTTCGTTGTTTTGGATGACGGCCAGTTCGCAGCGGCGTTTGCCGAAGCCGAGGAACAGGCACAGCGTGAAGGTGCAGACGACCAGCCAGGCGGAGACCTCGACATTGATGGCCTGGGCGCCGGCCAGGGCCCGAAGAACAAAACCGATGGCGATGAGGATCACGTCGAGCAGGACGCGCTGCTTGCCCCATAAGGAATAGACCAGGTTCAGGATCAGATAGACCATTGCCGTGACCACGAAACCCCGCGGCAACAGCAACGATGCGATCGCCCCTATCGCAGCGAGAAGAATGGCGACCAGGCCGGCGGTGGTCGGCGAGATGGCCCCGCTGGCGACGGGTCGATGTTTCTTCGTGGGGTGCTGGGCGTCTTCCTTCCAATCGAGCAGGTAGTTGAAGGCATAGACGGCACCCGAGAGCATGCAGAAGATGACGAAGGCGGTGGAGGCATCGAGGACGGCGCGGAAGGCGTGGGGGTCCGTCCACCGCACGCCGAAGACCAGGGCGGCAAAGACGAAGACGTTTTTGACCCATTGGGCGGGTCGGGTCAGTTGGACAATGGCACGAAACGTCTTGAACAAAGAAGCGAACTCCTCGCATCCGGCGCAGGGGGTAAGCTACGCGACGCTCGCATCGGTCGTCAAACCGGTGCGAGAGTCTCCCACTCACAGAAGGTCGCGAGAAATGGACATCATTCACCACCGTTACGTTTAGCCGCGACCCATCGGGGAGCGTTTTAGCGGCCTCGTTCGGTTTAGGTAGCGCTGATTTAGCATATTGTCGTCGAGATGGCTGACGATGGATTTGGTAAGCGAAGACGGTGCGGCAGGAAGAGAATCATCCTGCGTTTCCGCCGAGGGACCGGACCAGGCCGCCGAGCTGATCGATCCACTTCGGCAACAGATCGGGGTCGGGCAGGGCGATGCGCAGCTCGGGACGGCCGGTGTCTCGGTCGGACTCGATCCGCAGGGGCGAAGACGATGAACCGTTCCCGCCGGGTCGTTTGGCGCTTTGGGCCAACGATTCGCCGAGCGATTGCAAGAGTTGGCCGGCCTGACTGAAGAAGTCGGCCACGTTGGCGGGCTGTGGGGTGGTCGGCTTGTGGCGCGAAGTCGCCGAGCGGATGGACGCGAAGGGCTCGGGCTCTTCGGCGGGCATCGGCGGGGCGCTGGGGGCCGACCCGGTGGCCTTTTCAACGGTCTTCATAAAGCGGCCCATCGCCGACTCGCCCATGAACACCCGATCGTCGGTGCCGTCGAGCACGCCCTTGAAGACGGACTTCTTGAAGGAAAGCAGCGAGAGCATGCCGTGTTCGATGGTGTGCTCGGAGACGAAGTTGACCACGCGAACGGCCCTGCATTGGCCGATGCGGTGGACCCGGCCGATGCGCTGTTCCAGGACCGCCGGGTTCCAGGGCAGGTCCATGTTGATGACGCAGGAGGCCCGTTGCAGGTTCAGCCCGGTTCCACCGGCGTCGGTGGAGAGGAAGACGCGGCAGTCGGGCTCCTCGCGAAGGGCACGGATGAGGTCTCTTCGCTTGGGGCTGGGAACGCCGCCGTGCAGGTGGACGTGTCCCCAGCGGCGATCGTCGAGCATCTCTGCGACCAGCTCATTCATGCGGACCCACTGGCTGAAAATGACCACCTTGGCCTGACGATCCTCGAAGACCTCCTCCAGAAGCTGCGACAGTTCATGGACCTTCGTGCCGTGTTTGGTCTTCTTGTCGATCAGGAAGGTGCTGTCGCAGACCATACGCATGTTCTGGAGGGCGATGCGCAGGGAAAGTTGATCCTTGTCGCTCAGAAACCCGTAGCGGCGCCACTTTTGGACGATGCGGGCGACGATCTCGCGGTTTTCGCTGTGGGGCACCCATTGCTGCTCGGTCATGGGCACGAAGAAGTTTTTGTCCATTCGCGGCGGGAGTTGGTCGAGGACCTGCTTCTTGGTCCTGCGGATGAGGATGGGGGAAAGGGTCTTGGTGATCTTGCTTAGGTTTTGATAGCCGACGACCCTGCTGGAGTCTTTCTTATGGATTTCATGGGCAGCCTTGAAGGCGAACAGCGGGCCCAGCCGATGGCGGTCGACGAACTCGGTGATTGAGTGCAATTCCTCGATGCGGTTTTCCAACGGCGTGCCGGTCAGGACCAGGGCGAAAGTGGATTCTATCTGTTTGACGGTCTTGGCGGCGCGGGTCTGCCAGTTTTTGATGCGCTGGGCCTCGTCGAGGATGACCATGTCCGGGCGCAGGGCGGCGATGGCGTCCATGTCGCGGTGTATCACGTCGTAGTTGACGATCTTGAAGAAGGCATCTTCGGCATATCGCTTTCTGCGGCGGTGGGTCAGGCCCTCTATGACCAGGGTGCTGCGTTTGGAGAACTTTTCGATTTCAAGGGGCCACTGATACTTCAGCGAGGCCGGGCAGATGATCAGCACGCGCTCGACGCCGCCGTCTTGAGCGAGGATTTCAGCCGCGGCGATGGCTTGGATGGTTTTGCCCAGGCCCATTTCATCGGCAATGATCGCCCGACCGGCCATCGCGGCGAACAGCGCCCCGTCCCGCTGGTAGGGATAGAGCGGGACCTTGAGCAGGCGGCGGAAAGCGCCGGCCGCGTTCTTCGCGCCGAAGCGCCGCTTGAGTCGGGCTCTTCGTTTCTGTCCGTCGCGAATGTCGGCGATGAACGACATGGCATCGTCATAGATTCTCACCTCGTGGTCGGCGCGCGCGACGCAGCGGCTGAATGCGTCGAACTTTGCAAAGGCGGCCCGTTTGATCCGCCCGTCGCGATGGAAGTATTGCGCGGCAAGCTTCTTGAGATTGTCAGGACATCCCGAGCCGGGACAAAACGTGACCTCGCGCTGAGCGCCGTAGCGCAGGTACACCTCGGAGAAGGCCGGGTGAAAACCTCTTCGTAGCGTGGCGGCGTGGCGTTGCCTCAAGTGGTGCAGGAGGTATTCAACGTGTTTGCACGTGCCCAGGGTGTTGACCGCATAGTCCGGGCAGGAGCAATAGTTGACGCCGGGGGACTCGCCACGAATGACCACGCGATAGGTGCGTTTGGTCTGCGGGTTGGTGATCTCGAACTCGGAGAAGACTCTATTGGGCCCGCAGTTGTGCAGTTTGAAGGACTGTTCGACGGCGAACTGTTGGCGGAGGCCGCGTTGCCAATCGGCGAGGCTCATGTCTTCAGGTTTGCGTAGGCGGGAGAGCTTTCGTTTCTTCCGTGAGGGGTGGGCCGTGGCGATGGCCATGAGTCGTCCTCCTGACTGGGTGCGTCCGCAGTTGAATGATGGCCGAGATTATCAAAGCCCCGCCGCGTCAATGCAAGCGCTTTATGTTTTGCACGTCCCCTACGCAAAGTTCAAAAGAGGGCGAGCTAGCCCCCGGCGGAAGCCCGGAGTTTTCGGGCGCGCTGAGACGTTTCCCATCCAGGGCTTCCGCTTTGGGCTATTGGAATATCTGTCGCTAACCTTACGCACGGAAAGAGCGCGTCTGAGGGCAACAATTGGTCGCAGAAAGGAAATCGCGAAGTTGTGAATTGGATCAATTCAGGGCGGGGGCGGGAGGCTTGAGCCGCTCGAAGTTTCGAGCGGTCGCCCAGCGATTCGACGAGGGCTTGAGGGGCTGGTATCTGCGGTGGTCCGACAGCACCTCGATCGGGTCGAACAAATCGCTTTCGATTCCCCGGTGCTGGATGAAGCGGATTCCGAGCCGGCTGACTCCCTGCTCGGCATCGTGAAGATGGACCACGATGCCGGTTTCGCGACGTCGGATGCCGGGGCTGTCATCGTCGCCGTTGGGCAGCGTTTCAAAGAGCAGGTCGAGATATTGGCCAATGTACGGGGCGTCGTAGGCGGTGGTCAGCACGGCGGCGCCACCGGAGGAGAGATCGAGCAAATGGGCCGGCGCAGCTTCGTCCACTCCCTCAAAGTGGAGCGTGATCGGTAGATATGCCTGGGTTCGCGGGTCCCTGCGTCGCTCGATGCCCTCATGGATCATGGCTGGCCCTCGCTCCTGGTCTGACGGCGGACCACACGGCTCGCTCGGGCCGGAGTCGGCCGTCGTCGCACACCCTCATCGGGGAAGTCCGATCAGAGGTTGACTTAGAAAAACCCCACGTTGCCTACGAAGCCCCATTTCCCTGGCAGCGATCCAGGAGAAACGGCCCCCAATCCGATAATCCCATGCTTGCGACTGTCCACCCCGCCCCATCCGACGAGGGTGTAGGATGGGTCATCCGACCTATCGTTTGATCCCCCTGGTCGCGCGGGTCCACAGAGACAGACAGGGTCCAGGACAGAATCGGCGGCGTCCTCAGCCAAAACCTGATACAAGGCGGACGCTGCTGGCGGCAAACCGCCGGCTTCCGCCGGCGGCTAGGTGGTGAACCCTGCCGCTTGACGTTGTTTTAGGCATCCGCCCAATCTGTCATGGACCCAGACAGACAGAACCCATCCACAAGCCCTTGTGATCGCGGCCGATAGATGGCCTAATGGGGGACTTTTGCCACAGGAGTGGACCCATCGAACGAGGATACGCCGATGCGCTGGTCGCAATTCTTCATTCCGACGACGAAAGAAACGCCCAAGGACGCCACCGCGCCCTCGCACAAGCTGATGCTTCGCGCCAGCCTGATCCGCCAGCTCGCGGCAGGCATCTACTCCTACCTGCCGCTGGGCTACCGCGTGCTGCGCAAGGTGGAGCACGTCGTCCGCGAGGAAATGAACCGGGCCGGCGCCATCGAGCTGAACCTGCCCGTACTGCATCCGCTGGAATTGTGGCAGCAGACCGGCCGAACCGCCGCGATGGGGGATGTTCTGCTGCGGCTGGCCGGGCCGAAGGGCGACTGGCGATCGCAGACCGTCCTCGGCCCGACGCACGAGGAGGTCATCACCGAGATCGCGCGGGCCTATCTCAGCAGCTACAAGCAACTGCCGATCAATCTCTATCAGATTCAGGTGAAGTTTCGCGGCGAGGCCCGACCGAAGTCGGGCGTGCTGCGGACCCGCGAGTTTCTGATGAAGGACGCCTACAGCTTTCACGATAGCGTTGAAAGTCTCGATGAGGGCTATCAGAAAATGTACGACGCCTATTGCCGCATCTTTGTCCGCTGCGGCCTGCCGTATATTCCCGTCGAGGCCGAAAGCGGACCGATCGGGGGGGACGCCTCCCACGAGTTCATGGTCCTGACCGATGCCGGCGAAGACAGCGTCGCCCTCAGCGAGAACGGCGACTACGCGGCAAACACCGAACGGGCCGCCTTCGCCCCGCTGCCGCAGGACGAAAGCGAGATGAAGCCGCTGGAGGAGGTCCACACGCCAAATCGGAAGACGATTGATGAGGTGAGTGCGTTCCTCAAGATGAAGCCCTGCAATATGATCAAAACGCTGATCTATGAGGAAGACGTCGCTGCCCGAGTTTCCGAACGACTTGACAGAGTTAGAGCACAGCATGATCAGAATGTGCCGGCGAGGGACATGTTTTCTAGTGGTTTTGGTATGTGTCCCATCGTTGCGCTGGTCCGCGGCGACCACGAAGTCAATGAGAACAAACTACGCAGAATCGCGAATGCAAATCTCGAACTCGCCGACGAGGGTACCATCCAAATACTCACCGGCGCTAAGGTCGGGTTTGCCGGTCCTCACTCGCTCAAAGGGCCGCATCAGTTGGTCGTTGATCAGGCCGTCGCCGTCATGCGCAACGCCGCGACCGGCGCCAATAAGACCGATTACCACGTGACGAACCTTAACCCCGGCCGTGATTTCTCGCTGGAGGGTGACAATGTGACGGTTGCCGACATTCGCACCGTGACCGACGGCGACCGCTCTCCTGCCGGCAGCGGATCGCCGATGCACATCCGCAAGGCCATCGAGGTCGGCCACGTCTTCAAGCTGGGCACGAAATACAGCGAGGCGATGAAGGCCACCTACCTGGATCGAAACGGCAAGGCCAGGCCGCTCATCATGGGCTGCTACGGCATCGGACTGAACCGCATCATGGCCGCGGCGATCGAAGCCCACCACGACCAAGGGGGCATCATCTGGCCAATGTCCATCGCCCCGTTTCAGGTCCTCATCCTGGCCCTTGATCCGCGCGACGAGAAGGTCGTCTCCACGGCCGAGCGGCTCCACGATGAATTGACCCAGGCGGGCCTCGACGTGCTACTGGACGACCGCGACGAGCGGGCGGGCTTCAAGTTCAAGGACGCCGACCTGATCGGCATCCCTCTGCGGATCACCATCGGACGAAAGAGCCTGGCCGACGGCGTCGTCGAGCTCAAACCCCGCGACGCCGAGGACGTCGAAAAACTCCCGCCGCAGTCCGTCAGAGAAAAGGTCCTCGCCCTGGTCGACGCCGAACTGGCAAAGCTGAAGCCGTCCGAGCCGAGTGGGTAAGAATGTGTTTGGGAAGGGCGAAATCAGAGTCATGCCCGTGAGGAACCGATCGGCGCTCCACGCGAGGGCGGTTTGATTTGGGCGTCGAGCCCCTTCGTTGTCCGGCCGTTGATCACCATCTATAGCATATCACGATTGCATACAACCCAGCCACGTTTGTGCAGATTCCCCTCGCGTAAGGCCGCGCGGGCTGAAGCCCGCGGCTCTTCTGCGGCGCAGGCAAACATCCCCAATGTTCCGCCTTTTTGGCATTCTTCGCGGATTGCTCTCCATCGGGGCTCGCACCACTCTCGCCACAACCACCATGTTTCATCGCGGCGTGGTGAAGCCTCCCAGCGCATAGCTCAACCGGCCCACTCATGCAGCCGAGAAGACTGATGCCAAGCTGGGAATCAAGAGTCGCTTCGCCGCTGCGGGAGGGTGGCCATGCTCGAACAACACGCTGCACACGACAGGGCCGTCCGATATGCGGTGAGGACCGGCCGGATGCCGAATATGTACCTGATCCACAGGCTGCAAGACATGGACGGCTATGAGCCCTGCTTCGGCCGGTGCGAGTCGCCTTGCACCAGGACCCACTGCCGCTGGCACGAGCAGTGCATGGCACTGGCGAGTTTCTCGCCAAAGTCCGTCACAGAGACGTTGCCGGCGGCATCCAGGGCGGTGCTGAAGGGAGTCACCAATCTCGTTGTGGCCAAGTCCTCGACATGAGGCCCGTCCAGATCGGCCCACTGGATTATGTTGGTGCCTTTGTCCGCCCAATAAATACTGCCGTCCAGATCGTCGTTCTCCGGCACGCTGTTGTCGTTGCAGTCCTGCGCCTGTGCGACGGGTGTTTGGCTGCCTCTTCTGATTTGAGTAAGGAAGCGGAAATCCCCTGGAGATTCAGCCTGATCGGTCTCCCCGCGCGGTCCTCTGACCGTCAGTCCCCGGCCCCGGTTCTTCCACGCGCTCGTGACCTCAGCCCCGGCTTCCTTGCATGAACACAAACCCCATCACATCGGCCGCGTCGTCGGTTGACTCCTGGCGGGTTGGGTGGTTGCTGGTTTGTCGGGACCATCCTCTCGGACCTCCGCAGATTTCTTCTTGAGGGCTTCGGCTCGGCGATACCTCTCGGCCACCGCTCGTCTCTTCATCAGAATCGCGTGCGAGGGGATTGATGTTTCCCAGACCTTGATCGTTCCATCCCAACTCCCCGAGACAATTCGTGTGCCGTCCGGGCTGAAGGCCGATGATTCAACAATGTTCTCATGCCCTCGAAGCGTCACTAGGTTCATTCCCGAAGCCGCGTCCCAAATCTTGAGTGTGTTGTCAACACTCGATGAGACGATGCGGGTGCCGTCCGGACTAAAGGCAACGGAACGAACAACGTCCTCATGCCCGCGCAGGGTCAGGGTATTCTCGCCAGTGGCGGCGTCCCAGACCCTCACCGTCTTGTCCCAACCACCCGAGACGATGCGCGTGCCATCCGGACTGAGGGCAACGGAGCTAACAACGCTCTCATGCCCACGCAGCGTTTGCGTGTTCTCCCCCGTGGCCGCGTTCCAGACCTTGACCGTCTTGTCCAAACTCCCCGAGACGAGGCGTGTGTCGTCCGGGCTGAAAGCCACGGATGCAATACTTCCCTCATGCCCGCGCAAAGTCATGGTGTTCTCGCCCGTGGCGGCGTCCCAGACCTTGACCGTCTTGTCCCAACTCCCCGAGACAATGCGCTTGCCGTCCGGACTGAAGGCGACGGAACTAACACGCCACTCATGCCCGCGCAGGGTCAGGGTGTTCTCCCCCGTGGCGGCGTCCCAGACCTTGACCGTCTTGTCCCAACTCCCCGAGACAATGCGCTTGCCGTCCGGACTGAAGGCGACGGAACTAAC
>Ga0114931_10008125_pt1 | contig 12736 bp, 10 predicted proteins | sample 2SBtaG_FD_89579 | JGI IMG/M metagenome (GOLD analysis project Ga0114931, IMG submission 89579) | Deep subsurface microbial communities from Kolumbo volcano to uncover new lineages of life (NeLLi) - 2SBTROV14_V59a metaG | ecosystem: Environmental > Aquatic > Marine > Volcanic | place: Kolumbo...
ATCCCCGCGACTTTGAGCTCGGCTACCTCGTCCCATGTGTAATCGAGCAACTGGGTCAGCGTGAGCTCGGTATCCTGCGCCAGCTCGGGGCCGAGGGTGCGAACGCTGCCCGGAGTCTTGCGCAGCCCGATCGGCAAACCGCGCACATCGACCTCGCGCTGCACCTCTTCGCAGTACGCCTTGACGAAGTAGTCGTTCTCCCAGGCCTGCGGATCGGCCGCCAGGTCGGCCAGGTTGTCGACCGCGCTGGCCGGCAGGCCGGCAGCCCGGAACTTTGCCACCCAGTGGTCCGCGTCTGCGCCGGCGAACAGCGCGTCGAGCGCCTCGACCAAAGCGCGGCCATTGGCTCGACGCTTCTCGGTGCTGTCGAAACGGTCGTCGGAGGCTAGTTGCGCCGCCGGCGGGCCGGCGCCGAGGGCGTCGCATACCTTCTTCCAGCCGCGGTCGTTGTTATGCGCGCATAGAAAGAACCACTTGTCCTTCGCCTGGTAGACGTTCCAGATGGGGTTCACTGCATCCAGCCGTGACCGCTGCGCTGCGCGCGAGCGGTCGCCGGCCAGGTATGCCTGCAGACTCTGCCCGGTGAGGTAGAGCTGGGCACCGTAGAGCGATGCATCCACCCACTGGCCCTCTCCCGTGCGGCGGCGGTGATGCAGGGCCATCATGATCGCCAACGCCGACATCAATCCGCCGTAGGCGTCGCCCGACCCCATGCCGAGATAGATCGGCGGCTGCGCCGGTTCGCCGAGCCGCGCCATCAACCCGGTCAGCGCCTGCACGGTCATATCGAACGAAGGCTTGTTCACCGCGCCGAACCGGCCGTAACCGGTGTTGGTGGCGTAGACCAACTTGGGATTGACCTCGCGCAGCTTGTCGTAGCCGAGGTTCCAGCCCTCGAGCAACTCGATCCCCATATTGGAGAGAAATACGTCCGACTTCTCCGCCAGCCGGTAGATGATCTCGCGGCCGGTCTCTTTCTTGAGATCGATCGCGATACTCTTCTTGTTGCGGTTGATGACGAGGAAGTACTGGTTCCAATCGGCCACCGGCAGTGCCTTGATACTGCGAACACCGCGCCCCTGATCGCCGCCGTTGGGACGCTCGACCTTGATAACCTCAGCGCCGAAGTCCGCCAGGTGTTGCGCCGCGACCGGCCCCTGGAACCAGACGGTGAGGTCGATCACGCGAATCCCGTCCAACGCGTTCATCTCAGCTCCGATTCAGCACGCCGCTCTCGGCGAGCTGACCAATGCGTTCTTCCGAATAGCCGAGTACATCGTGCAGCACCTGCGCCGAGTGCTGGCCACGCGCCGGCGCCATGCGATCCAGCCGCGCCGGGCTCTGGCTCATGAAGATGGGGAACCCCACCGGTTTCACCGGCTCGGCGCCATGCCGCTCGATGTCGAGGATGTAGCGATTGCGCACCGCCTGCGGGTCGTTCACCGCGTATTCGAATTCCTCGATGACATCCGCCGACAGCTGGTTCTCGGTCAGCACCTTCTTCCAGTGCGCCGACGACTGGCCACGGAATTTCCCTTCGAGCACCTGGATCATCGTCAATCGATTCTCGCCACAGCGCTTGTCGTGCGTATCGAAACGAGGGTCGTCGATTTCGAGGCCGACGATCTTGGCAAGCCCGGGCCACCAGCGATCGGTGTCCGGCATGGTCAGGCAGACCCACTTGCCGTCGGCGGCGGGATACAACACACCGATCATCGGGTTGCCCGCATCCATTCGGTCGATCGGGTGGAGGAATCGCTCGCCCCCCATGGCGATGAACGCCTGCACATCGAGGCTGGCACCGTACATGTTACTGGCGAAGAGGGACGCATCGACCTGCTGTCCTTCACCGGTTTCACCGCGATGATGCAGGGCGATCGAGATACCCAGAGCCAGCATCACCGCCGTGTACATGACACCGGCGCCAGCGTAGACGGGAGGCAGCCCCGGCTACTGCATGATCGGCATCATTCCCGTGCGCGCGGCGGCGAGCTCGTCGATCGCCGGCAGATCGGCGTCCGGGCCCTTCGGCCCGAAGCCCGTACCATGCGCGAAGATCAGGCGGCCATGATCGGCACCTACCGAGGCATAGTCGAAACCGTGTGCTTCCAGTTTGACGAGCGGCCAGTCGGTGAGCACCACGTCCGCCTTCGCGATCAACTCGCGAACGATCACTCGGCCGGCTTCCGCGTCGGTATCCAGCGCCACGCTGACCTTGTTGCGGTGGGCCAACTCGCCTTCGTAGTCCCAATCGCCTTGCGACTCGGGCTCGCCGCCGTTGCCCAGTCGTTCGCTATGCGGCGATTCCACACGAACGACCGCGGCACCGAAGTCTCCCAGCATCGAGCCGGCGATCCCCGACCACAGCTCGGTGGTCAGCTCGACGACCAGCAGGTCGCCGAGAGCTCTGTTCGAGTCAGACATCGGATCCATCAGCCAGGTACGGACAGCTATCGGCGTTCACGGATGGGTTGCGCACGATCATTTCCAGGAATCGATCACTTCCTGCGTTTTGTCGACGAACTCCATCTCTTCGTCGAGCGGCTTGCCCAGCCAGTCGCGATAGAAGGTATCCAGATCCGGAAGCAGGTTGAAATCCGGCGGGCAGCCGCGCGGAACCGCCTCGACTTCGAGCTGTGTATCGCAGCCGGGACAGTAGTACTCGCGAACCTGTTGCCAGGTGGAATCGGGTTGCTCGCGGCCGCGGTACACTTCATGGAGGTCTTCCACCGAATCGCGAACGAAGATGTTGGCGTATACCTTCCAGTTGACGCGGTAGTCGCCGTACTCGTGGCCGCACTCGCACTTGACGATGCGCTCCCTGCCCTTCTGGACGATGTACAACTTGAACGTCAGAGGCATCAGGATTCTCTCGTCCCAGGCGACCTCGTCCTGACGCAACGCGACCCACTTCTCGAAGCGGTCGTCATCCTTCGGCGCCTTCATGATCTCCTGCACACGAGACCATTCCAGCTCGCCATCGACCAGTTTCCTCAGCTCAGCCTTATTGTATTGCGACATGATCCTCTCCCAAATCGAACGCGCCGTCAGAACGTGAAGTCGTCGGCCAGCTTCCAGAATTCGCGCAGCTCCGCGCCGTATCCCGGCGACAGCTTCATCGACTGGCGCCACATCCTCAGCACCGCCTCGTCCATGTTCTCCTTCGCTTCGACGCGCTCGCGTTCGGCCTTCCACCAATCTTTGAAGGGAACCCCGCGCACGCGCCGTGCGCCCCGGATCTCCGCGCGCCTGGACTCAGTCCTGGCCTCGTCGATCGTCCACTCGCGCGACTTCTCGTCGTAATCGGCGGCGACGCCGTTGACGTCGAGCGCCACCCTGGCGCGGGTCCAGTTATTGTCGAGATCCTTTTTGACGTCCGCCGGGTCGCGGTCGAGCGGATCACCGACCGACTGCGCTCCGGAGATCGGGTGCACGATCAGATCGTAATCGTGCAGCTCACTCGGGGTTACGAACGGCGCGATGACGCTGGTTTCGACGACGTCGGCCTTGATATTCCTGACCAGTGTCGGATCCTCCGGATCACCGCGCTCGTGCACCAGCGGCAACCTCTTCTCGATCAGCTCCTTGACGTTCGTCCCCGACGCGTAGCTGGGTCGGTCCGGGCACGAAGGGTACGCCCCAAACATGCCGTGGTTGCCGAGTACCTTCGAACGAATTCCGGCGTCGCCGCAGGCGTATTCGATGCCCGGGGTGTTTTGCACCATCCACACCACGGTGTGCCCCAAACCCCCGCGGAATCGCCCGTAACCGCCAGAGTCGGGCTCGATGTTCCGCCCAAGATACAGGATCGGGTAATACAGCTCGTTGACCTCGGCGTTACCAAAGTCGGCGTTCGGAACGTAGATCGACCAGGCGCTGTTCTCGCCATCCGCCATGCCGCGCGCCGGGCTGCCGTTGCACGCCTGTTCGAGGGTCATCCCCGCCACGTACACGCCCTGCTGATTGACGCCGGCAAACTCTCCCGTCATCGTCGTCGCGCCGCCGGCAGCGACCTCTTCGATGAAACCGCGCGAGTAAAAGAGACGCCCGAGCGTTTCGTACAGCGAGCTCAGCCAGATGATCGCCGGTGCCCAGGCGACCCCCGACGACGCGAAGTAGTTGTCGGGATACGGGTTGGCCCAGGAGCCGTCCGGCGGCGAGTCGAGCTCCCAGGCGGCGACCGCGCCCCAATTGAACATGTCGAAGCCGACCATGTGCGAGTAGCCGTTCATCAGGCCCGAGATGACCGCGGCCGGGGTGATGTTCTCACCGAACGGGACCCAACCGCTCGCGCCCCGCATGTTGAACTTGATCTTCGCATCCTTGTCGACGGTCACTTCCATCGGCACGTTCATGTAACAGTCGATGCCCTGTTCGGGCTTGATGACGCGCTTGCCCTTCATCGCCAGATCTTTGAAGTTCGACTTGCGAATGCGTCCGGGAACGGACTGCGTCTTCATGCGCACTTGCGCGTAGCGCCGACCGTCTTCGACGTACTCGGGCATGACGTCGTTCATGTAGTCGACGCTGTACTTCTCGACCAACGCCAGCACTTTTTCGCGCACCGTGAAACATCCGGCAAGCCGGCCGCGGGCATCGCCCATCACCCAGTCGGGCATGCGGGTACGACACTGGATACGCTTCTCGTACCACGGATAGATCTGGTAGTTCTCGCCGATGCGCTCCATCACGAACGGCACACCATCGGCAAAGGCATCGGGATTCATGAAGCCGATCGATCCCGGCAAGATCATACCGCCATCCATCACGTGGCTCACCGACGACACCCAGCAAATGAGCTCGCCGTCGTGAAAGACGGGAATCAAGGTCTGGAAATCGACCGAGTGAATTCCACCGAAGTGCGGGTCGTTGTTCTCAAAGATGTCGCCCGGCTTGAACCCCGGATTGATCTCGTAGTCGTTGTCGATATACGAGCGGATCAGCTGCGACAGCAGACCCGGGTGGGAGATGATCCCCTTCGAGCTGCACACCGACTCGCCCGTCGGCACGTGCACGCTCCACACCGCGTCGCCACCTTCAGCGGCGACCGGCGACGCCGAAACCTTACAGCCGACATCCCAGGCGGCATCCATCCCGTTGAGGAGAATGTGCCAGACCGATTCGTACTTGCCGGGATCCTCGGCCTTGCGCCTCATCTCGGTCAGACCGAACATCGAACCGGTTTCCTTCAGCAGCCGCTCGTTCTCGGCAACCCGATCCTTGAGCGGCGAGCGGGGCTTCTCTGCGACAGCGCCTGCACTCATCTCATTTGTCTCCTCGGTCCATCCAATAGACCTTGTGCTCGTCGATCTTCACGCGCCACCCCTCGGGTACGAAGAGGGTGGTGTTGGAGGCCTCGACCACCGCCAACCCGGTAAACTCGTTGCCAGGCCGGAGCTCGTCCATCTCGTAGATCGTGCCATCTGCCCACCGGCCCTTCTGGAAGATCGGGCGCACGCCTTTGATCGCCTTCGCCGCCGGGGTTTTGTCCTCGAGCTCGTACTTCAGCACCGCCGGCTTGATCGTCGCGACCTGCGCGATGACGCTGACCTCGGTCGCCAAGTACGTCGGATTCGGCGGCTTTCCGGCGAGGGTGAACATCTTGCCGAAGATTTCTTCGAAGCGAGCCAGCAGAGCGTCGACATCTTCCGGCGACGCCAACGTCGGCACGGGCGACTCGACTTCGACATCGTCGAGCTGGCCGTAGTAGCGGAGATAGGCGATCGGGCGCGTCGTGATCTGATCGCGGGTGAAGCCCTCGGCCACGAGCTCCGCGAGCAACTCCTCCTCGAGCTCCTTCCAGGCGGACGCGATCATCGTGCCAGCCCGCATCTTGGCGTCCGCGTCGGCGCCCTTCGGCAGCATCGCCGAAAGACTCTTGTGACGGCGGTGGGCGTAGTCCATGCACGCACCGCCCCACGCCGAGAACGCAGCGGCGTGCGGCGCCGTGGCGATCCCCTTCCACGGGTAGTCGGCGGCGTAACCGAGCAGGTGCATCGGCCCCGCCCCACCGTAACCGAGCAGGATGTAGTCGCGGATGTCGTAACCGAGCATCAGCGAGCGAACCAGATGCTCGCGCATCATCACGTTGACCAGGTCGACGCACTGTTCAGCAGCGTTGTAAACATCGAGCCCGAGTGGGCGCGCGACTTTCTCTTCGAACAACTCCACGGCGCGTTCGAGGTTCACGTGCACACGACCGCCGAGGTAGTTGTCCGGGTTGAGAACTCCCAGCAACATGTCGCAGTCGCAGATCGTCGGGATCTCGTTGCCCTTTTCCTGGAACGTCGGGCCCGGATCGCCACCGGCGCTGTCGGGACCGAGCTTGATGCGGTTCGACTGCGGGTCGACACGGATCTTCGTCCCCGTACCCGCGCCGATCGACTGGATGTCGAGCATCGGTACGTTGACGTACATCTGCATGAACGGCGGTTCGCGATTGATGGGAAGAATCCCCGCCGTGATCGCACCCGCATCGAAACTGGTTCCGCCCATATCCGAGCAGACGATGTTGTCGATGCCGAGATGCCCGCCCAGGTAGTGGGCACCCATCAGCCCGCCGACCGGGCCCGACATCATCGTCTCGAACAGCCGCGGGTAGCGGATGTTGGTCACACCGCCATAGCAGAGCACCGTCTTGAGCGACCGATCGTAGCCCTCGGCGGCAAGTTTTTCCTCGACGGTGAGGAACTGGCGTCGCGCGGCCTCGGTCGCATAGGCCTGGATCACCGTCGCATTGGCGCGCGAAATCTCGCGCTGCACCGGGGCGACCTCACTCGACAGCGACAGGTAGAGCTCCACGCCCGCCTTCGCGCACTCCTCTTCGGCGATCTCCTTGGCACGGATCTCGTGCGCCGGGTTGACGAAGGAGTAGAGGAAAACAATGGCCAGGGCCTCGATGCCGTCGTCGAGCAACCCGCGGACAGCCTGGCGAACGTCCTCTTCGTAGATCGGGATGACGGGCTTGCCGAACATATCCACGCGTTCGGTGATACCGACCGTCAACCTGCGCGGCACCAGTGGTTCCTGATGCTTGCGGTACTGCATGTGCGTGATCTCGGACCAGTCGAAACCGATGAACGTCTGCCGGCCGCGCCCCTGCACGAGGATGTCTTCGAAGCCCTTGGTCACCAACATCCCGGTCTTGAGACCGTTGCGATTGATGGTCGTGTTGAGCATCGCCGTACCGGTGTAGATCGCCGTCTCGCAGCTCCCGCAGACCTCCTTGCCGTCCTTCTCCATCGTCTTGCCGAGGTAGGTGAAGGCCTCGGCGAGCGACTCCATATAGCCAATGCTCTCGTCGTGCGGCGTGGTGGGCCCCTTGCCGATGACAAAGTTCCCTTCCTCGTCGACGATGATCACGTCGGTCATCGTCCCGCCGGCGTCCGATGCAAACAGATAGCGGCTCATGCGAAGCTGTTCCTCCTCTACCAAACGACCGACGCCAGACCCGACCGCAGTCCCCTCGCCACATCGCGGCGCGTTGCGCCCCGCGCGACCGAGCGGCTACGAGCAGATGCCGTGGAGCTGGTGCTGTATCCAGTTCGGAAACGTAGCTAGTAGCGCAAACCAAACGATCGTTTCAACCGTGGGTCGGGCTCGCCTTTTCCGGTTCCATGGCATTTTCCGCACAAAGACCGCCGCGGCGGGCGCAAATCGGCGGCCAGCACCCGGGCGGAGATCTAGGTGAACCAACATTCACCCCCACCGCGGGCGATCCCACCGCCTGCGGTACCGCCCGCCTGCGGCCGGCGTCGCCGTTCACCGCGCCGATGCGGACTACTTCTTGCCGCCGAACAGGGAGCGAAAAAAGCCCAGAATCGCGTCCCAGATCGCCCGCAGGATGAGCGGGACGATCGACAGCGCTTCGTCTTCCTGGTCGCTCTCGAGCGGTGCCACGGACCTCGCGGAGGCCGCCGCGGCGGAATCCGCGTCTTCCGCTGTCCCCACCGGTCGATTCGCCCCCGACTCGCCTGCCCGCGGCTCGTCGGCGACCGGAGACGCCTGGCCTTCCAGCTTCTTGCGCAGGCGTTTGGCGAACTGCTGGAATAGCTGCTTCGATACGCCTTCGATCATGCGACTACCCACCTGCATCACCTTGCCGGTGAGGTCGGCAGTGGCCTCGACCACGACCTCCGTGCCGCCATCGGTAGCCGCCAGGGTACTGGTGATCAACGCCTTGGCCAGACCGCCACTGGTCTCGCGACCCTCGGCCGCCATCTCCACCTTGTGCAGCGAGTCATCGACGTTGGTGAGCTCGACCTTGCCCTTGTACTGGGTGGTGATCGCGCCGATCTTGATCTTCACACCGCCGAGGAAATGGCACTCGTCGACCACCTCTTCGAGCTTGGCACCGGGCAGGCACGGCGCCACCTGCACCGGGTCCATCACGAACCGCCATACGGTCTCGATAGGCGCGGCAACCTCGAACTTCTCTCGGATTTCGATCGACATCGGACTCTCCAACCCAGGCTCGGTGCAAACAGACTCCGAGCGATCTCATCGAATCGCGCCCTCGCCTCGACGGTCATCGCTGCTTATCGGTGGGCGCCAATACCGTCAACAAGGGGCTCCTCTGTCCGCCGTGTCCGGTGGGAACACCGCGCCGGCGGAAGACAACCCCGCCACGGTCCGTTCACACGGTCCGTTCACACGGTCCGGCGCAGATCTTGCGGTGTGTCGATATCCCCCGGAGCGACCTTGGCAATCTCGATGGATCGGACCTCGGCGCGGTGCCTCGACAGCACCTCGCGAGCTCCCTGATCTCCCTGCACCGCGCATACCTCGGCCCAGAGACGACTGTCGAGGAGCACCGGATGCCCCGCCGTCGCCGGTCGCGTGCCCGTGTAGAGAGCGCGAATCGCCACGCCACCCGCCGCCCGGTACGCACCGACCACCGCATCGATGTCCGCGGCCATGACGTCGGGCTGGTCGCCGAGCAGCACCAGCGCCGCCGCGGCGCGACTGTCGACCCCGCCGAGTCCAGCCCGCAATGACGACGCCATACCGCTCGCATAGTCCGGGTTGACGACAAAGCGGATCGCAGTACCGCGAGTTCGAGCACCGCGCATGGTCTCGCCGTCGACGGAGGCGCGGCAAGCTCCGAGCACACCGCGCACCGCTGCGGCCTCGTGGCCGAGCACGACGACGATCTCGTCGACCGTCGAGGCTAACGCATGCTCGACCACATGAACGATCAGGGGGCGGCGGTCGACCAGCAGCAATTGTTTGGCGCGGGCCCCCATGCGCAGGCCGCGCCCCGCCGCCAGCACCACCGCTGAGACAAAGGACCGCTCGCCTTCCACACCGCACCCCTATTTCGCCGCGTAACGTTCGGCGACGATCTCGGCCATGATCGAAAGCGCGATCTCGGCAGGCGCGCGACCGCCGAGATCAAGCCCGACTGGAGAGTGGACCTTGGCCAGCAGTTCGTCATCGACGCCCCGCTGCCTCAGCTTCGCGACCCTTCCCGCATGCGTACGTCGACTGCCCAGCGCGCCGACGTAGCGGGCGTCCGAACGCAGCGCAGCCTCGAGGGTCGGCAGGTCGAACTTCTCGTCGTGGGTGAGCGTGACGACGTAGGTGTTTTCGTCCAGATCGGTGCGCTCGAAGAAGGCCGACGGCCATTCGCGCACCACGACATCCGCATCCTTCATCCGCTCGGCCGACGCATACACCTCGCGCGGATCGACCACGGTGACGTGAAAATCGAGATCTTTGGCGAGACGGCACAGCGGAATCGCCGTCTGCGTCGCGCCGACCACGACCAGACGTGGCGCCGGCACGATCGCCTCGGCAAATACTCTGGCGCGATCGCCATGCCAGGGCAGCTCGAAATTGCGGCTGCCGCCCGACGCGAGTTGCGCCCGTAGCACGTCAACAATTTCGCCGTCGATCTCCGCGTCAATCGATCCACGCGTCTCGGAATCGAGGAAGATTCGCCGGCCGAGAAGCATCTCCGGAGCGACCGCCACCGCCGTCGCTACCGCGCGCCCCGCATCGATCGCGCCGAGAAGTGGCGCCCAGCGGTCGTCGGCAAAGACCTCGATCAGAACGTCGATGGCACCGCCGCAGGTCAGGCCGATCCGCATCGCATCGGCATCGGCGACATCGTACGAGACCAACCGCACGCCACCGTCGGCGAGAATGGAGCGCGCCCACTCGATCAGGTCGCTCTCTACGCAACCGGCACTGATCGCTCCCGACATCGCGCCGCTCTCGCTCAGTGCCCAGTGGGCACCGGCCAATCGAGGAGCCGACCGCTGCACGTGGACGAGCGTGGCCAGCACCACCCGCTCGCCGCGCTCGAGCCAGCGACGGACATCTGTCGCAATCTCTCTCATTCGCGGACCGTGCCGTACACCAACTGATCGAGGAGAGCGCCGTCTTTGTAGACGCTCTTGCGCAGGCGCCCCTCGCACTCGTATCCGACTTTCTCCAAAACCCGCTCCGACGCCGGATTGCCGTCGAAGACGTGCGCGTAGATTCTCACCACCGGAAATTTCGCAAACGTGTAGTCGGTCATGGCATCGACCGCGGCGGTGGCGATACCCCGCCCCCAAAACGGCTCTCCCAACCAATAGCCGATCTCCGCCGAACGGCGATACACATCGTCCTGGACGTGCACACCGATCCCGCCGATCAGCTCGAGCTCGCCGGCAATCGCGAAATCCTGCACTGGCCGCTGCCGCCGAGCGTGCTGCACCCAGTCGATCGCCAGCGCTCGCGTGTACGGGTGTGGAAACCGGTCGCGCAGGTTCTTCCACACCTCGTGGTTGTTTCCGTACTTCACCAACGCCGTAACATCGCCGCGGGCGTACGGGCGGATCTGGAATTTGCCGAGTCGGATCATGGCCCCGCAACTCTATCCTGTGGCGGATGCCTCGCCTACCGCCTGAACCCGCGGTCTCGCGCGCCGGGAAGACGATCGGGCGGCCAGCACTCGAGAGCCCCCCAAGGGGACGTTGCTAGTTTCCGCGGATCGGCGACCTCACCGCCTCAGGATTTCCCCAAGTCAGGTGATGCCTTACACGCGGAACTAGCAAATTGGCAACTCCTCGGGGTTGTGAAACTAGCAAGCTAGCAACGTCCCCGCGCGAGTCCTAGCAAACTAGCAACTCCTCGGGGGGGATCGGCCCCGAAAGCGACTCGGGTTTTCCGCCGTCTCGTTCCGCGAAGGTGCTCTACGGGCCGTAATCGTCCAGCAGGGGGCCTCAATGGGTAAGGGGGTATTTGATTGCTGCCCACAACGTCGCGGGGTTCTCCTCGCCGGCGACTCCGAAGCGCCGAGGCTGCTCGGCGTAGGCTTCGTGATAGGTCCCGAAGGCGACGTCCCACAGTGAAAAGACGACTGCGTAATTGCGGTTCGCCATGCCCTCTTCGGACGCGTGGTGCCAGCGATGGAAGGTTGGGCTGACCAGAATCCGAGACAGCGGGCCGAAGGACCAGCGGACGTTGGTGTGAGTGAAGAGGCTGTAGGCGCGGCGCACCAGCGATTGCAGGGCGATCATTTCGTTGCTGAAACCGACCAGGACCAAGCCGGTGATCATGACGAAGTAGGTGGCGATCAGTTGCAGGGGGTGATCGCGATCATTGCTGAGCCAATCGATCTCGGAGGTCAGGTGATGAACTGCGTGAATGCGCCACAGGATCCGCGTGTGGAAAATCCGGTGTTTCCAGTAAGAGAGAAGGTCGCCTACGAGCAGAGCCGCGACGAATCGAATCGCCCAGGGCTGGGCGGCGATTGTCTCTCGCGTTGTGATGAATCTCTCCATCCCGACGGTCGCAATGGCACCGTTGACGAAAGCTGCCAAGAGGTAGGCGTTGAATGGATGGACGATCAGCGGATTGAAGAAAGACAACCACAAGTCCGTCGCGCTGCCGCGCCTCCAGCGACGTTGCGTCGGCACGGCGGGCCACAGGGTTTCGAGGCCGATCAGGGCGATGGCGAAAAGCACCAGCTGCCAGGCGTGCTGCCACAGCAGCGCGGCCGCTCGTGTGCTGGCTTGTAAGAGGAGGTCTGCCAGGGTCGCCAGTTCCATCGGCGGAGATTGTAGCATTCAAAATGCCGAGCGTGATCGCGATTTTGAGTCGAGGCTGACTTGGACCCCCAAGGTCGCGGTAGGGACACCGGTTTCCCGGCGCCCCCCGCACAGATCCGGACGTGCGGAACTACCGCATCTTATGTGGCCGACAACATAAGATGCGTTATGTGGCGAGCCCGCTTATGTGGTGAGGCTGCTGCAACCGCGCGGGATCACGGCGTAGTCGTCCGCGACTTCACAACATAACTCGAGCCACTCACCCGGTACATGGTAACTCCTTCTCTTCTGCGATGTGGGGTCGCTTTATTTTGTCTGCGGATAAGGCCAGCCTCGAATCTGTGCCGCCCGAGGCGAGTGTGCCGCCCGAGGCGAGGAAGAGGTGCGGATGTGATCGTCGGAGTACCGAAAGAGATCTTTCCAGGAGAGCGACGTGTGGCGCTGGTGCCGGCGTCGGTTGCATTGCTCGAAAAGGCTGGGTGCGAGGTGCTGGTGGAACGCGGCGCTGGGTATCTCGCCGGCTATCGGGATGCCGCCTACGAGGCCAAGGGCGGTCGGATCGTCTCCGACCGTGCTGACGTCTTCGCCGCCGCCGACGTGATCTTCCAGCTCGTCGGCTATAGCGCCAACGACGTCGCCGGTTGCAGCGATCTTCCGCTGTTTCGCCGCGGCCAGGCGTTGCTCGGATTCCTGCG
>Ga0114931_10008126_pt1 | contig 12734 bp, 7 predicted proteins | sample 2SBtaG_FD_89579 | JGI IMG/M metagenome (GOLD analysis project Ga0114931, IMG submission 89579) | Deep subsurface microbial communities from Kolumbo volcano to uncover new lineages of life (NeLLi) - 2SBTROV14_V59a metaG | ecosystem: Environmental > Aquatic > Marine > Volcanic | place: Kolumbo...
CCGTCGATGTTGACCTTGGCGCTGTCGAGGCTGAGCATGCGCTCGTTGATCAGTGAGACCACGGCAAAGGCCTCGTTCAGCTCCCACAGGTCGATTTCTTTGGGGTCCCAACCGGCGCGCTTGCACGCTTTTTCGATGGACGCGGTCGGCGCGGTCGTGAACCACTCGGGCGCCTGGGCATGCTGGGCGTGGGCGACGACGCGCGCGAGCACCTTGGCGCCGCGCTTGTTCGCCTCGTCGGCGCTCATCAACACCACTGCGGCGGCACCGTCACTGAGCGACGACGCGTTGCCAGCGGTGACCGTGCCTTCTTTTTCGAAGGCGGTGCGCAGCTTGGGCAGCTTGTCGATGTTGCCGCGGCCGGGCTCCTCGTCGGCGGCGACCACGGTGTCGCCCTTGCGACCCTTGATCGTGACCGGCACGATCTCGTCGCTGAACTTGCCGTCGGCGATGGCGGCCAGGGCACGCCGGTAGCTCTCGGCGGCAAACGCGTCCTGGGCGGCGCGGTCGATGTTCTTTTCGCGCGCGCACAGCTCGGCGCAGTTGCCCATGTGCTGGTCGTTGTAGACGTCCCACAGGCCGTCTTTGATCATCGAATCGACCGCCTCGATGCTGCCCATCTTCTTGCCGGTACGCATGCCGCCGAGCAGATGCGGCGCGTTGCTCATCGACTCCATGCCGCCGGCCACGGCCACGTCGCAGTCGCCCGACGCGATGGCCTGAGCCGCCAGAATCACGGTCTTGAGCCCGGAACCGCACACTTTGTTGACGGTGGTGCAGGGCACCCCCTGGGGCAAGCCGGCCCCCAGCGCCGCCTGGCGCGCGGGCGCCTGGCCCAGGCCGGCGGGCAACACACAGCCCATCAGCACCTCTTGCACGTCGGCGGCGTCTACCCCGGAGCGCTCGAGCGCGGCTTTGATGGCAATTGAGCCCAACTGCGTCGCGGGCACTTTGGCCAACGAACCCAAAAAGCTTCCGATCGGCGTCCTCGCCGCTCCGACAATGACTACCTCACGCATAATGTCGCCTCCCTTGATTTGACTCGGGGCCGCTGCGAAGATCGGCGAGCCCAATTTGCACCAGCAGCTCGCACCCGGGCCCGTCTAAACCAATCGAATAGTTTGGGGACTCAGCCCCAGGTCAGTTAGTTTGAACGATGTTTCGAGCCTGCGCCGGTCGCGAACAGCAGCGCATGGATAGCCCACGGTCGAGCCTCGAGTCAAGTCAGCCTCACATGGCGAGGTGCGGCATTTTGCCCTGTCGTTTCGAGGGTATGCGCTATTCTGCAGGACTGCTGTTGGGCCTCGTCATGTGCCTGGCCGCGGTCGTCGGTTGTGGTGATGAGGCGGTTCAGGGGATCAGCTTCCGGGCCGTGGCGGCGCCCCTGGCGAGTGGCGGACGCTGCCCGGTGGATCCGCAGCTGGCGCCCATGGGCCAACCCGCGGTCGACAGCTTGCGGCTGACCTTCCGAGCCGCGCAACACGGTGATTTTCTATGCGATGTACTGGTCGATGTGGACGCGGGGGAGCCCATCGTGGCGATTCCTCAGCACGACGGGCCCATCGATGTGTTTGCCGACTACTTCGCCGGCACCGATCTGATCGCATCAGGGGTGGTGGCCAACGTCGATTTCGCCGTGCCGCAGCTGGTGAACATCGTGACCCAGCCGGCCAATGACTTTGCCTGCGCCCCCGCCCGCCTGGGCACGGCGCGCGCGTTCCACTCGGCGACGCGCCTGCCCGACGGCTCGGTGCTGATCGTCGGCGGCGTGACCAGCGTGACCGACCAGCTCAGCGCCACCGGCGGTGACCCGCTATACGTGAGCAACAGCGTGGAGCTGTACGACCCGCGTTACGGCGAAGTGCGCGAGCTGTCGGTCCAGGACCTGTTGCCGCGCGGGTTTCATCGGGCCGTGGTGCTGTCGGGCGGCAACGCCGGCGAAGTGGTGATCGCGCTGATCGGCGGCCTCACGGTCGATGGCGATCCGGCGCGGGTGCCCGCGATGTTTACCGGAACCCCGGGCAGCAACGCGATGCGGCTGATTCCCGGGGCAAACGCCAAACCCGCGCCCCTCGAGCTGCTGCTGTACGACACCGCGTCGGGCTCCATCAGTCGCGTCCTGCCCGCCGACAACGGCACGCCGCGCGCGTTTGCCGCCGTGAGTGGCGGTGAGGCGCGGCCCAAAGGAACGCCGTTGCCGATCGCGATCGCCGGCGGCGTGACCGACGCGGCGCTGTCGGCCGCCGTGGACTTCGAAGTGCGAGACAACGCGGGCGCCAGCCTCGGTGGCAGCGCTGCCCTGGTCAGCGCGCGCATCGGCGCGACCGCCACCGCGCTCAACGACGGCAGCGTGCTCGTGTGGGGCGGCCAGTTGCAGTCGGCCGACGCGGACCTTTTGGCAAACAGCGGCGAGCGCCTGATCGGCCTGGGAGCGACCCCCAACTCGGCGGCGCTCAGCTTCAGCGCGTTGGGCATGCAACCGACGCCGCGCCTTCACCATGCCGCGACCCGCGCCGGCGACGGTCGCATCGTGGTCGCCGGCGGCTACCGCATCGCGCAAAACCGCGCCGACGACGTCGACCCGACCTTCGTCCAGGTGCTGGCGTACGACGGGCAGATTCAGGTGAGCGAGCCGAGCACCACCAGCGGCATCACCGCCATCGGCGCCGGTTACCCTGCCGCGGTCGGCCTGGGCAACGGCGATGTGTTGATCAGCGGCGGCAACGCCGACACCATCGCCGCTGGCTGCGCCGGGGCCGTGCATCCCCTTGCCTGCTCCACCGCGGCGGCATACCGGTTCGAGCAGACCACCGACAAGCTCAACGACGTGCCGGAGCTGCAAGTGAGTCGCTTCGGCCACCGTATGACCCTGCTGCCCGGCGGCGCCGTGCTGGTCAGCGGCGGACTCCACGCACAAGGCCAGTCGCTGCTGCTCTTGCCCGACCTGGAGGTGTTCAATCCCACGACCACCACGACCAACTTGCTCGACGACGTCGGCGTCATGCGACAACCGGGTGACATCGCCCGCACCAGCGCCGGCGACCCCGTATCCGAGTGCGTGATCGTGCAGTAGCCGGCCCTGGCTCACTCGTACTTGCGGGCGCGGTCGACGATGGCTGGCAACACGTCGACCAGCCGGTCGATTTGTTCGGCGTCGTTGCTGCGGCCCAGGCTGAAGCGGACGCACTCTGTCGCCGCCCGCTCGTCGCGGCCCATGGCCAAAAGCACCTGGGATGGCTCGGTCGTGCCCGAAGTGCACGCGGCGCTGGTCGACGCGGCGAAGCCCTGCAGGTCCAACGCAGCGACTACCGTGTCGCCGCGTGCGCCGGCGATGTGCACGCTCGTCGTATTGGGCACGCGCGGCGCGCCCGCAGCGTTGATGACAACCCCGTCGATACGGCGCAGTCCGTGCTCCAACCGATCCCGCAACGCCCCGAGCGCAGCATCGCTGTGCCCCGCTGCCAGCTCGGCGGCCACGCCCATGCCGACGATGCCGCACACATTCTCGGTGCCGGGCCGGCGCTCGCGCTCCTGGTGGCCACCGGGAAACAGCGGTGGCAGCTCCAGGCCCTGGCGAACGTAAACCGCGCCCACCCCTTTGGGTCCGTAGAACTTGTGCGCCGACAGCGCGAGCGTGTCCACCTCCAGCGCCACGGCGTCCACCGCGACCTTGCCGACCGCCTGCACCGCATCGGCGTGAACCAACGCGCCACACGCGCGAGCGGCAGCGACGATTTCCTTCAACGGTTGCAGCGTCCCCACTTCGTGGTTGGCGATGGCGACCGCCACCACGCCGACACCGGCGGCGCACGCGCGCTCGAGCGAGGCGAGGTCCACCACGCCGTCTTCGTCCACGTAGAGCTCGCACAACCGCCAGCCGCGTTCGAACAGCATCGCCGCGGCGCCGTGCGCGGCCGGATGTTCGGTGCCCGGCAGGGCCACGACCCGGGGCAAGCCGCGCTGGGCGGCGATCTCGGCCAGGCCGACGATGCCCAGACCATCGGCTTCCGTGCCGCCCGAGGTGAATACGATGCACTCGGCGGGGGCCGAGATCGCCTCCCCAACCTGCCGGCGAGCAGTCTCCACCGCCGCCCGCGCCCCCCGGCCCTCGGCGTGAACGCTCGACGGGTTGCCGTACGTATCCGCCAGGATCCGCGTCATTGCGTCGCCTACGCGCCGATCGACCGGGGTCGTGGCGTTGTGGTCCAAATATGCGCGGGGTTCTGCCATGCTCCCCAAATTGACACAGCCCGGCCGAAAACGACATGATCGTGGTGGCCTCGATGGCATTTTGCCGTCGACGCGAAGGTGCTGGAGAGAAGACGACTAGTGGCAGACGACGCCGGTGCGTTGCTCGTACGAACGGGCCTGCTCACGCAAGAGCAGCTGGTGACCGCCCGGCGAGGCTTGAGCGCCGAGGGCGGCACGCTCGGCGAGTACCTCGTGCTCCACGAAATCCTCGAGGACGACACCCTCACCAGCTTCTATCACCATCGCCTGATGGTGCCGCTGGTCGGGCCCAACAGCCTGGCGCGCATTCCGGAAGGCGTCATCGCCACGCTGCCCGTGGACATGGCCGCCGAGTTCCGCGCCGTCCCGGTTCACAACGACGCGGACAACAACCTCACCCTGGCGATGAGCGATCCGACCAACACCCACGCCGTGGACGAGATCGGCTTTTTCACCAGCAAGTATGTCGTCCGCGCGGTGGCGACCCAACGCCAGCTGGCCTGGTGTTTGGCCCACTACTACGGGGTGGTGACCCGCCTCGGCGAAACCCTGTTGCAGCCCGCCAGCCCCGAGTCCAGCCCCAAGGACGGAGTGCCAAAACCGATCCGTGATCGGCCGAAGAACCTGACGGCAAAGGTCCAGCAGGCGCGCCACCACGCGATCGTGCCGAGCAGCGATACCAGCCCGCACGACGCGCCCATCGGCCGGCCAAAGCGCCAGCGCAAAGAGCGCTCGATCACCCCGTCAACCGCGCCGATGAGCAAGCTCAGTCCCGAAGAGCTGAAGCCGCAGGTCGACGACCGGCCCGAGCTCGAACCGCGCTCGGGAGAGCTGAACGCGCAAAATGATGACGCGTTCAAGACCACCGACAGCTTGCCACGAGTGATTTTGAACGAGGCCAAGTCCTGGGCCGACGACGCAGTGATCGTGCTGGACCAGCACATGAAGCGCCCGCCCACGGACCCGCCGCCGCACGCCGCTGGCGACGACGATTCGGACACACAACCGGATCGCGACAACGAACCCGAGGCCGAGCCGATTCCGGAAGCGGCCGACGAGGACGCGAGCGAGGTCGTGCTGTTGGAGCGTAAGAAGCGGCCCAGCCAGCGCCGGCGCGCGCTCAAAAAGACGCGGATGGGAGTCGGCTTGTTCGGCGCTCCGTTTCCCACCAGCCCCGAACCCGCGGCGCAACCGGACACGTCGCCGCAACCCGCACCGCCGGCCCAACCCGCACCGCCGGCCCAACCCGCCGCGGCCGCGCAACCCACAGCACCGGCTCAACCCGCCGCACCGCTGCGCAACCTGGGTGAAGCGCTGAGCCACGCCAGCAACACGCGCCATGCCGGCTCGGTCCCGGCGCTCATCGACGACGAACAGGACGAGACCACCAAGACGCCCGCCCCGAGCCAGGTCGGCGGCGAAAAAAAACAACCGGACTCCAAAACCGGCGAGTTCGAGCGCATCGGCGCGAGCATGGCAGACGTCGACGACGGCTGGGGCCCGCCCGGCACGACCATCCCGCCGCCATTTCTCGGCGCGGTGCCCGACTCGGACATCGACGACGGGCTCGGCCAAGGCGCCATCCCGATTCGCACCGGCGAGTCGACGGGCAACACACTCAAGCTGGTCCGGCCGTGCACGGCTCCCCTCGGCGTGCCGGCCATCAGCGCCGACGACAGCGACGCCGACGAGGCACAGACCCCCGTGGCGCGTCCGCGCGCCACCGACGCTGTCGCGCGCCAGCGCGAATTCGAGGACTCGTCCGCGCAGTTGGTGGGAACCCTGCGCAGCATCGATCACGCGGACTCGCGCGACGCCGTCATCACCACGCTGCTCACGCACATGGAGCAGGCGTACGACGACGTGTGTTTTTTCAGCGTGCAACAGGGCGGCTTGCGCCCGTGGGCGCCCAAGGGCTCGGGACGCCAGCTGCCGTACGCCAAGCTCGGCCTGGACAAGCCGTCGACGTTCCAGGATGTGGTGCGGTCTCGCCTGCCCTACAGCGGCGAGCTGACCGACGATACGTCCGCGTCGTTTCTGCGCGGGCTGTTGGGCAAGAACCCCGGGCGCGTATTGATCGTGCCGTTGAGCGTCAAAGAACGCGTCGTCGGGGTATTGTGCGGCAGCAGCGGCAAGCGGCGCGCGTTCGAGGAGCACCTGTCGGTGACCGCCCGTGCCGCGGGCCTGGCGCTGGAACGCATCCTCAAGCAGCGCCGGCGCTAGGAGGGTGTTGCGAATCGCCATCTGCTGCGGTGGCAATCTGCGGTCGATCTCGGCCGTACGTCCTCGCGGCCTTCCTAAACGACGTTGGTCTCGCCAGTGACGATCTGGTTCATCTCCAGCTGGCGGCGATTGGCTTCGCGCCGGACCTCGTCCCACAGCACGGGATTGTCCGCGACAATGTCGTAAAAGTCCCGCGGCGCCATCACCGCAAGCTCCGTCGGCCCGGCGGCCACGACCGACGCATTGGCGGTGCCCCCTTTGAGCAGAGACATCTCTCCGAAATACGCACCCTCACCGAGGGTCGCCAGCAGCACCATGCGTTTGTCCGAAACGCGTTTGATGATTTCCACCGAGCCGAGCACGATCAAGTACAGGCCACCGGCCTTCTCGCCCTCTTCGATGATGCGCTCGCCCGACTCGGCGCGCATGGGTTTGAATCGCGACAGCAGCTTGGCGCGGCGCTCTTCGGGCAGCGGCTTGAAAAACGGCGCCGTGTGCAGCAGCGTGGCCAGCAACCGCTCGCGGTAGAAGTTCTCGAGCAGCGGACCGACCTCCGAAAAGCTCGCCGCGAGCTCGCGCAACAGCCGCCGAGGAATCTCGTACAGCTCGCACTTGCCGACCGCCTGCACGGTCGCGTGGCGGCGGCGATCGGCCAGCAGCGCGAACTCGCCGAACAACGCCCCCTGGCCCAACCGAGCGACCTCGACCAGATCACCGTGCGGCTCGATGGGATTGCGTTTGAGTACCCGGACATCGCCCATGGCGACGACAAAGCACGCGTCGCCCGGCTCGCCCTCGCGAATGATCAGCTCCCCCGCCGCGAAGCTGCGAATGACCATGCGGTTGGACAGCTCCACCAGGGCCTCGTCCGGTAGATCCGAGAACAACGTGAGCGGCGTGTCGATGGCCGAGCCGTCTGGATCGAGAGACTTGATGGTTCCGGAGAACGACCGGTCGAAGGCCTGCTCCACGGACAACTCGTCCGGCGACTCCACTTGTAGGGGCGTCGGCGAGCGCAGGTCGCGCTGGGTCGCCCGGTTGGTGGGCTCGGTATCCGTTGCCGCGGCGACTCGTGCCAAATGCGGATTGGTCGGCTCCTCGACGAACGGCGGCGGTGCCGGTGTCAACGCGTCTTCATCCAGCCCCGGATTCGTCGGGGCATCGAGCTCCTCGTCCTCATCGTCGTGCAACACCGCGTGGTCGCCCATCGACGCCACCAACCGGGTCTCTTGCTCGAAGAACGACGGCTGCGGTTTGGGTCGCGGCGACGGCCGCGGCGATGGTCGCGGGGACGGCCTGGGTTTGCGCCGCACCGACGGAATCTCGTCCGACACGTCGTCGCGCGGAGCCGGTAACGGCGGCCGCGTGGCGGGTCGCAACCGTGGCCGATCCTCGGGAGGTGCCGGCGGCGGTGGCCGCGTGGCGGGTCGCAACCGTGGCCGATCGTCGGGAGGCGCCGGCAGCGGTGGTCGCGTGGACCGCCGCCGAGCTCGTGCGGCGCGCTTGGGACGCGGCGGTGGCGGCGCCGGCAGCTCCGGCGGCGGCGCGGCGATCCTGGGCAGCATGCCCGAGTCGCTGGCGATGGTCGTCATCGCGTCATCGTCCACCTGGTCGGGCTGGGCCAACCGTGGCGACAGCGAGCTGGGCGCAGCGCCGGCCAGCACTTCGGGCGCAATCCGTGTCGGCTCTTCTTCGTCGTCGGCACCCGCGTGGGGCAGATTCTTGGGTAACGGCCGCGGTCCCCGACGGCGCGGTGGCGGCCTGTATGCGTTGTCGGCGTCGTGCAACGCGAGCGGTTGCGGCAACGGTGTCGGCGTGATGCGGCCGACCGACGGCCGGTCGCTGGGCATGGGTGGCTTGGACATGCGCTCGGTGGACGTCGGGTGCCGCCGTGTTCCCGGCCGCGCCGCGGCTGGTACCACCGGTTGCTTGCTCGGCGGCAGCGAGCCCATCGGCGGTGCCTCCGGATCCTGCAGCGGCATGCGCATTCCCGACGAGCTCTCCTCACGTCCCAGCGCGCTCGCGCTCGGCCGTCGCCGCCGTGCGCTCATGGACAGCGACGGGATCGAGTCTTCCACCGGCATGACCTCGTCCGGCTCTTGTTCTGTGCCCGCGTCGTTGGCCTCGACCGGACGCTGGGCAGCCTCGCTGGCAGCCTGGGCTGCCCGCATTCGGTTCAGCTCCTCGAGCAGCGCCTGGGTCTCGCGCTGGGTGGGATCGATCTCCAGCACGCTGCGGCAGACCGCCACCGCCTGCACCAGCCGGCCATGGCCGTGATAGGCCACGGCAACACTGAGATACAACGCCACGGCGTCTTCGAGCCGTCCACCCTCACGGTAGGCAGCGGCGAGCTTGAGCCGGAGAACCAAGTTCTCCGAATCCTTCCGCAGCTGCTTTTCCAGCTCCTTTATCGCGCGCTTCGGCCTCACCCGTGTCCAACCCGATCCGGGACTCCTCGATCTTACCCGAACCGTAGGATTCTCGCACTTTTGGCGCAGATCTACGCCGGGCGAGTCGCCCAGGGGCGGTGCTCGTTACTTATTGAGGTGTAAGTGTGACCGGCGCTTGAAACTTGTAACTGCGCGGAGCCGCGGGCAGCTTCCAGCGCTTGACCACGGCATTCATGCAGTTCTGAAAGATCGGCCCGAGCAATCCCTTGCTCAGCGAGATGCCCCGCGCCTGACCGCTCGAGGCAAAGCGCACGAACAGGTTCATGCTGATTACCTGCCCTTGCAGGTTCGGCTTCTTCTTCAGCGCATTGGTGTAGCACTTGCGGAACGACCCGCGGGATGCAGCGACCTTGGCCTGAAACGCCTTGTACAGATCCTTGGCCTGGGCATCGCCCACGGTCGGGTGCTTGCCGTGAGACTTGTGAGCCGCAGCCGCGACGACCTTGATGGTCTTGCCCTCGATCTTCAACACGACTTCGTCGTCTTTGTCCGGGTCGGTCGTGTCGTTAGCCGGTTTGATGCGCATGTCGGCCAGGTTCTTCCGGCACAGAGTACGCCTCTCCTCGCAGGTGGTGAGCGCCTGCTGGGTCGCCTTGTCGGTCTTGTACTTGGTTTTTTCTTTGCAGCCAATAGCGAGGCTGAGAACAACCAGCGCCATGACGGCGTGACATCTATTCATGAATTCTCTCCGCGCGACCGTTTGGGCCGATGAATCAGGTGTCGAAGGATGCGGCCACCGAGGATGTGATAATCGACGATTTCGATCATGTTCGCCTCGACCAGCCCATTATATAGCGCTGTTCGGGTCCGGCGTCGGCTCGGCAGCTGGGCAAATGCGAATCGTTTTTCCTCGCTGGCAACGATCTCCCTGACCAGGCAGTTCGGTCCCTGGCTGCAGCGACCAAAGCAGCTTTGCCAGCCCAGCTCTACCCGATCGTCAATGCCGCGGTCAGCGAGGGTGTCGCGCAGGATGTCGTACAACCGGCGAGACCCGCGCTTCTCGCCGCACTCCGGCCCTCGACACACGAGGATCTTGTACGCCGGAGCCACACCATATTGTGACGGCCCGCGGCGCTATTTGCCACCCGCCGCGAGCGCCGTCTGCTGCAGAGCCTGCTTGGCGTAGGTCGCGATGGCCGGCTCGGTGTGACCGTCGTTCGCCACGTAGGCCACGGTCTCACGCTCCAGAGGGCCACCATTGGCCAGCAGCACGTCGATCGTGGCGTTCACGGTCGCCGTCTGCTCGCTGAACGCCGGGTTCGCCCGGTACGCCAGCAGCATGCCGCGCAGAGGTCCCAGCTCCTTGCCGTTGCCAACCACGCCGAGGGCACGGATGACACCGACCAGATCGCCCAACTCGGTCTGCGGCGAGCGCAGCTGCATGAGCAGTCCTCTGGCCGCGCGACCGGCGAGCTTGGTGGGCAATTTCTTGCCACGCAGCCCGTAGATCGCCCGCGCCACGACCCCGACGGCCACCGGCTTGGTGCCCTTGATGAAGTCGTATTTGACCTCGAGCGCTTTGACCAGGTACGGCAGTCCGGCCGGCTCTCGCCGTTTGATCACCGCGTCTACCGCCGCGTCGTAAATCTTGGGCGGCGTCCGCTTGTCGGAGATGACCGCGAGCAGGTCCTTGGTGGCGGAGCCGCCGGGCAGGTTCGCCAGCGCCGAGATCGCGAACCGCTTGACGTCGTCGAAGCGGCGGTCCCGGTCACGCGAAATCGCGACCAGCGCTTGCACCGTGCTCATCTGTTTGGCGATGGCATCGTGCGGGCTCCAGCCCTCGACGTCGAAGCTGGCGCCGACCAGCTGCTCTTTGATCTTGGTCTCGTAGATCTTCTTGCCGGTTTTTGGATCGAGGGCGCGGATCGCGCCGTCCATCGACACGAGGCCGATCGCTTTGCCGCTGTGCACCGAGCCGATCACGTCCTCGCGCGGGTTCGTGTACGCCCACTCGAGCGCGCCGGTCTCGGCGTCGAACGCAAACAGGAACCGGTAGGTGTGAACCACGACCTGGTCGTCTTCGAACTGCAGCTTGTCTTTGCCCGCGTGCGCCCGCCACAGGATGCGGTTGCGATCGTAGGCGGTGTAGCGGGTTTGGATCGGATCGAACGCGTTCCAGTAATAGGTGCCGCGAATGAACTTGGGCAGCTTGGCGCTGCCGTAGGTGGACTCGGCGCGCTTGCCGCTGGCGGCCTTCTTGTCCAGCATGAACACACCGAACTTGGAGCCGAAGAACACCTCGCCGCCCATGGGATCGACGAACGAAATCTGCTCGTCCACGCCCTTGATGCGGGTGAGTTGCTTGCCGGTCGTGGCGTTCATGACCACGAGCCACTGGCTCATGAACGGCGAGAACACCAGGCCGCGGCTGGCCGCCGGAACCCCCAGCTGGCCGTGGGCCGTCTCGGTCCACAAGGGGGCGCCGGTCTTGCCGTTGATGGCGACCAGTGCCCAGGTCGGCCGCGCTCCGGTCGCCTGCTTGACCACATAGTAGGCCTTGATGGCATCGGCGTTGAGCCCCAAAAACTCCCCGGTGATGGCCTTTTGCCACATCGGCTTGCCGGTTGTGACATCCAGACCGGTGAGCTGTTTTTCGCCGCTGCGATAGACGAGGAATTCACGCCCGACGGCGACCTTGGAGCGGATGTCGCCTTCGTGGCGCCACAGCTCTTTTTTGCCGGCGAGGTCGAACGCGATCAGCGTCCGTTTGTGTTTGCCGCGGGTGACGAAAAAGCCCAACGGCTTGCCCGTGACATTGACCGGCCGCGCCTCGCGGGGCGCGGCCATCATGGCCATTGCCTTGCCCAGGACCTCCGGGTTGTTGTCCTCGGACGACAGGCCCAGCCCACTGGCACCGCCACAACCTGCCAGCAGCAGCGCCGCAGCAACAGCGGCCCAGCTACGATTGGTTCGCGTCAACAACATCACTGACCTCCGCCGAGTCGAGCTTCGAGATATTTTTGCGCCACCATCCGCGACTTGCGGGGCGGCTTTTCCGGAATCGCCTCGAGGTACGCGCTGAGCTGCTCGACAGCGTCGGTTCCCGGCACTTTGCCCAGCGCCTTGACCACCTCGACCCGCGCGCTCTCCGGCTTGAAGCTGGGGCGCAACAGGATGAGTCCCAGCGTGCGGGCGACGATCGCATTCGGCGCCTTGCCTATGAGCTCGCCGACCATCCGCGCCATGTTGGGGTTGGCCATCACGGCAAACGCCGGCGCGGTGGCCTCGTCGCCTTTTTTCATCAGCGCCAGGATGGCTTCGACGGCCCGGCGTATCTTGCGCTTCTCGACCACCTTGAGCGCGGCGGCGCGTACGTCTTTGTTGCCGTCGCGCAACGCGGCGAGCACCGGCTTGATCGTGTGCGGCCCCTTGATCGCGCCCATGGCCGTGACGGCTGCGGCGCGGACGCGGCTGTCCCGGTATCCCAGGTACGGCGCGATGGTGTCGTGCGCCCGCGGAGCACCGTGCTTGGCCACCGCGTGAAGCGCCGCCGCGAGCACGCGCGGCGCGGCGCCCAGCGCCAGCCGGTCGAGCAGCGCGTTGAGCGCCTTGGCGTCTTTGCCAAGACCGAGCCGCTTGGCGCCGATCACTGCCTTGGAGACGTTGCTCGAGCCCAGGTCTTTCATCGCCTGGGCCACGCTGATCGTCGGCGGCCGCGGCTTGGCTTTGGCCTTCTTCTTGTTTTTCGGCGCCGCCAACGCGCCGTTGGTCATCAGAGCAACCGCCGCGACCACACCTGCCAACTGCCCAAGAATACTCTTCATTCGTACGTGCGCCATTGTGGGACCTTGTCTCCCTAGTGATTCTGGGGGTTGGTACCCCATTTCCACC
>Ga0114931_10008127_pt1 | contig 12733 bp, 11 predicted proteins | sample 2SBtaG_FD_89579 | JGI IMG/M metagenome (GOLD analysis project Ga0114931, IMG submission 89579) | Deep subsurface microbial communities from Kolumbo volcano to uncover new lineages of life (NeLLi) - 2SBTROV14_V59a metaG | ecosystem: Environmental > Aquatic > Marine > Volcanic | place: Kolumbo...
AAAGAAGCTGCTCGATGATGAACGCCGACTGTTCTACGTCGGTTGCTCTCGCGCAATTGAAAAGCTGATCATTATCACAGAGGGCTACCGTAGATCGCCGTTCCTGCTGCCGATCCAACGGAGTCTGTCCACAATCGATTGGCGCCGATTCACATCGTTCTGTCCGGACGACGGAGACTGGATCCTGCTCCTCGGAAATGCAGAGGGAATGGGAGCCGAACCCACAATGGCCCGGGCTGAGGCGCTGCGTGAAGGCCAGTACTCCTATCACGGGGGGGGATGGCCCCATTGGGGCAAGAGAATACCGAAGAAGTACGGCCTTGAGTCGATTATCGCCAACCTACACCGTGCGCCTTGGTTCGATGGCCCTGACGGGCTCGAAGTGCGCGTCTGCCGAAGCGACGGAACCGTTAGTGCGACTGGAGTCATCGAAGGCGGTGAGTTTCGAGCTGTGGATCGCAACAACGATGGCGCTGCTGGCGCAGGAAAGTCATTCGGCTGAACTGGCACTTGCGTTTCCTGACCCCTCTGGTATGGATCCGCTTGTGACCTGGAAGGGTCATGATCGTTGGTTCATGCAAACGCAGTGCTGGCGTCAATCGAGTCGGGCAACGCCGCCCAGGGATCCGCTTCACCAGCGGTGAAAGGGAGTGGCCTCACCAGCCGCGTTGGTCGCTGTCCCGTAGAGCCGGATGCGTGGAGACGCGCTTGTCCGGTTCGACGGAGGCTCGTCGGAGTAAAGCTCACTCTGAGTCAATCCCGGCGTTCGATCCGATGGTGCTTTGAGACCGGTCATCGCAAGCGACCGGTCTGACTGAGACTGATCTCTCTCAGCTACTTCGCCCGAGACCGGGCGATGGGGAAACGCCTCCACCTGTGGAGGCCGTGTCGTATCAAAGATGGTGTGAGGACTATGTGGTCCTCGAATCTTCCCAGGGGGTTCGGGTCACGCTCTTGCGAGTGTGCTCGTTCAACCTGTGCCGGTGTGGGGAGCTCGTGTTCCGGTGACGGACGCGATCGGGCCAATTGACCTGGCTCGGCGATCGGGAGAAATGCCCGACGGTGAAAAGCTCAACCATGAAAGGCCTGTGAAGGCTTACCGGTGAGGTTTGCAGAAGACGGTGCCGAACAGTGAACAGCAACGGTCGATGGATAAGGCGGAGCTTCTGGTTTCTGCTGCCTGAAAGCGTGAGCGCAAGCTTGCGGTGACTATGTCGTGCGGGAGCGCGAACATACGACCATTGCTTGAGGGTGAGCCCTCTAGCGACGTGATCTGCATACCGAAGAACGACACTAACCCAGGAATCACTGTGGGAGCCGGACTGGTCGTTCGGTGCCTGGATAGGTCATCCAGGTGTTTGAAACCCCGCAGTGAGGGAGTGTGCCGCAAGTAGAAGTGGGCGGGAGCCCAGCGATGTCGCTGCAAGGCAGTGGCGACTCGTCCGAGCGTTTACGGGTGGTGCCGGGCGTGATGAGGCGACGAAAGCGGTGACGGGAATATTCCCGACTCGATTGATGCGGCTGATGGACGGTCCATCAGCTTTTTTGGCAAGACGCATATGCGGCCACACGAGAGTTCCGCGGGAGCGGTGCTGTCCTGTGGCGGCAGAACGGTGATGGACACTCGACGTGCGTCGAGTGCGACTCATCAAACGGCCGAGCGCAACAACTATTTATTGCGCGCTGCCAACTAGGGAAACCAGTTGGCAGTGCGCTGTTGCGCTGGGCGAAAGGAGGTTCTGCACACAAAGGATTGGGCTTCGCGGCTGTGCCCTACAAACAGCCGCCCCTTTTGCGGTCGCGGGCAGCGCCCGCGTTGATGTGACGGAGGACACAGCCATGCAGTATCGGTGTGTCGCCACGAGCGTGGAAGGGCTCGTGCAACAGGTGGCCTGCTGCTATTTGCCGCACGGTTATTGGTTCCATGTCTCAGGGTACATTCCCGAGCACAAGGAGCCGACAGCAGTCGACGCGAAGCTCATGGACCGGTACGGCGTCGATCGTTCGCGGTGGTCGCGGGTGCGGCGCAAGCGCGCCGGGCACGCGAACATCCAATACATCCGGCATGGGCGGTTCTTCATGCTGCTGAGTACGCACGGCCGGCATCGGTTCTTCGAGGACGAGGGGGAGCAAGTGAAGGATGCCAGGCGAAGCCCGATCAGATACGCTGGTTATTCGATGAGTCATCGAGGTGGGCACAGCCACATCCGCATCGAGCTGGAGGAGTACCGGAACCTCAAGGCCATGCTCCTGGATTTGTCGACACGGCGGCCAGTCGGTGCACTCGCACGGATGTTCCGTGAACTCCCGTACGAGCCCTATGCCCCAGTGCGGCGTCAGCTGCTCAACCTGTGGCGGGCGGTCAACCGCGAGAGGAGAACGGCATCGCTACCGTCGCTCCCTATCGAGTGCATCAGGCTGCGACGGCGAATCGTCCGACCATTCGACTCAGTTCTCGAGGTCGCTGGGTCGTCGGTGAGCGAACAGGAAGAGGGCATGGAGGATGCTGAGGCCGCAGAGACCCAAACCGGTGTTGTAGAGGACGAGGAATCGCTCGTCGTCGACGAGGATCCAGAAGAGGCTGTAGCAGAGGGTGAGGGCGACGAAGCCCACGATGATGGCGAGGTAGATGGCTTGCTTCGCGGTCCGTCCACCAACGGGTCCGGTGGCACTCGGGTGCTCTGACTGGAATCGGATCACAGGCTGTCCGCACAGGTGCGCGACCTCGAGCTCAATCTCCCGAATGCGCTCCTTGGCGTCCTCCTTCGACGCGGCGTGGAGAATGATGCTGCGGACCCAGAAGAGGATGGCGAACGGGAGCCCGACGAGGAGCACCACCTGGCTGAGCTTCGGAAGCGCGCCGGTCGCGACGAGCATTGCACCGATGCCGGCCGCGGTCAGCGGCAAACGTTGCTCCATAGCTTCGAGTCGGAACATGAGTAGCTGGTGGACTGCCCGATACTCCTCGACCATGAGCCGTACGCGCATGGCGAGCAGCTGGTCCGGATGGAGTTGGTATTCCGCGTGATCGTTCATCTGGTGCCTCTCCACCCAAGTAGCACAAGACCGCCTGCCCATTCAATCACCTTCGCTTGCGGCTGCGCTTGAGCTTGCCATCCAGGGCAGCTATGAACTCAGGGAACGGTGTCCTCACAGCCAGGCACCAATCCCGCAGCTCCAGGACGTCCATCCGACGTTCACCTCGTTCATTCTTGCTCACGACGGACTGATTGACGCTGAGCCGGTCGGCGAGCTCGACCTGGCTGAGGCCGGCATCGAGCCGGCTTTGCTTGAGCATTGCGAGGAACGTCTCGTACTCGTGAGAAAACGTCGCCTTGAGCATGGTCGATCTCCTGGAACCGCGCCTATCCTAGATCCGAATATCGGCTAGTACAAGTTGCCGCTCGACGCGAATGCAAAGGAGGTCACCCATGCAGACGTCGACCATGGATGCCCTGAGCACGCTCTGGAACGATGGCGGGCTCCTGAAACTGAACCCCTCTCCCTTGGGCCGGCACGACCAAGACGGCCTGAGCCAGCTCTTCGAGACCGTCCGCAGCGCAGTCCGCATGCTCCGACAGCACTGCCAGGACCGGAGCCCCGACGGCCGGGCTTGCTTCGTTGGTCAGTTGCCCGGCTGGATCAAAGGCGCCACGCTTCGGACTTTCATGCACAGAGTCGAGCTGGAACACCCGATTCGGCCAAAGGCGCCATTCGAAGGCACCGAGCGTATTGCGGGAGCGGCGTGGTTGGCGTCTCACGAACTCGGCGAGGATGCCGACGACGGCATAGCCAAACTCTGCTTCGCGCCGAACACAGCGAACCTGCCGCTCCACACCCATGAGCAGTCGGAACGGTTCATCTTCTGTCTTCAGGGAAGGGGAACGTTCCACTTCTGCTGCACGCCGCTCCATGCATTTGACGGCACCGACGTGCGCAGCGTGCCGATCCGCCCCGGGGAGTTCGTCCTGTTCTCCCGAAACATCCTGCACACCTTCTCGTCGTGGCGGCCCGGGATGATCCTGATCTCGTATCAGCGCCTTCACTCCCGTTCGACCACATTGATCAGTACACCCTGCCGAGCGGGATCTCGATCTCGGGGTCGGTGTTGTCAATGACGACGTCGATTGCCGATTCGGCGCCGGTAAGGAGGTCGAACGAGTCGGTCCAGCCTTGGGTCGGCGCTCTCAGCAGCTTCGTGGCGCCGGCCGTCATGTCGAGGTCGATGATGAGGCATCGGGAGCCGCGCTCTGCAAAGGCCGCGGCCAGTTGTACACAGGTTGTCGTCTTCCCGACCCCGCCCTTCTGATTGCCCACGCAGATCACGTGAGCCTTGTGGTGAGTTCTGTCCATGCTCCCCCGATTGGTTCTTGGTTGACGGTAGCGCTACGACGCCCGAAGGCGCAGACGCCACCAAGCCCGATGGCGCTCGCGCTTCGACGCCACATCGCCCTATGGCGATAGTGGATCAGCTCAGACCGTCTCGCAAGCAAAAACCGCGCCCAGGCCATGACGTGCAGCGTTGACGCCACAGCGCCCGAGAGCGTTAGCGCGTCAACGCCCGATGGCGTTCGCGCCTACGGCAAGGCGCTGCTTGCGCGTTCATCTGAATCGTGTCTTGGTGAGGGGAATCGCAACCGGCGAGAAGGCATGGATGGCCGGCGGTCCTGGGTTGGAGTCTCGGGCCGCCGACCACAGCGAGACAGCACTGTCTCGTTCTACGTACACCGTTCTGCGGGCGATGGTCAAGCCTCGCCTGACGGTCGTCGTCGTGCGCGTTCTCGCCCAAAACGGAGAGCACGCACGATGAACACGATGAAGCACGGCGTCTGGGTCGACGCCATCCCCGGCGGCTACCGCCGCATGAGCACCGAGAACCTCTGCCGGGTGTGGACACTCCACCTCGGCGGTCAACTGAAGCGGATAGACCTTCGGGTGTGGTTTGCGCTGCACGAGATGGCGGAGCGCCGATGCACGCTCAAGAAGGGAAGGACGCCACGTTTCCGCATCGAAGAGGTCGGGAATCTCCTGGGCGACGTCGGGGAGACCGCGGCCCGCGCATCGGTCCGCCGGCTTCGAGCACTCGGCGTGTGCCATGCTGGTCCAACGAGGATTCGATTCGCGCAGCCGAGCGATTCGGAAGGCGATCATCTGGGAACGATGCTCACTTTGATGCCGCGCAAGAAGCGATGGCTGCACGTCCCGCGGAGAGTGGTGCGCCAGCTCGCGTCGGGGTGCTCTCGCTCCGAAGCGGCCGTGCTGATTGGCGCAGTCATCCGGTGTGTCTTCTTCCACCGCGGAGAGGGCAGACATCGTGTCGACGGTCGCCTGCCGGCGACCTGGGTGGCCGAGGCATTCGGAGTGAGCGAACGAGCGGTGATTGGCGCGAGACAACGACTGACCGCCCTGGGATGGATCAAGGCGCTGGAGTCACCCGGCTGGTCGGTCGCGAGGTTCGGCAAGCGGGTCATGCTCGCGCTCGGATCTGCAGGCGGCTGGGTCCAGCCGACGGTCGGATCTGCATGGGCCAGGCAAACCAGACACTTCCTACGGAAGATCCAACAGGAACTCGCGCGGCGGGCGAGGTCGGACAGGGAAGGACGAAGGGCTACGACCGCAACAGAAAGGACTTGGCATGGCAACGCGCGACACGGAACGAGAACCCAGATGGTTGACCGTGGACCAGATTCGGAAGCAGCAACACATGCGCCGCGAGACCGTAGTCGCGGCGATGCTCAACGGAGAGCTGCCGTACGAGCAGCGCGGCCGGATCCGCTATGCGAGGGTCACGGACGTCGAGGCCTGGGAGGAGCGGCGACTTCGGATTCCGCCAGCTGCGAGAACGGTGTACATCCACCCGGATCTACTCGAGTTTGTCTGATTGGCGGTGCGAACATGCGTCATCGCGACCCTGGAGGCACATAACAGCAGCGAGCCCGGGTCGGGGGTGTTCGGCGCCCTGCCGTAGTCGTCAAGACGGAACGTGAAGCTCTCGTCGCCGGGCTTTTGAGCACGCTGGGAGATCGCCGTCAAACAGAAGGTGTTTGTTTGGGTTTTAGATGTAGCTCCATGGGACAGCACTGTGCGTTCAGAGCCACTTTCTCGCACGAGAAAAACGCCCTAGGAGGAAAATAATGGTCTGTATCACCATCTTTTCCTCTTCGTCGCACTTTTCTCGCACGAGAAAATGGCTACTATGAGGAAAATGATGCGCGAATCGGACATCCTGAACGCCTTGCGAAGCGGCGACATCGTGCTGCCTCCCCTCGACATCCGACTGGTCGGAGTCGAACCGCAGTCTGAGACTACCGGAAAGAGCGATCGGCCCGACGCATACGTCGACATCGGCTGGGAAGAACGAACCTATCGGTTTGTGGCGGAGCTCAAGGTCCAAGCAACGCCCAAGACCTTCCGCGACGCGATAGAGCAGGTGTGCTCATACGCCGACGCGAGCGAGATGCGTCCGCTGCTCGTGACCACGTACCTCGCGCCGGAGCGGCTACAAGAACTCGAAGCGAGAGGCGTGAGCGGCGTCGACCTGAGTGGAAACGGTGTCGTTGTCATTCCCGGCGAAGTACTCGTCTTCCGAACTGGTAATCCGAACCAGTTTCCGGCCGGGCGCACAATTCGGAACGTCTATCAGGGAGCCAGCTCACTAGTAGCTCGTGTGTTCCTCCTGCGCCCGTCGTACCAGGGCGTGCAGGAGGTCATGGACGAGATTGGTCAACGGGGAGGCCGAGTCTCGTTGAGCACGGTCTCCAAGGTGCTCAAAGTCCTCGAGGAGGATCTTGTCATCCGCCGGGCTGGGCGGGCCAGCAAGCTACTCCAGCCGGACGTGTTACTCGAACGACTGTCCGACGGCTACAAGCCGCCGCGAGTGAGCGCTCGCAAGAAGTATCGCTGGACCGATGGCGCGGACTCGCTCAAGGAAAGTCTGGGCGAATGGAGCCGGCGGCTTGTGATGACCGGTGCCGCTTCGGTTGATCAGTATGCCGTCATGCCACGGGAGAAAGCCGTGCAGTGCTACTGCACTTCGATCGAGCCCATTGAGCAGAGATTCCGAGGGCAACTGGAAGAGTCACCCCGGTTTCCCGACCTAGAGCTCGTCGAGACCCGCGACCCCACGGTCTACTTCGACAATCGCCCGGTAAACGGCATCGATGCGGCTTCGCCACTGCAATCCTGGCTCGAACTCCAAGTCGGCGACAAACGGCAATCGGACGCATCTGAAACGGTTCGCAGGCGCATCCTTGATGAGCTGCAAAGCGGCGGATGGGAGCCGCGATGAGCATGGAGCCTCTTGTCACCGCCTTGCTCGATCTGGCTCACGAGCTGCCGAAGTTCCCGAGGCCGGTACTCATCGGCGGCGGCTTCGGTCTGTACCTGAAGCAGCGACATCTCGAGGAGCAGCCTGAGCTACAGACGCTCATCCCGGGCGAGCTCTGGCCGCCCGCTCGGGCCACCGAAGACATGGACCTGATGCTGCCGACCGAGGTGATCATCAGCGTCGAGCACATGCAATCGATCCGCGATGCGCTGGACCGACTCGGCTATGTGCCAGACGTCGATTTCTTCCAGTTCATCAAGCAGACGCCCAAGGGGCCGGTCAAAGTCGATTTGCTGACCTGCGACATCCCGCCGGAGCACCGCTCAAGGGTAAAGATGAGTCTGCCTCGGGTGCGCCCGGTCGGCACGGTCGAGTTGCATGCGTATCTCACGAGGGAAGCGATAGCGCTTGGGCTGCATCCCTACGAGCTGACGCTGAGCGGCACGAGGTCCGACGGCGGCGCAGCGACCCTTGTCGTCAGCATCCCGAATCCATTCACCTATCTACTGATGAAGTTGCACGCGTTCCGCGATCGTGTAGACGATGTGCGGAAGAACCTCGCTTCTCATCACGCGCTCGACATCTACCGCATCGTCGCGATGATGACGCGTGACGAGTACGACTTAGTGCAAGAGCTGGCGAGACAGCACGCGGACTCGGCTGCGGTGCAAGAAGCACGCAACATCGTTGCCGATCAGTTTGGCGATGACCGGTCCATCGGGATGATCAGATTGTTGAAAGGAGCAGAGGACGCCGGGCTGTCCCGAGGGGACATCCTTGGTGACGAGTTCCGGGGGGTCCTCGGCGAGTTGTTTCCACAGCGGGAGGTAGTGTGACGACGCACATGTCAGCTCGGGTTGCGTGGCATGCCGACGGGTGGAACGGGCACGTCTGCTCGGACCCCGCATCGAATGCCTACTGCGTCGGCTGCCACTCGTACCCCGGGTCGATGATCGCCGAGAGGCGAGATCTCGACTGGGAAAAGGAGCACGCCGGCAAGCCCCTCGTTTCGCTTCCTCAGGTGCCACCGTGTGTGTACAGCGCGAATGCGTTTGGCCGTGACCAAGTCAGGGCGTACGCCGATCCGCCCGACTTCTTCAACGATGACACTCTCCGCCGTCAGTGGGATCTTCCCGCGTCAACGGTCTGCGTGTGGCCGTACGAGCCCATGTACGAGGACGATGTCAAACTTCCGAACGGTCAGTACGACTACGAGAGGCGCCTTGAGAAGGCCAATGACTACTTTTCGGCGTTCGAGTCGGGGAAGACGCTCGTCTTCTACTACGCAAACTACAGCAATCCGCTCAGCGAGGAGGAGAGCCGGAGGTATGTGATCGTCGGCGTGTCAAGGCTGAAGTCCGTTGGTGAGATCATGTACTACGAGAACTCGTCACCGCGGGTGAAAGAGCGGTACGCAGGTGGGTTCATTTGGCAGCGTGCGGTCACGTCAAGGTACCCGGACGAAGGGTTCCGGATTCCGTACCACGTATACGCCGATGACCGGGAGACCCTGGAGCGGATCGCGTGCATCCCTGAGCAGCCGCGTATCTGCAAGTATGCCACACGGCACATGACGGATGATGATGCCCTCGTGGTGGTCGAGCGGATGGCGGAGATCGTCTCATCACTTTGCGAACTCGGAGACTCGACCGAAGACTGGGAGCAGCGTCAGCGATGGCTCGCTTCCGTGATGGCCGAGCTGTGGACGAGCCGAGGATTGCTGCCGGGTCTGCCGGCGGTACTGGATTTCCTCGGAGCACACGAAGCCATCGGTCCGTTCAAAGACGCGGTGCTCCGCGGTCACGAGAGAGACGCATGGGCGGGCGCCTTCTCGTTCATGGACGGCGGCACGGAGGAGCTGCTTGGGCACACACTGGATGCGGCCCGAGTGAAGAAGTTGCGTCGTTCATGGAAACTCCGCTCCGACGGGGAGCGGCTTATGCTCCGCGAGACGCTCCCCCGTTTTGATCTCACCACGCAGCAGATCGAGAATATTCTGTCAGAGGACCGGGCCAAGAACTCCATCACGGCAACCGTCGAGCAGATCGCTGAGAATCCGTATGTGCTCTGCGAGCAGTACGCCGGTGACGACGTTGACGACGCGATCTCGTTCAGCAGGATCGACCACGGTGTACTCCCGTCACCTGACTTAGGCGGAGAGGCCCTCTTGGAGCACGACGGATGGGAGAGACTGCGAGGGCTTTGTGTGACCAAGCTCCGTTCCGAGGCGACGCACACCTTTGTGTCGTCGGCCGCGGTCCTTCACCAGACCAACCATCGCCTGAGCCAACTTCCCGACTGGAAGACCCACCAGTACAACGAGCGGTACCTGGAAGTTGACCGCGAGGACCTGGAGGGATCCCTCGTCTTCCGTGAACATGACGAGCAGGAGTACATGTACCTACGAGACGTCTATGCAGACGAGCGGGAGGTGGAGCGAGTCTTTCGTGAACTCACTGGCAGGCCTGACATCCAGATTCGTCGTCCAGTGACCAATGAGCACTGGAAGAACTGGCTGTTCGATGCCAAGTCGACACTCGCGCAACGGAATCCGGCCGAGTACGGGGACGCGATCACCTCCCAAGCGGAGGTCTGCGAACAACTGTTCCGGCGATCGCTCTGTGTGTTGTCGGGTGCGGCGGGGACCGGGAAGACCACGGTCATCCGGTCGCTCATCCACGCGATCGAGCAGGCCCATGGGACCGGGTCCGCAATTCGGCTGCTCGCCCCGACCGGGAAGGCCGCGGATCGACTCAGGGAACGGGCGGGCCGTGAGGCGACGACCGTGCATTCATTCTTGGCAGAACACGGGTGGCTGAACAACAACATGACGTTCAAGCGTGAACGCGGTACCAGCGAAGCCGCCTATGCCACGTACATCGTCGACGAAGCCTCGATGATCGACCTTGCGATGTTCGCGACGCTCGTTCGCTCCATCAACTGGAACACGGTTCAGCGTTTCATCCTTGTCGGTGATCCAAATCAGCTCCCGCCTATCGGGCGTGGCCGGATGTTCAAGGACCTGATCGACTGGCTAGGTGTGGCGAGCCCCGAGTCGCTCGGCACGCTTACGCAGAACTTTCGTCAGATGGAGAACAGCCTAACGGGCCAAGGCACGGGCATCCTGGAGGTGGCCGCCCTCTACGTCCAGGGGCAACTGGAGGACGAGAAGGACGAGTCCAAGAGCGCCGATGCTGAGGCCTTACTTCAGCGTGTCCAAATCGGGGGCGAGATAGATCGCGATCTCCGAGTGGTTTACTGGAACGGCCAGGACGAGCTGATGGATTGCCTGTGCGAGACCATCACGAAGGACATGGAGGAGAAGACGGGCGAGGTATGGAATCCGGATCGGCCGTACGAGCTGTGGTCGCAGGCCTATGCGGGTGAAGAGAAGCACTCGCAACGACCAGAGTGGTTACAGGTCATCTCGCCATACCGAGGAGAGGAGTTTGGAACCGAGAACCTAAACCTGTTGCTCCAGCAGCGCCGGTCAGGAAAGCCACTGGGCCAGATGTCCCACGTCGATGGCGTGGTGCCCTTCGACAAAGTGATCCAGGTCAGGAACCGCCCCCGCTCGAATCGAATCTGGGCGTTCAACTGGCAGAGTCGCAAAGCCGAACGCGTCGAGGTCTTCAACGGTGAGATCGGATTCTCGGTACCCCATCCGTTCGACAAAGTCTGGAAGTGGCAGAACGCGTTGGAGCACTTCCAGGTTCGGTTCGCACGAAAGCAGCACCTCGGCGTCGGCTATGGACGGAAACTTGGCAAACGAGACGATGGTAAATGGATGCCCAACGAGAACGTAGAGGGCAACCTTGAGCTGGCGTACGCGATCTCGGTACATAAATCCCAAGGGAGCGAGTTCGACGAGGTGTACTTCGTCGTTCCCAAGCACAAGGCGGCGTTGCTGTGCTCCGAGCTCTTCTACACGGGACTGACCAGGGCAAGCAAGAGGGCGACGCTATTCATCGAAGAAGACGTGGCGCCGTTGCTCTCGATGCGGCGTCGTGAGCGATCCCACCTCGCGAGGATCAACTCGTCGCTGTTCGAGTTCCGCCCTGTTGCGACACCGCTGCTCGAGCTCGGATCGTGGTACGAAGAAGGCAAGATCCACGAAGCGTTGGCTGGCGACATGGTGCGGTCGAAGTCCGAGGTCATCATCGCCAACCTCCTGCACGAGCGCGATATCCCGTTTGAGTACGAGCTGCCGCTCTATGCACCTGATGGGACCTTCTATCTTCCCGACTTCACGGTGAAGGTCCGCGGAAAGACGTGGTTCTGGGAACATCTCGGTCGGATGGACCTCCAGAAGTACCGCGACCATTGGGCAACTAAAGAGGCGTGGTACCAAAAGCACTTTCCTGGCCAGCTCGTGACGACCAGCGAGACCTCAACACTGAGTGCGGATGCGGCTGGAGTGATTGAACGGATGGCGGCGAACTAGTTACGTCTGACGAGGTCAGAGAACAAGCCTGCGATAGACTGCAGCAGCACGATTCGCCAAAGGAGATGAAGCCGGTGACTCCCGAACAGAAGGTCATCCAGGGTGCTGCCGGAATGGCTTCAGATATCATCGACAACAGAGAGGCTCGTCTCGCACAGGTTGTACGCGAGTACCTCCCGAAGTCCCGGCGGCTCAGCAGTGCCGTGGGATTCTTCTTCCTGTCCGGCCTCCGCGATATCGGAGACGCTTTCACCGGCGTGGATGAGATTCGGTTGCTCATCGGCAATACCAGCACTCGCGAGACCATCGAGCAGCTTGCGGAGGCTCACAACCACATCGAGCCAATTTCGGACGAGCTTGAGAGTCGGCGATATTCCAAGCGGTCTGAACGAGCTGCAATGGCGCGGCAGACCGCCGAGCACATTCGCGAGTCCCTGGCATTGATGGACCAGGGAGAGCGCGATGAGGGTATCGCCAAGTTGCTCATTGAGCTCCTCAAAGCCGGCACGCTCCGGGTGCGTGTCTACACGCGGGGTCGACTCAACGGCCGTGCCCATATCTTCGACTACCGCAGTCCAGAGCAGGAGCCGGGCATCGCGGTCATCGGGTCCTCTAACCTAACGCTCGCGGGAATCGAGGATCCCACGGAGTTGAACGTTATCGTGCGAGACTCGGGAGGCATGGAAAACCACGCGGCCGTGACCGGGTGGTTCGATCGGCTGTGGGACGAGGCTCAGGACTTCGACGCCCTCCTGATGCAGGAGCTTGAATCGTCGTGGGCGGCGAAGCTGGTGTCGCCGTGGGACATCTACCTCAAGACGCTGTACTCATTGGTCAGATGGCGTGCCCCCAGAAATCTGATCCAGTTTGCGGTACCGTCGTTTGGTACTTTGGCTGGGCAGGAGAAAGGCAGGCAACGGATGTCGAGGAATCATGACAGTGCAGAACAGATTGTCAGCAAG
>Ga0114931_10008128_pt1 | contig 12731 bp, 6 predicted proteins | sample 2SBtaG_FD_89579 | JGI IMG/M metagenome (GOLD analysis project Ga0114931, IMG submission 89579) | Deep subsurface microbial communities from Kolumbo volcano to uncover new lineages of life (NeLLi) - 2SBTROV14_V59a metaG | ecosystem: Environmental > Aquatic > Marine > Volcanic | place: Kolumbo...
CGCGGGATGACAAAAGAAATTTTTTACGGGTCTTCCGAAAATGAAACAGAAAAGCACTCTGGATTGGAGAAAATATTTACCGCCTACAACGCCACCCCAATCAATCCCAATACAGCCAGTCCCGAAGTGCTGTCGATTCTATTTTCAGAAAACGAAATTGAGGAAATTTTGAAACTAAAAAGTGAGAAAGGGTATTACAACGATACCACGTCCTCCCACTTTCGCATCAACGCAACAGGGAGTCTGGGCGATGGCAAAACCCGTCACACCATATCAGCGGTCCTCGAAAAACCGGCCGGGAGTGACACACCGACGTTATTGACGCATTTCTGGAACGACAACCTGATCGCCCCATGAAAACAATTTTTCTTGAAAAATCACTGGGCCTCGATATCCGGGAAGAATCGATCGCCATAACCCTGTTAGGGAAAACAATGCGAACGGTTCAGGTCATCGATTGGGAATTTTTCAAGATTCCACTGCTTTCCGAGGACAGGGAAAAAGCGGAAAAAATTTTTCTCGAAAAAATCAATCAAGTCCTGATGAAAAATGACATCTGGGCGGAAAACCTGGCGGTCAGCCTTCCCCGGGTTCATTACAGTTTTCAATCTTTTGAACTTCCTGCGCCGGACATAAAAACCGCGCGCTCCATGATTGGGTTTGAGTTGGAAAGACATTTTTCTTCCAACATGGACAACTTTTACTTCGGGTCTCACACGTGTCGAAAAGCGGAAAATTTATACCACGTCACATCCACGGCCATTAAAAAAGAAACCGTAAACTATTATCTGGATTTGCTTGACCGTCTGAATCTGAAGCCTTCCGTGATAGACATCTCCACATTTGCCAATGTCAACCTGGTTTTATCTCAATCCACCGAAATGCCGCCGCTTTCCGCGGTGATCGACGTGAGTTCTCTGGGAATCGAAATTTCTCTCCTGAAAAATAAACACATCGGTTTTTCTAAAAACGTGTTTCTCAATGACCCGGATTTCAAGCACGGATTTTTCGGCAGGAATGTGGACGCCTCCTATCACCAAACCATATCGAAAGGCCTGGCAAAATTTATCGTTGAGGAATTGCAAAATGCACTGGAATCATGCCGAAATATCGGTGACGACGAATCCATTGAAATTATTTATTTGCTTGGAGCCGGCCCTTACAACTCCTCTCTGGTCGAGCAACTGCAAAAAGAAACCGAAGTATCCACAACCCGGGTCAGACCCCCCTCCTCGGTGCAAACAAGTTCCACTCAAATTTTATCCAGCTATTACACGGCGACTTCCCTCAGCCTGGGCTTGAGATCGTTAAAAAAAAGCGAAATTGAAATCAACCTCTTACCTCCCGAGTTACAACCCAAAAAACGAAAAGCAAATATAAAACTGACCTTAGGGCTCTCCATCGCCGCGATTTTATTTTTGATTGGTTTATTCATTAACAAAATCGTCCATCAAAATGTTACTCTTGCCAAGCTGAACCAGCAATTGCTGGACGTAAAAAAACAGGTGAAATCTTTTCAAGATATAGATAGCGAACACGATTACCTTGCCGGATTCATCGACACATTAAACGGCATTGAACAAATTTACCCTGCAAAACTTCCGGTGCTGGCGGATTTAAGCAAAACGCTTTCCAGAGACACCTGGTTGACGAATATCAAAATTAAAAAAAATACCATGGAAATCAGAGGATTTTCAAAAACGGCATCCAAACTGGTCCCCCTCATTGAAAACTCTCCCTATTTCAAGGGAACAAAGTTTATCGGAACCATCATCAACGAAAAGGAAGGTGAAAAGTTCACGATTCAAACGGAGCTTCAAGTCAGTCTATGAACATTAAAATAACTCCAAGAGACAAAAAGTTTTTGATCGCCGGAGGCGCGGTTATCGGTGTTTACCTGATAACGGTCTGGATCATTCAACCCATTCATACAAAACAAAAACAGGTCGACCGGCAAATTCAGGAAAAAACTCAATTCATTCAAAAATATTACGAAATTTTAAACCAGAAGCCTTATTATCAATCTCAAGAGCAGGCCAACAAGCGCACTCGCATCACCCTGGCCAGAAAATTCCTGAATGAAACCCAGCCCGGTCTGGCGGCCGCCGGTTTGCAAAAAATGATCAAGGGATATGCCGCGCAATCGAACGTTAAAATAGAACGGGTTCGAGTTGAAAAACCAAAGGTTATTGAGGAAATACCCGCTGTTCCCATCAGCATGACCCTGCGTTCCAACTTGAAAAATCTCAGCCAGTTTATTTTCCGATTGGAAAATTCTGAAAAGTTTCTGGTGATAGAGGAAATCGTGACCCGAAGAATCAATAAATCGGACCCCGAGGAATTGAAAACCTGGTTACTGGTCAATGGATTTATTCAGGAACTAAAACCCAAAGGCACGCCCAAGATATGAGCAAACTATTTATCTTATCGCTGGCTTAAGTTCTGTTTTTTTTACCGGCGTGCAGTCATCAGGGAAAGGCGCCGATGGGGCAGGCTCGCCAATATGTCAATCCTATCGACTCCATGCGTCTTCCGGAAAGAAAAGAGCATTCTGCAAAACCGCTCCGTCCCAAAACGCCCACCATCGAAATCAGGGCCGGGTCGGACACCCCCGGTGCCCCCTCCGGAAATTCCGACACACGCACCGCTAAAATTCTGGATGAAAAACAACTAAAAAAAATTCCCGAAAAGCCGATAACGCGACACATAAAGGTCTCCGGCAATAATGTCCCCCTGCGTCAGGGACCCGGTCCCCAGTTTAAAAAAGTGGGTATCGCCACCAAGGGACAGACTTTTAAACTGTTGAGCGTTAAAAAAACCCCCAACGACAAAGCCCTCTGGTATCTGGTCCAGAATGACCAAAGTAAAAAATTCTTTGTGTCTTCCCTTTTATCTTCCATTTCTGATACAAAAGAAAAAAACGGCCCCACGATAAAACAAAATCTGGATAAGGAAGTTATTCAGAAAAGAAAAACCGTCTCCCAAAATAGAATTCGAACCGCTTTCGACCCGACCCCTCCCCTTCCCAAAAGTTTACGCAAAGCCAAACATATCACTTTGAACTTTGAAGGCACCGAGGTTTACGATGTCATCACAACGTTTTGCGAGTTATTGCAGATCGATTATCTCATCGAAGGAAACCTCAAAGGCAAGGTGACCCTGCAAACTTTCAACGAAATTCCGGTGAGGGATCTATACTCTGTTCTGGAGCAGATTCTTACCTTGCACAATATTTCCGTCGTAAAAAGCGGGAATTTTTACCGCTTTCTCCCGGCCAAGGAGGCGAGTAAAAAACCGCTGGATCTGTATTACGGAAACGATCCATCGGTCCCCGCTCAGGAGCGCTTTATCATTCAGATCATTCCCTTGAAATACATTTCCGCGGGGGCTATGAAAAAAATACTCAACCCGTTGCTTTCTCCAAACGCGACTTTCATCGATATTCCTGAAACGCAAAATATCATGCTGGTCGAAATGGCCGTTAACGTCAAACGTCTTTTGAAAATTGTGGCCGCGTTGGACATCGACAAACTGGCGTCCTCGGATATTCAACTTTTCAAACTCAACAACGCCGATTCAGCAACCGTCGTCGCGGAACTTGAAGAAATTTTCTCTTCCATGGGTTACACCGAATCCCTGGGGAATTCCCTCAACTTTCTATCACTGGAAAGAATGAACTCCATTCTTGTCGTCAACGCTTTTGAAAGAATCCTGCCGTCCATTGAGTTTTGGATCAATAAACTGGATCAGCCTATTTCCGAAGGCAAATCCAGCACGTTCGTTTACTATGTTCAAAATGGCGATGCCGTGCCTTTATCCGCTCTTCTCAACGATATTTTCCAGGGACAGGCAGAACCAGACAATACAAAAGAAAATGCCAGTAAGAACAAAAGGCCTTCAACCGATAATTTAACCAAATTAAAGAAAGTAAACGAAAAACAAAAAGACTACAAAAAAACGCCCTCCTCCAAAATAGAAACGCAGGGAGGAATTGAAGATAATTTCCAGGGGGAAATAACCATCATTCCCGACCCGGACACCAATTCCCTGGTGATTCGCACCAGCCCCAGAAACTACCCCGCCCTGTCAGCCCTTATCAAAAAGCTGGACCTTTTCCCCCAACAGGTTCTCATTGAAGTTTTGATCATTGACGTCACCCTGGACGCGGAAACCCGTGCCGGCCTGGAGTGGGCCCTGCAAACAGGTAAGGGGAAAACCACTTTTGTCGGTGGCGTGAGCCAGACGCCGGGATCGGGCAGTACCCTGGGGTCGCAGATAGGAGGCGCAACCGCTTCCATTCTTCAACCGGGAGGAAGTTTTCTTGTCAGCAACCCCAACAACCTGATCACGTTGCTACAGGCATTCGCCTCGGACTCAAAGGCCAACGTCCTGGCCAATCCCATTCTGGTGACGACGGACAATAAATCCGCGAATATCTCGATCGCCGATGAAATTCCCATTCAAAGCACCACCCTGACTTCTGCCGGAGCGGCCAATCCCGTAACGCAATCCACCATTGAATACCGAAGCGTCGGCATCAAACTGGACATCATTCCTAAAATCAATTCCGATAATTTTGTAAATCTGCAATTGAGTCAGGAGATCAGCAGTCTGGGCCCCACGATTGGGTCCCAGCCCTCTTTCGCTACGCGACTGTTGAATACCGAGGTGGTCCTCAAGGATAACCAGGTGCTGGTGATGGGTGGGTTGATGCGGACGAATACCGTCGATTCAAACGAAGGGATTCCAATTTTAAGAAAAATTCCCTACCTCGGAAAGCTGTTCAGCACGGACATCCAAACCACAAAGAAAACCGAACTGATGTTGTTCATCACCCCGCACATCATCTCCAACTCGGAAGATTCCGACCATGTGACGAAACAGTTTCGAAGACGTTTAGGGTCTTTCAGAAAAAAGTACGGCCAGGGCTGAACCTTTCAACTCCCCCTTAATGCCCCTATTTTGAAGGCATGGAATAGACTCCATCCCAATCCCTTTTCGGGAAACTTTTTTCTAATAATCGGCACCGGTTCAATAAAGTCAGGGAGGGACCGTCCTGAGGTCGTCTTTCAAGAACTTTTTCAAAATAAGTTATGGCCTCATCACATGTTCCTTCTCTGTAAAACTCAAGGGCTTTATTATATAGACGTAATATTGGCCGGAGGGTTTCATCCATCTCACCTTTCTTTCCCAAAAGCTCAAAAATTTTGACCGGGGTGGCGCGCCCCACAACACGAATTGAATCCAACTCGCGCACTTCAATAAAATCTTTGGCTGGCTCATAGGTGGATTCGCTGATAATTGTAAACGTCCCGTATTCCTTATTCGCTCCTTCCAAACGAGCCGCCAGGTTGACTGAGTCACCATTCATTCCATAATTCATTCTGTTTTTCGACCCCAGATTTCCCACCACCATCATCCCGGTGTTCAGTCCAATACGCATATACAGTTCCGGCCTACCCTCTTTTTTCCATTGCTCACGAAGGGTCTTGAGCCTCTCCTGCATTTCAATCGCCACCCAACAGGCCCGCCTTGAATGATCCTCAAAATAATAAGGCGCTCCAAAAAATGCCTTAATGGCATCTCCATCGTACTTATCCAACGTTCCTTCATGCTCTAAAAGAATAGCTGTCATTTCGGTAAAATAATCGTTCAGTAAATTAACCAGTTCCCGAGCGGACAATTTTTCAGAAAAAGTGGTGAATCCCGCCAAGTCGGTGAACAACGCGGTGAGTTCTTTTTGTTCTCCTCCCAACTGCAACTGGCGGGGATCCTTGATAAGTTTATCTATAACTCCGGGGGAAAGATATTTGCCAAAGACTTCGTGAATAAAATGTTTTTGCTTTTCCTCCGTCAAATACCAGTGAATGGTCAGCGCTCCAAATATAAAAATATTTTGTACAAACGGGAAAACCGATGTGAGCCAAAACCCTTTATTCACAAAAATCCACTGAGTCAAAAAAAACTGGGCGACGGCAACGGCGAAACACAACAAAACCCCAAAAACCGGCTTGACGCGCGAATACATCCAGGTTAGAAAAATACCCAGGACGATCAAATAAGCCAGATCAGCCCAAGAAATCCAAGCCGGTTGATACAATAAATTTTTTCTCAAAATGTTATCTATAATTGTCGCTTGAATTTCCACTCCTGGATAGATCGGATCGAAAGGAGTGACTTTGATATCCCCCAAAGCCGTCGCGGTGGCTCCAATCAAAACAATTTTGTCTCGCAGGCTTCCTTCCGCCAGGGTATCATTGCCATCATGCAGAATATCAGCGATGGATATATGGGGAAAAGTTTCCCGGCCGCCTAAAAAATTGACCCAAATCTCGCCTTTTTCATTGATCGGAACTTCTATGGATTGCGTTCCGTTCAAAAGGACTTTTTCCGCCCCCAATTCACCTACCTGGAACAATAAAGCCCCCTTTAAATATTTTTCAAGAACCCGGACGCTCAAGGGCGGGAAAAAATAGTCCCGGTCAGAGACTTTATCGTAATACTTTACAACGATGGGAAGCTTGCGCATGGAGCCATCCGGCTCTACATCAAAGGAGAGGTAACCCTGACTTTTAGCGTTTTCGGAAAAGGAAGCAATATTGGACTCCACGGCATAAGCCGACCGGAAGCCGATGGATGATAAATCGAGATCTCCCGGATTTTTGATAAATCCGCCAAACTTTGCGCGTTTTATATTTTGAAAATAACCATGCAGTTCTTTCGGTGAAAGGTGCGCCAATCCATCAGGAGCAAAGTGAAAGAAAAAACCCAAAACCGAACGCCTGGATTTTTTGAGAGCGGACGCAAGAATGGCGTCGTTATCGGACGCTTGAATGATTGGATCCATCACCTGATCAATGAGTCTTTTATCTTTAATGCTCTCCTTGAGCCTGTTTTTTATTGCAGTCAGACTCTTTTTCCCTGAACTTTCATCGGGTGAAGATAACACCATATCAAATCCAATCACCTTTACCTGATGCTGGACCAATCGATCGACCAGTTGAGCGATTATTTTCCTCGACCAGGGCCAACGCCCCAAAGTATCAAGACTCTTTTCATCGATAGCGGCAATCACCACCTCAGGTCCCGGTTTTATAGGCCCACGCCACTGAAAATGAACGTTTTGAAAAAAGAGTTCCAAACGATGCATTGAAGGGGGGTTCAGCCAGTATGCAAGACCTGCGATGACAGTGATTGCCAGGCCAATAATCCAGAAAATGTTTTTTTTCATGAGATCCTGACGATATGGTTTTTCAACCAAACTCAATAAACCTGGTATTTATCCAGTTTTTTCACCCTTTGCGTGGAACAATACTCCCTCTCAAAATTAATTCTGAAAAGGAATGCTCCATAACCTTCGATTCTTTAATAGTATTTAAATTCAAGTACTTAGTATATAACATTCTACTTGAAAATAAATGTAAAAACTCTTATCTTAAAAGTAACCCCTAATTAAAACAAATTAATCGAGAGACCCAGCCTCTTCCCTATTTATATGACGATTTCCGTTTCCCAGGACAATAAAATCAATTTTTTGAAGTCGATTGATTTTTTTAGCTTCATGAGCGACAGCAAGTTAGAAAGTTTGATAAGAAACTGTCGGGAAGTGGAATTGAACCCTGGAGATGTTTTGTTCAAGGAGGGAGACATGGGGGATTCCATGTTCGTTGTTCTTTCCGGCGAAATGTTGATTGAAAAGGGAGATCTGACGGTCGCTCAGAGGAACCCGGGAGATTTTTTCGGTGAGATGACATTGATAGAGGATAAACCCCGTTCTGCCACTGCGGTAGCCATTTCAAAAACCCAAATGCTGGAGATATTTAAAGACCAGTTTCACCTTCATTTAGCTTCGAACCCACAAACCGTATTGGCTGTCTTGAAAACCGTTTCTGAACGATCCCGGGACAATCTCACCGCCCTGGATCAAGGCATGAAAATTCTTCATGCCGAGAAGAAGCTCAATACCGATCTCCAGCATCTTCTCAATGATACCTCGAATGACATCTATATTTTTGACGCTGAATCCTATTATTTCATAAGAATGAACTCTCACGCCCTCAATACCCTGGGTTATGAGCAAAATGAAATCACTCAAATGAATCTATTTGATATATTGAGTGATATGAATCAGGAATTGTTTATAAAATTGATCGAACCTTTGCGGACGCAGGAAAAGGAAGAGATCGTTTATAAGGGAGAACACCTAAGGAAAGACGGCTCCCGGTACCCTGTAGAAGTTCGCTTTAAATTACAAAAATCCGAAATTCCGCCCTGCTACGTTGGAATTGCTCAAGACATTTCCCAACTCAAGGCGCTGGAGAGCAAAAATGCCAACCTGACTTTTTACGACTCTTTGACCGGCCTTCCAAACAAACAGCTGATACTCGAAAAACTGGACTTAGAGCTTTTAGAAGAAAATAGAGGAGATAAATCTGTCGCTGTCTTATTAATTGACCTGGATGATTTCAAAGTTGTTAACGACTCCATGGGACACAAGGCAGGCGATCAGTTGCTTAAGATTGCAACAGAAAGGCTCATAAACTGGGCTTCCTCAAACTTCAGCATCGCGCGATTTGGAGGGGATGAGTTTATCATCATCCTTTCGGGTCTAAACTTCGAGACCGAGGCTGCAGAGGCCGCTTCCAAATTGCTCAAAATATTCCACGCCCCGTTTTTAATTAATGAACAGGAAATATATGTGAGCACCAGCATTGGTATTTCATATTATCCGGTAGACGGGATTGATGCGGAAACCCTCATCAAACACGCGGACACGGCGATGTATTCCGCCAAGGAAGACGGCAAAAACACTTATTGCCACTACTGCTCCGATATGGAGACACAGGCTAAAAACAAATTGATCCTGGAGCGTGATCTAAGAAAAGCCCTGGAAGGAAAAGAGTTTGAATTGTACTATCAGCCCAAGTTAGCGCTTGATTCTGAAACCATCATCGGGTTTGAAACGCTGGTGCGTTGGAACCATCCCTCCAGAGGCCAGGTTTCGCCTCTGGACTTTATTCCCCTGGCGGAGCAAACCAGGCTCATCGTTCCCCTGGGAGAATGGATTCTCACTACCGCCTGCGAACAGATTAGAAAATGGCTGGATCAGTGTCTATTATTGAAAAATACAGCAGTCAACCTTTCCGCCCACCAGTTCAGCCAGCCCTTTCTGGTCCAAAAAATAGGAGCCATCATTCAAGAAACCGGTATTTACCCCGAATACCTGGAACTGGAGATCACGGAATCCGTTTTAATGGGAAACGCGGAGATGGCCGCAAATCAACTCAGGCAACTGAATGCCATGGGGATAAAAATATCGATCGATGATTTTGGAACCGGTTATTCTTCTCTCAGCTATCTCAACTGTTTTCCGTTGAATAATTTAAAAATCGACCGGGCCTTCATCAAGGACATCACCTGCGAAGAAGACGCATCCCTGGCCAAGGCCATTGTCAGTATTGCCAAGGCTTTGAACCTTAAAACCATCGCGGAGGGTGTGGAAACCGAAACGCAAAAAGAAGTATTGCGATCCATTGGATGCGATGTCATACAAGGATACTTGCTGAGCAGGCCCTTACCAGTAGACGAAGCAACAAAATTACTTTCTTCATTCTGATTTGCACTTCCGCAAAGGTCGTTTCTTCCCTTACAATTAATAGATTTACATTTATAACTATTGTAAGATGTTGTAAAAAAGGCACTTATTCTCGTGCCTACTGTTAACAAAATTACCCGGCAAGCCGACCCCAAAAGCGACTTCATCCTACCTTAAAAAAAGTTATCACTTTTAACCTCCCATTTATCAATCCATTTTAAAAAAAAATCAGGTTTTCAAACCAATTGGGCATCCGTCTTGCTTTTACGTGGGATATCAACGCCGAAAGACGGGGAACATTCACTTCATTTTGCATCTGATCTGAATGATTTAAAGAGCAACAGTGAGTTTGAGTTTTCATAACATATAAGGAAAACATAGATGAGAGTAAAAAATAAATCTGCATGTTTCAAGAGATTCACTCCCGGAATTACCGTGGTCTTTATGATGTTGTCCCTGATTTTTTCACAGGGGGTTTCCTTTGCTTCTCAACAGAATAAACCGCAAAACGGAGAGGCGGTCACCCGCGGAACACCCACCCCCCTGCAGATTCAAAACCAATCTGAAAATTTCAATCTGCCAGCCCATCATACCGGCATGCCCCAAAATTTATTATTTTCTAAAATAGCTGATTCATCAATAAATCAGGAAGTTGACATTCTGAAAGCACCGGCCAACACTTTTCTCCGTTCGGCTCTTTTGAAGCATTCTGCCGAACAAGCCGCCAAAGATTCCGCCAAACAAGCGGCCAAGGATTCTGCAAAACAGACTGCCAAGGATGTAGCCAAGCAGGCCGCTCAGCAGGCCGCCCAGCAGGCCGCCAAAGAAACCGGCAAAGAAACCGCCAAAGATTCCGCAAAAAAAAGGGACCGCGTACCCCCCAGAAGATAGTTGGGAATTGAAACGATCTTGGTGAATCGCACAGATGTACCCTATCCAGCCTGCAATATATAAAATTCACATGGATTCCCCATTGCAAGGTACTCCAAAAGGGTACTTATTCTCTGGTCAACCGTTAACAAATTTGACCATCAAACTTACCTTCATAACGACGCTCTCCCCTGCCCTTAAAAAAACAATGCGCCTAAACCCGCGTTTTTCAACCCCTTCCGGCTTCAGTCAGTTTATTAATCCTATTAGGCATCAGGTTTGCTTCTAAATGAATATGCCATAGCGAAAAAATGAGAGTTTGCTTCATTCCCCACCTGTTCCGAATGATTTCAAACGCAATAGCGTTTTCGAATTATCAAAGCCAACACAGGACAAAGCAAATGAGTATAAAAAATAAATCTGCTTTTTTTACTAATTTTGCTCCACGAGCAACCGTGCTTATCATGGTACTGTCCCTGATTTTTTCACAGGGGATTTCCTTTGCTTCTCTGCAGAATGAAGATGCCGTCACCCGCGAAGATTTCATCCAAATGCTGGCTAAAAACCAGCCCGAAAATTCCCTGTTGCCAGACAACCACAGTGGGTTAACGAAAAAGGCTTTATATAATAAGGTTGCCAATACATTAAATTCCAGGGGAATCAATGTCCTGGAAAATAAAACTGCCGACGGTTTGATCACTCAACATGAATTTATCCGCATAACCTATACGTTTGCAGGCGGACCCAAGAATAAATCCTTATTGGAACAAAAGCTGTTTTTGAAAAACGCGAAGATTCTTTCCACCGCCGACATCGGCCTCACCACAGGTGTGGATGGAACGGTTTACCAGAAACATAAGGGGCAATCCAAAAAGTTTAAAGCCGGGTTAGCGGGTCCGGTTTTTATGGACGACCAGTTTGAAACCAACGAAACCTCCAAAGCACTTTTTACGTTTGACGATCGAAGCACCCTCACCATGAGTGAGGATACGGTCATCAATATTAACAAGCACGTTTACAACCCCGACAAAGACGTCCGCGAAACATTGATCAACGCTTCGATGGGTTGGGTCCGTTTTAAAGTTACCAAGAAGTTAAAGAATGGCTCCACGTTTAAAGTCGTCACCCCCACTGCCACCGCAGGTGTCCGGGGAACCGAATTTGTCGTCAAAGTTGACCCCGGGGGGAAAACTAAGTTTCTCGTATTGGAAGGGCAAATTGAAACCCGGCCCACCTTGCCTAATGGCAGGCCCGGAAGAGTATCGTTCATTTCTGCAGGAGAAACTCAGGATTTTTTAAAAGGTGGTGTGACTTCAGCTGTAAAAAAAGCATCGGCAATTTTGATTAAAACCGATCAAAACAAAACCACAAACCCAAAAAAGTTAGCCAAGGCCACAGGAATCACCAAGAGCGTGGCTAAGTCAGCCAGCAAGATAACAAAACAATTAGCAAAAGCAGAGAAAAAAGAAAAAGGTAAAAAAGATAAGAAAGACAAAAGCAAAAAATCAAAGAACGACAAGGGTAAAGGTAAACTCGCAAAGAATGACAAGGGAAAAGGTAAAGATAAGGCTGGCAAAAAGGGAAAAGATAAAGGAGCTGGAAAATTCGCCAAGAAGGGTAAAGAAAATGGCAAGGGCGGCGGAAAAGTTAAGGGAAACGGCAAAACCAAACCAGGAAAAAATAAGACCGCTAAAGCCACCCTGGGAAAACAAAAATCCGTTAAAGGCTCTGCCAAGGTTTCCTCAAAGGGCTCAGCAAAATTAACGGCCAAAGGCTCCACCAAGGGCGCTGCTAAAGGATCTGTCAAAACTGCAGCCAAGGGTTCTGCAAAAGGCTCGGCTAAAACTGCCGCCAAGGATTCTGCCAAAGGCGCTGCGAAAGACTCCGCGAAATCTGCCGCCAAGGATTCTGCAAAGTCCGCAGCTAAAGACTCCGCGAAATCTGCCGCCAAGGACTCCGCAAAGTCAGCGGCTAAAGACTCCGCGAAATCCGCCGCCAAGGATTCTGCAAAGTCCGCAGCTAAAGACTCCGCGAAATCTGCCGCCAAGGATTCTGCAAAGTCAGCGGCTAAAGACTCCGCCAAACAGGCCGCCAAGGACTCCGCAAAGTCCGCGGCTAAAGACTCCGCCAAACAGGCCGCCAAGGATTCTGCAAAGTCCGCAGCTAAAGACTCCGCGAAATCCGCCGCCAAGGATTCTGCAAAGTCAGCGGCTAAAGACTCCGCCAAACAGGCCGCCAAGGACTCCGCAAAGTCCGCGGCTAAAGA
>Ga0114931_10008129_pt1 | contig 12731 bp, 9 predicted proteins | sample 2SBtaG_FD_89579 | JGI IMG/M metagenome (GOLD analysis project Ga0114931, IMG submission 89579) | Deep subsurface microbial communities from Kolumbo volcano to uncover new lineages of life (NeLLi) - 2SBTROV14_V59a metaG | ecosystem: Environmental > Aquatic > Marine > Volcanic | place: Kolumbo...
TGCGGCCGACCTCGCCTCGCATCTCACCATCCTCGCGACGACGTCTATCCACAACACCCTCCTCGCGGATTACCCTGGTCTGTATCACATAGAACAACGTGGATGGTTTGCCGGCGGTGCCGCTGCGCAGGGGCCACAACCCCGCGGGCGGCCGGAAGCCGGCTTCGCCGAGCACCAGTAGCTTGGATTCGTCGAGCACCACTCGAGTCTCGAGCTGGGATTCGTCCTTGCTCCCGGACACCCGAATCCACAGGTCGCCGATGGTCTTGCCGCCGACGAACGAAACGGTCTGGCGCACATCGGCGTGGCTGCTGCGTGTGCGGCCGTGGTAGTCGGCCAGCGTGCGCAGGCGCAGGCGTTCGAGCAGGGCGAACTCCATCGGGCCCTGCGCGGAGGTCACCGCAGCCAGCGCGGGCTTTGCCGTGGTGAGGCCGTCGCCGTAGCTGGCCTTGGCCGCCGGCCGGCCGACGACCAACCAGTAGGTGACCTCGGCGCTGGCGGGCTTGGGCGGTTTTCGCTTGGCCATCCTGGCGATCAAGGTTTTGACGCCCGCCTGGATGCCTGCCGGAGCGACGACCACCAGCTGGCCGTCGGGGCTCAGCGCGGCGCGCGCGGCGACCTTGTCTTTGACGCCGTGAAATACGCTGGCCAGGATCTGTTTGACCTGGCCGCCCTGGTTCTTCGGCACGTCGTACGACTCGAGGCGCAGCGGTGGGCTCTTGGTCGAAGCGGTCGGTGTGGCGGCGGCCACCACGGGGGCCTTGGTCGGGGCGGGCTTTTCTCTACAGGCAGTTGCCGCGGCGGACAGGAGGCCGGCGGTGACGAGGGCAGAGGCTGTGCGCGTGTTCATGTCCCCTACTACCCGCGGCCGCAGCCATCCTTCGAAAAAAACGCGACACCTGGCCGCGGCTGCGTGACACATACGGGCAACGTGTCTCATGCAGCTCGAATCGTGTTGGTTTGTGGGTTGATGGCGTCCGGTGCCGGCCGGGCCGCGGCGATGCCCATGTTCACCAAGCTGGCCGACGTGCGCAAAAAAGCGGTGCGCATCGTCGTCGGCAGGGTCAGCAGCAGCAAGGCCGGGCCGATCATCGATGTGGAGTACAGCCTGCGCGGCAACGCGATCAAAGGTCGGTTGCAGGTCGCCGAGTCGCCCGATGGCCACGTCTGGGTGCCCGCCAACAAGTCGCCGCGGGTGGTGGCGTTCATCGATCGACAGAATCGGTTTCGCTGGATCGGCCGGCTCATGGCCGGGCCCAGTCTCGAGACCGGGGTGATCAAGGTCGAGGGCTTCTTCGACTTCAACGCTCACACCGTCGGCCCCGGCGTGATGACCATGTCACAGCTGCGCCGCTATTTGGCGCGCGGCACGTTTCACCAGCGCTTCCGCGTGACGCTCACGTTCCCCGATGGCAAGGGCGGGTTGCGCCGCAGCAAGCGCACCCTCACCATCGGCTACGATCCGTTCAAACGCAAGGCGACGGTGTACGGTCCGCGCTGGGCGTGTCTGGGCAACCCCCAGCTGATGCCGTTGTCGTGGGGGCGTTTTTCCCTGCGCTTTTACTGCCGCGGCAGCCGGCGCCGGCTCGGCCTGGACGGCCCGATCACCGGCATGCACAAAAGCGGCGTCATTCTCGCCGACGTTACGCCCAGCGATCCGGTGCTGTACCGCCGCGAATTCGATCGTTATGTGCGCAGCGCCAAGCACACCCAGGTGCGGCGCGTGGTCAGGATCGTCGCGGGCTCGCGGTCGTGGCGCTTGGTTCTCGACAAAGGCATCGTCGACGCCGCGGGTCGGTTGCACAAGGCGCGCGGCGCCAGCACGTCCGGCACGTCTTCGGGCAAACGCTACACCTCCCGTTACACTTATCGGTTCAGTGGCATCACCCTGTCGGTCACCACGAGCAACCGGCCGCGCGGCAACCATCGCTTGCGCTTCGTGCAGTGGGCCGACGCCGGTCTCGTGTGCACCATCCGGTTGGCGGGGAGCGGTGCCGTGCCGTGTCGGCTGCGGCCGGCGGCGCCGATCTGGAAGTAGCGCGGTCGGCCGAGCTGGCCTGCAAAGCTGTTCCACCCGGTGGAACATGTTCCACGCGTTGGTGTGTCGTCGGGCGCGCAACCGGCTGATTTGTCGTGCGCACCCGGCTGCCAGAGAGACGGCATGGCCCTTGCTGAAAGCCGGGGAAAAAGGAGAAGCCCATGCCCATTTTCTGGACCATCTTGATCGCCTTCCTTGTCCTCACGCTCGTCGGCTACTGGACCACCTTCAAAAAAGCCGGACGCCCGGGGTGGGCGGCCGTGATCCCCGTTTACAACCTCTACGTGCAAGCCAAGATTGGTGGCAAGTCGGGTTGGTGGGTGCTGCTCGCCATGCTCCCGTACATCGGCTGGGTGTTTTTGATCCTGGTCAACGCCGGTGTGGCGCGTCGCTTTGGCAAGAGCGACGGTTTCGGCGTCGGTCTGCTGTTCCTGCCGTTCATCTTCTGGCCGATCCTGGGCCTGGGCAAGGCGCGCTACGAAGGTCGTGATCACCTCGACGTGCTCGGCGACGTGTTCGCCTAAATAACTAAATTCATTGTTATTGCACTCCTGACCGGATTGCGGCGACCATGTGGCCGCGACAGGGGAATCTCAATGCCCGGTCGCTGGTTGTCGCGGTCGGAAGGGGTGCCATGACGAAACAACAGAAGCTTGCGCTCGCGGGAGCGGCGGTGCTGGTCGCCGCTGGTGTCGTGTTCTTGTTGACCCGCGGCGGCGGTGGCGCGGCCAAGGCCAAGCACGCCGATGCCGGTCCGGCCAAGACCACCAAAACAACCAAACGGGCGCGGCCGAAGCGGGCGCAACCGCCCATGCCCGGCGTGCCCCAGGTCAGCGCCGACGACGATCCGGTCGACACCCTGCGCCTCGAGGGCCAGGTGGTAGACGACACCGGCGCCGGCGTGGCCAACGCGCTGGTGCGGATCAGCTCGCGACCGTCGAAGACGACCAAGACCGACGGCGACGGCTCATTCCACTTCGACAAACTGGTCGGCCGGACCTACGCGTTGTCCGCGCGCGCCGGTCGTTTGGTGGGCGGTCCGGTGATGCACAAGCTGACCGACAGCAGCGACCCGGCGGTCATTCGCATGAAGCGCGGCGCCACCGTCGAGATGCACGTGCTGGGTGAGTCGGCCGCGCCTTTGTCGGGAGCGCTGGCGCGGATCGAAAACGTCGGCCTCGACGCGACGACTGACGGCAAAGGCGTCGCGGTGCTCGAAGGCGTGCACACGGGTTACACGGCCGTGGTCGTGTCGGCCACGGGCTACGCGCCGGTTACCGAGCTCATCCAGATTCCCGACAACCCCGGGGTGCGGGTCAAACGCACCGTGCAGCTGAAAAAGGGTGTACCGGTGGCGGGTCTGGTGGTCGACGACAAAGGCGCTCCGGTCGCCGCTGCGTCGGTGTACGCGGTGAGTGCGTCGTCGCTGGTCACGCTCAAGGCTTCCGCGGTCGCGACCACCAACGCCAAGGGCCAGTTCGAGCTCCCCGCAGTGGCGACCGGTGCTTACCGGTTGGTGGCGAGTCACAAGGACTATGCGGCGGGGCAATCATCGGTGGTGTCGGTGTACGAAACCGCAATTCGCGACGTGCGCATCCAGCTGCAGACCGGCGCGACCATCTCCGGGCGCGTGGTCGACGACAGCGGCAAGGGCGTGGCCTGGGCGACCGTGCGCACCGGACCGGAGCAAGGGGCGTTTGCCGGCGGCGGTGGCGTGCGCGAGACCGTGGCCGATGCCGACGGCGCGTTCGTCGTTCGCCGCCTGCACCGCATCAAGCATCGGCTCGTGGCCAAAACCGATGCGGCGTCGAGCACCGAGGTCGTCGTCGACCTGACCCAGATCGAGCACAAGACCGGCGTGGTGTTGACGTTGAACGTCAAGGGCACCATCAGCGGACGCGTGGTCGACGGCAACGGCGATCCAGTGGCCGAAGTGCAGGTCACGGCCATCCCCGATTTTTGGGGCGGTGAGGATCCCAAGGGCTTTGCCGTGCGCGGCGTCGCCATGGCGGCGACCGGGGGCGGCGGCAAGTTCGTGTTTCGCGGCCTGCCCGAAGGCCGCTACCGACTCAAGGCGACACGGCGGCGCATCAACCGCTCGCTGTTTGCGCGGCCGGGAAAGAAAGCGCGCACGGGCGACGAGAACGTCGAGCTCGTGTTGCTGGAGGATGGCGGGATCAAGGGCAAGCTCGCGTTCGACAACGGCGATCCGGTCAAAGTGTTCGTCGTCACCGTCAGCATTCCGCCCGGTGTGCCCGTTGACGACAAACACGGTCGGTTTCACCTGAGTAACCTGGCTGCGGGCAAACAGCTCGTGAGCTTTCGCGGTCCGAACTTTGCGCCCCAGCGCACCAGCGTGGATATCACACCCAACAAAGTGGTGGACCTGGGCACGATCACGGTGAAAAAGGGCCGCAGTGTGAGCGGGCGCGTGGTCGACGCGGGCGGCTCGCCCGTGGCCAAAGCCACGGTGATCGAGGGCCGGCGGCTCATGGGGGACGGCACCGGGGTCGCCGCCAAGCTCGGTGGCGGAACCCGTGAGAGGGCCGGAATTCGCACGACGACCACCGACGACGATGGCTACTACCAGATCAGCGGCATCGGTGACGGCCGGCGCTACATCGTCGCCGAGCACGACAGCCTGGGCCGGTCACTGCCGTACGTCATCGCGGCCAACGTGCCGAGCCCGCGCCTCGACATTCGCTTGCGCCCGTACGGCAGCCTCGAGGGCAAGGTGACCAAGGACGGTGTGCCCGCTGCTAAGGTCGCCGTGTTCGTCACGCCCAAGGCGACCGACGGTGGCCAGCACATCCTGGTGCAGACCGCCGCCGATGGCACCTACGCCGTGGAGCATTTGCCGGCCGGTGAGCACCGAGTGCTGGTGTGGCACGGCACGGGGATTCAAAGCAGCTCGACCGGCAAGGACGTGACCATCCGCGCGGGTGAAAAGTCGGTCGTCAACATCGACATCACCGGCGGCAGCGTGACCCTGGAGGTCACCGTCGTCGGCAAGAACGGCGCGAAGATCGACGTGGCGCAGGTGCTCCTCGCCCACGGCACGGTGAGCTGGAAAAACGGCCTCGAGGCCCAACGCTCGCTGTTGACCGGGGCGGTCAACGGCAAGCAGGCCATGGTGATGGACATGGCCAAGCCGGCCGTATTCGAAAAGGTCGCACCCGGCGCGTACAGCGCATGCGTCGTGCCGATCTCGGGCGATATCAGCGACCCGACATTCGCCCAGAAGCTGCAGCAGAACGCCACCAACCTGAGAGTGTACTGCACGCCGTACACGGTGACTGCGTCGCCGGCCACGCAGAGCCTCACGCTGCCCACCCCCGCCATGGATCCACTGCCATAACGAGTGGTACACATCTGAGACATGAACCCCGACGACATCATCGAAAAGATCAGAGTCGCGCTGCCCGACGCCAAGGTCGCCCTCAAGGATCTGACCGGCACCAAGGATCACTGGGAGGCGACGATCATCTCCAAGCAGTTAGAGGGCAAGTCGCTGCTAGAGCGCCAGCGCATGGTGTACGCGGCCCTCGAACAAGAGATGAAAGGGCCCATCCACGCGCTGACGATGAAGGTCTACACGCCCGAGCAAGTCGCGGGCGGCTGACCCGAATTGCCCCTGGCCCGCCTGCTCTGGCCATTTGTGCGCAACTCGCGTTCATGGGGTCGTGTCCGCGTAAATGACCGTCGCACCTAGGTTCAACGGCATGTGTGGCATGACGCCGTAGTTTCTGTGCCATTCCCTACATATCCGACAGTGTAGTTCCTTTAACGATTACACTAAGATATGAAATTCTTTACACTTTTGTCGCGAAACCTGCCAAACTTCGCACTCGTTTGGATTCCGCAGGGCCGGGAAAAGGGTAGTCGCACTGCAACGCGAACCAGATAAAGCCACGGAGCCTTTCGGCCCCTACGAAGTCTACGAACGCCTCGGTGTCGGCGGCATGGCCACGGTTCACCGGGCCAAAGAGCGAGGCATCGCGGGCTTCGAACGCATCGTCGCGCTCAAGAGGTTGCTACCTCATCTGGCAGAGGATGAGAGCTTCGTCCGCTCGTTCGTTCGCGAGGCGAAGCTGGCGGCGCTGCTCAACCACGCCAACATCGTGCAGCTGTATGAGCTGGGCCGGGTAGGGCACCAGTACTTCATCTCGATGGAGTACATCCAGGGTCGAGACATCCGAAAAATTCTGCGTCAGGCGCGCAAGGTCACCGGGCCGCCGCCGGTCGAAGTCGTGGTGGCGTTGCTGCTGCAGGCGTGCGACGCCCTGGACTACGCTCACAGCCGCAAAGATGACAGTGGTCAACCACTCGGGCTGATCCATCGCGACGTCTCGCCGTCCAACCTGATCGTCAACGAGTCAGGGCACCTCAAGGTCATCGACTTCGGCATTGCCAAGGCCGCGGCGCTCAACCTGCGCACCCAGACCGGACGCATCAAGGGCAAGATGGCGTACATGGCGCCGGAGGCGATCAAGGGGCTGACCCTTGATGCCCGTTCGGATCTGTTTTCCACCGGCGTGCTGGCCCACGAGCTGTTGACCGCGCGGCCGCTGTTCGCCAGCAAGAATGACTACCAGACGTTGCAGCGGGTCCAGAACGCCGAGCTGATTCCGCCCAGCCGCTACAACCCCGAGTGTCCTTCCGAGCTCGATGACGTGATCCTTCGCGCCCTGGCGCGCGATCGCGACGAGCGCTGGCAGTGCGCCGAGGACATGCGCGAAGCGCTGGTCAGTCTCAATGTGATGTACAAGCTCAACACCAGTCCACGCACGGTGGCGGACTGGACGAAGTGGGCGTTCGCGTTGGAGACGCCGGTCGCGCAGGGCAGCGGATCGATCTCGTTCGTTTCCGGGTCGCGCAGCCTGTCGGCCCCGTCGGCGACGATCTCGACCAGCGGCGTCGGCCCGGTGCCGCCGGTGGAGGCGGACGACGAGATTCTGGAGATTGCGTGGGAGAACCGCGAGCACGCCGGTCCGGTGGTGCTCGACGACGTTCCGGACGTGAGCGATCGCGCTCTACGGGCGTTCGTCAGCTCCCCGCAGACGCCGTCGCAGGCCACGCCGTTGCCCGATGGTGCTGTTGCGGCAACGGTGGACACCGCGGATGAAGACGCCTTGATGACGTACATGCCGCTGCCACCGCCGACCAAGGAGCGCACGCCCACCGACTGGGCCTACGGCACGCGGCCGCCGGGGGACGATTTGTTGCCGCCGGTCCCGAAACCCGCGAGCTCGTCCGGCGGCATCCCGCTGGCGTCGACCGAGCTGTCCGGCCGCGGCGTGGCCATGGACTCGGCAATGCATGTGACGGCGAGCGCGCGGTCCACCACGTCGGCGCAAGCGCTGGCGGCGGCGGTGCCCGAGCCCGTGGTGCCGGAGACCAGCCGGGCCGCGACCCAGTTCGGCGCGGCGATTGTCGAGCGCGAATCGACCAGCACGAAAAAGATCGTGGCCATCGTCGGCGCGGTCGCCGCAGCGGCGCTGGCGTTGTTGGTGTTCACCCGCGGTGGCAGCGGCGCCGAAAAGGCCGCGGCCAGCACCAGCGCGACCGCGAAGCCGAGCGCCGCGGCTGCGGCGGCGTCCAACCGCGGCCAGCTGCGCTTCGTCGTCGAGCCGGCGGACGCGACCATCAAGATCGACGACTACGGCGAGCACACGGGGAGCGGTCAGAAGATCAGCGTGCGTCCCGGCCGCTACACCGTGGTGGTCGAGCGCGAGGGTTACAAGAGCTGGTCGACGACCATCGACATCGCCGCCAACGAAAATCAGACCGTGCGCGTGGCCCTGGCACCCAAGGGCAGCGCCGAGGCCAGCAAGGGCGGGCATAGCCGCGACAGTCACTCGCGCCACGCGACCCATTCGGCGCGCGACGACAAGAAACACAAGCGCCACCACCGCACCCGCATCACGCAAAACTCCGACGAAATCATCGACGACCCGGACGAGGATCGCGACGTTCCGCTGTCGGTTTCGGGCAGCGGCATCACCGCGTCGGTCACGCCCAAGATCGCACCGAACCTGACGCCAGAGCCCGCCGCACCGCCGCCCTCGGGCCCGGTGCTCGTGCCGCCCAACAAGGTCAAGAAGCTCTCGGGTGATGTGCCCGAACTGGTCCGCCTCAAAGGCGAGGAGCTGCCCCACCGGGTCAACGTCAAGTTGTGCATCGACACCGCGGGACACGTGACCAGCACAGCGCTGATCACCACCGTCCCCGATCGCGTGAAGCACACGCTGTCGTCTGCGCTCAAGACCTGGCACTACCGTCCGTACAAATCAGGCGGCAGCCCCCGCGCCGCCTGCTTCGTCCAGTCCTTCAAAGTCCGCTAAACCGCGGGCCATGCTACGTCCCGTAACAACGCGGAACTAAAGGCGTTCTGGACCGTACCGCGCACTCTTGTGTGAGCGGATCTTTCCAGTCTCACAAGAGTGCGCGGTACGGTCTATTTCACTTGTGATTACGAGGGGTTTGGGCGGGTAGCATGGCCCGCGGTGGCGAGTTCTTCGAACGGGTCGCTCGAGTTTTCGAATTGCAGGATGCCCAGCTCGGCGAAGCGCTGGCGCTGGCGATCGGACAGCAAGCCGATGCGTTTGACCGCCGGGACGATCTTGGAGAACAGCATCTGACGGAACATGATCTGGCCGTTGTTGTTGAGCGCGATGTTCGTGCACTCGTCCACGGGGTAGCCCACCTTTTCCCAGACCTGCTGGAACAGGAAGCGGTCGCGCATCAGCCGCGCTGCTTCGTAGACGAAGTCTTCGCGTTCCTGCACTTCTTTTTCCGGCATGTCACCGTAGTAGTCGCGCAGCGACAGGATGCCGTACGCGACATGACGTGCCTCGTCTTGCATCACGTAGGTCGTCAGCTGTTTGAGCAGCGGCTCGTAGGTGTTCTGGCGAATCATCGCGAACGCGGCGAGCGCCAGGCCCTCGACCATGATCTGCATGCCGAGGAACTTCATATCCCAGCGCTTGTCTTTGAGGATCAGGTCGAGCAGCGTCTTGAGGTGCGGGCTGACCGGATACGAAAACCCGATCTTCTCGTGCAGGTAGCGGTTGTAGACGTCCACGTGGCGCGCTTCGTCGACCACCTGGGTGCCGCCGTAAAGCTTGCTGTCGAGATCCGGAACGCTGTCGACCAGCTGTGCGGCCGCCAGTAGCGCCCCCTGCTCACCGTGTAGAAACTGCGACAGGGTCCACGAGTTGAGCTCGACGTTGAGCGCGGTCTTTTCCTTTTCGCTCAGCTTGGCGTAGATGTCCGAGCCGAACAGCGGATGCAGCATCTCGGGCGATGTCTCTTTTTCTGGATCGACGTCGGTGTCCCAGGGCAGTTTCTCTTCCGAGATCCACTGGTTCTTCTGCGCCTTGACGTACAGGTCGCGCAGGTCCTGGCGGGTGTCTTCGTAGCCCCATGTGTAGTTGACGTCCAGGCAGGCCTCCAGCGTCTCCAGCTTCGGCAGGTCGCTGTTGGTAACCACGTTTTCGGGTTTGGTTTCGGACATCTGCTCTCCTTGCGCCGCGTGTTATCGTGAAAAAGTGAAATTTTTTTCAGTTTATTGACCGTGGTAATCCCACATTTCCGAGCTCCCTGATCGTCGGAAAGTGAAATCTGTTTCAGGTTGACAGGGCCGCAGCGTTCGGTCAAGAACAATTGCGAATGCGGATTCAGTTTTGGGCGCGGGACATACCCAAACCTCGTATGATATCCGCTACGTACTCATATGTCGGCGAAACTGAAACTGCCTCTGGAGCTGCGCAGCCGTACCTTCTCTCAGGAGCGCGCCCGCAAGACCTATGAAGGCCTGCTCGAGGCGGCGCAAAAGGTGTTCGTGGCCAAGGGCTACGACGCCACCCAGACCCCGGATATCGCGGCTGAAGCCGGCGTGAGCGTGGGCAGCTTCTACCGCTACTTCTCGGACAAGCGGGAGATCTTTTTGGAGATCATGCGCCGCGATCTGACCGAGGCGCACGAGCAGGTGATGGCCAAGCTCACCCCTGACGCGCTTACCGGAAAAGGCCGCCGCGCCACCATCGACGAGATTCTCAACATCCTTCTGGCCGGCATCAACCGCCACCCGGGGATGCAGCGTGTGCTGCTCGAGATGGCGTTGCGCGACAAGGACGTCGCTCGGCTCAAGCACGCCTTCGACATGGAATCGCAAGATCGCATCGCCGATGTCATCGCGGCGATTTGTCCCGAAGAACAGGTAGCCGATCCCAAGGCCACCGCTTATGTCATTCACATTGCCGCCGTCGAGTGCGCCATTCGCATTGCCGGCGAGCTGGGCCAGATGCCGGTCTCGCGCGACCGGGCCAAGGCCGCCCTCACTCAGCTCATCGACCGCGCCGTGTTCGGGCACGACCCCGCCGACTAGGCCGACGCAACCTGCCGTGCCCACGACTCGACGATGTCGTCCGACTCGGACATCAAAAAAGATGTAAACCGCGGCCTCGCCTGGGTCGGTATGGCCAGCTCGATGGTCGGCGTGCTCGATCTGGTCGCGCTGGTCGTGGTGCTCAAGTTCTGGATCGGCCCGGAGGAATACGGCATCGCCACCCTGGCGATCACGTTGTTTCCGATCCTGGACAAGGCCACCGACATGGGCCTGTCGGCGGCGGTGATTCAGCGCGACGATCACACGGACGAGAAGATCTCCACGGTGTTCTGGCTCAACCTGGCCATGTCGCTGGTGATGTTCTCGGCCATCGCGTTCGCCATCGGGCCCGGGCTCAGCGCGTTCCACCATAGCGACACGGTCGGCGCTTTGCTCACGTTGTACGGCACCAAGCTGATCTGGCAGAACGTGTACTTCATGCCGTCGGCGTTGATGCGCCGCGAGCTGCGGTTCAAGGAGATTTCCATCATCCGCATCTTCGCCAACATCGCCGAGTTTGCGGGCAAGGTCGGCTTCGCGCCGGTGTTCGGCGTGTGGTGCTTCGTCCTCGGGCCGTTGTGTCGCGTGTTGGTGACCGGGGTTGGCACACAGATCTGTCACCCGTGGCGGCCCAAGTTCGTGCTCCAGCTGCGCGAGGCCATGGACTGGTTCTGGTTCGGTGTCAGAACATCGGCCAGCCAGATCCTGTTCTTCGCCTACACCAACGTCGACTACCAGATCGTCGGCTTTTACTTCGGCAATACCGCGCTGGGCTTTTACCGTCTGGCCTACGACATCGTGCTCGACCCGTGCCGGATCATCGGCGATGTGGTCACCCAGATCGCGTTTCCCACGTTCTCCAGGCTCAAAGCCCACACCCACAAGCTGGTCGAGCAGTTCATCACGTTCACCAAGATCAACCTGGTGGTGATGCTCGGATTTTTGGGCGCGGTGTTCGTGCCCGCGCACGAGCTGGTGTTGTTCTGGGGCGCAAAGTGGCTGCCCGCCGCGCCGGCGCTGCGCGTGCTGTGCCTGGTCGGCGTGCTGCGCGCGCTCAGCTTCATTGTGCCGCCGCTACTCGATGGCATCGGCAAGCCGCAGCTCACGTTGACCTATATGATCGTTGCGTCCATCGCGCTACCCGCGTGCTTCATCGGCGCGGGTGAGATCGCGCAGGTCTACGATCTGAACTTCATGACCATCGCCTGGGCGTGGGCGGTTGGTTACCCGGTTGCGTTCAGCGTGCTGTTCTTTTTGGCGTTCCGCGCGATCAAGTTGCGCGCGGCCCACTACTTGCGCGAGATCATCGGGATCCCGTTGTGTGCCGCCGCCGGCCTGGCAGCTTCGGTCGGGATCATGCAGCTGATCGGCTGGGCCCCCGCGGGGGTGCGGTTCCTGCTAGGGGCCGGCACCATGGTGGGTGTTTTCTTTGTGCTCCTGGCTTACACCCAGGGTATAAGTCCGCGGACGGTCAAGAACGCTCTGAAAGGATAGCCATGACTCGCAGTACTCTGATGCTCGTTTTCGTCGCTTCGCTGGCCATGAGCCTTTCGCTCGGTTGCAGCAAGAAAGACGACAACAAGGGCCACGCCAGAGCGGGCGCCAACGCCACGGCCAAGGTCACGCCCAACCCGGACAAGAAGGGCCCGAAGATCCCGATCAACGTCACCAGGAAGGGCTACGAGCCGAACCGGATCGATGCCAAAGCGGGCGACGCGGTGCTGGTGTTCACGCGAACCGAAGACGTTGCCTGCGGCAAGTACGTCAAGGTCGCCGGGCTGAAGGGAAAAGTCGAGCTGCCCCTGAACAAGCCGGTCGAGATCGGCGTGCATCTGCCCAAGAGCGGCGAAGTCCGCTTCGCCTGCGGCATGGATATGCTCACCGGCGTCGTTGCGATCAAATAGCGACCAGGACAGCCGCGGTCGAGCTACAGCTCGATCGGCTCGTTTTCGCTCGCGGCGACGACGGGGATATTGGTCATCGTGCGGGCCTTGGCTTGTAGGGCGTCGATGACTTCGTCGGTGGCGTCCGGGTTGTGGTGGAACAGGGCCAGCATCTTGGCGTTGGCGCGCTCGGCGACTTCGATGGCGCGGCTGACCGGGGAGTGACCCCAGCCGCGCCGGCTGGCGTACTCGTCGTCGTCGAACATGCTGTCGTGGACCAGCAGGTCGGCGCCGTCCGCGCGGGCCAGGGCGTCGCGGGTGGGACCGTTCATCGGGTACTCGACATCGGTCAAGAACGCGGCGGTCTTGCCGTCGGCGCTGACGCGAAATCCGAGCACCACAATGCTGCCGTGGGGCAAAA
>Ga0114931_10008130_pt1 | contig 12731 bp, 11 predicted proteins | sample 2SBtaG_FD_89579 | JGI IMG/M metagenome (GOLD analysis project Ga0114931, IMG submission 89579) | Deep subsurface microbial communities from Kolumbo volcano to uncover new lineages of life (NeLLi) - 2SBTROV14_V59a metaG | ecosystem: Environmental > Aquatic > Marine > Volcanic | place: Kolumbo...
CGCTCTCGCGTCATCCAATGGCTCATGTTCCAGATGGGCGGCATCGGTCCGATGATGGGGCAGGCGAACGTGTTTTTCCGCTATTTTCCCGAAAAGATTCAACCGGCAATCGACCGCTATCAAAACGAATCCAAACGTTTGTTTGCAGTGCTCGACACGCAACTGAAGGACAACGAGTTTTTGGCCGGAGACTATTCCATAGCCGATATCGCGAACTGGTCGTGGGTACGTACGCACCGCTGGTCGGGGGTCGAGGTTGACGATCTACTCAACCTGCGGCGATGGATCGACGAGTTGGCGGCGCGCCCCGCTTGTGCAAAGGGCGTGACGATCCCGATCGATATATCGCAGCTTCAAAAGGGCGACGGTGAAGGCGCGAAAGAGTTCGTCAAGGGCGCCCGTACGATCGTACAGCGTTGACCGCGGCTCACTCGCCCGACACACGTTGGATGCAATCGCGCACGGGACCGTACAGGGCTGCGCCGGTCGCGATCAAACCGGGAAGCAGAGTCTTTTCGTTGTTGAACGTCAACGGTCGCCCATATCGGTCGGTGACGACGCCTCCCGCTTCCTCGACGAGCATCGTACCGGCGCAGATGTCCCATTCGTTCTTGGGGGTCAGGGAAAACGTTGCGTCGTATTCTCCGGCCGAAATCAGAGCGAATTTGTATGCCACGCTTCCCGTGGGTTTCACGTTCATGAGGGTTTCGTAGTCTTTCCACTCTCCGCGCTTTACTTCCGAACGGCTCGCTAAAACCGTGGCTGTCGCCAGCGCGGTGGTCGGCGTGCAGCGCACGGGCGCTCCGTTCAAGGTCGTGCCTTGACCACGCGCGGCGGCGAAAAGTTTTTCTTCGACGGGGTTGTAGCAAACCCCCACTTGCACGACGCCGTCGACGACGAAGGCTACGCAGACACAAAATTCGGGGATGTTCTGGACAAACTCCTTGGTGCCGTCGAGCGGATCGACGATCCACACCCTTGATTTCGCCAGCCTTGCCGGCGAGTCGCGGGTCTCTTCCGACAGCCAGCCGTCATCGGGAAAGGCTTCGAGCACGCAGGCTTTGATCGCCGCGTCGGCCTCGGTATCGGCGATCGTGAGGGGGTTGTCGGGCGCTTTCTCATGGACTTCGTAATCCCCCTTGAAATATTTGCGCACGATTGCGCCGCCCCTACGCGCAGCGTCGACGGCAACCTCAAGTTCTTGCATCTCCGTTCTCCCTAACGATGAACTCTGTACCGACATCGAGCACGGCATCCGCCATGTCGACGGGGGCCCCTACTCGAACCTCGGATTTTCGTATACCCGGGTGCGTTGACAACCCCTCGAATGGGTGCGTACGCTGATAATCGCGTTGGCGCTCGCCCCGACCATCACTATAGCGCGTAATTCGAGTATGTTCGCGTCTGTACTTTTTCTGATCGGATCGCTGGTCTTGGCTCCCGCCGTCGCCGTGGCCGATATCGTTCCGCTGACGGCGGCGGCGGGCTGCGACAGTTTTGCTCCCTCGATCAACGGCGATGGATCGCTTGCGGCGTTCGAGTCCGATTGCGATCTTACCGGCGGCAACGCCGACGGCAACCGCGAAATCTTCCGATCCGATGCCGCCGGCGCGATTACGCAGTTGACCGATACGACCGGTTGCACCAACGTGAGCCCGTCGAGCAACTCCGCAGGCGACCGTATCAGCTACCTGAGTGATTGCGATTTGACCGGAGCCAATGCCGACGGGAACTTTGAATTGTTCCAGTCGAGAGCGGGCTCGACCTTTCAGCTCACCGATTCTGCCGGCTGCGACAGTTTTGCACCTTCGAGTAACCTTGACGGCACCCGCATCTTCTTCGATAGCGACTGTGACTTTACCGGGGCCAATACAGATCGAAGCAATGAGATTTTCCGCGTAAGCGACCAAGGCTCTGTGGTGCAGTACACCGATGATCGCTCGAGTAGTTTCTGCGGCAGTTTTGCGCCCACGAGCAACGGGTCGGGCAAGCGCGTCGCCTTCGAGAGCGATTGCGATCTGAGCGGCGACAATCCCGATCAGTTCATGGAAATATTTCGCGCCGACAACCTGGGCGCCGTCACCAGACTTACCTTCAGCGACGACACCTGTACAAATTCTTCACCGTCGATTTCGGATGTCGGGCTGTTGGTAGCGTTCGAAAGCGACTGTGATCCGACCGGCGGCAATTCCGATGGCAGCCTGGAAGTGTTCACGGTCGACTCCGCGGGTTCGATCACGCAGCTGACCGACGACAGCGGCGTGAGCGGGTGTGCCAGCGTGGCGCCGAGTGTCAACGGCGACGGTACGGTCGTGGCTTTCGCCGGCTACTGTGACGCGAGCGGTGGAAACGGAGACGGCAGTTTCGAGGTGTTCCTCGCCGACCCCTCCGGTATCATGCAGGTGACCGACGGTTCGTCTTGCGCATCCCAGGGCCCGAGCGTGAGCGAGGATGGAGGACGTATCGGTTTCGAGGGAACGTGCGACCCGGTAGGCGGCAACGCGGACGGTAGCTCCGAAATTTTCTTGAGCCGCGACTGCTTCTGCGGTGCGCCGTCTTCCAGAGGGAACGGCCCCGGAGGTCTGCCCACAGCCTCGGACGCCCTGTTCGTGCTACGATCGGCGGTAGGGCAGATGACGTGTGCGCCGTGCGACTGTGACGTGAACTCGAGTTCGACCATCACCAGTTCCGACGCGCTAGTCGTCTTGCAGGCGGCGGTTGGTCAAAGCGTGCCCTTGACGTGCCCGTGACGAGGCGGGCGCGTACTGTTTCGGCTCACCTTGCCCTTTCGTCGCGCTGAGGGGAGGATTCAACAATGAACGCAGCTGGTGTGGCTCGTGTGGTAAGTCTGCTTACGATCGCGTTCGGGGTGTTTGCTCTGGCACGTCTGGAACAAATGGCGCATTTTGCCAACCTACAGCCTCTCAATGGGGACGGTTGGAGCGACATCGCGGCGCTTTACGGGGGAATGCCGATTGTGATCGGGTTGGTGGGTTTGCAAGCGGCGCGAAAAAGCTCGACCGAGGGACCTGTCGTGCTGATCGTCCTGGGCTTGCTGTGGTTCGGATTCCCTGCGGGGCGCATCGTTGCGGTATGGACGACGCCGCTGGGACCGGGGACGGTTTCCTATGCAAACGTCGCGTTGGAGGTTTGCGCGGGGTCCTTGTTGTGCTGGTCGGGTTGGAAACTCGGCTACCAACGGTGAGAACACTCGCTCGATTTATCGGCACCGGCGCCTACACGGGCTATGCGCCGGTGGCTTCGGGAACGTTCGGAACCTTACCCGGCGTGCTGTTGGCCATCCCACTGGCGCGTCTCGCACACGTTAGCGCAATCGGCTACGTCGCCACGTTGGCCGCGGCGATTGCGATTGCGATTTGGTCGGCGGAGCGTTGCTCGCATATCTTCCGATCGGGCGACCCGTCGCAGGTCGTGGCGGACGAGATCGTGGGGTTTTTTGTAACCGTGGCGTTCGTTCAACCCTTGGACGCGAAGACGCTGATCCTTGCGTTTTTCCTCTTTCGCTTCTTTGACGTCGCCAAAACCTGGCCGGCCGATGCCGCCGAGGCTCTTCCCGGAGGCTACGGCATCGTCATCGATGACTTGGTGGCCGGCGTCTATGCCAATCTGAGCCTGAGACTGCTGCTGGTAATCCTCGCGCGTTTGGGTTTTTCCTGAGACGTGCCGGTGGTTTCGTCGACGCTTGCGTACCGGGAGCGCCGTCAAGTGGAAGGCCGGAGCTTGCCCAAGGCTCGGATTACAATCGGCGGAGACGCGCACCGGAAAGCGGTGGGCGAGGGTCTTGCATTGGAGCGAAGAAAAAGCGAAACTGACTGCCGTGCGAACGCAGATGGCCTATACAGCCGTGCCGGCTAGCGACGACAAGGCTCCGAGGAGCGAGGCTCCGGGAATTCGAACGGCGGCGGTGATTTCCACCGGCGACGAGTTGGTGCAGGGCCGCACCACAGACACCAACTCCTCGTATATCGCCGATCGCCTGCTCGGCATAGGCATCGAAGTGGTCTCCGTCATAACGGTCGGCGACTATCGAGAGCGTATCGCCTGGGCCTGGCGCCGGTCGCTTGCCGAAGCCGATATGGTGATCTCCACCGGCGGCCTGGGGCCGACGGCCGACGATCTCACCAACGAAACCGTGGCGGCCATGGCCGGCGTAGAACTGGTGTTCGACCAGGAGCAAGCCGATCGCATCCGCGCGATGTTCACCGCCATGGGGCGGAGTATGCCGGAGAACAACCTGCGCCAAGCGATGTTACCGGCCGGCGCTGTCGTCATTCCCAATCAACTCGGTACCGCGCCGGGCTACCGTCTGGTGGTGGCAGACGGCGACCGGCGCCCGACCGCAGTCGCTCTTCCCGGTGTGCCGCGCGAGATGAAGGCCATGCTCGAACAGGAAGTCCTGCCGTGGGCCGCTTCGCAGCGCAGAGATCCCCGCCGTTACCTGTCACGCACCTTTCAGACTTTTGGCATGAGCGAATCCGCTTTGGACGAGGCTTTGACGGGCGTGATCGATGAGTCGGAAGGGCGACTGTCCTTTCGTGCCAGCTTTCCTCAGATTTCGGCCCGCATCATGGTTCTGGATCAGCCCGAGGAAGCCGAACGCCGTTTGACCGAACTCTCGGCCGCCGTTCGAGCAAGGCTCGGCGCCGCGGTGTTTGCCGAAGGCGATGCAACTATGGAGGAAGTGGTCGGCGAGCTTCTCGTCAAGCAGGGGAAAACTTTGGCTACGGCCGAGTCCTGCACCGGCGGGTTGATCGGCAACCGCATCACCGGCGTCGCAGGAAGTTCGAAGTATTACAAGGGTGGTCTTGTCGCCTATGACAACGACATGAAAGAGAAGGTGCTGGGCGTCAGCCCGACGACCTTGGCGATGTTTGGAGCGGTCAGCGAAGAGACGGCCTGTGAGATGGCCACGGGTGCGCGGCGCGTGACGGGCGCGGATATTGCGGTTGCCACTACAGGAATCGCAGGCCCCGGTGGGGGGAGCGAGGACAAACCGGTGGGGACGGTCGCAGTGGCCTTATCGGCCGAGGGACTGCAAAGCGGCGACGCGATTTCGTTCATGTACCACCTTCGCGGTACCCGTACGTGGATCAAAACTTTGGCTGCGCAGGTGGCCCTGGACTGGATACGCAGGCACTTGCTCGGTCTCGATCCCCTCGAGCTTCAATTCGGCCGGCGCGTATCGGGGAGGCGGTCGTGAATGTCGGCGAAGCGGGCCTGGCGATGTTTTGTCGCGATTCCGTTGCACGAGCCCGTTGCGAGCGAGTTGCAGAGGACGGCGCAGGATCTTGGACGTCTTGCCGCGAAGCACGCGCTGAGGATAACCATGACTCGCCCCGAAGGCCGTCATTTGACCCTGGCGTTTCTCGGCAACATCGAGGAGGCAGCCATGGTTGAGGTCGACCGGGCTTTGTTGCAGGCCGTCGCCGGCGTTCATGCCTTTTGTGTAACGGTTGGTGGTGTGATGACACTGCCGCCGAAGCGGCCGCCGCGAGCCATTGCTGCCGCGATCGGCCGCTGCGACGCGCTCACGAGCCTGTTTCAGCGGGTGCGAGACAGCCTCGAGGATTCGGGATTCGCCGGTGAACGACGGTCCTTTCGACCGCACATCACCCTCGTACGCGTTCGAGACTCCAAAAGCTGGTGCAAACGGAATGTCGAATTGCAAGCGTTCGCCGGCCGTCGTTTTGGGAAGAGCCTGATCGATCGAATCGTGTTGTTCCGTAGTCATCTCAGCTCGGAAGCGGCACGTTACCAAGTGGTCGGGACCTACCCGTTGACCACGCCGTGAATTTTGACGGCACCAGAAGTTTTGATGGAACCCTAAGTAAGAATGAATCCGAGAAGAAGGTATCGACGGAGGAGGTGTGAATCATGTCTGTGCAGGAAAGAGACAAAGCGTTAGAACTGGCTGTCAGCCAGATTGAAAAACAATTCGGCAAGGGGTCGGTCATGCGGCTCGGAGACGACGCCGGCATCGGCGATTACCCGACCATTTCGACCGGGTCTCTCGGTCTCGATGTGGCTCTCGGCGTAGGCGGCTGGCCCGAAGGTCGGGTCGTCGAGATCTACGGGCCGGAATCGTCGGGCAAAACGACCTTAGCCTTGCAGGCAGTGGCCGAGGCGCAAAAACGTGGAGGGGTTGCCGCCTTTATCGATGCCGAGCATGCGCTGGACGTCGGCTATGCGCGCAAACTCGGCGTCAAGGCGAGCGATCTGCTGATCTCGCAGCCGGACAACGGGGAGCAGGCCCTGGAGATCACCGAAACGTTAGTGCGTAGCGGCGCGATCGACATCGTCGTCATCGATTCGGTGGCGGCTCTGGTGCCGCGTGCCGAGATCGAAGGCGAGATGGGCGACTCGCACATGGGGCTACAGGCGCGCCTCATGTCGCAGGCCCTTCGTAAGTTGACCGGAACAATCTCGCGTTCGAAGACGATCGTGATGTTCATCAACCAGATTCGCATGAAGATCGGCGTGATGTTCGGAAACCCGGAGACCACGACCGGCGGCAATGCATTGAAGTTCTACGCGTCGGTCCGTGTCGACATTCGCCGCATCGGAGGCGTCAAGCAGGGCGACCAGGCGATAGGAAATCGGACGCGTTGTCGCGTAGTGAAAAACAAAATGGCGCCGCCGTTTCGCGAAACCGAGTTCGACATCATGTACGGTATCGGCATCAACAAGGCGGGCGAGCTGCTCGACCTCGGAGCCGAGATGGGTATCGTAGAAAAATCGGGCTCTTGGTATTCCTACAACGGCGATCGGCTGGGCCAGGGTCGGGAGAATGCGGGCGAATTCCTCCGCGAGAACGCAAAACTGTTTGCCGAAGTCGAAAACAAGGTCCGTGAGGCGGTCGGCTTGCCCTCGAGCGGTCCACAATTGACCGTCGTAGAGGGCGGCGGTTCCGACGCGGACGCGCAGGGGGGCCCGGGCGGCAAGAACACCGAGACAAACGGTGCGAAAAAAGGTGTCAAAAAGACCCGCGCCGCAAAGTAGTGAACGACCCGCGATGGACGCCGCCCTTGCGATGCTTGGGCGGCGTCGCTATTGCACGCCTCGACTGCGCGTACGGCTGCTGGAAAAATGTCCCGATCAGGACCCCGAACCGGTCTTGCGAAGACTACAAGAGTTGGGGCTGCTCGATGATCGAGCCTATCTCGACGATTTTGTCACCGATCGACTGGAACGGCGCGGCCAGGGGCCATTGAAGATCAAGGCTGCTCTGCTGGCCGAAGGCCTCGACGAGGGGTTGATCGAGGACGCGATCCGGAGGAAGACCGGCGCGGGAGGGGAACGAGAGCGGGCCCGTGCGGTTTTGCAAACATACCTGCGTCGGACCCGGCCCCGTTCGGCGACGGGGGTGGATGGAGAAGCGCAGGAGGATCCGGGCGCCCTACGCGCGGCGGCGTATCGGCACCTGAGGTCGCGCGGGTTTCGTGACGACACAGTGTGTGACTTGCTTCGCGAATCCTTGTAGTCACGACAGATTCGACCCGGCGTGCGGACGGCGGGGGTCGAACACCACGATGACCGGAGCCGAAGTTCGACAAAGTTTCCTCGACTTCTTCGAGGCCAAGGGACACAGGATTCTTGCGAGCGCATCGCTGGTCCCGGCGGCCGATCATACCATGATGTTTACCAATGCGGGGATGGTGCAGTTCAAGGACGTATTCCTGGGCGACGCCGAGCCCCCGGCGACGAGGGTGGCCGATACGCAGCGTTGCTTGCGGATCTCGGGAAAACACAACGACCTGGAAGAAGTCGGGCGCGATACCTATCACCACACCTTGTTCGAAATGCTGGGCAATTGGTCTTTCGGCGACTATTACAAGCCGGAGGCCATCGAGTGGGCTTGGGAGTTGCTTACCAAAGAGTGGGGGCTTCCGAAGGAACGCCTCTACGCCACCGTCTACCGGAGCGACGACGACGCCGCGGGGTTGTGGCTGAAGCGGACGGATCTGTCTCCGGCGAGGCTGCTCCGCTTTGACGAAAAGGACAACTTTTGGGAGATGGGCGACACGGGTCCTTGCGGGCCTTGTTCGGAGATTCATATCGATCGAGGAGAGAATGCGTGCGATATGCGAGCCGTCGCCGGTCACCGCTGTGCGGTCAATGCCGGCTGTGCACGGTTCATCGAGCTGTGGAATCTGGTGTTCATCCAGTACTCGCGCGACGAAACCGGCGAGCTGAGTGAACTTCCCGCCAAACACGTGGATACGGGTATGGGCCTGGAGCGCGTATCGGCGGTGCTCGAAAACGTTGATAACAACTACGACGGGACCCTCTTGCGCGAACTCATTGCAACGGCCGAGACTCTGGCCGGCAAGCCCTACGGGGAGGACCCGGAACGCGACGTCTCGATGCGTGTAGTCGCCGACCATAGCCGCGCCGTGACGTTCATGGTCAGCGACGGCATCGAGCCGGCGAACGACGGTCGTGGCTACGTTCTACGCCGGCTCTTGAGGAGCGCTGCGCGCCACGGTAAGGGCTTGGGGCTGAAGGGCGAGTTTCTGTGGCGGGTGTGCGATCGCGTGGTGGACGTGATGCACGAAGCGTTTCCGGAACTCGATCCGGCGCGGGAACGGATCGTGGACACGGTGCGAGCCGAAGAGGAGCGGTTTGCACAGACCCTCGATCGCGGCTTGATCCATCTGGACGAAGCGTTGGCCGATCTCGGGACGGCGACGACCCTTCCCGGCGGTGTCGCGTTTCGGCTTTACGACACCTACGGTTTTCCCCTCGATATGACCGAGGACATCCTGCGGTCGCAGGGGATCGGGGTTGATCGGAAGGGGTTTCAAAAGGCGATGGAAGCGCAACGCGGGCGGGCCAGGCAAGCGCAGGTGGACAATAGGGCCGCCGACTACACACGAGTGATCGCTGCGGCTCGTGAGCGGGGTGGATCTCGGTTCGCGGGTCCGTTCGTCACCGAGAGCGAATCGCGGATCTCGGTGATCGCTCGCGGAGGCGAGGTGCTCGAGCGCGCGAGTGAAGGCGATGCGATTGATCTGGTTGCTTTGGAAACGCCGTTTTACGGGGAGTCGGGCGGGCAAGTCGGCGATAGCGGGCGGATCGTGACCGCCGACGGAGCGGTGATCCGGGTGATCGACACGCAGAAACCGGCGCGTGATGTCGTCGTCCACCGGGCGATCGTGGAGAGTGGCGAGGTCGTGTCGGGTAGCTCGGCGTGTTTGCAGATCGACCGCGAGCGGCGTGAGGCCATCCGCCGTAACCATTCGGCGACCCACCTGTTGCACGCCGCCTTGCGCAACCATTGCGGAAGCAAGGTTCACCAAGCCGGGTCCTTGGTCGATGAGAACAGACTGCGGTTCGATTTCACCCACGAAGGGCGTGTGGACCCGGGTCGGCTCGAGGCGATTGCACGCGAGGTAAACGACGTCGTGCGCGACAACCTCGAAGTCAGCAGCCGCGAGATGTCTTACGACGAGGCGATTGCAGCGGGCGCATTGGCGTTCTTCGGTGAAAAATACGGCGACGTTGTTCGGGTGCTTGCGATGGGCGACTACTCAGTCGAACTCTGCGGCGGCACGCATGTAGCGCGAACCGGGGATGTGGGCTTGTTTCGTTTGATCTCCGAAACCGGCGTTGCCGCGGGCGTTCGGCGTATCGAGGCGGTGTCGGGCGCAGCAGCCCTCGACAGCTTGGCGCAGAGTGACGCGACTCTACGCCGGGTCTCGGAGTTGTTGCGAGCCAACCGCGAGGATACCGTCGGAAAGGTGGAGAAACTGCTCGCGCGTCAGCACGAGCTGGAAAAGCAGCTTCGTCGGGCTTCCTCGAGCCGGTCCAAAGATCTGATCGCGGAACTCATCGCCGGCGCCCGCACGGCCGGCGACGCACAGGTCGTCGTGGCCCGTGTGGACGGCGTCGACGTCAAGCAGCTTCGTGCGGTCTCCGACCAAGTCCGCGACCGTATAGGCTCGGGAGTGGTGGTACTTGCCGGCGAGGCCCCGTCGGGGGTAGCCTTGATCGTGGCCGTGACCCCCGATCAGACAAGCCGTTTCCACGCCGGCAAGTTGGTCAAGGAGTTGGCGCCGTTGGTCGAGGGGCGCGGTGGCGGCAAACCCGCTTTCGCGCAGGCCGGCGGTAAGAACGCGGCGGCTATCGACGCTTTGCTGGAGAAGGCTAACGAACTCGTCGTCTAAACTCGATTTTTCCGACGCGCGCCGTCTTCACGAGGTCTTTGGCAGCAGAGACTGCAATGTCCGTACAATCGAGGACGCTCTCGATGTCGCCGTCGCCCTGACCTACACCGGAGTCAGTATTCGAGGTGCCGAGCACGACCGTGTTCTTGCGGGCCGGGTCATCAAGGAACTCTACGAGGTTGCCGGCGAGGGCATCACCGTGGAGCCCGGGGACGTCAAACGGGCGGTTGCGACGCTCAGTGACGACAGCCACGCCAGTCTCAAGGATCTGCTTCTCTCCCCTGTGCTGGTTTCCGGCGGGCGCGCTCTGATTCGACCCAAGACCGCCAATCAAAGGGCCTACATTGACGCGATCCGGCGCTACGATGTCGTTTTCGCCATCGGTCCCGCCGGCACCGGTAAGACCTACCTTGCCATGGCGATGGCCTGCGCTGCCTTGTTTGCCGGTGAATTTGAACGGATCATTTTGACCCGGCCCGCGGTCGAGGCGGGAGAAAAACTCGGATTCTTGCCCGGCGATCTGGCCGAGAAGGTCAACCCGTACCTGCGGCCGCTCTACGATGCCCTGTACGATTTGGCCGGTATGGACAAAGCGGTGCAATTGGTCGAGCGCGAGACGGTCGAAGTAGCGCCCCTCGCCTTCATGCGTGGCCGCACGCTGAATCGTGCGGTCGTGATTCTCGACGAGGCACAAAACACCACTCGCGAACAGATGAAGATGTTCCTCACCCGACTGGGTTACGATTCCAAGGCGATCGTCACCGGTGACATTACGCAAGTGGATCTGCCCGAGGGGCAGGTTTCGGGCCTGCGCGATGCGAGGGATGTTCTGGGAGACATCACGGAACTCGCCTTTATCGAATTTAACGAGAGGGATGTCGTACGCCACCCGCTGGTCAAACGTATCATTCGTGCCTACGAAAACATCGGCGATCGGCAACCGCGATCCACCTCGAAACGAGGTCTTGCCGGGGGCAACGGCCACGGCGGAGGCGGCGCGTCGGGCGCGAATCACTGAGTTCATGTCGGTCGAGATCCGCTTCGCGGCGCCAGTGGTCGAGGGAGCGCCCGACGCCGCCCGCTTCGAGCGTGCCGCGAGGGTGGTGTTTGGATGCGCCGGTTGTGATCCGGACGACGAACTTTCCATTGTCTTGGTGAGCGACGATGAAATTCGACGCCTCAACCGAGTGTATCGTTCGCGCGACCTACCGACCGACGTACTGTCCTTCGCTTTGGATGACGGCACCGCCGAGCGCGGCGGCGCGGCGGTCGGGGGCACCGCCGAAGGCGGCGGCGCGGCGGTCGGGGGCACCGCCGAAGGCGGCGGCGCGATGGTCGCCGCCGCAATGACGAAGCCCGGGCGGCGGCCGGCGTCGGCGAAAGGTAAGCGTGCCGGAGTTCTGCTCGGCGATGTCGTCATCTCGGTAGAAACGGCCGGACGCCAGGCGCGTCGAGGTGGCTGGAGCCTGGAAGAGGAATTGAACCGCTTGCTCATACACGGACTGCTCCACGTTCTCGGCTTCGATCATGAGCAGGGTGAGGCCGAGCAGGCGCGGATGAAGGCCGAAGAGGCGCGCCTGGCGGCGGCTTTGGGAGCCGCCGGATTCGGTTGTGCGTCGGAGGAAACGGAGTGAAGCGTAACCGTGCACTGGCCTACTGTGCGGCGTCGGGCGTCGCCGTCGCGCTCGCCTTTCCCAATTTCGAACTTCGCTCGCTTGCTTGGGTAGGGCTGGCTCCGTGGATGCTGGCGGTACGAGGACGGCGCCTCCGCACTGCTTACGGATACGGTTTTGTGACTGGGCTGATCTGCTTCGGCATCGTGTTGTATTGGATCCCGGCTACGATCTCGAATTTCACTCGTATCGGGCCCTACACGGCCGGTGCCCTTCTCGTCCTGCTGGCGTCGGTCGTCTCCGCGTTGATGAGCTACGCGCCGTGCTCGCTGGTTGTCGAGTGGTTGGCGGGTGCCGGGATCAGCCGCGTCGTCGCTTACCCCGTTGTTTGGGTGGTGTTCGAATGGTCGAGGAACTTCGTGATCGCCGCTTTTCCCTGGGAGGCCCTCGGGTATTCCCAATACGATCTGTTCCCGATCAACCAACTCGCGGAACTGACGGGCGTATACGGAATCTCGGCGTTGCTCGTGTTCGCCAACGCCGCCTTGGTCGAAATCATCGTAGGCGGGTGGCGCCGTCACGTTCGCTTAGTGGTCGCCGCGCTTACGGTACTGGTGTCGGTGTGCGCCTTCGGCGGCCTGAGGATGGCGAGCCTGGCCGGTAGGGGAGGACCCGTCGTGCGGGTCGGGCTGATCCAGGGCAACATTCCTCAACAATTGAAATGGGATCCGAGTCTCCAGGACGAAACCATCGACACGTACTTGACTCTCAGCCGTCAGGCGGTCGCGCGGGGCGCCAAGCTGGTCGTGTGGCCGGAAGCGGCGGTACCGTTTTGGTTGCGGAGAGATCGACGTCGCGGCCGCTTGACCGAGTTCGCCGACAAAACGGGGGCGAGCCTGCTGGTGGGAGCGCCGGGGTACGAACAACGTGA
>Ga0114931_10008131_pt1 | contig 12731 bp, 12 predicted proteins | sample 2SBtaG_FD_89579 | JGI IMG/M metagenome (GOLD analysis project Ga0114931, IMG submission 89579) | Deep subsurface microbial communities from Kolumbo volcano to uncover new lineages of life (NeLLi) - 2SBTROV14_V59a metaG | ecosystem: Environmental > Aquatic > Marine > Volcanic | place: Kolumbo...
AGTTGTTCTAACCGTAACAGGATTCAAACGGCTTCCACCTGATAACTTGAGTTTAAAAGCGGCGACAGCTTCTAATCTTTCTGAGATCAGTGTTGGAGATCGGATTTTGGTTACCGGAAAGGTTTCGCTTGATAAGACAAATATCATTTCCAAAACCGTTTATCTTGTAAAAAATTCAGATGTTAAGGCTATTCAGAACAAAGAGCTGCAAGAATGGCGCAAACGAGGAATTTCTGGTCGCGTTGTTGGGATTGATGCTCAATCTAAGCTAATAACAGTTGAGATGAGAGGGCTAACGGGCACCCCAACCAAATTAAAAGTGACGCCAAAAGAAGAGGTTAAATATCTTCGTTATGCCTCTAATTCGGTCAAGTACAGCGATGCCGTTGCAAGTGACTTTTCGACAATTAAAACTGGAGATATGTTGCGCGCACTCGGTGATCGAAGTTCGGATCGTACGAGTTTTAAAGCGGAGAGGATTTTGACGGGAGCTTTTGTGACCGCTGCGGGTACTGTAAAAGCAATTAACGTCGAGAAAAATGAGGTTACTATTAGTGATTTCAATACAAAGAGAAATATCGTAATCGTTGTAAATGAGGCGTCGCTCTTAAAGAAATTCCCCGAACGGATTGCTCAAAGACTTGCCATGATGCAGATGGCGGCACGATCAGGTGGGGGAGGTTTTCGACCGCCGGGAAGCAAAAAGAAACAAGCAAAGAATTCCGGAAATAAAACGGCGGAAAAGCGAAACACGAGAGGAGCTCCCGGAGCAAGGCAACGACGTGGCGGTAGAATGGGCGGAAATATTAACGAAATGCTAAAACGTTTTCCAACTATAAAAGTTGCGGATTTGAAGGTTGGTGACATGATCGCGGCTTCGAGTCCAAAAAGCAAGGATCCTTTGAGACTCACCGCAATTAAACTGCTAGCGGGTGTTGAGCCTTTCTTAAAGACACCTCAATTTTCGCGTCGTAGATCGAGAGGCGGCAGGCGGGGCGGTGGAGGCGCTAACGTTTCGATTCCGGGACTTGATGAGGGGATTCCCAACCAATAAATAAAGTTTTGTTAGTTTGATCAATTTTATAGTTATTTTCGAGGAAATTATGCGAAGTCATATTAGGATATATATTTTTACTGTTGTTCTTGGGTTGATATTAAACATGGGCGCGTTTTCTCAACAGAATTCGAGTCTTACCGGAGAGGTCTTGGATAGCTTGGGCGATGCGGTTGTTGGTGCGACGGTAACCGTCACAGATTCGGGCGGTAAGGATAAGAATGCCGTTACCAATAATAGCGGAAGGTTTCGTATAAATGGAATCCTGCCCGGAAAATATACCGTAAAGGTAGTTGCTGTGGGTTTTGCTACATTTGAAAAAACATCGGTTGAGATCAAGAGTGGTCGTAATAAACCCTTAAAGGTGGCTCTTGAGGTCGAAGGTGTAAACGAGCAGGTTGACGTAAAGGAAGGCGGCTCGGTGAGTACGGAAACATCGAATAATGCCGGATCAATTGTTTTAAAGAGTGAAGATTTGGATGCTTTGCCGGATGATCCTGATGATTTAGAAAATGCTTTGAAAGCACTGGCAGGTGGCGATGCCGGACCAAATGGGGGGCAGATTTATATTGACGGATTTTCCGGAGGCACTATTCCTCCTAAAGAATCGATTCGGGAAATTAGGATTAGTCGGGACAGGTACTCAGCTGAATACGAGCGTATGGGGCGCGGAAGAGTACAGATATTTACAAAACCGGGCTCTTCTAAATTTCATGGACAAGCCTTTTTCAATTTTGAAGATGATGCTCTTAATGCACGTAACCCGTTTTCGATAAATAAAGCGGATACCCGAAAGAAGTTTTTTGGCGGATTTTTAAGCGGTCCAATCGTAAAAGGAAAAGCGTCGTATTCGTTGAGTATAAATAATCGAGATAATGCAGATGGCAACACGGTGACAGCCACGGTGCTTGATCAAAATCTAAATATTACTCCGTTTAATCAAGAATTTGTGACAACCAACAAACGTTTTTATATAAACCCTCGATTTGATTACCAGATTAACGACAAAAACACCTTGATTGCTCGATATACTTACCAACGCCGGACGGGAGATAATCAAGGTATTGGTAGCTTTTCGCTACTTTCTCAGGCAACAAACAGCACGAGTAATAATCACACGATTCAGTTTACGGAAACCGCAATTGTGAACGCGAAAACGGTCAATGAGACGCGATTTCAGTATCGATATTCTAATAGCGAACAGAACGGTGATAATTCGCGTCCTCGTATAAACGTTGCGTCGGCTTTTGTTGACGGCAGTACATCAATCGGGCTTAACTTCAACCGACAAAAGAGTTGGGAGATTCAAAATTATACCTTTACCTCTTTTGGTAAGAGTTCCGAGCACGCGGTTAAATTTGGCGTCAGGGTTCGCGGAATCACTATTGATGATCGCGCGGAGTCGAATTTTGGCGGCACATTTACATTTAGGGGCTTTTTGGATCGAGGAAATTTGAATGATCCAAATGATGACGTGTTTGTTAGCTCGATTGAGCAATATAGACAGAAGCTTTTAGGAAATCCGGATCCCAGATTTAATCCGAATCAGTATAGTATTAATACGGGAGAGCCTCTAGCTGATATTTCTCAATACGACGTTGCGGCATTTATTAAAGACGATTGGCGAGTGTCTCCGGCATTTTCATTGAGCTATGGCGTTAGATACGAAAACCAAACCAATATCAGTGATAAATTAAACTTCGCGCCACGGGTGAGTTTTGCGTTTTCGCCCGGTGCCGGCGGGGCTAAAGCTCCAAAGACAGTTATTCGCGGCGGCGCAGGTATTTTTTACACGCGATTTAGCGAGAATCTTTCGCTGCAAGCAGAGCGTTTAGATGGCGTTAGGCAACAGCAGTTTATAGTGGGTGAAGGGAATGCACTTTTAGCGCAACCAATTTTCTCCCTAAATGGTGTGACAAATGTCCCGACCATTGGTCAACTCGGAAATATTGCTCCTTTTACAAACACTCCTAGAATAATCGCTTCGGATGTGCGCACGCCTTATACGGTTCAAGGTTCTCTTACGGTTGAAAGGCAGATTTTGGGCGGTGGCACTTTATCCGCATCTTATACCTATTCTAAGCATCTTCATTTGATTCGGTCTAGGAACATAAATGCTCCGGTTTGTTTGCCAGGGGCTGTTTGCCCAATTAATGATCAGGCTCAGCTTCAAGCCCTTCGACCGGATCCGACGCAAGGAAATCTCTATCAATCGGAATCAAGCGGATTTGGTGTTGATCAAAGGTTGACGATTAGTTTTAGAACTAGATTTACACGTAAGTTTTTCATTTTCAGCAATTATACTTTAGCTAATTCAAAGGGTAATTCTGATGGAGGCTTTCCCGTATCTAGTTTTGATTTAAGTGATGAATATTCGAATACGCGGCGCGATCAGAGACATCGGTTCTTTCTTTTTGGCTCGCTCAGTGCTCCATTTGGGTTTCGCTTAAGCCCGTTCGTGATCGCTGGATCTGGAAGACCTTTTAATATAACGGCAGGAACAGATGTAAATGGTGATTCGATATTCAATGACCGTCCGACGTTTGGACAGCTTGCTGATGCGTGCGCGCAAAATAGTATCACTTCTTCGTGGTGTAATGTCGGAGGCAATGATTTGAATGCAACCGTTCCAAGGAATTTCGGAAGAGGTCCTGCGACTTTTACGGCGAATTTGAGAATTAATAAATCATTTGGGTTTGGAAGTACAGGCGCGAAGACAAGTGATAGAACTGATCAGCAACGAGGAAGAGGAGGTCGGGGATCCCGCGGCGGAAGACGAGGCGGCGGCAGGCGCGGTAGATTCTTCGGGGGTGGAAGCGAACGAAAGCCCTATAATCTTACGATCGGTGTTCAGTTCAGGAATATTTTTAATACCAACAACAAAGCCAATCCGGTTGGTAATATTAACTCCTCGTTTTTTGGACAATCCCTTAGCGCAGGTGGTGGTTTCCGAGGAAATGGTAATACCAGACGGGTTATACTTAGTTCGCGTTTCAGGTGGTAATATCTCTCCAAATATAGAATTTCTTGGGTGAAGGTTTTTGCTTTCACCCATTTTTCTGTGTACTATTTTTTAGGTCTAGCGAATTGAGGGAAAAACTATGAAGAAGTATTTATTGATCGTATTTATAATTTCCTTGTCTATCAGTATGTTTGCTGGAGATGTTAATACGGCAAGACTAGAGGCAGAAGAATTTGCGAAAATGGCTCTGGTCGCTCACGGTGGTGAAAGCTTTAAGAATATGAAATCTTTGATCGTTCGGGGAAAAGTGGACGTAACGGTTTCATCGTTTAATCAAACAATTCCAGCGACTTTTACAACTATCTTTGCCGGTGAGAAATATTTTTTGGAGATAAATAATCCATTTCAGCCCTTTAAGCAAGTTTTTGACGGCGTAGAAACCCACACGTCGGTACAACGAGGATTTACATTTCCGCCGCTAAACAGGCTGGGATTGCCGCTTTTGCAAAAGCTAGGTAGTGAAGGTTTTACAGTTTCTGCATTGGCTAAAAAGAAGAAAACCGGATTTCGAATCACGTCGCCGGAAGGCTATTACACGGATTTTTACTTAAATAAAAAGACTCATCGAGTAAAGGCTTATGATTCGAGTTATGTGGTGAGGGGAAGAGATGTCACCACCTCAGTAGAGGTGAGTAAATACGAAGAGCAAGATGGTATTTCCATCCCGAAGAAATATGCCCAAAGATTTGATATTGGGCAGATGACAGTATATGCGGCTTTTAAGGCAAAGGAGATTATCTTAAATACAAAAATTGACGATGATGTTTTTACATTAAAATAGCCAAGTTTTGATTTCGGACTTTTTAAGCTGATCTTTGGATCGGCTTTTTTGCTTTTAAACGGGAACATTATTACTACATGTGTCGTTGCTATTAGAGTAACCCAATTTCGAACGTAAATAATTGGTTGACTGGCTAGCTTTTTCGGCAAAGGAGATATTTAGAGTCATGAGAAAATTTTCCGTTGTATTTTTTATCGTAGCGATGACAATGGTCGTAGAAGCAAGTTTTAATAGAGAAGGTCAGATGGATTTTGCGAATTCAGCGGATTCGGCGGCGGTTAAATTGGCAAATGCAACCCTTCTCGCCCACGGAGGAAAAAAGCTTAAGGGCATGAAAACAATGTCGATGCGCGGTGGTGTCGAACTCTCAAGAAGCGGTTCCACTCAGGCAATTCCCGGCAGTTTTGTTTTGGTATTCGCCGGGGTTAAAAACAAAGTGGATATTCAATCTCCGTTTTTCAATTTCAAACAGGTATCGGATGGCACAGACCATTTCTATTCTATAGTGGGTTTTGGTTTTCCTATATATGATTCCGGCATATTTGCTATAGCGAAAATTGGTGAAGATGGATATCGTGTGTCTTCATTATCGGGAAAACTAGAGAAAAAGAATGGGTTTCGTATTACAAATCCGAACGGGCTTTTTACAGATTTCATCGTGAACAAAAAAACAAATCGCGTGAAGGAATATGAATCAAAATATGTGCTGCACGAACAGGATTTAACTACTTCCGTTGTTGTTGATGAGTATCAAGAAGTCGAGGGAGCGTTAGTTTATAAAGTGTTTAATCAAAGACTTGAGCGCGGTACGGACACCTTTTATGCGAAGTTTAAGGCAAAAGAGATATTGGTAAATAGTAAGATTGAAGAATCGGTTTTTAAGATTTCCGGCAAATAGGACTCTTGCGCTGAACAAAAAAAATGGCGAGCTAAGCAATATAAACTCAGCTCGCAATTTCGATTTTGTGTAATTAATTTTATTAAACGGTTAGAATTTCTTCTTCTTTTGTTTTTGCCAACTCATCGATTTTTCCGACGAATTCGTTCGTCAATTTCTGAATCTCTTCCAATCCAATATGTTCATTGTCTTCAGAGATTTCCTTTTCCGTTAACAATTTCTTCAAATCATTATTGGAGTGTTGCCGGACGTTCCGCACCGCAATTCTATGTTCTTCGGCAATTTCGTGAACTTGCTTCGCCAATTGTTGGCGACGTTCTTCGTTTAGAGGCGGGATCGGCAACCGAACTAATTTCCCATCATTTGATGGATTAATGCCTAGATTTGCTGAATTAATAGCTTTTTCAATTGCTTCAATCTGAGTCGCATCCCATGGCTGAACGGTTAACATTTGAGGTTCGGGAACACTAACGGAAGCCATTTGATTAAGAGGTGTCGGCGTTCCGTAGTAATCCACAACGATTGTATCTAGTAAACTCGTGCTCGCTCTTCCTGTTCGGACTGACGCGAGTTTTTTTGCTAAATCTTCCACAACCGCACTCATCTTAGGTTTTGTTTCATTGATTACAACATTTATTCCCACAATTTCCTCCCTCGAAATTAAATAAAAAAAGAACGACTAACTAGCCCGCAGTGTGGGATTTACCATCCATCGAAACAAGTGTGCCGATTGATAAATCGCCCTGCACAGCCTTCATGATATTGCCCGATGTGTTCATATTAAACACCATAATCGGCAACTCATTGTCCATACACAAAGAAATTGCAGAGGTATCCATTACCTCTAAGCGTTTTTCCAATACTTCTTGATATGAAATTCTATCAAAACGAACCGCATCTTCAACTTTTTCAGGATCAGCCGAGTAAATTCCATCAACTTTCGTAGCTTTCATTACAATATCTGCCTTAATTTCTAGTGCCCTGAGAGCGGCAGCCGAATCTGTTGTAAAATATGGGTTTCCCGTACCCGCTGCGAAAATTACGACCCGTCCCTTTTCCAAATGCCTAATCGCTCGACGCCGTATAAATAGTTCAGCAAGCTGCGGGATTTCAATTGCCGACAAAGCGCGAGTAAACACCCCGCATTTTTCCATCGCGTCCTGCAAGACAACCGCGTTCATTATGGTCGCAAGCATTCCAATGTAATCTGCGCTGCCCCGATCCATATTTCCCGCGGATTTCGACACCCCTCGGAAAATATTACCGCCACCTACGACGATGGCGATTTCAACGCCAAGCTCATAGATAGCTTTTATTTCTTCGGCAACAGATTTTGCAACTTTCGTGTCAATACCATAATTCTGGTCGCCCATAAGAGCTTCGCCCGAAAGTTTTAATAAGATTCTTTTGTAAGCAGGTTTCTTCATAAGTTTACCGCGTTACAGAATTTACTGAGTCAGGTGCGCGCACGTTGAAAGCGAAACATCTGCCAATCCAGTAATATTGAGAACTAATTCGTGACCATCGAGGCTACTTCGCTAACAAAATCATCCTGGCGTTTTTCGATGCCTTCACCCATTTTATAACGAGTAAACCGACGAACCGAAATATTTTCCTTGATTGAAGCGATTTTGCTTGTGATAAGTTCACCTATGGTTTGCGAAGGATCTTTTACAAAGGCTTGCTCCGTCAGGACAATTTCCTCGTAGAATTTGTTGAGACGACCTTCGATGATTTTTTTCAAAACCTCTTCCGGTTTGCTTGCATTCTTTTCATCGTTTTTAAGCTGTTCCATTAGGATTCCTCGTTCTTTATCTACCTCGGATTCAGGAACATCGTCGCGACTAATATATTTAGGATCGACTGCGGCAATATGCATCGAAACATCTTTAACAAGTTGCTGGAATTCATCCCCGCGAGCTACAAAATCACTTTCGCAATTTATTTCTACCATTACACCAACTTTACCACCCATGTGTATGTACGATCCAACTGCGCCTTCCGCTGTTACGCGATCGGCTTTTTTACCGGCGGTCGCAATTCCTTTTTTACGTAAAAGCTCAACTGCTTTTTCAACATCTCCATCCGCTTCAACAAGAGCGTTTTTACAATCAATCATTCCCGCACCTGTTTTTGCGCGAATATCCTTAATCATGCTTGCTGTAATTTCTGCCATAACTCAACTCCAATAAAATTATAATATCCTACAAAAAAGCGTAGCCCGTGAAAACAAGTTAAGAGCTACGCCTAATCAAATAAAATTTAGTGCTTTAACTCGTCGATGCTTCGGTTTTCCCCTCTCCGTCAGATTTCGCCTCAACCTTCTTTTCTTCAGTAGCAGGTTTTTTCTCTTCGGATTTTGCCGATTCCTTCGCTTCCGGTTTTTCTTCGGATTTTTCTACCGGCTTTGGCTCCGCCGCAGGTTTTGTTTCAGCTTTTGTTTCGGGAGCTTTCTTTTCAGCAACTTCCGCGTCAGCCTTAACTTCGGGGGCTTTTTTTTCTTCCGTACTTATCTCGATAGATTTTTCCTCAGGCTTGCTACCCTCAGTCGGGGCGGCAGCCGGGGTCGAAGCGTCTGTTTCAGCGGCACCTTCTTCACCCTCTGAAGCTTCCATCATGCCTTCCATCGCTACGTTCTGAGCTTCAAGAACCACGTCGGCAATACGCGAGGTAAATAGCCGTATAGCTCTAAGCGCATCATCATTGCCCGGAATTACATAATCAACACCCTCCGGAGAGCAGTTTGTGTCAACTACTGCACGACAGGAATATCGAGCCGGTTTGCTTCTTTAATCGCAATATCTTCCTTGCGAACATCAATTACAAAAATTAGGTCGGGCAAACCACCCATGTCTTTGATGCCGGAAAGGTTTTTCATTAGCTTTGCGAGTTCTCGATCAAGCTGAAGACGTTCTTTTTTTGTTAACATCTCAGCGCGACCATCTTCCTGCATTGCTTCGATTTCTTTTAATCTAAGAATCGATTTTTTTACCGTTTTATAATTTGTAAGCAATCCGCCAAGCCAACGATGATTAACGTAGTATTGATTACAGCGTTGAGCTTCTTCAACAATCGCATCTTGCGCCTGTCTCTTAGTGCCTACAAAAAGCACCTTCGCATTTGGTTTTTCCGTAACGAAGTCCTGAACGAATCCCGCTGCATCGCGGAAAAGTTTCTGCGTTTTCTGTAAATCAATAATATAAATGCCGTTTCGTTCTCCAAAAATGTATTGTTTCATTTTCGGGTTCCAACGGCGGACTTGGTGACCAAAGTGAACTCCTGCTTCGAGAAGTTCTTTCATTGTAACTGTAGCCAAAACTTAAATCTCCTATGCTAAATGGTTTATGTACTTGCCAAGGCGTATTTATCAACCAAGATGCCCTGACAATGGATTTAGATAATCGCTTTTGCCGTAACTCAATTTGAAATAACATGATTTCAAATTGAGTAATGGCAAAGCGTAAAAAATTATCTTTTGGAAAACTGAAATCTTGCGCGTGCGCCTTTTTGACCGTATTTTTTACGCTCTTTCTTACGCGGGTCGCGGGTAACAAATCCTGCCTTTTTTAATGAAGGTCTCAAATCAGCGTTAAATTTCAATAAGGCGCGAGTGATTCCATGCCTTACCGCCCCAGCTTGCCCTGATGCTCCGCCACCGCCAACATTAACTAGAATGTCAAATTTTTCAGTGTTTTCGGTGAGACGAAGCGGCTGATTAATAATCATTCGTAACGCTTCATTTGGGAAATAGTTCTCAAATTCACGACGGTTAACCGTAATTTTTCCTTCACCCGGACGAAGATATACTCTCGCAATCGAACTCTTTCGGCGACCTGTGCCGTAATACTGTTGAATGTCTGCCATAATTATTTTGTTTCAATCTCAATCGGCTCAGGATTCTGAGCTCCATGTGGATGTTCTGTATCTGCGTAAACTTTTAATTTCTTAAACATCGCTCTGCCGAGTTTGGTTTTTGGGATCATTCCCTTAACTGCATTTTCAATTACAAACTCAGGTTTGCTCTCGAACATTTTCTTTACAGATGTGGTTTTCAATCCGCCCGGATATCCCGAATGGCTGTAATAGTTCTTTTGTTCGTTTTTAGAACCCTTAAAAATCGCATGTTTCGCGTTCAAAACAATTACGTGATCACCCATGTCTAAAAAAGGTGTGTAATCAGGTTTGTTTTTTCCGGTCAGAATTCTCGCGATTTCGGTTGCAAGTCGTCCAATCGTTTTGCCTTTCGCGTCAACGGTAAACCATTTACGATTTTCTGCTAAATCTTTTCCGCTTGGGAAATAAGTACTCATATAAACGTTGCTCTTTACTAAGAATTTTCGCCAAAATGCGAACCGTTAGAATATCTAAAATAGATTTTGTCGTCAAGCGGCAATTTGACTCTTTTTGCCATTGATTTCGCTTCTGATTAATGCTGCTATTTGTTTCCGTTAGTGTCGGGATTTTCTAATATAGCTATTGTTATTCAGATTTTTTAGCTCATTGAATTTAAGTAGTCGCGAACGGTTTTCATATCTTCCCAGACTTCGCGTTTTTTTCTTGGGTCTCGAAATAGATAAGCCGGATGGAACGTGGGCATAACTTTTACGCCAAAATAATCTTTGAAGCTGCCGCGGAGTTTGGTGATTCCAATTTTAGTGTCGAGCAAATTATGACACGCGGTATTTCCCATAACTACAATTACTTTCGGGCGTACAACCGCAATTTCGCGCAATAAATAAGGTCGGCAAATCTCTGCTTCATCCGCTTGTGGTTGGCGGTTTCCCGGTGGGCGGCAGCGATTAATATTGCCTATAAAAACGTCTTCCCGCTTTAATTGAATTGCTCCGATGATTTTTGTCAGGAGTTTTCCTGCGCGACCAACAAAAGGCTCTCCTTGTTCATCCTCATCGGCTCCGGGAGCTTCACCGATAAACATCAAGTCTGCGTTCGGATTGCCAACGCTGTTTACGACTTGAGTTCTTTTTTCACAGAGTTTGCATCGCGAACAGTCTTTGCCAATTTCGCTATGGATTTGCGCTAGGGTTTCGGAAGAATCGGGTAATTCTGATGGAATTTCAGTTGAAGTAGGTTCTTTCATTTGAGTTTCGTTTGGTATCGGTGCCGCTGTTTTCTCGGTCTCTATCCTTTGTTGTCGAACGGGAATGTTTCGAGTTTCGTTTGAAATGTCTTTTGGAGAGGCGGACAGATTCGATAGTTTCATCGAATTAAATAAACCAGCACGTTTACGTCTCGCCTGTTTTTGAACCGCGCCGGATTTTTCAGGTGTCTTTAGCTGATCTTGATCGGGGATAAATTTTGCCGATCGATTCGGGTTAAGCTCAGGATTCTTATCAGAAGGCGACAGATCCGACACTATATTAATTTCGGGGAGATATGCTTCAAGTTGCTCCACTCCGAGGTCTTGAAGATAAAGGATATGTTCCTTAACATCCTTTAGTATCGAGCTATATTCGGACTGTGCGTTTCTGGTATTCATTTGCAAAAGTTTATTTGCTACAAAAATTTACTTCGCTGCCTGAGTTTTTGAATTTCGGATCGAAATGATTTCATCCAAAATCTTATTCGCCAAGTCTTTTTTTGACATTAAAGGCAAATCAAGCATTTGATTGGAGTGTTTTCGTATTATGGTCGCGATATTTGTATCGGTGTTGAAACCGGCACCTTTTTTTGTGATGTCATTGGCGATTACCAAATCTAGATTCTTCTTCTCCATTTTTGATTTAGCATATTCAACGACGTTATTAGTTTCAGCGGCAAAGCCAACCACGAGCAAATCTTTCGTTCTGTTTTTCGATACGTCAGCTAATATATCAGACGTTTTTTCAAGTGCCAGCGTTAAGGAATCGTTCTGTTCCTTTTTAATTTTCGACGTGACGGTTTCTTTCGGGCGATAGTCAGAGACTGCAGCAGCCCCAACAAAAACTGTTGCCTTAGCTAATTTATTCATCACCGATTCATACATTTCTTTTGCAGATACGCCGCTAATAAGCTTGACGTTTTGAGGCGGCTCAACACTTGTTGTTCCCACTACGATGGTTACGTCAGCACCGCGATTTCTAGCTGCCTCTGCCAATGCGAAACCCATCTTTCCCGATGAACGATTCGAGATAAATCTCACCGGATCAATCGCTTCACGCGTACCGCCGACCGTCAACAGGAATTTTTCTCCCTGCAAGTCTTGATTATCTGCGGCTTTCAAAAGCGAGAGTGCCTGAGACGCAATCGGTTCGACATCCTCGAGTTTTCCTTTGCCAAAGACCTTGCAAGCGAGTTCGCCCGAAACAGGTTCGACAAAATGTACACCATCTTTCCGCAGCGTTTCAATATTTCTTTGGGTTGAGGGATGTTCCCACATCTTAACGTTCATCGCGGGCGCGACCATAACCGGAGCGCTTGAAGCAAGATAAGTCGAGGTCAAAAAATCGTCGGCGATTCCATTTGCAAATTTTGCCAAGATATTTGCCGTCGCCGGGACGATTAGAAATAAATCTATATCTTTTGAAAAATTTATATGCGCTATCGGATCCGGATTATTTGGTTCGTAATCATCAACCAAAACGTAGTTTTCCGTAAGTGCTCGGAAGGTTAAAGGTTGGACAAACTCGGTCGCATGTTTTGTCATCGCCACGCTGACTTCGCAACCTTGCTTTTGCAAGAGTCGCATGACCTCAATCGCCTTATACGCCGCAATTCCGCCGCTTACGCCAAGACTCACACGGAATTTAGTGTTTGAATCACTCATAACTTCATAAAACTTGAAAGTTTCAACAAGTTTAACATTTCGGGCAAAACTGCAAAAGCTATAGCAAATAGAATTGGTATCGCCTGGATGCGTTTAGAGGTGCTTCGACTTGGGAGCATTTACAATTCTTTTGACCGTAGGTTCGATAGAAAATTGGGCTGAAAATATGCCCCTGCTGGCATGAAGATTAGTATGATCTAGGCTTTTTCACCA
>Ga0114931_10008132_pt1 | contig 12729 bp, 9 predicted proteins | sample 2SBtaG_FD_89579 | JGI IMG/M metagenome (GOLD analysis project Ga0114931, IMG submission 89579) | Deep subsurface microbial communities from Kolumbo volcano to uncover new lineages of life (NeLLi) - 2SBTROV14_V59a metaG | ecosystem: Environmental > Aquatic > Marine > Volcanic | place: Kolumbo...
AAGGGAAATACGATTACAGATTATTAGATTTAAGAACGGAGAAAGAATTTAATAAATACAATATTCCAATGTCTGAAAATGTACCTGTCCAAAATCTATTAAACTATGATATTCAAAAAAACGAAAAGATTCTACTATACGGACAGAATGATATAGTAGCATCAAAAGGCTGGTTTATTTTAAAAGCAGACGGCTTCCGTTCAGTTTATCTGCTGGATGGGGGAATGAAAGCCTGGAAAGATTGTGTGCTGTATCCAATAATTCCGGAGAAGATGAATAAAGAAGAAAAAGAGAAATACAATAAAATTAAATATGTAAGCAAGTATTTCGGCGGTATACCACAAACACAAACCAAAGATAATGTAGTCCGTACAACATTACCTAAACTAAAAGCACCACCCAAAAAAGCGGTTAAGGTGCGTAAACATAAAGCCAAAAGAGAAGGCTGTTAAAACATACACTTACCAATTTTAAAACGCCTCTTTTAATGAGGCGTTTTTTTATTAATAATTTACATTATACAGAATTTTATTCCGTACATATTTATCTAATTAACTGATGAAGTAAAAAATTTAATAAAAAAGGGGAAATAAAAATTTTAAATTATTTGTCTTAGACAAAGGTTAGCCCAACTTCTTTTTTACCACTTGCTTCTATGAAAGCACCCATTTTAATCGGGTTCTATAAAACAAGACTGAGTTTAACATCACCAAATTAATCCCTAATTTCTTCTAATAACATTTTTGTCTTTTGTTTCATCAATTCAACATCCCCACGACTTTCAACATTCAACCTAATTATTGGTTCTGTGTTTGAGATACGAAGATTAAAACGCCAATCTTTGTATTCCACGCTAAGCCCGTCTAACCTTTCAATTTTTCCGTTCGTGTATTTTTGCGCAATCTCTTCAAGCTTTTCTTTTGGATTTGCAATACTTGAATTTATTTCACCGGAACAGGGATATTTTTCAATCATTCCATCGACAAGTTCTGAAAGAGTTTTATTCTCTTCGGAAATCAATTGTAGTATAAGGAGAAAAGGAATCATTCCGCTGTCTGAGTAAGCGTTATCTCTAAAATAATGATGAGCTGACATTTCTCCCCCATAGATTGCATTTACTTCTCTCATTTTTTGTTTTATAAATGCGTGTCCGCTAACCGATTGTACGGGTGTACCGCTGTTAGCTTTAACAATATCCAACGTGTTCCAGATAAGGCGAGGATCGTGTATAATTTTTTCTCCGGGATGTTTTTTTAAAATTGATTTTGCAAGCAGACCAACAATATAATATCCTTCTATAAAATTACCTTTTCCGTCAAAGAAAAAACAACGGTCGTAATCACCGTCCCATGCAACACCTAAATCGGCATTATTCTTTTTAACTGCTTCAATTGTATGCGCTCTGTGATCCGGCAGCAGAGGATTTGGAACACCGTTTGGGAATTCAGGATCTGGTGTATTAAAAATTTTTATCATTTCAATAGGAAGTATTTTTTCTAATTCATCAATAGATAATCCGGCACACCCGTTTCCTGCATTTACTACAACCTTTAAAGGTTTAATCTTTTTAACGTCGTAAAATTGGTCCAAGTGTTTTATAAAATCATTCATCAAATCAAAATTTGAAACACTCCCTTTTACATTGCTAACATTAATAGGGCTGTTTTCAGTTATTAGTTTTTCAATTTCATTTAAACCGGAATTGTAACCCACAGGCACAGAGTGTCTTTTAACAAATTTCATTCCATTATACTCAGGTGGATTATGACTTGCCGTAATCATTATTCCGCCGTCTGCTTCAAGAAAAGAAGTACCGAAATAAATCATTTCAGTTCCGCAAAGTCCAATATCTACAACTTTACAACCGGCATCATTTATCCCGTTTGACAAACTTGCAGATAAAATACCGGATGATTTTCTTACATCGTGACCTATAATTATTTTTTTTGCATTTAAATAATTTGCATAATTAAATCCTATTTTATAAGCTAGATCTGTGTTTAGTTCATTGGGTACTTTGCCTCTTATATCGTAAGCTTTGAAGCATGAAAGTTTTGTCATAGCTGTGTTTTCCTTAATTCTTTTTAAAAATAAATTAAGCTAAAAACTAATTTATAAAAAAAATATTCCATAAATAATTTAAATTAGCAATAAGAATATTTTTTCAATAGATTTTTGATTAATTACTCTTTAAATTTACACTATATAACATTTCTAATTATAGGAGGATTACAGAGACGAAAACATATACTGAGAACTGGCATTTCACAAAGTGTAATAATTCAAAATGCGGAGCAATCTTTTTAGTCAATCCAAATGAAATTCCCGGCGAATTGGGATATCTTTGTCCTGAATGCAGTTTAAAAACCTCACACTCACACGTGGTGCAATGTGCAAGCTGTAAAACAATTTTAAATTTTGTAAGAGCTTCAAGCAACGAAGAGAAATTGATATTCAATGTAAACAAATGCTCACATTGTGTTGGAACCATTGAAGATGAATGGGAGATAGAGCCAATTTATCAGCCCGATTCATATATCTAATTTTTGTCAAGGGAAAATGCAAGTATCATACCGAAAAGTAAATTTATTTAATTTAACAAATCATATTTAAATAATAAAAAGAAGAGGCTAAATAGTATGAAAAAGTTTTTTAAGTTTAACATTTCAGCTATTATTTTATCCTTTGTAATGTTGGGCAGTTTATCATCATTTGCCCAAACAAATAGCAACTGGTTAAAGTTAGACACTGTAAAATCCGGAAAATTTGATACCGGTAAAATGTGGACATTTGAATATCCTCCTTTAAAATATTTTGAGAGCGAATATAATTTTAAACCCACTCAACAATGGCTTGACAATGTAAGAATGTCTGCACTTCGTTTTGCAAATTACTGTTCCGCTTCTTTTGTTTCAGCAGACGGTTTAGTAATGACAAACCATCACTGCGGAAGAAGAAGTATTGTGCAGGTAACCAAGGAAGGTGAAGATTTGATGAACAACGGTTTTTTTGCCAAAACTCTTAAAGATGAAAGACCTGTACCTGGTTTGTATGTAGACCAGCTTGTTCTTATTAAAGATGTAACTAAAGAAGTGCAGGAGGCAATTGATAAAGGCAAAACTCCCGAAGAAAAAGCTAAATTTAAAAATGAAATCTTTCAAAAAATAAACGACAGGGAAAGTAAAAACTCCGGTTTAAGAACTTCAATAACAACGTTATTTAACGGAGGGAAATATTCCCTATACGGTTATAAAAGATATAATGATGTAAGATTAGTCTTTGCGCCCGAAGAAGAAGCAGCATACTTTGGAGGTGACCCTGATAATTTTACTTATCCAAGATATGATCTTGACTGTTCTTTTTTCAGAGTTTATGACAAAGAAGGAAAACCATTAAAAACAGAACATTATTTTCATTGGAGTCCTAACGGTTCAAAACCTGGCGAACCGGTTTTTGTAGTCGGTAATCCTGGAAGAACATCACGTCTAAAAACAGTTGCTCAGTTAGAATACTACAGAGATAAACAGTATCCAAGAACGCTTGACCTATTAAACGGATTGATGAACGTATATTCACAAATGATGAAAAAACATCCCGAAAGAGTAGCAAAACTGCAAAACTCTTACTTTGGATTTTCAAACTCTCAAAAGGCATATACAGGAATGTTAAAAGGTTTGAGAAACCCGATTTTAATGCAAAGGAAAATTGACTTTGAAAATAATTTCAAAAAAGCCGTTCATTCAAACCCTGAACTTAATAGCTTGTATGGAAATCTTTGGGGAAAAATAGAAAATACACGTGCACAATTAAGAAAAATTTCAAATGAAAATTTTGGACTTAGGCTTATACCTTTTACAAGTGCAAAATATTTTTCAGTTGCTCAAAAGCTTGTTAAACTGGCAAAAGAACTAAAGAAACCCGAAGATAAAAGATCTGCTCTTTACCAGGGTGATGAATTAAAAACAACTATTAAAGATATATTTCCAAAGAAATTTGATTATGAAATGAACAATCTTCTGCTTCTATATCAAATAAAAACCTGGCATGATTATCTTGGCGCTAATTATCCACTTTATAAAAAAATTACTGACGGAAAGACCGGAAAAGAAGCATTAAAATATATGCTTGATAATTCTGAAATAACAAACGCTGAAAAAGTAAAAGAGCTTGTTGATAACGGCCCTGATGATATTTTAGAATCCGATGACCCTTTCATTTACTTTGTAATTCATACAAAAGTAAGGAAAGATGAACTTTCGGCTAAAATTAAAAAAATAACAGACGAAGAAAATGAATACTCTCAGTTACTTGGAAGAGCATTATTTGATGTTTACGGTACATCCATTCCACCTGATGCTACCTTTACTCTTAGATTAGCAGACGGTGTTGTAAAAGGATATCCTTATAACGGAACAAAAGCACCACCATACACAACAATGTACGGCGCATTTGACAGATATTATTCTTTCGGTAAAAAAGATCCATGGAGATTACCTGAAAGTTGGTTAAAGGCTGAAAAAGATTTAAGATTAGAAACTCCGATTGATTTTGTTTCAACGTGTGATATAATCGGCGGTAATTCAGGCAGTCCTGTTATAAACCAAAATGCACAAGTTGTGGGTCTTGCATTTGACGGAAACATTCAAAGTCTGCCGGGTAATTTTATTTATAGAACAGAACAAAATAGAACCGTTGCTGTGGATTCACGTGGACTTGTTGAAGCAATAAGCAAAGTATATAAAGCCATACGTTTAAGTGAAGAGTTGAAAACAGGAGTGATGGTTAAATAAATTGTAATGTGTTAAGATGTTTATATAGGGGCTTATGAATTAAGCCCCTAATGTTATTCATAATTTTTATCTACTTGATCCAATTATAGTCTTTTCTGCAATTCCATTGGGTCCATTTACTTTTATAGTTAAACTTACTCCCATTGGTTCATCAGTAGTAGGAAATGCATCAAATAAAGAAAAACTAAACTGTGTCCAGGCTGGACTTTGAGTATCAGGAAGTTCATTATCTATTTGTCCTTGTAATGAAATATTATCAGTAGTAACAGCATCAGCTGTAACAACTACAGTTGTTCCTTTGGCTAAAGGATTCCCATTTTCATCTGAAACCGTAATTGTGAAAGCTTGTGAACCTCCGTTAGGAATATCAAAAGTAGTAGGAGCAATTGATACACTTGGAATACCTGAAAATAATACAATTGTTTCGCGGCTTATTGTTACGTGATTTTCATCAACTGTAGATGCTGTAACCGTTGCAAAACCCGGTCCTAATGTTGCATGTACTGGTTTAGGATTACCGGAAATTAAATTAACTGTTCCGCTGCCTTGATCATTGGTTGCGACAGATCCTTCAATAATTCCACCCGTTGTTTTAAATGAAACAACAGTGCCCGGTTTAACTGGATTTGAATATTTATCTCCTACACTAACCGAAACCGCCATAGAACTAAATTGATCTAATGCAGGGAAATTAATTAGGGAAGGAATAACAGAAAAATGAGTTAAATCCGGCAGCCCTCCATGAATTGCAACACTTACAGGGTCAGAATAGATAGTTACTGTTGCCAGATCAATTTGTGCTCTTATTTGAACCACCCCTGCTTTTGTTCCACTTGTAATATTTACTGTAGCCTGTCCCAGGTTATTTGTATTTACAGATGAAGGACTGAGTATTTCACCGCCGTCGGGAGCCGCAACCAGAAAAAATTTAACGTTAACTGAATGAGTTATATCAATAGGTGTATTTGAAGAATCCCGTACTTCAAAAATTAGACTTGCAGTTTCAACAGAACCACTTGCTCTAACACCAATAGAAGTTGACGATAGAGAAGAAAGGAAAATACTAACAGGATCGCCAGATGGAGGAGTACCTGAAGTTATAGGTGTTAGTTTAATCAATGATAAGTTAAGCGGAGTAGAGGGAACAACAACTGCTGTAGTTGTGTCAGTTGTAAATCCTGATTTGGAAGTAAATATTGATAAATTAATATTTACAGTGGTTTCTATTTCGGTATTAAATTTTCCTTGAGTATCTGTTATTAAACTAATGCTTAAAGAAGGTCCTGAAATTAACACATCAGCACTATCAACAGGTATTCCGGTTAAGTTGTTAATTACTTGTCCTGTTACAGTAGATTTTTGTACAACAGGTGTAATTCCACCACCGCCTCCAGTAGTTACAATGTTAGAATCGGGTGTACAACTGAATAATAAAAATGGAATAAAATAAATGAATAATTTTGCTGTGAAATTTTTAAAGGAATAGTTAATAGGCATTATTAAACTCGTTTAATAAAATACAAGTTGACATAGAACAAATTAGTTTTCAATTTAAATAATGTCAAGAACATTATTTAAAGTTTTCTGCTTAATCTAAATTAAACTCCCTTATTTTGACCTCTAATCATTTGCCAAAATGTTAAAAGCATTATTTGTATGTCTAGCCAAAATGACCAATTTTCTATATACCAAAGATCATATTCAATTCTTTTTTTTATTCTCTTTTTGTTTTCTTCGTAATTATTAACATCACCTCTGTAACCATGAACTTGTGCCCAGCCTGTAATTCCCGGTTTAACCCATCCCCGTAAGTTTATTTCATTGACAAAAACTTTATACAATTCATTGTAAGCCTTTGGGTGCGGTCTTGGACCTACAATAGACATTTCACCTTTAAAAACATTTATAACTTGGGGAAGTTCATCTAATTTGTTTTTCTTAACCATTTTCCCAACTTTGTAATTCTTGGGTCATCTTTTGCAGTCGGTATAAATTTATCACTAAAATTATTTTCAGTGTGCATTGTTCTAAACTTGTAACATTTAAAAGAATTATCAGCATTACTTATTCTTTGTTGAGTAAAAAACAAAGGTCCCCTGGAAGTAATTAAATTTAATAAAAAGAGAATGGGTAAAAGCCATGGGAAAATTAATAAAATAACTATTCCGGAAATAATTATGTCAATTGTTCTTTTTAAGATTCGCCATTGTACTTCAGACAGAGGTTCGTTTCTAACAGTTATAATCGGAAAATCAGCTATCATATTTATCTGATATTTTTTTGAAACATATCTGAAAAAATCCGGGATTATATGAACACGCAGTGCATGTTTATTACTTATTTTAATAATTCGTTCCATTTCAGTTGTTGAATCAAGAGAAAGCGCAATAATAACAACATCTATAGCATATTTGCTTATTGTTTCTTCAATTGTATTTAGGCTACATATTACGTTGTCATCATTAATTTTATCATCTGCGAATCCTATAAAATTAAAGCCTAAATCTTTTCTCTCGGTTATAAGATTAAGGAAGTTTTTTCCTACTTCACCAGCTACCACAATAAGTGTATTTTTTAAGTTCTGCTTTTTGTTTTTATATTTTACTGTTAGTTTTTTAAGTAATTGAATGCGTATACTAACAGTTAACCAAAGTAAAAAACCGTAAAGGATAATAAAATTACGAGTAAATAAATCTTCTTTTGCGATGAAAATAAAGAAGACGGCAAATACAAGTTGAGCTGAAATATTTTTAATAATGTTTATTAATTGATAAGAATAAGAGCGAATAAAAAAGTCTTCATAAAAGGAAGAAACATTAGAAGTGAAGTACCACACAAAATTTAATATTGCCAAAAGTATGAACATATAATTACGTTCAAGTAGAATCTGCAGACTTTGAGATAAAACTGCAGAAATTAGAAAACAAAGATTAAGAAACAGCAGGTCAAAAAATAAATTTAAGTAGTATTTTGATTTTCTATTGGTCAGCATAAATTAGAATGGTTAATTAAAAAATTTTTCACATTTGTCACTAACAAATTTATTTATTTTTTCTTCAAATATTTTTCTATCAAATTGTTTTGCATAATTTGAAAGAGAAATGGAATCAAAAGAATTTTCTTTTTGTTCAAATGTTTTAACAGCTTCAATTATTGATTCAGTAGATTGTTCGTTAAACAGAATTCCCGTTTCTTCTTTTTTTATTGTTTCCCTAACTCCACCTTTATTAAAGGCAATCACAGGTGTACCGGCAGAAAGTGCTTCAACAACCATAATACCGAAATCTTCATCAGCTGCAAAAACAAAGGCTTTAGCTTTCTGCATATATTGGGTAAGGGCTTCGCCTTGTTGAAAACCAACTAATTCTATATTATTACCCGAATGTGCTTTTATCTTTTTTTCTTCGGGACCATCACCTACAATTATCAATTTTTTATCCGGCATTTTTGTAAATGCCTGTGCTATTAGATCAATTTTTTTATACTGTACTAAACGCGAAGCCGCCAAATAGTAATTATCTTTTTGTGTTTCGCATTTAAAATTTTGTGTGTCAACCGGAGGATAAATCACCTCGGAATCTCTTCCGTAAATTTTCTTTATTCTTTTTTTAATGTAATTTGAATTAGCAATAAAATAGTCAACACGGTTTGTATTAGATGCATCCCAAATTCTAATATAATGGAGAACAATTTTTGCAAATAGTCCAAATAAGCCTTTATCTAATTTCGATTCTTTTAAATATTGGTATGTTAAATCCCAAGCATAGCGCATAGGTGTATGGCAGTAGCAAATATGAAGCTGATTTGCATTTACTAAAACTCCCTTTGACACAGCGTGAGAGCTTGATAGAATTAAATCGTAATTGCTAAAATCAAATTGCTCAATTGCGTATGGAAACAATGGTAAATATTTGCGATGGTTCTTTTTTACTCCACGAAATTTATTTATAAAAGAAGTTACTATCTCTGAGTTTTTAGTTACAATTTCTTGTTCTTCTTTTGTTAATAAATTAAAAAGCACGTAAACGGGAACATTGGGGAAAAGATTAGTAAAGGATTCCACCACTCTTTCCGAACCGGCATATCCGGCAAACCAGTCGTGTACAATTGCTTTTTTTAAATTAGTTTTTTCCATTTGTTATTCTTTTGTATAAATCAAAAGTCTCATTCGCCATTCTCACAGCTGAATAATTTTTTTTTGCCAAAATTTTTGCTTCGTTTGATAATCTTAACCAAAGTTCTTTATCTTGGGCTATTTTTAAAATAATAGCTGCTGCTTCTTTAGGATTATTTATATCGTATAAAAAACCGTTAACGTTATTCTTAACTACATCTTTATTACCGGTTACATTGCTTGCAATTATTGGTAACCCTATTGCCATTGCTTCAATAACACCGAGCGGCATTCCCTCCCATTTTGATGTTGAAATATAACAAAATGAATTTATTAAGTAATCAGTTATATTTATTTGCGGACCTAATAATTTAATTTTATTGGATAAATTTTCTGAAATTATTTGTTTGTTAAAATCATTTTTTCCATTTCCATCACCCAAAATACTGATTGTAAAATTAAAATTGGAATTCAGTTTATCTAATTCTTTTAATATAGGAATAAGCAAAGATGAATTTTTAGCAAAATCGAAACGAGAAATTGTTATAATATCCAATTCAGATTGACTTGGTTTTAACGAAACAGTTTTATCTTGAATAATTTCTACACCGTTTTCAATTTTATTGAGTTTGTCTTTTCGAGTTATATTGTTTAATAAAATTTTATTCCTTTCACTGTCGGATACAGTTATAAAAGCCTTTGTACAAAGAGAAAGTAACTTTTCAATTAATAAATATAAATATCGTTTTACTAAGTTATACTCACCAATATGTAAACCATGAAATGTGTGAATAGTAGTTATTCCGGTAAAGATAGAAAGTAAGCGAGAATAAATACCTGCACCTTTTCCGTGGGAATGAATAATATTAATTTTATAAATTTTTAAAAATTTAATGAGAGAAAAAAACTTAAACAAATTAAATTTTCTGTGAGGGATTAGAAATATATTTTTATCCCCAACAAAAGAAGAAAATAAATCAAAGTAGGGATAATCTTTAGGGCAAGCTATATAAAAATTTATTTTTTCTTTCAAATGGTTTAATAAGCTTAGAATATGTTTAGGCCCACCGCCAAAGTCTGCTCTGGATGTGATAATTAAGATATTTAGTTTTTTCTCTTCGCTCAATTTACAATCAGTCGAATAATGATAAGAATTTAACAAATAAAAAATTTAAGTAGTGAATGATGTTCCTGATAAGTAAAAACAGTATTCCTTTATTTCGTGTGTATTTATATCCCGGTAAATCCCAATCTCGTTTATCAGCTAAATATTTTACCCTATTTTGCTTTGTCTCCCAATCAGAAGAGAACTGTTTACCGTGAATTCGGTAATAAGTTTGTATGCGCGGGATAAAAGTAAATAGTCCGAGTTCACTTAACCTTATCCACAAATCATAATCTTCAACTTGTAACTTTGGGTCTTCGTCAAAACCATTTACTTTTTTAAAATATTCTTTTTTAAGTAAGACAGATGAACAGGTAATCGAATTTCCTTTTGTAATAAAATCTTGTTTTGTTCTGCAAACTTTATACAGCAAAGGTAATACTTCGTAATTTGGTGAAAATAAATTTACATCTCCGAAAGTAACACTCATCGAATACACAAGAATATTTTTCGGATTCTTTTCAAATTCTTTTAATTGTATTTCAAGTTTGTTTTTAACCCAAATATCATCGGCATCTAAAAAAGCAATAAACTCACCGTTAGATTTTTCCGTTCCGTAATTTCTCGGTACTGACGGTCTTCCTGCATGTGGTATTTGAAAATATTTTATTCTATTATATTTGTTTGAAAATTCTTTTAATATTGAAACTGTATTGTCTGTAGATTCATCGTCAATAATTATGATTTCAAAATTCTGATATGTTTGATTAAGTACTGAATTTATTGTTTCACGAATAAATATTTCTGAATTAAAAGTAGGGATAACAACTGAGATTAAAGGTGAATTTGCATGGCTCATTTTATTTTTTACCAATAACTTTATTTACTAATTGCTTAATATAATTTTGTGCAGTATGGTCTTTTACAGCACGGTTATATCCGTTAACAGCTATCTCTTCCCTTAAGCTTTCATTTTCTAAATAATAAATAATTCTTTCTTGTAAATTATTAATTGAATCATAAACAGCTAATTCTTTTCCTATCTTAAATGCAACCTCTAATCCGGGAATGTAATAACTTAATTGGAAACCACCGCAACCGTTTATTTCGTAATGTCTGCCTTTTACCTGCTCTACATTTTTTCTTAACAGCAATAATTCTTTAACAACTTTGGAGGAATGTAAAGACCAAAATAAAAAAGGTAAATGATAACTCAAGGCATTAGATAAATTCAAATTTATTTTTGACTGATTAATTACATTTACCATCTCTTCCTCAGTAAGCCAACTTTTATCTTTGTTCCAGCCTCTGCCAAAAACATTTACATTAATTCCATTGGATTTTAGTTTTTTTATAGTCCATTCTCTCAAAGGACTATAACCGCCAATGAAAGAAACATCATAAATTTTATCAATGTTTATTTTTTTATATATATTTTTATTATATCCAAAGGGAGTAAAGAATACGTTTTTGTATCCTTGGGATAAGTACCGGTTATACATTGTGTAATCAGGAGTGGAGAAATAAGAAAAATATTGTTTCCAGTAATTTGCAAATTTCTTTCTCCACGGATCATCAAAAAAATAAACCACAGTTTTAGTTGTTTCTTTAAGTGAATTAATTGTTTTAGGCTCAAATTCATTTTCAAATAAAGCAAATAAAGCAATGTCGGGTTTTTGTTCAGTTATAGTCTGTTTTAATTTTCGATTCATTTCAGGTTTGCCATTTTGTTTATAAAAAGAGAAGAAATCGAACAAATAAATATTTTCCTTTCCAAAAACATCACAAAGAGGTAGGTAAAGATTATTATACTCGTATGAAAAGCCTCTTTCGGCAACTCCGTAATCGTGTTTCATTATGCTAATAAAAATCTTAGACAATATATTCCCCGATTAATCTATAAGTCTGTAAAATGAATTTTCAATTTTCCGGTTAATAAAATTAATATGTATCACGTATATAAATCCTATTAATATTATTGTATATGCAACACCGTTTAATCCAAATGTTTTTATGAATAATAAATTAAAAACAATTGCAAAAATGCCGATGAGTATTTTAGGTAACAAATATTTTCTGGGTTTATCCAACGCCATTCCAAGTATTGTCTGTGTTTGTCCTATATAAAACAAACCCGTACCGAATGTCAGCAAGGGCAGAAGATACCAGTAATTTAAATACTCTTTACTACTGATAGTTATAATAAGGTCTTCCGCAAAGAAATAAGTAAGAATAGTGGATATAATTGATAATGTAAAAACCAACAACATTATTATTTTTATATACGCATGTCCTTTTTCCATATTTTCTAAATTTCCAAGGTCAGCAAAATTTTGATAAATAATTGGGGTTGCAAATTCATTTATTACATTACTGGGAACAACAACCAATGCGTTTACTATTGCCATCATTATTGCATAAACGCCTACTTCTCTAACCGAAAGTATTCCATTTATTATCCACTTTTCTCCGTTTAACTGCATCCATCCAGCAGTAGCCCAAATTAAAAAAGGTGTTACATAAATCAATACTCTTTTTCGAATAACTTTTTGTTGTTCAAGAATTTCGGCTTTTTCAATTTCTATTCCGCTTGGAATAAATTTTTTAAATGTAATTATTTTTATAGCTATGAATAATAATGTGGCAATACATATAAAAATTATAATGTTATTTAACGTTAAAGATTTCAAGAATAACAAAAGGATGAAAAAAATTATTAT
>Ga0114931_10008133_pt1 | contig 12729 bp, 12 predicted proteins | sample 2SBtaG_FD_89579 | JGI IMG/M metagenome (GOLD analysis project Ga0114931, IMG submission 89579) | Deep subsurface microbial communities from Kolumbo volcano to uncover new lineages of life (NeLLi) - 2SBTROV14_V59a metaG | ecosystem: Environmental > Aquatic > Marine > Volcanic | place: Kolumbo...
CACAGCCTTGCCGTTGGCCTTGTCGATGAGCGTGACACCCCATTTGCCCTGTTGGAGCCGATGGATATTGCCCTTGCCGAAGGTGCATCCGGTGATCATCTGGATGCCGTCGGCGAAGCAGGTGGCGCAGTGGTTCTCGCCGATCTCGACAAGGGCGACGAGCTGCCCATCGCAGGCGCGATCAACGCCCAGCGCGTTCATCGCGGCGGCTCCGACACGGAGCCCCATCGGCATCGCGGGGCATTTGTGCCCGTGAAACTGTTGGCCGGCTTTGAGGTAGTCTTGTGGGTTCATCATGGCGTGTCTCCTTTCAAGAGAGCGTATCAGTTTTTGACAGTTTGGATTGATTCGTTTGATTCGTTTGTGAAATATCGTGTGCGGAGTTTGAGGGCGACATTGACGAGTCCGATGAGCACGGGGACCTCGACCAATGGCCCGATGACGGCCGCGAAAGCGGCACCGTTATTAATGCCGAAGACACCAACCGCGACGGCGATAGCAAGTTCGAAGTTATTGCTCGCAGCGGTGAACGAGAGCGTGGCGCTCTTGGGATAATCCGCCCCGGCCTTCATGCTCATGAAGAAACTGATGAAGAACATGATGACGAAGTACAACAGCAGCGGCACCGCGATAAGCAACACATCCATCGGCTTGTCGATGATCTTCCCCCCCTGCATCGAGAACATCACGACGATGGTAAAGAGCAGGGCAATAAGCGTGATCGGTGAAATCTTCGGGATGAATTTGTCGTGGTACCACTGCTTGTCCCGAACCTTAATAAGCACGAACCGCGTGAGCATACCAGCGACGAACGGGATGCCGAGGTAGATCAGCACACTGACGGCGATCTGCCCCATGCTGATCTTGACAACGGTGCCTTCAAGCCCGAAGAGGGGCGGCAGGACCGTGATAAAGAACCACGCGAAAACACTATAAAACAGCACCTGAAAGATCGAGTTGAACGCCACAAGCCCGGCTGCAAACTCCGGATCGCCGTCAGCCAAGTCGTTCCAGACAATCACCATCGCGATGCACCGCGCCAGCCCGATCATGATCAGCCCAATCATGAACTCCGGGTGGTTGTGTAAAAACAGCACCGCCAACCCGAACATCAACAAAGGCCCAATCACCCAGTTCTGCACAAGCGAAAGCCCCAGAATCTTCACATTCCGAAAAACATCCGGCAAGTCCTCGTACTTCACCTTCGACAGAGGCGGATACATCATCAGTATCAAACCAAGCGCAATCGGCACACTCGTCTGCGAACCCGCCGGGTGCAGCGAACCGATCCACTCCCCGAACGAAGGCACAAAGTACCCCAGCCCGACACCGATACCCATGGCGATAAAAATCCAGAGCGTCAAAAAACGATCCAGAAAACTCAATCGTTTCGGTGCATCCGAACACAGCGTCTCAACTTTATTCGCCATCGCAGCAATCCCCATCTATGCAAGGTTCGTCCGTCCATTCCTCAATTGCATTCGTCAACGACCGGAACACCTCGACCAGGTGCCGGCTCCGGGCGGTATACCACATCGTCCGCCCCTCCTTCTTTCGATCCAGAAGCCCCGCCTCCGCAAGCGCCGACAACTGCCGCGCCACCATCGAAAAATCCACCGAGCAACACTCCGCCACCTCCGTCACCGAACACGCCCGCCCACACTTGATCAGACACGCCAAAACCCGAGCCCGCTTCGGATCCGCCAAAGCCTTGAAGACCGCCGGATCAAGCACCCGATCAATCTTCGCCCGCCGCCTAGATGCCCGCTTCGGCGTCACATGTTTCTTGCATACTTGCGTCATGGTGCCAGTATAGCACACCCAAAATAAAAAGCAAGCCCCAGGAACCCGCAAACTGCATCACGGCCTTCTTGGGCAACGCCCCACAGCCAGATCGACATTCCGATCCCGCACCTCTGTGCACTCGCCCAGGAAAACCATCCGGTTCTCACTGCAAAGATCAGGAGATCAGGAGACCGCAGAGAACAGAAGAGCGGACCTTTGCCGTTCGAACACGGCCTCAAAAACCGAAGTCTCTTGCCCACCTGCTCTTCTGTTCTCCGGCTCTATTACCGCGACGCGGCAATCGGGGTGAGAGGATTCGAACCTCCGACCTTTTGACCCCCAGTCAAACGCGCTAACCAAGCTGCGCTACACCCCGTCGTGTCGGGCAAATCTGCCCGCTCCGAGCATAGGCGCACCCACGCCACCCAGCAATGCCAGCCAATCCCCGTCTCCGCCGCACGCACGCAAACCCCAAACCCCCTATCCTCCCACCGTGAACACACTGATCCGAAACGCACGCGTCATCGACCCCGCCAGTGGCCTCGACGGGACCGCAGACATCGCCATCCAGAACAATCGAATCGCCGAAATCGGACAAAACCTCTCCCAATCCCCCGCTGCCCACATCATCGACGCCACAGACCTCATCGCAACCCCAGGGCTCATCGACCCCCATGTCCACCTCCGCGAGCCCGGCCAGACCGCGAAAGAAGATATTCAGTCCGGCACCCTCGCAGCCGTGACCGGAGGCTTCACCACCGTCTGCTGCATGCCCAACACAACACCCGCCCTTGACTCCCCTGAATTGGTGGAATGGGTCCGCCTCAAAGTCGAAAAGTCCGCCCACTGCCGCGTCTTCCCGGTCGCCGCCGCCACCAAAGCCCGCGCTGGTCAGCAAATCACCGAGATCGACCTCTGCAAACAGGCCGGAGCCGTCGCCATCTCGGACGACGGCGATGTCGTCCAAAACCCCCGAATCATGCAGCAAATCCTCCAGGCCTGCGCACACGCCGACCTCCCCTTCATGCAGCACTGCCAGGAGCCCGAACTCACTAAAAACGCCTCCATGCACGATGGAGCCGTCGCCGCACGCCTCGGGCTCGTCGGTTGGCCAAGGGTGGCCGAAGAAATCATCATCGAGCGAGACATCCGCCTCAACAAAAATATCCACGCCAGATACCACATCCAGCATCTCTCCTCCGCCGGCTCCGTAGAGATACTCACACGCGCCCAAGCCGAAAATCAACCGATCTCCGCCGAAGCATCCCCCCACCACATCGCCCTCACCGATCAAGCCTGCGCCCTCCCCGATGGAAATTCCTACAACACGAACGCAAAAATGAACCCCCCTCTCCGCGAACAAGCCGATAGAGACTCCATCATCGAAGCAATTGCCCAGGGCATCATCAATATCCTGGCCACAGACCACGCCCCCCACACCAAGGAAGAAAAGGCCCAACCATTCGAATCCGCACCCTTCGGCATCATCGGCCTCGAATCAGCACTCAGCATCTATATCCAGACCCTCGTCAAACCCGGCATCATCAACTGGCCAAGACTCATCGAAATGCTCACCACCAACCCCGCCAAACTCTGCAACCTCGACCGCCCCCACCTCGGCGACAGCACCCTGGGCCAACTCGCCACGGGCCTGCCCGCAGATATCACAATTATCGACCCCCACCTGCAATGGACCCTCTCACCCGATACACTTGCAGGCAAAAGCACAAACACACCGTTCCTCGGACAATCAATGACAGGACGCGCCGTTTGCACCATCGTGAACGGTACAATCAAACACACCATCAACCCAGCCTTCACGGCACATTGACACCGGAGAAAGACCATGGCTGCAAAAGGGCGAGCAACTTCTAAAACCAGCCCACGAGAGGCCGCAACAGACCTGCGCCGCAGATTCAAAGAGCGCGGCTATGTCCGCATGCCAGACCTCGCCAGACGCGAGGAAGAAGGCTCTCAGACCTACCGAAAAGGCTACGAGGTCCGCCTCCCATGCGCTACACGCACGGAAGCCAACAGGATCGCAAAAAACCTTCGAGCCGTGGGCCTCAAACCAGGCAAGCCATTCGCCAAAGGCTCAGGCTTCGCCGTCCCCATCTACGGCAAAGATGCCGTGGACTGGTTCGTGCCGCACAAGACCCGCAAAAAGAAAAAGCGGTAACAACACCACGCAAAACCAAAGCCTCAACTGAATCCGTGGAAAAACTCGTCCACACAAACTACCGTTCCACAAACACTCAAACCCAAAGGAGCTAACCATGACAATCCGCATCGGAATCAACGGCTTCGGAAGAATCGGACGCCTCGTCTACCGCGCTATCGCACAAACAACAGACATGGAAGTCGTAGCAGTCAACGACCTCGTCCCCGCAGACAGCCTCGCATACCTCCTCAAATTCGACACCATGCACGGCCGATTCCGCATCGACGGAAAACCAGCAGCCATCGAAGCCACCGACAACTCCTTCACCGTCAATGGGCACACCACACACACCAAAGCAGAACGCGACCCCGCAAACCTCCCCTGGGGCGACTGGGGCGTCGACTATGTCCTCGAATCCACAGGCCTGTTCACAAAACGCGATGACGCCCACAAACACATCGAAAACAATGGCTGCAAACGCGTCCTCATCTCCGCACCAACCAAAACACCCGATACCGTCAAAACCATCTGCTACAAAGTCAACCACGACACCTACGACCCCGCCACAGACCTCGTCGTCTCCAACGCCAGCTGCACCACCAACTGCCTCGCCCCGATCGCCAAGGTCGTCAACGACGCCTTCGGCATCGACGAAGCACTTATGACCACCATCCACTCCGCAACCGCAACCCAGCCAACGCAAGACGGCCCGAGCAAAAAAGACTGGCGAGGCGGAAGAAACGCATACCAGAACATCATCCCAGCATCCACCGGTGCCGCCAAAGCAGTCACCCTCTGCATCCCCGCCCTCAAGGGAAAAATCACCGGCATGGCTTTCCGAGTCCCCACCGCTGATGTCTCCTGCGTAGACCTGACCATGCGCACCACCAAGTCAACAAGTCTCGAAGCCATCAACGACGACATGCGCACCGCCGCCAACGACTCCATGGCCGGCGTCCTCGGCTACACCGACGAACAAGTCGTATCCTCAGACTTTATCTCAGACCCACACTCATCCATCTTCGACGCCAATGCCGGCATCGAACTCAACAGCAACTTCTTCAAAATCGTCTCCTGGTATGACAACGAAGCCGGATACTCACACCGCTGCGTAGACATGCTCAAACTCATGGCACGCAAAGACGCCTGAAAAACATGCCCGCCTTCATCGACGATCTCCGCTACCGAACCTCAAACCTTCTCCAGGACGCACGCTACAAAATCCAGGAACTCGCCGCCGACCCAAAAGGGCGAATCAAACTCGCAGCCTACGCCGCGGGCACCCTCATCCTCATCATCGTCGCCTCCATAGCACTCTCACGCCTCTTCGCCCCGGAGCCGAAGCCCCCCCAGGGCGTAACCAAGGCCGAAACCCAGGCCGTCGGCGCATCCTCATGGATTCCCAAAGCCCAGGCCGCCCTCGCCGATGATCCTCGTTTCGCCGATATCAAAATCGAGCCACGAAAACTCAAAGCCGGAAAATCAGGCGTCCGAATCTCCGGCATGGTCCCGGACATGGCCGCACGACTCGAAGCCATGCAACGCCTCAACAAACTCGGCGTCCCCGAAAATCTCGAACTCGACCTCATGATCGACCTCACATCCATCGACCCATAACCCCCCCCGGCCATCACTATGCCGACCCACCCAACCGCATCCATCCTCGCCATTGGCGACGAACTCATCCTTGGCCAATCCCTCGACACCAACACCCAAACCATCGCAAACGCCCTCACCAACGCTGGCGTCATCATCCACGAACACGCAACCGTCCCCGACGACCTCACGCAACTCACCGACGCCATCATCCGCCTCACCAAAACCGCCGACCTCCTCATCACCACCGGTGGCCTCGGCCCCACCAAAGACGACCTCACCCGCCAGGCACTCGCCAAAGCGCTCAACCAGCCCCTCATCGAAGACCCGAAAGCACTCAAACAAATCCGAACCTGGTTCACCTCCCGCAACCGCGACATGCCCAAGGCCAACCGCGTCCAGGCACTCCGCCCAAACGACGCCCACATGCTCACGAATGACCATGGCACCGCCCCGGGTCTAGCCGCCAGACTCTACAACTGCAACATCTTCGCCCTCCCCGGCCCACCCGCAGAAATGCAACCAATGTTCAACCGGGAAATCCTCCCGACACTCCAAAACCCTGACGCCCCCCCCGTTACCACACGCATCCTCTACACCGCAGGCCTCGGCGAGTCATATATCGCCGGGAAACTCGCCGAACTCATGCACCGCGATCACCCCGTCCTCATCGGCACCACCGCCTCCCTCGGACTCGTCGCCATCCGAATCCGCACAACCCTCGACAAAGACGCAGCACAAAACCAAATCGACCAAGCCGAAGTCAAAATCCGAAAATGCCTCGCCCCCGCCGTCTTCAGCGACAAGCACACCCTCCCGGCCTACCTCATCGATCGCCTCACCGAACGCAACGAAACCCTCGGAACCTGCGAATCATGCACCGCAGGCCTCGTCGCCAAACTCATCACAGACCCCCCCGGTTCATCCGCAGCCTTCAACGGCTCACTCATCACCTACACCAACGAACTCAAACAAAAACTCGCAGCCGTCCCCGCCAACATCATCCAAAACCACGGCGCCGTCAGCCCACAATGTGCCCAGGCCATGGCCGAAGGCGCAAGACTACAACTCGAAACCACCCACGCCCTCGCCATCACCGGCATCGCCGGCCCCACCGGAGACACTCCAACCAAACCCGTCGGCACCGTCTATATCGCACGCGCCTCCAATAACGCTCCCACCGACACACGCCACTTCCTCTTCAAAGGCTCCCGCGACATCATCCGCCACTGGGCTGCAACCACCGCCCTCACCCTCCTCCGCCTCCACCTCGACAAAGTCACCATGCCTCTGCCCTGCCAACAATAACCCCACCCCTGTATTCCCTTCCCCCGCTCCCAGCGGGGGAGGTGCCCGAGTTTTCGAAGGGCGGAGGGGATCCGCCCCCCCCAGTGCCACTGACCAGTCCTCTGGTCAGTGCTCCCCCCCTCCCCAAGAACACCCAAACCCCACAAAAAAACCCACGGCCAAAACCGCAGGCTCAAAATCTCTCAATATTCCAAACTCTACGAAGAACTCCGATCCACAACCCGGAACTGCTCCCGCTCCCCGCGCCCACGCAGCGGATAATCCTTCCGCAAAGGATGCGCCGGATACTCGCCCCAAGTCAATATCCGCCTCAGGTCCGGGTGATTCCGGAACCGGATCCCGAACATGTCGAAGACCTCCCGCTCGAGCCATTCCGCCCCGGGCCAAAGTCCACACATGCTCTCAACCCAAAGCGCCGGGTCTTCCTCGATCCCCTCGGTCCCGATCGAAGGCTCCAGAAACACCTTCACAAAAAACCGGTCATCCCGCTCATACGCACAAAGGTTGTAGATCACTGCAAACCGACCCGGAACCTCAGCCGGATACTCGAGATAATCCACCCCAATCACATCCGACAGAAAGTCATATCGGCACCGCTCATCATCACGCAGGAGCCGCATCACCTCGAGCAGATCATCCGCCTCGACAATCAGCGTCGACTGCCCCCGAAACTCCGTCGCCTGAAACGACCGATCCCGGAACGCCTCACGCACAATCGCAAAAGTCGGATGGTCAAGACTCGGCCCGCTCTCTCCTGCATCGCTCATACCCGTCACTCCTTGCAGAACCAACTCCAGTGTAGCCGCTCAAACCCGCTCGATGATTCGAACCCCATCCCCGCAGCACTCCCCCACAAGCCCCCGCAGCCGCTCCATATCCAGCACCCCCGCCCCACCGGCTGCCGGCACACACCACTGTTCGCCACCCTTCGACACAACCACCACATCGCTCAACACAACCCCCCAAGCCGCCCCACCAAGCCCACCAATGATCCGCTCAAGATGCACACTCGCATCCCCAATCATCGAAGGCTCAAAAAAACCCGCAACATCGACAAGCAACTTCACCCCGGGCTTGTCCCGCAAAAGATTCAGACACGCAGGCACATCGCTGACCAGATGCCGCGCATGGGCCCGAATCACAACCCCCGCATCCACCAACGCACCAATCGCCTTTTCCCGCTGCGCCACCCCTTGTGGCATCCACGCCCCCACACTCCGCTCAAACCACCCCTCCTCAACCCGAGCATCACCAACCCACCCCGACCAACAAACAACCTCACTCTCCCCACCAGTGGGTCCGGTTTCCAACCGGAGAGAATCACAAGTGGGTCCGGTTTCCAACCGGACCTCTTTCCCCTCCCCCGCTCCCAGCGGGGGAGGTGGCTGGAGTCCTCGACAGCCGGAGGGGGTCCCCTTCTTCCCATCACCCGCTCCCTCACACAAGAAGTGGTGGCTTCCAGCCGCCCTCTCCAACTCCCCAAGCCCAAAGGGGCCCCCATCCACCACATTCCCCAACTCCACCCACGCCACCAATCCCTCGCGCCCCTCGATCCACTCGCGCCCACCCTCAACCCGCCACACCAACTCACTCATCCCGCACCCCCAGTCCAGGCGGGAATCTTCCCACGCTGGGTCCGAATCAGTTACACATTCCAGCCAGCCCCACAATCAGTCCGATACCAATCCTCGCCGCCAATGATAATCCCGTCGCGGCCCCACCGAGGACAGACCCATGCAACTCAGACTCGATCAACTCCAAAACCGCACAACACCCCCCGAACCGATCCGTCAACCCATCAAACGCTGGGAAGACACCGAGGTCCTCTCCCGAGGCCAACTCATGGAACAAATTATGGAAATCAACCCGGGAGCCTCCCTCGACTTCCTCGCCGACTTCGGAGCAGACGAACTCGCCCAATACCTCGACCACCTCCTCTGGCTCGAACAACCCATAACCGCACACGCCGTCTGGGTCAGACCCGCCGACTCACCCGCAGTTCTCGCCCGAACGCGCACATACTGAGTTTCTTGGCCCATCGCCCGCGTGCGGCGGTGACACACTGATAGGGGCATCCGTGGTGGGATGCCCCTTTCTCATGCGCTGGCACACAACTTGCGTACACCCCCACATCGGGCCCGCTCGAATCAAATCCGATCCCGGTTCAGGGACCAGTCCGTCCATACAGGAAACGGACTCAACACCTTGGCCGCATCGGCCGATTCATCACAAACGGGCAAGGCCACGGAAGGCAATCGCATCTCGCATACCGAAGGAGCAACAAACATGAACTCAATCAAAACACTCACCATCACCACCATCGCCGGACTCGCCGCAACCATCACAGGCTGCGCATCAATCCCATGGGCCACCAACAACGAGCCCGAAGCACCCATCATCTACCCACAAAACCAGCAGTGGTCTGCCGAACCGACTTACACCGCCGCACAGTCCCAACCCACCTACGAAGAACCAATCTACACCACCACAACCGTCATCGAAACCACCCAGGCCGTCAACCCGGAACCTCAGCCCACCGACACTTCCTGGGACACCGCCGACGGAGCCTGGGAGTTCGTCGAAGCAACAGGCACCGCCGAAACGCCCGAACCAACCCCAGAACCAACCCCCACGCCCACACCCGAATCCGCAGGCCCCGACATGGCCTCAAAAATCTATTCCGGCGTACTCTCCCTCGACCTCCCAATGACCGGCGATGCCGCATCCCAATCCCAAAACACCAGAAACATCCAGCAGATCTCCTTCGCACACGACGGCTCAAACTTTGACCCAATGGTCGGACCCCAGGGAAAAACACTCCTCTTCGCCTCCACACAACACCGACCAACCGCAGACATCTACATGCAAAAGGTCGGCTCCAAAGTCATCACCCGACTCACAGACGACCCCGCACAGGATGTCATGCCCGCACTCAGCCCAGACTCACAGCGCATCGCATTCACATCCAACCGCGCAGGCTCATGGGACATCTATGTCATGCCGGTCAACGGCGGAAAAGCAGTCCAAATCTCATCAGACTCCGCCAACGACCTCCACCCATCCTGGAGCCCCGATGGCCAAAAACTCGTCTTCTGCCGACTCGGTGAAACCTCAGGCCAATGGGAACTCTGGATCGTCGATGTATTCAACACCGCAAAAACACAGTTCATCGGCTACGGGCTCTTCCCCGAATGGTGCCCCATCGCCAGCACAGGCTCCAATGGCTCCGACCAGATCCTCTTCCAACGCTCCCGCCAAAGAGGCCAACGAACCTTCGGCATCTGGACACTCGACTACAACTTCGCCACCCAACAGGCATCCACCGAAACCGAACTCGCATCAAGCCCCGAATACGCACTCATCAACCCATCCTGGAGCCCCGACGCACAGCACATCGTCTACGCAGCAGTGCCAAACCCCGATCAATGGACCGAAGAATCCCGCCCAACCTCTTCATCCCTCTGGATGATCGGAACCGATGGCAGAGGACAGGTCAACCTCACCAATGGCTCATCCATCGACCTCATGCCGACCTGGGGCTCCAATGGCCGCGTCTTCTTCGTCTCCGACCGCTCCGGCATCGAAAACCTCTGGGGGCTCGAAATCGCACCCGCCATCCTCGCCGCCACAGGCCAGCAACCAACCAACGAAGCCTTCACCACCGCACCCTCAGACTCCGACTGATACAAACCCCGGGCCTCGGGGCACACAAGCCCCGATGCCTCTTCAGACAAGCACATAGAAAGGAAGGCAGGATGCCCAAAACAATCCCAGGATGGTTCACCGCAATCGCACTCGCATGCACCCTCACCGCATGCTCCACCCCCTCCGCCTTCATTCCCCCCAACACCATCACCGCACCCTACGACTCCATCTATGGCGAAGCCCTCTGGGCAGTCGTCCCGCCCGTCAACGAATCCGGCACCTCCGCCATGGACCCAAATCAGGTCGGTGACGCCATCGTCGCCGCCGTCTCCGAAATCCGAGGCGTCGCCGCCCTCCCGCTCAACCGAACCATCCAGGCCATGCGGGCACTCAAACTCAATCAGATCACATCCCCCAAACAGGTGGAACAACTCGCCAAAGCCATGGGCGTAGACGGCATCATCGTCCCCTCAGTCTCCGCATGGGACCCCTATGACCCACCCGTCATAGGCCTCTCCCTCGCCCTCTACGCCAAGGATGGCTCCAAAGGCGCCGCCGGGCTCGACCCCAAAGCCCTCTCCATCGCACCCACCGACGCCGCCTTCCTCTCCAACAGCAACTTCGCAGAACGACCCGTCATCGCCAGAATCGAGCACCTCGATGCCCGAAACCACCAGGTCAAAATGTGGGTCCGCGAGTACGCCCAGGGCAGATCCGACGCCGCATCCGCCCTCAACTGGCGCATCTACTTCGCCAGCATGGACTTATATACCGAATTCGCCGCATACCATCTCGTCCGACAGATTATCCAGGACGAATGGATCCGAACCGCTCGGGTCGCAGCGAAGTAGACCCTCTTTAGGTGGGTCAGGACCCCGCTCCAACCCAAAACACACCGATCGAAAAAACATCTTGTCACACACCATCGAAAGATGCAGATTCGGACTCTCGAATGACCGATAGCACAGTGCCAGAGGAGCACAAAATGACCACATTGCCGATCATCCAATCATTCGCTGACTATCTCACCCACGAACGACGCTTCAGCCCATACACCGCCCGGTGCTACGGAGCAGACCTGCGTCAGTTCGTCGAATACCTCACAGATGAGTTCGGCATCGACCCGGACGCCGCCCACGAGCAGAAAGCCATGGACCAGGCCCAGGCCCGAGTCGGTCAGCCGCTCCCGGCGCAGCCATCCGTCGCCGGCTCGATCACGCCGCGTTCCCTCACCGAGATCATCGTTGAAGGCTCCGTGGACACCATCCGAAACTTCCTCAACTTCCTCGGCGAAAAGGAATACTCCTCCGCAACCATGGCCCGCAAGATCGCGACCCTCCGCTCCTTCTACAAGTGGGCAGACCGAAAGCGACTCGTCGCCTCCAACCCCATGACACTCATCCGAACACCCCGCCAATCCAAGCGACTCCCCAAAGCCATCACCATCGAGCAGGTCGAGCAACTCCTCGCAGCCCCGAGCGACAAGGATGTCCTCGGCCGCCGCGACCGAGCCATGCTCGAAACCCTCTACTCCACCGGTATCCGTGTCTCCGAACTCGTCGGGCTCGACATCGCAGACCTCGACGCACAGGGAGAATCCCTCTTCGTCCGAGGCAAGGGCAAAAAAGAACGCATCGTCCCCCTCGGCTCACACGCCTTGGCAGCCATCGCCAAATACATCGAAGCCGTCGAAGCAGACCACAAGTTCGGCCCCAAGTGGCACCAGTGCATACAGAACGCGGGCAAGGGACCACTCTTCCTCAACAAACATGGCTCAAGGCTCTCATCACGCTCCGTCCGACGCAAACTCGACAAATACCTCCGTTCCGTCGGGCTCGACCCGGCCATCAGCCCACACACGCTCAGGCACTCCTTCGCCACCCACCTGCTCGACAACGGTGCAGACCTCCGTTCCGTCCAGGAACTCCTCGGCCACCAGTCCCTGAGCACAACGCAGGTCTACACCCACCTCACCGCAGAACGACTCCAGGACTCCTACAAACAGGCCCACCCAAGAGCAGAAGCCGGCTAACCCCCGTGCCACTGACCAGTCCTCTGGTCAGTGCTCCCCCAACACCGCTCCCAACAGGCCAGGCACCCAAACCCCCAAAATCGATTCTCCCCCCCTTGGCCAACCTCAAGGCCCATCGCCCAAAACCCCACTCAACCATTCACCAAGATCAACCCCCCCTTCATCCAGGCGAACCACACCCATCAACCGACCATCCGGACCG
>Ga0114931_10008134_pt1 | contig 12728 bp, 6 predicted proteins | sample 2SBtaG_FD_89579 | JGI IMG/M metagenome (GOLD analysis project Ga0114931, IMG submission 89579) | Deep subsurface microbial communities from Kolumbo volcano to uncover new lineages of life (NeLLi) - 2SBTROV14_V59a metaG | ecosystem: Environmental > Aquatic > Marine > Volcanic | place: Kolumbo...
CGTGGTCCGGATGGTGCGCGAGCCGCTCTCCGCCGACCCGGAAATCCGAAAACGAATGAACCACGTCGCGGCCGGCGCTGTGGGAGGCGAGTGCAACGTTTCCGCGCAGCTTTGCGCCGCTCACTCCTTCGAGCTCGGCGGCGCCCAGCAACTTGACCGTGCCGGCGGCCCACGAGGAAAGGCGGAGGCTGTAGACGCCTTCTCCGGTGGGGATGCCTTCAAGCTGAAGCGTTACGCTCTCGTCGGAACGGTCCGTTGTCCGGACCGCGACCGGTTTCTGCCCGCCGAGCAGCGGGTACTCGGCTGCGTTCGTCTCGGCCGACATATCTCGGAAGACGAGCGGACCGTCTCCGCCCGACTCCACGACCGCCAGGATTCCGCCACCCTTGCCGGGAAAGTGGTGCACCAGCGCCGCGGCGCGATAGTCCAGCCGGCCCTCCCCGGCGCCGATCAGGAATCCGGCAAATCCGGCCCGCTCCGAGTTGGTCCCGAAGCCGAGTGTGACTTGCAATCGAAACGGCCCGTGGATCGCCGACAAATCGCAGGTCAGCAGGTGCGCCGTGCGGCACGGGAGACGGTCTTGCGCATCGCAGTACAACGCGTTGTCCCGCACATACCAGTCCTGCAGGCGGTTGCACCACAGCGACGGGCCCGGCCAGCGGCGTTCGGGAAGGCCGCTCCAATCCGCGACGCTGGTCACGGCGCTCGACAACCGGATCGGACTGCCGTCCGACCAAGCCGCCGGCGCGGCCGAAATCGAGGGGACCGCGAGTATCCAGAGCAAACCCGCGATAACCACGGAAGTAAGCGACGCCATATCGGATTCTCCTTGCCGGGGCCGGTTTTGTTCCGGCGCCCGAGACCAAGCAGTATACATCCGCCGGCCGCTGGGAGGCGCCGAAGTGGATTAGTATTTGAGCATGAGATGTGGCGCTGTTCTCGGGTTTGTTGTTGCGCTGTTCTGTTTGGCCTGCGGGTCAGAGAAGGCGCCGCCGGATTATCCCTACCAGCCGGTTTCCTTCACGGAAGTAAAGCCAGACGATTCGTTCTGGGCGCCGCGCCTGGAAACCAACCGGACCGTGACCGTGCCGGTGTGTTTCCGGCGCTGTGAGGAGACCGGGCGGATCGACAACTTCAAGAAAGCCGCCGGGACGATGAAGGGCCCCTTCCGGGGCAAACGCTACGATGACTCCGACGTATTCAAGGTGATCCAGGGGGCGGCCTATTCGCTCGCACTGCACCCGGACCCGGAGCTCGATGCGTATCTCGACCGCCTGATCGCTAACATCGCCGGCGCGCAGGAAGACGACGGCTACCTCTACACCATCCGGACCATTGGCCACGGCGGCGAAGGGGAGCCGATCGGGAAGGAGCGCTGGTCTCGTCTGGTGACGAGCCACGAGCTCTACAACGTGGGACACCTCTACGAAGCGGCCGTGGCTCACTACCGGGCGACGGGGAAGCGCACGCTGCTCGATATAGCGGTGAAGAACGCCGACTTGGTCGCGGCGACGTTCGGCCCGGGCAAGCGGGTGGACGTGCCGGGTCACGAGGAGATCGAGCTCGGCTTGGTGAAGCTATACCGGGTGACGGGAGAGCGGAAATACCTCGACCTCGCCAAGTTCTTCGTGGATGAGCGCGGCGACCCGGACCGGCGCCCGACCGAGGAGAAGGGGTGGGATCGTTCCTACACGCAGGACCACCTGCCGGTGCGGGAGCAGCGGGGGGCAGTGGGCCACGCCGTGCGCGCTGGCTACTTCTATTCCGGGGTGACCGACATCGCGGCGCTGACGAAGGATACGAGCTACGACCCGGCGCTCGACAGCATCTGGCACAGCATCGTCGACCGGCGCATTTATCTTACCGGCGGCATCGGGGCGCAGCGCCACATCGAGGGCTTCGGCGCCGACTACGAGCTGCCGAACGACACGGCCTACAACGAGACCTGCGCCGCGGTGGCGAGCATGCTCTGGAACCACCGGCTGTTTTTGCTGAGCGGCGACGCGCGCTATATCGACGTGCTCGAGCGGACGATCTACAACGGCTTCCTCTCGGGCGTGTCGCTCAGCGGCGACCTGTTCTTCTATCCGAACCCGCTCTCGTCGGACGGCGTCACGAAGTTCAACCAGGGGCGGGCGACGCGCGCGCCGTGGTTCCGCACGGCTTGCTGCCCGACCAACGTGGTACGCACGATGCCGTCGATGCCCGGCTATGTATACGCGACGCGCGGCGAGGATCTCTACGTGAACCTGTTCGTGGGCTCGGATGCGGAGATCGAGCTCGGCGGACGGCGCGTGCGGCTGCGGCAGCGGACCGAGTACCCGTGGAGCGGACAGGTGGTGATCGAGGTGGACCTGGCGCCGGCGGGCGAGTTCGCCATTCAGGTGCGCATTCCCGGTTGGGCGCGCGGCGAGGTGCTGCCGGGCGAGCTGTACCATTACCGCGATGCCGGCGGCGCGGTGTCGCTGAAGGTGAACGGTGAGCCGGTGGCGCCCGATGCCGAAAACGGCTATGTGCGCATCGCGCGAACGTGGAAGAGCGGCGACCGGATCGAGCTCGATCTGCCGATGGAGCCGCGGCGCGTGGTGGCCGATGAGCGCGTGGCCGCCGACCGCGGCCGCGTGGCGATCGAGCGCGGCCCGCTGGTCTATTGCGTTGAGGGAGTGGACAACGGCGGCACGGTGGCGGGCATCTGCGTGGGCAAGTCGGAACGGCTGCAAACCGAGCACAGGCCCGACCTGCTCGGCGGAGTAACGGTGATTCACGGCGACGGTTGGACCGCGGTTCCCTACTACGCCTGGTCAAACAGAGGCGCGGGCGAGATGGCCGTGTGGCTGCCGGAAAAGAAACCGTAGCCCGGCGTTGACGCGGAGTCGATCCGGGACGAATCAGGGGAGCGCATGAAAAGCAGCAAGGGAATCGGACCGCTGGGCGCTGCGGCGATCGGTATCGGGGGTATGGTCGGCGGGCGGCACGGTCGTCTTCGTCGATCAGGCATTCGGGGTGGATTTCGTGACGGGCGCGATCAACCTGGCGCTCTGGTTGAGTTATCTGGTGACGATCGCGCTTTACGCGGTAGCGTTCGGCTCCTATGCGGGGACGTTCTTCGCGGGCGGGCACGGGCCCTGGCTCAGGCACCTGCTGATCAGCTTGGGCATCGTAGTGCCCGCGCTCATCAACCTGCTCAATGCGGAGTTCGTCAGCCGCTCCGAGACGGCGATCGTGATGCTGAAGTTGACGCTGCTGACCGTGGTGATTGTGGCCGGGGCGCCGCACGTCAACCTGGCGGCGGTTTTGCCGGTCACGTGGCCGACTCCGATGAATCTTATTGTTGGCGGCATGGTTATCTTCGTTGCCTTTGAGGGTTTCGAGCTGATCGCCAACGCCGGAGCCGACGTGCGGAATCCGTCCTATACGCTGCCGCGAGGCTTCTACGGCTCAGTCATCTTCACGACCATCCTCTATGTGCTGATCGCGGTGGTGACGGTAGGCAGCGTACCCCTCGAAGTGATCGACCGGTCAAAGGATTACGCCTTGGCCGTTGCCGCGAGATCTTCGCTGGGGCAGGTGGGGTTCACCATCGTGGCCATCTCCGCGGTGCTGGCGAATTTCGGCAGTCTGGCGTCCATTGCGATTATGGGCAGCGCGGGCTTTCTGTTGATCTTTGCCGTGGTCAACGCGTCGGCCTGGAAGCTCGGCAAAACGATCGATGCGAGCCGGTTGATCAGCGGAGCGGGCGCCATTGCCTGCGCGGCGGCTCTGATTGTCCTGCTGCAGCAGACCTACCAGACCACCCCGGACGCCTGCTACGTATTCCTGGGCATTGTGGGTTTTGCGTTGCTGTTCGAGTTGCTCTACCCACGGATCGTGGGACGCAAATTGAAGATCAACTCCCTGGGCCCCCAGTCGAAGTAGACAGCGGGTAGTAGTTTGTCGGTCGGGGGCGGCGCTGGCGTTGAGCGGGAAGATCCCAAAAGACAAGGGTATTGTCTTAGTACTCAGGAGGCGCCGGTTCCATCCGCTCGCGGGACAAAGTGTTCGCAAAGTCAGAAAAGGGGACCGATTGTCCCGTTTTCGACGAAACCACGGCCATCGCGGCTCGGGTTCTAGTACACCGCGCCCAGCGACATTTGATCCCAGAGTTGCCGATCGGGGTTTTTGTTTGCTCTTTTCATGTATTCGCCCTAGAGTATCCCTACCATGGTCCGGTCGGGTGACTCGACAGGATAACGTTCAGCGTGACAGATAGTCCCCCTTCCCAGTTCCCCATGTTTGGGCCAACTCTATAGTTTTCAATGCGCTGCGGGGATGTCTTGGTTGGACCACGATTTGCAATGAGAAACCGTATCAAGGACTGCATTATGGAGAAACGCGCATCGTTCATTCTCATTGCTGTTTGGACAAGCATCGCCGCGTTCGGTGCTTCGAAGGTCGCTCCCGACCTCGAAGGACTCAAGCCGCGCACGAAGGTCGAGGTGATTATTCAGTTCGTCAACCCGGCGATGGAGAACCACGACAAGACTGTGGGCAGGCAGAATGGCGAGGAGATCGCGGACCTCGATCTGATCGGCGCCCGTGTCTACTCAATACCCGTCAACGCCATCAAGGGACTGGCCAAGAATCCGAACATCAAGTATATTTCGCGGAATCGTGAGGTTCGGCCAACACTGGACCACGCCACCCCGGCGGTCTTCGGCGATATTGCTTACAACAACGGGTGGACCGGAGAAGACGTCGGCGTCGCCGTCATCGACAGCGGTGTGTACAAGCACTACGACCTAAATCGCCGCATCGCCTACAGCAAAAGCTTCGTCGCCGGCATCCGCAAGGTGAACGATCAGTTCGGCCACGGCACTCATGTCTCCGGAATCGTGGCCGGGAACGGAGGCACACTGTTCCGTTCGCCGGTGGTGGAACGCGGTGTTGCCCCAGGCGCGCGCATTGTCAACCTCCAGGTGCTCGACGCGAACGGCAGGGGGACCGAGAGCCACGTGATCGCAGCGATCGACACCGCAATCAAACTCAAGCGGAAATACAACATCCGCGTGCTGAACCTCTCGCTGGGCCGCGCGGTGTACGAAAGTTATGCCTTGGACCCGCTCTGCCAAGCGGTCGAGGCGGCCTGGAACGCGGGAATCGTGGTGGTGGTTGCTGCCGGAAATGATGGCCGGAACAACACTTATGGAAACGAGGGCTATGGCACGATCGGCTCACCCGGCAACGATCCTTACGTGATCACAGTCGGCGCGATGAAGACGCGGTCCACGGTGACGCGCGCCGACGATACGATTGCCAGCTACAGTTCGAAGGGGCCCACGCTGCTCGATCATGTGGTCAAGCCGGACATCGTGGCGCCTGGCAATCACATGATCTCATTGCTGAATTGGAAGTCCAGTCTGGCGACAGCTTATCCCGACAATATAGTTCCTCTTTCTTACTTTTGGGGAGGTGACTCGAGTGTGGACAGTTATTACTACTACCGCCTCAGCGGCACCAGTATGGCCACGCCGATGGTGAGTGGAGCGGCCGCGCTGTTGCTGCAGAAGGAGCCGAACCTGACGCCGGATCAAGTAAAGGCACGGCTGATGAAAACCGCATCCAAGAGCTTCCCGGTTTCCAGCGCAGCCACCGACCCCGTCACCGGGGAGACCTTCACGAGCCAGTATGACATCTTCACCATCGGGGCCGGGTACCTGGACGTGAACGCCGCACTGACGAGCAACGAGGTGGCCCCCGAGGAGTTCAGCGCTCGTTCTCCAATCGCCTACCTCAACGAAGAGACCGGCGAAGTTCTGGTCGGCTCGGAGTACTACGAAGTCTGTGGCAGCTCGGCGCTGTGGGGCCGCAGCCTGGTGTGCGACGACTCCGCGCTTTGGGGACGGTCGGCGTTGTGGGGCCGTTCCGCGCTGTGGGGACGGACCGAAGTATGGGGGGAGTCGGTATTCCTCGACGACACCTCCGCCTTATGGGGCCGGTCGGCGCTGTGGGGACGCAGCGAGGTCGACGGCTACAGCGCGCTGTGGGGCCGCTCCGCTTTGTGGGGGAGGGACGTCGCGGGAACGGACGGGGCAACCAGTGTCCAGGTGTTTTCCGCCGGCGCGGATCTGAATACCGGTGATCTCGGGATCATGATTCACGGGGAACAGTAACCGGAAGGGCAACAGTACGTATTGAGGCACTCATGAGATTCACGAAGATATTCGCATTTTCCGCCCTGGCGGCCGGGCTGGCATTCGGCGGCTCCCCGAAGACAGCTCCCGACCTTGACGGCCTGAAGCCCGGCACCAAGGTCGATGTCATTGTTCAATTTGTGGCTCCGGCTTCAAACAAGGACTTCAAAGCCCTGGAAAGGGCGGGCGGGAAGCTCAAGATGAAGCTGAACGGCATCAAAGCCGGGCTGGTTCGTCTTCCCGTCAACGCACTTCCCGGGCTGGCACGGAATCCCCGCATACACTACATCTCTCCGGACCGCGAGGTGACGCCCACTCTCGACAACGCTGTGCCGGCCATTGCCGGCGACATCGCCAACAGTTACGGTTGGGACGGCGACGGAGTCGGCGTCGCCGTCATCGACAGCGGTATCGAGGATCACAACGATTTCGACTCCGGATCCAACTCACGCATCGTCTACCGGGAATCGTGGCTGTCCGGCGGCGCCCGGGACGGCTACGGTCATGGAACTCATGTAGCCGGAATCATCGCCGGCAATGGCAAGCGCTCGGAAGCGTCCCAGGATGAAACAACCTATTCGGGTGTGGCGCCGAAAGCGCATTTGATTGACCTGCAAGTGCTGAACGCCGAGGGCAGCACTACTGACAGCGCCGTTATCGCCGCGATCGACCGGGTGATCGCGCTCAAGGACCAATACAACATAAGAGTTGTGAATCTCTCCCTTGGCCGCCCTGTTTTTGAGAGCTTTGTAAACGATCCGCTGTGCCAGGCCGTGGAAGCGGCTTGGAACGCCGGTTTGGTCGTGGTGGTGGCAGCGGGAAACGATGGGCGGGACAATTCATTTGAGAATGAGGGTTACGGCACGATTAACTCGCCCGGGAACGAGCCGAGTGTGATCACGGTCGGCGCGATGAACCCCGTCGGTACCCCATCACGGGCGGATGACATCATGACGACGTACAGCTCGCGGGGACCAACGCTGATCGACCACATAGTGAAGCCCGACTTGGTAGCGCCCGGCAACCAGATTGTCGCCACGCTGGCGGACGGATCCACCATCCAAACAAAGTATCCCAACAACGTCGTCCTGAGGTCGGAGTACACCTCCACTAGCAGCGATACGATTTCGAAAGACTATTTTCGACTGAGCGGAACCAGCATGGCCACGCCGATGGTGAGCGGGGCGGCCGCCCTCCTGCTCGAGAAGGATCCAAGCCTTAACCCCGATCAGGTGAAGGCGAGGCTCATGAGAACCGCCACCAAGTCGTTCCCGCAGGAGACCACGATCACCGACCCGGTTACCTCGGAAACCTTCACCATCGAGAATAGTATTTTCACCGTCGGCGCCGGTTACCTGGACATCTGGGCGGCGCTGAACGATACGGAGCTGGCGCCGCCGGACGCTTCCGCTGTGTCGCCGGTGGCGGAGTTTGATGAGGCAACCGGTGAAGTACACCTGGTCACGGATTCCTCGGTGCTCTGGGGCAGGAGCGTCCTGTGGGGCCGCAGCCTGACCTGGGGAACTTCCATCGTCTGGGGCCGCGTCATCGTCGAGGACAACTCGGTGCTCTGGGGCCGCAGCGTGTTGTGGGGGCGGTCGGTGCTTTGGGGCCGCTATACAAGCAACGCGTTCAGCATACTTTGGGGCCGGGAGTCGCCGCATGATGCAGCGGCGGCTGAGGCGGCGGACATCGACGCGTTGAGTTTGATGGCAAATGGTGATCAATAGGGGGACACCGTGAGTTCGAAAACGGCGGCCGTGACAACACGTTCACACTCAACTCAAGCTCCGGAACCGGAGATGCCACTGGCGGCGCGTGTCTTCATCGCCGCGGTGATCGTCGCGGGAATCATTACCATTCCGTTCGCGGCACTTCCCTGGAACTCGCCGAGCCCCGTTCGTTTCGCGGTGCTCGTTGGCCTGTCCATCGCCGCCTCGGCGATCAAATTGCGGCTACCCGGCATTGACGGTGTCTACTCGCTGGGCTTCTTCTTCATCCTCGTCGGTCTATGTTATTTCACCCTGCCTGAAACGGTGGCCGCCGCGGTGGCCGCCGCGGTCGCCGGCACGATCCTAAACAGGGAGAGGCGGCCCACGCCGGTTCAGACGCTGTTCAACATCGCGAACCTGGTGCTCAGCATCGCCGCTTGTCACCTGTTGCTGGTCAGCCTCCGTCCGGCGGGGCTCGAGGCGTATCTCCCGGTGGTGCTGGCCTCGGTCGCGTTCCTCTATTTCGTAGTCAATACCGTCATCGTTTCGGGTGTTCTATCGTTGTTGCAAGGAAAACCACTGCTGAGTGTCTGCGGTGAATGGTATTTCTGGTCGTTCCCGTACTATCTGGTCGGCGTCATCGTCGTTGGCCTCCTGCCCCTGGCCGGGCAGCCCGTGCAACCGGCGGGCTGGCTGGCCGTAATGCCGCCGCTGTACCTGCTGCACTTCTTTCTTGGCCTGAGCAGGGGGCGGCGAGAGACCGGTTCGACTGATGATGCCGGCGGGCTGCACCTGCCCCGGGCGGCGATCACCTACATCGGAGCAGTCGGGGCCGCGGGTGTCCTCCTCCTCGGCTGGAGTATTCTCCATTGGGACACCGCGGGCTGGATCGAGCTGCTGACATTTCTGGTGATAGCTGTTCCGGTATCCGTCCTCAAGATTCGGCTCCCGGGCGTTACCGGCACGGTTTCGCTGAACTTCGTCCTGTTGTTGCTGGCAATGGCGGAACTGAACTTACCGCAGGTGGTTTTCGTGGCGGGCGTGTCGGCTGTCGTGCAGTCGATCTGGGGATCGGATTACCGTCCGGCGCCGGTGCAAGTGGTGTTCAACACGGCGGTGCTGATCACCAGCAGCGGCCTCGCCTACGGAGCCTTCCACTGGAGCCAGGTGGCGTTCGGCCAGGTGATCCTGGTCTCGCTGGTTGTGGCAACGGCCGTACTCTATTTCACCAACACGCTGCTGGTGGCGGTGGTGCTGTGTTTGGTGGAAAAGAAGCCGCTGGGCCAAATTTGGGCAAACTGCTACTACTGGTCGTTCCCGTACTACCTGGTGGGCGCCGGTTTCGCCGCGGTGATGTCGTCAGTGTACGGCGCGAGTGGCTGGATGGTTTCGTTTTTGGCGTTGCCTCTGATGGCGCTCGTGTATCTGTCCTATCGGCTCCACTTGAACACAGTTTCAGATGGGTCGCTCGATGGCTAGGCTCACTCGCTTCGCGAAGGTGTATATCGGCGCCATCATCCTGGCGGGGAGTGTCCTTTTTGTCGCGAGCGTCGCGAACTGGAAAACCACCGATATCTGGGAGTTTTGCTTCTACTTTCTGCTCGCGGCGCTGGCATCGACACTGAAGATTTCCCTGCCGTGGGTTAACGGCACGATGTCGGTCAATCACATCGTATTCCTGATCATCATCGCCGAGCTTTCGCTTCCCGAGGCGTTGGTGATTGCGGCTGCCGCCACAATCGTGCAGATGTACTGGCACGCCGAGGCGAGACCGGCGGCCGTGCAGGTGGCGTTCAACCTGGCCTGCATAATCCTGGCGGTGGGCAATGCCGTGGCTTGTTACGAGTCCGAGACATTCGTGCGGCTGATCACCTGGCAGCCGATTCGGCACGGGTTGGCTGCGTTCGTATTTTTTATGGTGAACACTCTCTCCGTGGCGTTCGTTATTGGGCTGACCGAACACCGGCACCCGCTTCGCATCTGGCGTGACTGCTACTTCTGGTCGTTTCCCTACTATCTGTTAGGCGCCTCGCTCGGCGCGACGGCGGTGCTCGCAAGTAAGACTGCTGGCTGGTACGTTGTGATCTTGTTCGTGCCGGTGGTCGTGATTGTCTACCGAACCTATCAGGTCTACCTCGAGAAGCTCGAGTCGCAGAAAGACCACGCCGAGGAAATGGCCTCGCTACACCTGCGAACAATCGAGGCCCTGGCGCTGGCGATCGAAGCGAAAGACGAGGGAACGCACGAGCATTTGGAGCGAGTCCAGATCTTCGTGCGGGCGATCGGCAAGGAGTTCCGATTAGAGGAAGAAGAACTGCAGGCGTTAGTGGCTGCTTCCATTCTCCACGACATCGGCAAGCTGGCCGTTCCCGAGCAGATCATCAACAAACCAGGCAGGCTCACCCCCGAGGAGTTCGAGAAAATGAAGATCCACCCCTCGGTGGGAGCGCAGATCCTGGAACGGGTGGGGTTCCCCTACCCGGTGGTGCCGATCGTGCGAGCCCATCATGAGAAATGGGACGGATCAGGCTACCCGGAGGGGCTGAAAGGCGAGGAGATTCCGCTCGGCGCCCGGATCCTGTCCGCGGTGGACTGCCTGGATGCAATGGCCTCGAATCGGCCATACCGCGCCGCCTTGACGCTGAACGATGCCATGGAATACATCGTTTCCCAGTCGGGCAAGAGCTACGACCCCAAGGTTGTGGAGGTGCTGCGGCGAACGTACAAAGACCTCGCAGACGTCTCCCGCCACAGCACCAGGAGCCTGGAGAGGCTGGCCACGAACATTTCGATTGAAAACGGCAGGGCGCCAGATGCCGGCTTCGAACTGCCGGCCGATTCGCTGCTGCGGAAGGCCGTCGGCCGGCCGGATTTTCTGAACTCCATCGCCGCCGCCCGGCAGGAAGTTCAGGCGTTGTTCGAAATAGCTCAGGAGCTAGGTAAGTCGCTCCGGCTCGAAGAGACCATCTCGATGCTTGAGCACCGCATGAATGAACTTGTCGGGTTCGATTCGTTGGCGGTTTACAAAATGAACGGACAGAGTCTTACAGCGGCATATGCCAACGGCGTGGACTCGGCCCTGTTCGGGCACTTGCGGATTCCGCTGGGAGAGGGACTCTCCGGATGGGTCGCGGAATTCGGCAAGCCGATCGTGAACGGGAGGCCATCGGTCGAGTTCGGCTACCTGAATGATCCGGGCCGATTCAGCAATCTCAATTCGGCCCTGGCGGTGCCGCTGAGGGGCACGGAGGAACCGGTGGGAGTCATCACAATCTACCGCCGCGACCACAACGCCTTTACCAATGAAGACCTCCGTCTGATGACAGCGATCAGCAGTAAGCTCGCCATTGCGGTTGAGAACGCGATCGCATTCGAGAAGGTCCAGGTGTCTGCCAGCAGCGACAGCCTGACCGGACTTCCGAACGCCAAGTCACTGTTTGTCCGCCTCGAACGGGAAATCGAACGGGCCCGCCGCACCGAATCTACACTGGCAGTGGTCGTTTGCGACCTAGGCGGATTTAAGCAGGTCAATGATTTCTACGGTCACCTGGAAGGAAACCGTGTTCTGACGGAGGTTGCGGCGGCATTTCAGGATCGGTGCAGGAAATACGACTATGTGGCCCGCATGGGCGGTGATGAGTTCGTGTTGATCTTTTCCAACTTGACGCCGGTCACCACGGAAGCCAGGATACGAGAGCTGGCGACAATCGTCCAAGAGATCGGCCGGCGGATCTGTAAACAGGAGCTTCTCTCGGCCAGCTTTGGAACTGCCTTTTACCCAACGCACGGCACGGTGGCGGAGGAGTTGCTCGCGGAAGCGGACCGGCAGATGTATCAGGCCAAACGGTGGCGAAAGGTCACCGCCCATAATGCCGGCGAGCTTGACCGCCAACAGGTTCTCAGTCAGGCAATCCAGTAATCAGCGGCGAAGGTTGGACCGCGGTTCCCTACTACGCCTGGTCAAACAGAGGCGCGGGCGAGATGGCCGTGTGGCTCCTCGAAGGCACGAAGTAGCCTTGGGCTTGAAGGTGTCGCCGCAGGAACGGTGGGAGCCGGGAGGTTTGGCGGTCAGCGGTGCGGCAGCGCGGTCATCCGGATTCTCTCGCGGGTGACCACGCTGAAATGGCCGGCCCAAGCGGGAACACCTTCTCGGCGTGAAGAAGCTCACTGGCGTATGCCAGGCAGGCGCGGATATCCGCGGCGGTAAGGTTAGGGTCGCCGGGATCGGTTTCGGTGGGGGAGCGGACTACCAGATGTAGTCCTTGGCTTCGCCGCGGCGGGCGTGGTTGTCCAGGACGTGGACTACGCGGAGCTTTTTGAGTTTGGTGGGGGAGAGCTGGCCGAGGGGGATGTAGAGAATCGAGCGTTTGAGGTGAGCGGCGATGGAGCGGAAGACGGAGCGCGGGGGCTGGGCGGCGACGTAGACGACGTGACGGTGGATGGAGTAGTCGAGCGCGGCCATTAGGAGGCGTTCGGGCTTGGTGCGGGCGAAGTCGTAGTCGGGGTCGCCCCAGACGTCGAGCAGGCGGCGCGGCGGCAGCGTCATGAGGAAGCCGCCGTACTCGGCGCGGCCGATGCCGGGACCGACGAGGTGGTCGAACGGGTGGGTTGAATAGAACGCCATGTCCGATTCGTTCTGGTGCTCGCCGAGCCAAGTGGTGTGGTAGTAGTAGCGGTTCCGCGGGTCCTCGTCGAAGACCACGACGACGGCGCCGACTTCGCCGGCGAGGCGCTGGAAGTGGCGGACGTAGATCTTGCCCTCGTGCCAGTTGCGGATGGTTTCGCGGATGTCGATGCCGTCGAGGATGGAGGTGGTGAACGGCTCGACGCGCGTTCGCTCCTCCGA
>Ga0114931_10008135_pt1 | contig 12728 bp, 11 predicted proteins | sample 2SBtaG_FD_89579 | JGI IMG/M metagenome (GOLD analysis project Ga0114931, IMG submission 89579) | Deep subsurface microbial communities from Kolumbo volcano to uncover new lineages of life (NeLLi) - 2SBTROV14_V59a metaG | ecosystem: Environmental > Aquatic > Marine > Volcanic | place: Kolumbo...
TCGATCTGCCACTTCTGGGACCCGATGAGCCCCGATACGCACAAGTCGCACGAGAGATGTTTGAGCGCGGCGATTGGATTACGACAACTCTCGGGGGCTTTGATTGGTTTGAGAAACCCGCGCTGCTTTATTGGGTTCAGATTGGTTTTTATAAGCTATTCGGAGTCTCAGAAATCTCTGCCCGTCTAGGTCCTGCTCTCTTTGGTCTGGGAACTATCGCAAGCCTTTGGTTTCTGGGAAGAAATTCAACGGCGCAAACGGCAAACCTTGGGGATACCAAAAAAACACTTAAAAAAGATGAGAAACCGACTTCAGAACTCGGTAATTGGATGGCTTTAATCGTAGCATCGTCAGTAGGCTTAGTTGCATTTTCAAGGGGAGCGAGTTTTGACATAACCATAACTTTCCCGATTACAGCTTCCATGGTTTCATTCTTCATATGGGAAACTAATCAACGCCAAAAACAAACGCTTTTGACAAGCTATCTGCCGCTAATCGCTTTTTACTTTTTTATTGGCGTCGCACTAATCGCAAAAGGCTTGATCGGAATAGTGTTCCCATTTGCAATCGTTTCTTTCTATTACCTTCTGCGCCTAAAGGTTCCCGATAAAACACTTATATTGAGCTTTTTCTGGGGAACTATTTTTAGCCTAGTTGTTGCGTCAATTTGGTATCTTCCGATGTACATGGCAAATGGCTGGAAATTCATCGACGAGTTTTTTATTCAACACCATTTTCAGCGTTTTGCTACGGATAAATACAGACATTCTCAGCCATTTTGGTTTTTCTGGGTAATTTTGCCCCTAATGACCATCCCCTGGCTTCCGTTTTTCGTTGCGTCGATTTGGGATTTTATTAATAAAACTTTTCAAAAGAGCAACAAACTTCGAACTCCAAACTCTGAACTCCAAACTTTTTCCGTGGCATGGATGCTAGTTCCGCTCGTATTTTTTTCATTGAGCGGATCAAAACTCCCGGGATATATTCTCCCTGCCTTGCCGGCTGCGTGCGTTCTAATTGCCTTGTATGTTTTCAGATTTATTCAGAAAGATCGATTAAGAAAACACATGCTCCAAGTATTCGCCGTCATTACCTTTGGCGTTTATATTGCACTTCTGCAATTCGCCCTGCCAAAATACGCAAATAACGATTCAACCAAGTATTTAGTTCAAACGGCAAATCTGAATGGCTATGCCTCTGAGAAAATCCTCAATATGCATAATATATCGCACAACCTTGAATTCTATGGGGCAAGTAGATTGGTAAGGGAAACAAGCGGAAAACAAAAACGCTTTAACAGCGCAAAAGATATTGCTGTCTATATGAAAGAGCGAGGTCTAAAGTCCGCATTAGTGTTGGTGCCAAACGAATTCTCCCGCCATTTATTCGAGAACGATTTTGTTACTGCCAAGACTCTCGATAAGAATCGTGCATTGATGATCACACTGGTAAAGGAGAAATAAGATTGTGAAAATAACATCTGGCGAGCTAATTGTATTGGTAATTCAAAACCCGCGTGAAAAGGTTTGGGGAGTTTTACGCGAAATCAATCAAGCTGGTGTTTTCGTCCGGGGAATTGACTTAAATTCCTTTGAGGATCTCGTTCTTGCAACCGCCCACGACAAGCCTTTCTACGGTCTAGGCGAACAATTTTATCCTTTGTGGAGAGTCGAAAAAATCACCCGAGACGATTTCGACGGAGATATCCCTTCAATGGAAAGCCAATTCAAACAACGAACCGGAAAGTCTCTTAGCGATATCTAATCGCGCCTCGAGAAACTTGCACTCAATAGAATTTTAAACTACCGTTGATGTGAATTTCACAATAAATAAAATAAAGTGCTGTTTCATTTGTGAAACAAGCTTTCACATGCTACACTCTTACTCATATCGAACGTTTTAAAATTCAAAGATACAAAAAGGAGTGTGGAGAAATGGCAACGGGAGCGGCAAAAATGAGTATAGACAAAGGAAAAGCAATCGAATCGGCTTTATCAGAAATCGAAAAAAAATTTGGTAAGGGCTCAATCATGCGTTTGGGGCAAAACGCACGTGATGATATAGGAGCAATCTCAACATCTTGCCTGAGTCTTGACGCGGCAATTGGTGTTGGCGGATTTCCTCGCGGCAGAATTATAGAAGTTTATGGACCTGAAAGTTCTGGTAAAACTACCTTGGCACTCCAGGTGGTGGCTTCTGCGCAGAAAGAAAATGGTATCGCAGCATATATTGATGCCGAACATGCTCTTGACCCTGTGTACGCGGAGGCTTTAGGTGTAAATGTGGATGATATGCTGGTGTCGCAACCAGATTCTGGCGAACAAGCACTCGAAATCGCTGAAACTCTGGCGCGTTCAAATAGTGTCGATGTAATAGTAGTTGACTCCGTCGCGGCACTTGTTCCCCGAGCAGAATTGGATGGCGAAATGGGTGATTCTCATATGGGTTTGCAGGCGCGTCTTATGTCGCAAGCACTTAGAAAAATCACAGCAATCGTCGCAAATTCAAACACAACTTTTATATTTATTAACCAATTGCGTCAGAAAATCGGTGTCTTTTTTGGCTCACCTGAAACAACAACTGGCGGTAAAGCACTTAAATTTTACGCAAGTGTAAGACTTGATATCAGGCGCATTGGTGCTATTAAAAACGGCGACAAAATCGTCGTAAACCGCACACGTGTAAAAGTTAAGAAAAATAAAGTCGCGCCTCCATTCCAGGAAGCCGAATTCGACATTATGTATGTCGAAGGCATCTCGCAAGAAGGCGATCTAATCGATCTTGCGGTAAATAATGGAATTGTTGAAAAGAGCGGAGCGTGGTTTTCCTACGGCGATGAAATACTTGGTCAAGGGAGAGAAAAAGTACGTAAACTTCTTAAGGAAGATCGCGATATTTATAAGCGTATTGAACACGACGTAAAATTAAAAATCGGACTGGTCGAAGATACGGCGCCAGATACGGACAATGAAAAAGCCGATAGTACAGCTGCTGCGAAATAACGGAGAAAAATCGATTAAAATCCGCCAAAAGAGTTCGGGTTACGGCAAATTTTACATTTCTTATCCGGACTCTTTTGCCACTACAAGCAGCACATATTCAACAGTATGTAGCTTAAAACCGGGAACACCTTACTGATAATCGCGATGCAAAAATATTCTGCTTCAAACAAATATCCCAGCGCCTTTAGAAGGTGTCGGGATTTTTTTAGTATCTAGCGCAATTAAACTACGTTTCGGAATGAAATACACTCCTATATTTGTTATTATCAACCCGCATTTTTATATTGATATTATTACTGACTGATCTAATTAATTAAATTGAGCAAAGCGTTTCGACCTTAACTAATCAATTGAAACTATCCAAGTGTGACGACTTATTTCGTCGTACTTGGATATGACCTGTCAGTTCTTGAAATTAAGTCAACAAAACAAATGAAAAATATCGCAAGTTCAATCCGTTCGCTCCCTTTGGTTTCAAAAACGCTTGATTGGGTTTCAGAAAGATGGCAGCCCCCGGAAGAATTCACCCTTATGGCTACCGCTTTAATCGTTGGAATCGCGACTGGTATTGGTGCCGTACTTTTTCGTTACCTTATTAGCGGGGTCGCGTGGATTGGATTTGAAGCAATTCCATCGCTAACCACTAGTTGGGGAAAGTCTTACGTTATTTTTGTCCCTTCGATTGGCGGTTTAATGGTTGGATCATTGGTTTATTTTTTCGCCCGCGAGGCTAAGGGGCACGGGGTCCCTGAAGTAATGGAGGCAGTTGCGCTTAAGCGAGGAAGGATTCGCCCAAGGGTCGCCATCATCAAGTCACTCGCTTCATCAATCTGTATCGGAAGCGGCGGATCAGTTGGTCGGGAAGGTCCGATTGTTCAGATCGGATCAGCAATCGGTTCTACGCTCGGTCAATACCTGAACCTGTCAAACGAACGGGTCAGCAATCTCGTAGCATGCGGAGCTGCCGGCGGAATCGCAGCCACGTTTAATGCTCCCATTGCGGGGGTGATTTTTGCGCTCGAAGTGATTTTGGGTAGATTTACAATCCGCCATTTCAGTAGTGTCGTAATAGCGTCGGTATCGGCAAGTATAATTGGGAGAGTGGCACTTGGTGATTCGCTTGCGTTTGCAATCCCGTTCGAGTACGGAATCTTTAGCCTTTGGGAGTTTCTTTTTTATCCGATTCTCGGGTTGCTTGCTGGAATAGTTGGTGTTGCTTTTACGCGTTCATTATATTGGACGGAGGATCTCTTTGACGGATGGAAATGGTTTCCCGAATGGGGCAAACCCGCAATCGGGGGCGCTTTGATTGGGGTTTTAGCCCTCGTATATCCACTCATAAATCTTTCTCATCCAGTGACCTGGGAGCGCACGCCGCAGGTCTTTAATGTCGGATACGACATAATCGAAAGTACCTTGTCAAACCACCTTGTTTTAAGTGTCGCAATTGCGCTGCTCCTGCTAAAACTCATTGCGACTATTCTAACACTCGGATCAGGTGGTTCGGGCGGAATATTCGCACCTTCATTGTATCTAGGCGCCATGCTCGGTACAGCGTTCGAACTAGGAATGAATGCTATCTTCCCGGGAATCACGGCTCCCGCCGGAGCTTATGCCCTAGTAGGAATGGCAGCAGTTTTTTCTGCGACCGCTCATGCTCCGATAACCGCCGTTTTAATTCTGTTTGAGTTGACCGGAGATTATCAAATTATATTGCCGCTGATGTTAACGGTTGTCATCTCCACGCTTTTTTCGCAGAGACTTTTACGCGGAGAATCTATTTACACGCTTAAATTGTCTAGGCGCGGTGTTCGTCTTCAAAACGGACGCGATGTCGATATCCTGCATAGTCTGTTAATCAATGAAGTGATGACTTATCAGCTGGATACAGTGCGAAGAGATATGTCAATAGCGGACTTATCAGTCGTGATTGGACAGTCTCATCGAAACGGTGTCGGAGTTCTTGATAAAGAAGGAAAATTGTTTGGCGTAGTCTCATTAAGCGATTTGGAACGTGCACTTTCTGATAATCTACCGGCTGATACCGAAGTGGGTGAAATTGCGACAACCTATCCGCATTTGAAGGTGGTGTTTCCTGATCAAACCATGAGCGATGCTTTGGCAATAATGGGAGCGCAAGGTCTTGGACGTTTGCCTGTTGTATCCCGCGACGATCCATATAAATTACTTGGTATGTTAAAACGGCAAGATATTATTCGGGCATATGATTTAGCACTTACGCGCCGAACCGAAATCCAACATAGCACAACACGAATCGAGCAAGAACACCAAGAGAGAACCGAATTTGTAGATGTACATCTTTCGTCAAAAGACATTGCCGTTGGTAAACCGGTAGCGGAAATCGCCACCGTTATTCCCAGAGATTGTGTTCTTGTTTCGATACGGCGTGACGGCAGGGTCATTATCCCGCACGGTGATACAATTCTGAAGACAGGCGATCAAGTAACAGCGTTTGTGAATGTAAAAGATTCTCGTGAGTTGTATAAATGCCTTAGAGGGTAAGAAAGTGAAAAAATGGCGACTTTTTGTCATGTCTAACAATCTTTGCTCCGTAAGTTGACATAGAGATACGCCTTATTTACACTATTTCACTTGCTGCCTGAAACGACAGCAAATGAAATATGGCTTGGTAGCTCAGTTGGTAGAGCAGAGGACTGAAAATCCTTGTGTCGGCAGTTCGATTCTGTCCCAAGCCACCATGAGATTCAATAGTTTAGGGCACCCAATCGGGTGTCCTTTTATTATTTGGTTTTCAAATATTTTGTACTGGAATCGCCAAATTTATTCCCTTAGATGAGAAATGTTGTATAGTACTAGTTACAGAAGAGATTTCAGCGAACCAATCAAAAGTGAGGGTTTATGGCGAAAAGAATTACATGCATTGGAATAATTCTGATGGCGACTGTTGTTCTTGTAAACGGTCAGTCAAAGCCTGCACCCAACAGTAAGCCGACACCCTTCCTTGGGAGGAAAGAAACAGGTCTTGAGACGACAAGGCGTCTTGAACGTGCGAACGCCAAAATTGAACAGCAAACTTATGCAAATCTCCATGGTCAAGGAACGACGGAGTCACGGCGGTTTAATCGTGAATTCCGTGCAAAAATGGTCTCTCTATATCGCAAACCGCGCAAAACTGAAACTGAGATTTTGAAACCCGCCGAAAAGCACCGTCAACAATATGCGAAGTTTCTGCGTGAGAAAAAAACTGGGCTCTTTAAGCTTATCCCGGATCAAGGTTGTGAAGGGCACGGCAAGGTAATAAATGTTGCGCCTAATTGTTTAAAATACAATTTTCCGGGAGCGGGTGCTTCGTACTCTTTTCGCTTAAGCACTTATCGGATTGGGCGGCTGGCAGATCTAACATTTGTAAAAAAGAGCTTGATTGCCAGAGGAGTGTTTAGTGGGGCAATTTTTGTAGAGCTTGGTGATATTCCGATAAAAAACGTTGGTTTGGATACCCCTGGGCTCAAATTTTTATCAAAATATAAGCCTGTAAAAAGCGCGACGGATGCAATGAATGCGGCGAGGCGTTTCGCTAAAGGAGTCAAAAAAGACGGATTTGTTTATGGACGTGGTGTTTATGTGAGTAAACAAAACACCTTTGCGATGCGCTCAATCGCATACCGAGGGAAATTCATTCGGTCTTTCTCGGGCTATCAATACAATGAACTGGGTTTTGATAAAAGACGCGATATTATCGTTGTTTTTCGAATAGTGGACGTAGATTATAATGGTTCAGCGACGATTGTCTGGAAGATTTTAAGGGAAACGAAGTCCCCTAAACTGAAAATCTATCGAAAAAATAAATAATACTTTGGTGGTTTAACTTGGTCCCGCGTCAAACCATATGAATCTTCAAAGGCTGCCAGGAAACAATTCCCTTGCAGCCTTTTTCTTTTTTGGGTACGTGTGTAAATAACTACTTATTCGGCGAAGTAGATTCGACCGTTAAGATTGAACCTTCTTCTAAGGTTACATCACCTTTACCTTTTGCAATTACAGAACCCGCTCCCGCGCTGCCGCCGATTGTTGCGCCAATAATCGCACCCTTGCCTCCGCCTAAAATTCCGCCGAGGATTGCGCCCAATCCAGCACCGATACCTCCACGTTTTGCGCTCTTCTTTGAACGGCTTTTGCCTTGAATATCGCCTTCCTTCCCAACCCTTATTACCCTGCCTGTGCTATCGGTCGCAGTTTTGGTCAAACCCGCAAAATCGTATGTTTTACCATCCCGCATTTGTATGGTCTCGAAATTAAGGGTCAATGTAGAACGTCCTTTGATGTTTCCAGTTCGTTTAACCCCCGAAAGATATCCTTCAATGATGGCTCCTTCAAATTCGTTTGGCGATTGAACCTTCATTCGGAAACGATCATTATTTTGCGAATCTTTTGTGCTCACCAAGTTGAGCATCGCTCCGGTTAGAATTTCGCCCTTCGGCACAACAAAAACTCCGCTGCTAATCCTTCGTGTCGTCGGAGATGCAGTCGAACCGTTTGTGTTATTGTCCCGATCGCTGCTCGAATACCCCGCATCATCTTTTGAAGGACTTTTTGTAGCCGAATACGCACCTGTTTTGTTATAAACACTATCGGCAAAAACTGTGTATCGCAGATAATCGGTCGTTACCCTTCGAGTAATCCTCAAACCATTTCCATTGTTTGTCGCCGTAAATGTAATCGTATAATCAGTTTCTCCGTCGATACTTGAAACGATCAATTCATTTCCTCGAAGTGAGGCACGGACACGAACGCTCGAACCATTCGCGCCAGTCATACTGCGAGCAGAACCATCTGCAATAAAAGTAATTTGCTCTGAACCCGACGCGGCAACAGTTACACTATTTCCCCGTACGTCAATCGCAATGGTCTCAGGTGCCTCAAGTTTATCCGTTAAATCTTCTTTGTCAGATGAGGTTATTTGGGTGTTCCGGGTCGCACTCCCCACAACATCACTTACTTTTTCGCTGTTTTGAACATCAAGTTCGAATGTGCCGGCTAATTCATCCGAGCTACCGCTCTGAGCACTAGTCTGAAAAACAAGACCTCCAAGCACCAAACAAAATGTGAACAAAAATGAAATGTCGCGTTTAACTCTAACCATTTTCTTCTCCTTGACCTCTACAATTAATACCGATGTAAAATTAGATTTTCGAGACTTCCAATATTCTTTTGAAGCATATGCCATGCCAAAAGTTTGTTTTTAATCTAAATTTTTTATTCTTCGTTGCTCACGATATAAAAATCGCTTGAAATTTGTTACATTTTAGCTTCGTAACTCAAGGAGATTTTATGTCTAAAGGTCAATATAAAGCAACGATACATTCCGCCGGAGACGATTTTTTTATTGGAACGACCCCCAGCGGACATTCACAAGTCATTGAAACAAATGGAGATAGGAATTCTGCGGCAACTCCGATGGAATTATTGCTGATCGCGGTAGCCGGGTGCACTTCTGTCGATGTACTCTCAATCATGAAGAAAAAGCGCCAGGATGTTTCTGATTACAAGGTTGAAATAACTGGAGAAAGACGCGATGAGCTTCCGCGTGGGTTTACCGCCTTTCACGTTCACCATATCGTATATGGACGTAGCGTTTCGGAAAAAGCACTAGCGGATGCAATCGAACTTTCCGACACCAAATATTGCTCGGTCGCCTATACGGTTAAACCGACTGCTAAAATTACTACGAGCTATGAGATAATAGAGGTTTGATAAATTGTGAATGAAAACTTGCTTGAGGATAATTCATAATACCCGAATTATTTAAAATTTGTTTTCTTAATTTTCCATTGTTTACGATATGAATACATCTGCGCCCGAAGAATTAGAACTGCAAAAAAAAGAAAAAATGCTTAGGCGTTTAAGGAATCGGCTTGTAATTCGGGAAGAAGAAATGACCGAAATTCACGCCGAACTCGAGCAGTTCGAAGCGAAATATACAATGGAAGTCGCTCGATTTTATTCTGAGTTGGATGAGATCGAAGCAGAAATTGCCGAGGAAGAAGTAAAGCTCAACCCCGACGATGAAGAGATAGCAAAGCGGGCTGAAGAAGCGCGTTTGCGGGCTGAAGCATCTGCCGACGCCACCGATGAAGAAAATTGGCAAGCTTGTACGCAAAAGTGGACACCGTCGGCTAAGACAAAAAAGGTATATCACAATTTAGCAAAGATAATTCACCCCGATCTTGCTATTGATAATGAAGAGCGGGAAAAACGTCACGGATTGATGGCAAAATTAAACGACGCTTATTCTGACGGCGATCAAAACATGCTTAACAAATTGGTAGAAGAATATAGAGATTCGCCGGATTTGGTTAAAGGTGATTCCATTGGCGATAAATTAGTTCGAATGATCCGCCAGATTTCACAAGTCACGCGTCGTCTTAAAGAATTGCGCGAGGAAAAACTCGAAGCCGAGCTTTCCGAACTTTTTGTTCTGCGTGAAAAGGTTAGAAACGAACAACTCGAAGGAAGAAATCTTCTTCAACAAATGGCTGAACGAACCAAGACTCACATAAAAAAGGCAAAGCGCCGCTTAAACCATATTCAGCAAGTAATCGAGGCGGACGAAATCGATATGAGAGAGCGCTACGGTTTAAACGTAGATGCTTTTAGGTAGCGTTCGCGAATTTATTTCAGGTATCTTTCGCACAGAATACCAATATGATGAAGCTCGTGCCCTGCTAAAACATATGCGAGGGCTTTAACACTAATAAGATTACCGCTTGCAGTACCGGTGCGTTGCCAAGCTTCTTCAGTTAGACTGCTGAGCATTAAAATACTGGATTCCCTTACGGTTTCAAATTCGTTTACCAGATCGCTAAGGCTACGCGAATCAAATTCTGAATTTTTAATATAATCATCCTGTTCAAATCCGCTAACCTGGATATTGCACGAAGGGAATGGATTTTCTGGCTAATATGGCAAAGAGGCTTGTTCAAAATCTCTTATAGCATAGCCATAGCTATGGTCTGAGAGATTTTGGGCAAGAATCAAAGCCAGATTCGTCAGAAATCCGTTCAGATAAAAACTGTAATTTTTGAAAACCAAGATTTTCTCTTGTAACATGGTGAAAAACCAAGTATTTATCGGAATTATTGTATCGCCTTCGTGCAATATCCAGGTTAAGCGGAGTTTGATCGCCGCGCGCGATTCGTAGAGCACGATATGCCATAACCCTTTCAGTATCAATCAAATGCCCGACTACTTCTTTTATAGACCACTTCCCTTCTTCGTAACGGTAAACACCTCTATCTTCCGGAATTTCGTTTAACAATTTCGTTGTTTGTGCTATTTGATTCTTTAGTGCGGCAAGAATATCTTCACCCTCGACGCAAGAAATATAGATGTCAAAATAAGCTGGATATTCTCCTTCACCAGGGCGAGAAATCTTAAAATTATTCATTTCAATATCTTAACAGAATCGCCGTAATGAAAAGTAATGCGCAATGGAGAATCTCATAAAAATAAGAAGCGTCTTTCATTATACGTTTCCGCATTAGAGTGTGCACAGAAAAGAGCAAGCGGCTTGTTTTGAAAAACATCGGCGACCTCTTCCTAGGAAAATCACTATTCAAGCTCCCTACCTTTGCTTTTTTCTTTTGCGTTTTTTTGTACGTCTCTCTATACTAAAAATTGATTATTTTGTTTGCATGCAGGAGAGAATTTTGAATCCGAAAACCCATCAGGGAATATTGAAAGCTGAAGATTTCCGTTTCGCTATTATCGAATCGCGTTGGAATGATTTTCTTACGTCAAGACTCACCGACGGCGCATTAAACGCGCTTGAAAGACTTGGCGCAAGAGAAGACAATATCGAAGTCTTCAAAGTTCCGGGTTCAATCGAATTGCCTTTAACCGCGAAGAAAGTCGCTAAAACCGGGAAATTTGATGCGATTATCTGTATCGGAGTAGTAATCCGTGGAGAAACTCCCCATTTTGATTATGTCGCAGGAGAGGCAGCGAAAGGAATTTCACACGTTTCTTTGGAAAGCGGCATTCCAGTATTATTTGGAGTTATTACGACGAATAATGTTGAACAAGCAATAAATCGAGCCGGTGTAAAATCTGGAAACAAAGGGTTTGAGGCTGCAATGTCAGCCGTCGAATTAGTAAATCTATATAATGAAATAGGCGATGGAGAGGAAGATTCGGAAGACGAAAAAGCCTTTCCGCATGTCGTCTAATATCTAAGAATTAATATGGGAAACCGGCGTAAGGCGCGTGAATGTGCTTTGCAAATGTTATTTGCAGCAGACGTATCAAAGACTAACAAAAGTAATTTGACGCGTGATTTTTGGAATGAATTAAGTGATACCTCGTTTGATGAAGCATCACGTGATTTCGCTAATAATCTCACAATGGGCACGATTCGAAGACTTGAGGAAGTTGATGCGAAAATAAAAACCCGTGCGGAACACTGGCGTATCGAGCGGATGGCTATCGTAGATAGAAATATCCTGCGTCTTGCTGTCAACGAATTTCTTTTTGAAGACACGCCTCACACGGTCGTAATAAATGAAGCGTTAGAAGTTGCGCGTTGTTTTTCTACTTATGAAGCGACTCAGTTTATCAATGGAATTCTTGATGCAATCAAGCACGATTTAATCGATGAGAAGTCTAAAGAAAATAATGCTGATGAAATGGAAAAACCGCAAAAACCACCTAAAGTAAATAAAAAAACAAATGGTGTGTCATCATGAATTTTTATGTGGATGGTCAAAGCTTCTGCTCATTGGGTTGATTCTATTTCTTATTCCGAAGACTAATCTCGCTCAAAACCTGCCAAAACAAATTCGGGGCTATAAAGTCCACCAAACAAAAATTCTTGTTAAATCGTATGATCGAAAATCAACTGCGAACAAAAGCATAATTGTATTTGTCGATGTGGGAAAACCAAGCGTCTCGGAAGTTTCGATTTTCGGATTCACCGTAGAAATATCTCCAAAGATAACGGTTCTAAATAAAAGCGGTAAAATTGACTTCATCACATTCAAAGATATTAGTGTGAACGGAATTAAATTGCAGCTAAGTGAATATACACAAGGATTCACATTCAAAAAATCCAAAGCCTTTGAATTCCAACCGCCCCTAAAAGCTTTTTTGAGTACATCTCAATCAATTCGCGGAACGTTCAGAGAGCTTCTTAACTCGAAAGAAGTATGGAATATTAGAGGGAAAGTATTTGTTTTTGGACACTTCAAAAAATCTCTCTTTAAGTTTAGACGCGTAATTCCTGTAGATTTAAATTTTAATATTAGAAACCCGATTAGAAAGTGAATCCGATAGCAGTTGGACTTCGTTCTCAAACGCTTTTCGTATTTGCTAACTCAGTATCCATTTCGAGCTGCTTAAAAATATTTTTCGCATTCTCCAACATTTCTTTGCGATCAGTATTTTCAGGGTGCTTATAGGCAAAATCGCGCAGAGTTCGGGCATATTCGCTTTTAATACCTGAGTCTTGAAAAATATCGAGTGCGGTTCGAAAACACTCGCGGGAAGAAACCGTTCTTCCGAGTATTCGTGTCGTTTCTTTCGTATCACCTAAAATCTTACCAATTACCCGCCAGGCACACGCAATATTTTCGTGATTTTCCGCCTTTTCAGATATTTCCAAGGATTTTTTGCCCATTTCAAGTGCTTGTTTATTTTTGCCTTGTCCGATTAATGTTTCAGCTAAAAATCGACAAGTTTCCGGAAGAATAA
>Ga0114931_10008136_pt1 | contig 12726 bp, 12 predicted proteins | sample 2SBtaG_FD_89579 | JGI IMG/M metagenome (GOLD analysis project Ga0114931, IMG submission 89579) | Deep subsurface microbial communities from Kolumbo volcano to uncover new lineages of life (NeLLi) - 2SBTROV14_V59a metaG | ecosystem: Environmental > Aquatic > Marine > Volcanic | place: Kolumbo...
GGGATAACTTCTAAGACCGAACCATCGAAAGGGATGAGGTCCGGGAGGGAGCAATCCTAAGGTGGAGCATCCACGCTTCCTCGTCAACGTGGCGGATCTTGTACGCCTTGAAATGGGGTTATTCGTCTAGACTGGAACCAGCAGTTCTACTACCTTTATAATTATAATCAAAAATTCTTGTTTATGGAAGGAATGATTTCTTTTGGAAATAAAAGAGATTATGAAGATTTCAAAAAACAGATTCCCATTCCAGTATTGCCGATTTTTGATTCAATTAGAGAATATTGTTTTTCTTTAGGAGAAAATATAGTAGAAGATGTTAGAATGCACAGAGTTGTTTTTTGTAAATCTATTACTTTTAGATGGTTTGCAGATGTTGAACCACAAAAGGATGGAGTAATTATTAAAATTCAAAAAAATCGAAAAGCGCCTGTACAGATTATTCATATTGGTAAAGACCAGAAAGTATTAGAATTTTCTAAAATCATTAATGAAGCATATAAAGAAATTCATTAATACAAAACATCAAATTTTGAGAATTCATCAGTAAATTTTTCATTTCGAATTTCTACATCTTCAACTATTGCATTTGCAGGTCCACCATGAGCCCACTCAACAAGTCGAGCAACTTTTTCTTCATCGCCTTCTAAAACTGCTTCAACACGACCATCCTTCAAATTTTTTACCCATCCAAAAATATCATTTTTTTTGGCTTTTGTTTTTAATGTCTGACGGAAAAAAACCCCTTGTACCCTTCCAGAAACAATAATTCTAATTCGCTGACTTGACATTATTGATAGATTTCAATGAGCTATTAATCAATTTTAGGTTAAAGAAAAACTACTTTCTTTCTTTAATTCTTGCTCTACCAGTCTTCCTAGCAGCAATACTTCCAACCTTTGCACCAGGAGGTGCATCTCTTGAAACAGTAGAACTTTGTCCAACATGTTGATGGCGACCACCACCGTGTGGGTGAACATAAGCTGCTTGTGCAACACCTCTAACAATTGGATATTTCTTGCCTTTTGCTTTGAAGCTTCTCCATTTACCTCCTGCACTCATGTAGGGTCTTTCACTAGCCCCCCCTCCAGCAAGAGTACCAATCATAGCTCTATTTTTTGGATTTAAAGTAGTAAATTTTCCAGATGGTAGTTTAACAGTAACACCATCATCACCATGAGAGAAAACAGTTGCATCAGTTCCTGCTGATTTTACTATAGCGCCACCATCTCCAAAATGCTTTTCAATATTACAAACAATTGTGCCATCAGGAATATTTTGAACACTAATGACATTTCCTTTTTCAATTTTTGATTTTAATCCAAATTGTAAGGTTCCGCCTACTTTAGTACCAAGTACTGCTGGAATAAATGAAACAGAGCCATCTTCAAATCTTACTTTTGCCAGTGGTGCTTCTCTACCACGTTCATGAACTAGATCTATAATTTCCCCTTCATGTTGTTCTGCGAGTGGAAAACGTGGATAATTTGCCTTGGAACCTACTTTGCCAGTAGAGGTAGATCTAAACTGCATTCCTCCACGGCCACGTCTTCTTACTAATGGTCTCTTACCCAAGCTGATCGTTTCCTACTCAAAGAGGATTTTAACCTTGTGATATTCTCTGTAAGTTAAGAAAATTACCACAAAGGTATAAAAATTAGACAGAGGGCATTTCTGTATGAGTCAAAGTGGTCTTTCTCTCAAAGTTCTTGAGGCATATACTAGAGATGTTGGAAGAGGAGTGGCAAGAATTGACTATGATTCTATGGATACTTTAAATGCCTCTACAGGCGATGTTATTGAAATTAAAGGTAAAAGAAGAACGGTTGCAAAATGTCTTCCATTATACCCATCTGATGAGGGGAAAGGAATAATCAGAATTGATGGACTCGGGAGAAATAATTCCGGAATTGCAATTGGCGATACAATATCAGTTAGAAAAATCAAAGCAGTAGCTGCAGAAAAAGTGGTAGTTGCACCATTAGAGGCAATTCCTCCAATTGATGAAAGATATCTTGCAGATGCTCTAGAAAGTGTTCCTTTGATAAAAGGAGACAATGTAATGGTTCCATATTTCGGTGGTCGTTTAACTTTTCAAGTAATAGGAGTAACCCCAGCAGCTGATGCAGTATTAGTTACACAAAAAACAGTTTTCCATATTGCTGAAAAAGGAGAAACACTTCGTGGAGTTCCTCAAGTAACTTATGAAGACATTGGAGGTTTAACTGATGAAATTAAGAAAGTTAGAGAAATGATAGAGCTTCCATTAAGACATCCAGAGATATTTGAAAAATTAGGAATCGAAGCTCCAAAAGGTGTTTTGTTGTATGGTCCCCCTGGAACAGGTAAGACATTACTTGCAAAGGCTGTTGCAAACGAAAGTAATGCACACTTTATCAGTATCTCAGGACCAGAAATAATGAGTAAATTTTATGGAGAAAGTGAAGCTAGACTAAGAGAAATTTTCAAAGAAGCAAGAGAAAAATCCCCATCAATTATCTTTGTTGATGAAATAGATTCTATTGCACCAAAAAGAGAAGAGGTAACAGGTGAAGTAGAAAGAAGAGTTGTATCTCAGATGTTATCATTAATGGATGGTTTAGAGGCTAGAGGAAAAGTGATTGTAATTTCTGCAACAAATAGACCAAATGCAATTGATCCTGCACTTAGACGACCAGGAAGATTTGATAGAGAAATTGAAATCAAAGTACCAGATAAGAAAGGAAGAAAAGACATTCTTGCAATTCACAGTAGGAACATGCCTTTGTCAGATGATGTCAATGTTGATAAAATTTCATCAGTCAGCCACGGATATGTTGGTGCAGACTTGGAATACCTCTGCAAAGAAGCCGCAATGAAATGTTTGAGAAGATTATTGCCTATTCTTAATTTAGAAGAAGAAAAAATCCCTCCTGAAACTTTGGATAAATTAATTGTAAATCATGAAGATTTCCAAAAAGCTTTGATTGAAGTCACTCCTTCAGGAATGAGAGAAGTATTCATTGAGAATCCAGATGTGAAATGGGATGAAGTTGGAGGTTTGGAAGATGTTAAACGAGAATTGCAAGAAGCTGTCGAATGGCCTATGAAATATCCTGGACTTTATGATAAACTAGGACATAATATGCCAAGAGGCATTTTACTTCATGGTCCAAGTGGAACAGGAAAGACATTACTTGCAAAGGCTGTTGCAACACAAAGCGAAGCAAACTTTGTTTCAGTAAGAGGTCCTGAATTATTATCAAAATGGGTAGGTGAGTCTGAAAGAGGAATTAGAGAAATTTTCAAACGTGCACGTCAATCTGCACCATGTGTTGTGTTCTTTGATGAAATTGATTCAATTGCACCAATTAGAGGAGCTGGTGGAGAAACTGCAGTTACAGAAAGAGTTGTCAGTCAATTACTTACAGAATTGGATGGAATGGAGAATATGCACGGAGTAGTAGTTTTAGCTGCAACAAATAGAGCAGATATGATTGATCCTGCATTGTTAAGACCGGGAAGATTTGATAAAATAATTCAGATTCCACTACCAGATAAAGAAAGTAGAAAGAGCATATTGAAAATCAATGCCGAAAAAATCCCAACTGTTACTGAAGAAAGCGATGCCCAACATGTTGACTTTAACAAGCTTGCAGAAATTACCGATGGATTAAGTGGAGCAGATACTGCAGCTATTGCAAATACTGCTGTATCATTAGTTATTCACGAATTCTTAGATTCACATCCAGATGTCAAAGATGTTGAAAAACAGAGTATCGAAGCAAAAGTTACCATGAAGCATTTCGAAGAAGCAGTAAAGAAAGTAAGAGAACAAAAAGATCTCAAGATGGGAGAAAAACTAGTAGCATCCTATTACAGGTAGTTTTAATAAAATAACAAATCTAATTCTCGTAAATGTCAGAATATAGAGGGTATACAGGAAATTCATTAGAATTCCTAAAGAAAAATCAAATTTCTGTGGGGGATTCTGTAAAAATTCTTGCAGATATTACATATTCAGGCATAATTATGCCCAGATATGAGCACAGTGATGATGAGCATATTGTTTTGAAATTAAACAGCGGATATAATATTGGTTTAGAGATTTCCAAAATTGAAAATGTTGAAAAAAATCAGATGACTGAAAAAATTATTGAAAATGATGAACAGATTAAAAAGATTGAAGGGTTGCCAAAAATATTACTATTATCCACAGGTGGAACTATTGCAAGTAAAGTAGATTATAGAACAGGTGCAGTTACACCAATACTAACAGCTCAAGAATTAAATTCATCAGTTCCAGAACTTGCAAAGATCGCCAATATTGATGCTGAAGTTTTACTTTCAGAATATTCTGAAAATATAATGCCAGAACATTGGTTAAAAATTGCCAAAAAGATTAGGGATTTTGATAAATCCGATTATGTTGGAATAATTATTGCTCACGGAACAGATACAATGCATTACACATCTTCGTTTCTTTCTTTTTCTCTTGCAGGATTTCCAATTCCAATCGTACTTGTAGGTTCACAAAGATCATCAGACCGTGCATCATCAGATGCCGCATTAAATTTGATAGGTGCAACAAAATTCATTACAGAATGTAAAACCAAAGGTGTCTACATTGCGATGCATCAAGATGAAAATGATGATACAATTGCGTGTCATTTAGGAACCAGAGTAAGAAAAAATCACACTAGTAAACGAGGTGCATTTCAAACCATTGGAGGGATTCCAGCATTTATTATTACAGAAGATAATATTCAAAAAAATATTTTACAAAATTTTTTCTCAAACAATGAATTTTTACCAAAAATTAATCTAGATGCTAAAGTAGCTTTAGTAAAGTATCACCCAGGATATGACCCAAAACTTGTTGAACAAATAATTGAAATGGGGTATAGAGGAATTATTTTTGAAGGTACTGGATTAGGTCATATTGGAAAAACAATGTATGAAACAGTAAAAAAAGCGAATGAGAAAGGATTGTTTCTAGGCATGACATCTCAATGTATTGATGGAAGAGTAAGAATGACTGTATATGAAAGTGGTAGAGATTTACTTGATTTAGGTATAATTCCATTAGAAAATATGATTCCAGAAGTTGCGCTAGTCAAGGCAATGTGGGCAATGGGAAATAATGAAAAAATAGAAGATGTAAAGAAAGTTATGCTTGAAAATATTGCTTCAGAGTTATCAAATTAGGAGCAAAATAATGACAGAATTTTCAATAAATGAATTAGGAGTTAAAGTTGGACTTGAAATACATCAGCAATTAGATACAAATAAGAAATTATTTTGTAATTGTGAACCAATAGAATCAGAGGAATATACAAAAAAATTTCAAAGGAAATTGCGGGCAGCTAAAAGTGAATTAGGAGAATATGATCCAGCAGCATTATTTGAAAAATCAAAATCAAAAACAATATTGTATTTTGCAAATCCTGAAAGTAGTTGTTTAGTAGAACAAGATGAAGAACCACCACATGAGTTAGATGAAGATGCTAAAAAAATTGCATTAGTAATTGCTTCTGCATTAAAATCAAAAATTTTTAGTGAAATTTATCCAATGAGAAAGATAGTAGTAGATGGTTCCAACACAACAGGGTTCCAACGTACAATGTTAATTTCACATGGAGGGAATTTTGATGTTGATGGGATGGAAATTGGAATACAATCTATATGCCTTGAAGAAGATGCTGCAAAAAATTTAGGTGACGAAGATTCTACAAGGAAATTTGGTTTATAACGTCTAGGTATCCCTTTAGTTGAAATTGCTACTGAACCATTTGAAGTAATTCCTCAACAAATTAAAACAATTGCGCTGGGACTTGGAAGAATTTTGAGAAGCACAAAGAAAGTAAAAAGAGGATTGGGTTCAATCAGACAAGACGTAAATGTTTCAATCAGAGATGGCGGAGTTGTAATTGAGGTAAAAGGAGTTCAGCAATTAGATCAATTAGAAAAAGTAGTAGAATATGAAGCCAAAAGACAGCATGGCCTAATAAAAATTTCAAAGGAATTACAGGAAAGGAATTGGGAACATGATGAAAAAGAAGATAGAAATGACATAACAGAGATGTTCTCAAACTGTAAATCAAAAATCATCCAAAATGCATTGAAGAAAAAACAGAGAATCATCTGCATTTCATTTAAAAATATGACAAAAATGTTTGGGTATTCTCCCTATGATGGAATCAGACTAGGAAAAGAAGTTGCAGAATTGGTACGATTTTTTGGAATTGGAGGAGTATTTCATTCAGATGAACTACCCAATTACGGTATAGAAGAATCGGATATTGATAATCTTAAAGAAAATCTAAAAATGGATGATAAAGATGCGTTTTTAATTCTAGCCTTACCTGAAGAAAAAATCCAAGTAATAATAGATCAAATAATTTTGAGGATTGAATATATTAAAAATAAAGGAATTCCAGTTGATACAAGATTAGCTACTCAAGATGGTAAAACAAAATTTTTACGACCTAGACCTGGTGCAGCTAGAATGTATCCAGAAACAGATATTCCTCCAATAACAATTTCAAATCAAGAATTAGAAATTGCTGAAAAAAATATTCCAAGATCATGGGATGAATCATTGTTAGAAATTCAAAAAAAATATCAATTGAATCCTCAGCTTTCTGAACAAATTTTTGATTCACGTTATTTTGAATTATTCGAAAAAATCAATGAGAAAACCAAGGTAAATCCTACCTTTGTTGCGTCAATTCTTTGCTCTACAATAACTAATTTAGAAAGAAATGGTCTAAACTCTGCTCTGTTAAAAAATGAAGATATTATAGAATCATTTCAGTTATTAGATGAAAGCAAAATTGCCAAAGAATCAATTGAGATAATCTATGAGAATATCATGTCTGGGAAATCTAAATCAATCAATGAAGCTTTGAAAAATACCTCAATTGAGACTGTTGATGAGGCTAAAGTGAAAGAGATTATTGAAAAAATAATTGAAAAAAATCAAGATATTATCAAAAATCAAAAAGAACGTTCTATTGGTCCACTAATGGGAATAGTCATGAAAGAATTAAGAGGTAAAGCTTCAGGTGAAATAGTAAATAATCTTCTTCTAAAAAACATCAAGAAAAAATTAGAAAGTTTTTGAGAATATGCGGGAAGTGGGATTTGAACCCACGAACTCCTAGAAGATAAGGATCTGAACCTTACACCGTTGACCAGGCTGGGTGACTCCCGCATTGTCAATTTTTGAAATCTAGAATAAGTTTCTTTATTATACTAAAATACATTCGATTAAGCAAGTGAAAAAATGGAATTTAGAGAAATATTTTGTACAAATTGTAAAAAAGTTTTGGGACGGTATAATGTAAAATTCTATAATGATGATAAAGTAAGAGAATTATTGAATACCACTCATTCATCACATATTAGAAACGGACATAGAGTAAACATTAGAAGAATTATAGAAGATTAAAATCGAGATATTTTTTTTACAGCTTCTGAAAGATTTGAAATTCTATAAATTTGGTTTTCAGATATATGTTGATTCCATGGTTGTGAATATAGAATTACTTTTTTATCAAGCTTAAGGAATTTTACTACATTTAATGGTGAATCATCAATGAAAAAATCATAATCTAAATCTGCTTTCATAGGTCCATCAATTACTGAGACATAATTATCATATGAGATATTATGATGAACTAACCAAGATTTTACAAATGAATCAGTTGAACGTTCCCTGGCAGTCACAATATCTACTTGACCAAAATTTGATAATTCTTTTGTAATTAATGATAAATTTTCTTCAGTTGGCGGTATAAAATTCCAGTTTTTCCAGCAAGAGCTCAATTCTGAGTAAAAATCGTATTGATTAATTTCAAATTTTTTCCAAAAATCCCAAGCAGTAATGTCATGTTTAGATATTTTTGGCCTTATAGAATTACTATAATTCAGCCAGGATTCAATTACATCAGCAAGCACACCATCAACATCTAAAGCAATTTTCATTTTTATCTAGTCATTAGATTTTTGAAATTCATCTAAGAGATTTTTTTGATGTTTACTGAGTTTTTTAGGAATATTTACCACAATTCTAACATATTGATCCCCTTTACCTCTTGAATTGATATGTGGAACTCCTTTTCCTTTTAGTTTGATTATGGTGTTTGGTTGACTACCAGATTCAACCTTAATTTTTTCAGTGCCCTCCAAAGTAGGAACAACTACTTCACAGCCTAACGCTGCATCAACCATTGATACATCTTGATCATAAAAAATATCTTTTCCATCTCTATTGAATTTTGAATGGGGTTGAACTCTTACTCTTACAATTAGATCTCCATTTTGACCTCCAGGAACTTCATTTCCCTCTTCAGGAACCGTATAATCACCTGAATCAATTCCAGGAGGAATTTCAAAAGTAATTGTTTTGTTGCCTTTTTTCTTTCCTTGTCCTTTACATTCACCACATGGGGTTTCAATGATAGATCCCTGTCCTCTACATGTTGAACAAGGAGCAGCTGTTACAAAGGATGCAAATCCCATGTTACGGCTTTGCCTGACTTGTCCTTGACCATTACATGTTACACATGTTTTCTTGTCAGTTCCTGGCTTACAACCGGTTCCACTACAAATATCACATTGAATTTGTTTTTGTAAATCAATTTCCATTTTTTTTCCATGAAGAACATCTTCTAAGGTTACTGAAGTCTGATATAGGATATCAGAACCTCGTTGTTGACCAAAACCAAATCCTCCTCCGCCACGACCACCAAAAATCGATTCAAAAATAGAGTCGAATCCTCCTCCGCCACGACCAAAGATATCACTAAAATCACCACGTGCGCCTTGAAAAATGTCTTCGCTGCTATATCTTCCATCAACTCCTGCGTGGCCGTGTTGATCATAGAGTTGTTTTTTTTCAGGATCTGAAAGTACAGCATATGCCTCCGAAATTTCTTTAAAATGTTCTCCTGCTTCAGCAGATTGATTACGATCTGGGTGAAATTTTAATGCTAATTTTCTATACTGTTTTTTAATTTCATCTGGAGATGATGATTTTGAAACTCCTAAAACTTCATAATAATCTCGTTTTGCAGACATGAATCATTCCTTAATCCTAATTACTGTATAAATGGTTGAATTTGAAAAATTAGTTTGTTTTTGTTTCATCAGTAGAAGATGATTGGGATGTTTGGTCACCAGCACCTTGTTGTCCTTCAGCACCTTGTTGTCCTTCAGCACCTTGTTGTCCTTCAGCACCTTGTTGTCCTTCAGCACCAGGTGGAGGTGCAGCATTTTTGTAAAGTTCTGTAGTAACTTCGTTAACAAGAGTTTGTAATGCTTCAAGTTTTGGCTTTAGTTCTTCAGGTTCTTTATCTAAAACTTCTTTTACTTCTTTAACTGCATCAGTTATTTTGATACCCTGTTCCTGAGAAATTTTATCTTTAAGATCATGATTAACTAATTTTTCTGTGGTGTAAATGTAACTCTCTGCTTCATTCTTTAGATCAATTTTTTCTTTCTTCTTTTTGTCCTCATCAGAGAATTTTTCTGCATCTTCTTTTAATTTTTCAATTTCTTCTTTAGATAATTTTGATGTAGATTCAATGGTAATTTTTGCTTCTTTTTGTGTTCCAAGATCTTTTGCTGTGACATTAATAATTCCGTTTGCATCAATGTCAAATTTTACTTCAATTTGAGGAACACCTCGTGGTGCAGGGGGTAAATCAGTAAGATTAAAGCTTCCCAAAGAAACATTATCAGTTGCCATTGGTCGTTCACCTTGAACAACATGAATTGTTACTGCGGTTTGATTATCAGCTGCAGTTGTGAAAACTTTACCCTTTGAAGTTGGAATTGTAGTATTTCTTTCAATTAATGGTTCTCTTACACCTCCTAATGTTTCAATTCCCAAGGTTAGAGGCGTAACATCTAACAAAACTATATCACTGGTTACATCTCCTGCAATAATTCCTGCCTGAATTGCAGCACCCATTGCTACTGCCTCCATTGGATCAACTCCAGATTCAGATTCTTTACCAATAACTTCACTAACAAATTTTCTAACTAGTGGAATTCTTGTCGGTCCTCCAACCATGACAATTTTGTTAATGTCAGATGTGGATATCTTTGCATCTTCTAATGCTTTCAAAATTGAAGGTTTGCATCTATCTACAATTGGTCCAATTAATTCATCTAATTTGGCTCTAGTTAATCTTAATTCAAGATTTTTGGCACCTGTGGATGCATCATGTGAAATAAATGGTAAATTAACATCTGTTTCCATTACAGTTGATAATTCGATTTTAGCTTTTTCAGCAGCTTCTCTGATTCTTGTCATTGCAGTTGTATCTGTAGAAAGATCAACTCCTTCTTTTTTCTTAAACTCATCTACAATGAAATCAATTAGAACTTTATCCATATCTGTTCCACCTAACTGAGTATCACCAGATGTACTCATCACTTCAAATACACCTCCACCCATTTCCATTATTGTTACATCAAGTGTACCACCACCAAAATCAAATACAAGAATTTTCATGTCTTCTTTTGCTTTATCTAATCCAAATGCCAAAGATGCTGCTGTTGGTTCATTGATTATTCTAACTACATCAAGTCCAGCAATTGTTCCAGCATCTTTAGTTGCTTGACGTTGATTATCATCAAAATATGCTGGAACTGTAATTACAGCTTTTTCTACAGTTTCGCCAACAAACGCCTCTGCATCTTTTTTAATTTTTTGTAGAATGAAAGCCGAAATTTGTTGTGGTTTGTATTCTTTATCTAAAATTTTAAAAATATGATCTGAACCCATTTTTCTTTTTGCTGCAACTATAGTATTATCAGGATTTGTTACAGCTTGTCTTCTTGCTGGTTCACCAACCAAAAGTTCGCCTTCTTTAGAAAATGCTACTACTGACGGAAATGCCTTTCCTCCCACTGTTGCGCCTTCTGCAGCAGGAATAATTGTTGGTTTGCCACCCATTACAACAGCAGCAGCAGAGTTGCTCGTTCCTAAATCAATTCCTATAACTTTAGCCATTTTTCATCATCCTTTTTTTGAAATTTCTACTAGTGTAGGTCTTATAACTCTCTCATGAGAAATATATCCTTTCCTGATCTCCTTCGTAATAGTACCATCATCTAAATCTGAATCTGTGATTATTGATATAGCTTCATGAAAGTTTGGATTAAAAATTTCTCCTAAAGCATCGATTGGTTTAATATGATATTTACTCAATAATGAATCCATATTTTTTAAAATAGAGTCCAATCCATCCGAATTTACTTTACTTTCAGAAAGAACTTCTTTTGCCCTTACAAAATCATCATAGATCTTTAGAAAATCTAATACAAATTGGTCTATTTTGGAATTAACACCCTTCTCAATATCTGATTTAGTTTTTCTATTTAGATTATCAAAATCTGCTAAAACGTGTTTTAGTTTTTCTTCATATTCAGATACTTTGTTTTTTTCTAAATCTAACAATTTTGATAATTCTTCAGTACTTATTGATGAAGAGTCTTCTTCAGGAATATCATCAATTTCCACATTATTATCTGAAACAATATTTACTGGAATTTCATCAGAATTATTTTCGCTGGACAATCCAAACAGAATAATTATTTAGCTAATTTATACTATTATTGAATCGTTTCGCACAAAGGATTAGCTTTTACAATTATTAATTCAGAATCTTGTTTAGTCTTTTCAATATTTTCAAAATCATTTTTTGAGCATGCTACAACTATGGTGGTTTTATCACTATGGAAAAGATCAAAATTTGGATCTTCGTAAGATTCAACATCACCAATATAATCTCGTAATCTTGAAGTTAAATTTTGAAGCATTTCAATTTTGTCACCACGCATTGCATGTTGATCAAGAGTCCATGATAATGCAATTTTTGTTCTGCTTGCTTTCAAATCATTTTTCTTTAATGTTGCACGAATTTCATCAATTAATCGTTTTATGTACCCATCAATTCCTTTTACACTTCCATTAATTAAATACATGAGAGTGTTTGCACCCTCAAAAGATGAACCTAATGATTTCAGATCAAAGAGACCACTAACCATATTATCAAGAAAAATCTCTTGAAAATCATCTGAGGATAGATCATTTTTAGTTACATCGTCTTGTGCATACTTACAAACTTCCAAAACGCTACACAAACTAGAAAATCTAGAAAGAACGTTTATGGCATGAAAATGTTCTGAAGATGATATGGCAACAAATTTTTTCTCCTTTTTACCTACAGTAAGTAAGTCAGATAATTTGGAATCTTCTTTTCCGTTAAATGATCCAATAATCTTTGGTTGTTCATTAAGATCTTCTAATGGATAATAAAAGTATGAAATATGTTTTCCAGCCTCAAGACCGGTTACATGTTCAAGTAATGAAATATTTTCATTATTTCCCCCGAATCCTGTTGGAAGTGTAAAAACAACAGAACTGTTTTTCTTCAGTGAGGTTACTGCATCCTTAAATTTAGAATGAATTTCAGTTTTGATATCTTGTCCTGTTTTTCTGATTCTTGGAGTAAAGAAAAGATATTGAGCCTTGGAAATGGCTACATCGATTGGCTCCATAGCCAGTAGGGGTTCATCCTCTTTTAGTGAAGATACATTTGGATAAGTTTTAGCAATTTCAGCTTTAAGTGAGATTGCAGAGGGTGTTGATTCATCTATAATGTAAACATATGCACCTTTAATTGCCATTTGAGAAGCAATTGCATACCCTTCAGTACTAAGGCCATAAAC
>Ga0114931_10008137_pt1 | contig 12726 bp, 12 predicted proteins | sample 2SBtaG_FD_89579 | JGI IMG/M metagenome (GOLD analysis project Ga0114931, IMG submission 89579) | Deep subsurface microbial communities from Kolumbo volcano to uncover new lineages of life (NeLLi) - 2SBTROV14_V59a metaG | ecosystem: Environmental > Aquatic > Marine > Volcanic | place: Kolumbo...
GCATCCTCGTAATTTCATCATTCCCTATTGAATACTCTTTTCGGCTTTTTCTGTTTTTTCATCCTCTTCTGGCGGTTCTTCTTCAAGAGTTTTCTTAAATCCTCGTATTGCTTCTCCAATGCTTTTCCCCAGTGAGGGGAGTTTGCTTGGTCCAAAGACCACCAGGGCAATAACCAATACTACTATCAATTCCGGCATCCCGAGTCCAAACATATAGCCTCCTCTGTTCAAAGACAATGACTAAGATATCAGGGTTGACCCCTGAATGTTTTTATATGGTTAATAAAGTCATGATACGATATTGCCGAGATCCAACTAACCTCGACAACAATTCGGATGGTTAGAGCACTGCAGGGGGAGCTCTTGACTGAAGAGAAAATATATATATTAAGGGAAGACAAAATGATTCTCTAACTAATTTCAGGAACACTACTTCATTGTCATGAAATAGAATAATCGGGAATAGTGAAGCAATGACGGTTGCATCATATGTATCGGAAAGATCATTGGCATGACCAATCATCCCCAATACCAGAATCGTCAATAGACAGAGGCATACAAACAGAACAAATATTTTCTTATCGATCTTTATCCGACAAAAAGGAAGCATAGTAAAGACCCCTTTATTCATCCACGTGAATCCTGCTCATGCAGTTCAGTACGGAATATCTGGTAATCCTATTTTAAACCAACTTAATACCTTAAAGATAGTAGTCTATCTCCTCAGACTTCAACCCACTCTTCACGGATACCCTTGTTTCCGGCTCTTTCATACCGACACAGTTCTATTTTGTTACATTGAAGTATAACACTTATCAAATCTCCCCTTACCCCTCTCTTCTGAAGGGGAAACATCTTCCTTACAATTCCCTGAAGAGCCATATTTTTGTGCTTTATGCAAAAATGCCGCTACTTACTGTCTGTATATAAACGTCTTTTTGTCGTCATACCCCGAAAGCGTTCGGGGCATCCGGAAGGCATTGAAAACTCTGGATTCCGGCTTAAGGACCGCCGGAATGACAGATAGAAAAATTGAGTTTATACACGGACCCTACTTAATATAACGGACATTGATGGAAACCCAAATGGCACATGCCCTTACACCCCGCGTGGCGGTTGTTGTTATCATCCGGGGATAGTGACAGGACAACAGATGCCGTCTTTAAATAAAAAGGGTGTTTTTTTATGATATAATCTCTGATTATGAGAGTGATTGTAATAGGAGCCGGAGAGGTTGGCTACCATATTTCCAGGTTCCTCTCAAGGGAACAGGACCTCGATGTAGTCGTTGTTGATACCGACAGGGAAAAACTGAGCCGGATCAGCGAAGAACTCGATATTGCCGTCCTTGAAGGTGAAGGCGGCTCTCCTAAGGTCTTAAAGGAGGCCGGTGCCGACAACGCGGACATCCTCCTTGCGGTAACCAACAGTGATGAGACAAACATGATCTCCTGTCTCGTTGCCAAGGCCCTGTTCAATGTGAAGAGAAAGATAGCAAGAATACGGAACGATGAGTATTATTCCAACAGCACCCTCCTCTCCGATGCCAATCTCCAGATAAACCCTGCCATAAATCCTGAACTGGAATCAGCAAAGGCGATTATAAGGATAATAGAGGCCCCTTTTGCTTATAACGTTGAAGAATTTGAAGAGGGCATTATCAAGGTAATCGGGTTCAGGGTTAAAGAAGACTCAATAATTGCCGGTAAGACGCTGATTGAATTTCGTGAAAGCATAAAGGAAAAGCTGCTTATCGGGATAATTCAGAGAGAAGACCGGGCTATAATACCGAAGGGAAAGGACAGGATAAAACCCAACGATATAATATACCTCCCCATACATATGAATGACATCGACAGGGTGGCATCCATAATTAATGGCGCCATCAGGGATGTCAAAAATATAATGATAGTCGGCGGCGGGAGGATCGGTTACCACATTGCAAGGACAATGGAAAAGGGGAATGTGACGGTGAAACTCATAGAAAGGGCCCCCGACCGTTGTAAGTTTCTCTCAAAAAACCTCGATAGAACCGTTGTACTCAACGGTGACGGTGCAGACCGGAGTTTACTGGAAGAAGAGAACATCGGTGATATGGACGTCTATGCTGCAATCACAAATAATGAAGAGTTGAATATCATGTCTTCACTCCTGGCAAAAAGAATGGGCGTTAAAAAGGTGATTTCCGTCGTAAACCGCACCGAGTACCTGCCCCTTGCACACAGTCTTGGTATTGAAGTGGTAATAAGTCCGAGGATAATTACTGCGAGTTCCATCCTCAGGTATGTAAGGAGAGGAGACATTCTCAGCCTTACCGCAATAGCTGAAGACATGGGCGAGATTATTGAGGCAGGTGTAAGCGAAAAGTCAAAGCTCGCAAACAAAACATTATCAGAGGCCGATATTCCAAAATCCGCTCTTATAGGGGCAATAATACGTGATGATGAGATAATCATTCCAGGTGGTGAAGATACAATTAGAAAAGGCGACAGGCTGATAATCTTTGCCCTTCAGGAATCCATTAAGAGAATAGAGAACTTGCTTTTATAATACCTGCTCAGCCTGAATCTTAAATCCCGGGGGAAATCCGAAATACAATGAACTGGAAGGCGATTCTTAATCTTACAGGTGTCGTAATCCTCATCATGACGGCTTTTATGGTACTTCCCATCGGGGTATCGATAGGAGTAAAATCCGGGGACACCTTGCCGTTAACATACTCCTTTCTTATTTCCCTTCTTGCAGGGGGCTCTCTCTTTTTATTAACCCGGGCTGGCCCCAGGAAGGATATACGCCACAGGGACGGCTTTGTAGTTGTTATAATAGGATGGCTTCTTGTAACCCTCTTCGGTTCTCTTCCCTTTCTCTTCTCATGGACATTCTCCTCCTTTACCGATGCCTATTTTGAGGCAATGGCCGGATTCACAACTACGGGAGCATCCGTGCTGACCGCTATAGAAGGCACACCTGCGGGTATACTCTTCTGGCGGAGTTTAACCCAATGGCTTGGCGGGATGGGCATTGTGCTCTTCTCTCTTGCAATACTGCCCATGCTTGGCGGAGGAGGCATGCAGCTTTTCAAGGCGGAAGTCCCCGAGATCACCATTGATAAACTGAAACCACGCCTTGTGGACACGGCGAAATCACTATGGTATATATACACATCCCTGACCCTGCTTGCTGCTGTACTCTTCTACTTCGGGGGGATGAGCATCTTTGACGCAATCTGCCACGCCTTTACAACCCTTGCCACCGGAGGCTTTTCAACAAAAAACACAAGTCTTGCCTTTTTTAACAGCCCTTTTATCGACGGGGTGGCAACAGTTTTTATGTTTCTTGCAGGAATAAACTACACTATATATTTCTATGCCTTCAGGGGGGATTTTTCCAGGTTCGCAAGGAGCGATGAGTTCAGGTTCTATGTCCGTGTCACCCTCGTTGCAATCCTTCTGGTCACACTTAATATATGGAAAAGTGATTATAATAGTATATTCGAAGCTCTCAGGTATTCATCACTGCAGGTCGTCTCGATAATGACAACAACTGGATATGCAACAGCAGATTATGAGAAATGGTCGCCATTTGCTCAAATGGCCCTGGTAACATTGATGTTTTTTGGAGGGATGATCGGCTCTACCGGAGGCGGGATGAAGCAGGTGCGGATCATGCTCATGTTCAGGCAGGTATACAGGGAGCTATACCAGTTGATTCATCCAAGGGCAGTGACCGTCATAAAGCTCGATACAAAACACGTCCCGAAAGAGATCCTCGGGAGTATCTGGGGATTTGTTTTTCTCTTCATTATTATATGGGTTACAGCAACACTCCTGCTGACCGCCCAGGGAATAGATCTTGTAACATCCGCCTCAACTGTAATTTCCGCCCTGTGTAATGTCGGCCCTGCCCTTGGCACGGCCGGACCTGCAGAGAATTATGCGTCACTGCAGGTAGCTGCCAAGTGGGTCCTGATCTTCTGCATGCTTGCCGGAAGGCTTGAGGTATATACCGTCGTTGTCCTCTTTATGCCGAAATTCTGGGAAAAATGAAACCCTTGAATTCATTGACCATGGAGATGCTTTTTCTCCTTCTTGAGATAGTGCAATGAAGCGAACGGCAATTTATACAGTTCTGCTGCTGATCTTGTTTTCTGCTGTATTCTTCATATACAGAAACCTTCAGAAACCGGTTCGGGTGAATGCCGAGAAAATAACACGCAGGGAACTGCTTGTAACGGTAACAGCTACATCTACCGGAACCATAAAAACCGACAAGGAAGTGAAGATAACCACTGAAAGACCCGGAAAAATAAGAAAACTCCTTGTAGACGAGGGTGATATCGTTAATAGAGAAAACCCTATCGCTGAATTGACAATGGATGAAATTGAGATCAAACTCGATCAGGTCAGGGCACGTCTTGAGTCAGTAAAACTACAGGCCGGGGAAAAGGCCCGGTATATCAAATATCTCAAGAAGGATATCGACGCACAGATCAAAGAGACAGAGGCCGTACTAAAGGACTCGAGGAGCAGATTCAACCGGTATAAAGAACTCTTCCATAAGGGATATGTTTCCGGGATAACGTTTGATACAATAAAAAAGGAAAGGGACGTTGCCGAGGCCTCATACAGAAGGGCGGTAGCAAGAAGATCGCAACTGGATGCTGAAAGGGTGGCTTTCAATGCCCTGAAGGAGAAGATTAAAGAGACAGAGGCCCGGGATGATTTGACAAGACTCGATTATAACAGATCGTTCATAACCTCCCCCATTGACGGTGTCATTACTTCATTGCCTGTAAAGGTGGGTGAAACCTTGGCAAAGGGTGCACCCGTGGCTACGGTTTCCGATACTGCTAATTTACATATAGAGGCCCCTGTAGATGAAGCGGATGCAGCAAAAGTAAGTAAGGGACAGGAGGTCAGAATAATCATGGATGCATATCCCGACAAGGTTTTTTATGGAACCGTCAGCGCCATTTCTCCTGTCGTCCTTGGAAAAAGACTTGAATCAAAGACATTCAGGGTAAAGGTGGATTTCAAAGACCATCCCCCCATGTTAAAACTCGGGATGAGCGCCGATGTTGAGATAATAGTAGGTAAGGTCAGAGACAGCCTGATTGTTCCGACACAGTCGATAATGGAGGTCAAGGGAAAACGCTATGTCTACATGATATCAGATAACAAGGCCCGGTACAAGGAGGTTGAGACGGGCCTCTTTAACTGGAACTTCACGGAGGTCGGTAGCGGCCTTAAGGATGGTGACCTGATCGTCACGAACCCCGATACGCCGGGCCTTAAGGATGGAGTCAGTGTAGTCTATAAAAAAGAGCAATAACCCTGATCTCTTAATTTTACGAGGATGCCGGTTGAATGCCCCGATCCTTGGTCGGGGATGAAAGCCAGCTATATAAATAAATCAATATTCCTTACTCGGAAGCCCCGACCTTTGGTCGGGAAGCTTCACTGTGTGTTTTGTTGCAGGATTTGGTCGATGCTGTATGAATCCAATTGAGGTTTATAAGAAACTGCCGAGGAAAAACTGTGGAGAATGTCCACAGAAGACCTGTATGGCATATGCCCTTGCCCTGATAAAAGGCGACGCTACGGTTGAAGAATGTCCTCATACTGATGAAGCGCTACGCAAGGATCTAAGTGAATATAGGGGCAAAGACTGGAGAAGTAGTTTAATCGATACTTTAAAAAAAGATATAAAACACCTTGATTTTAATACTGTTTTATCACGTTCAGGAGGGCTTGACAAAGACGGTAAGATCATGATCAAATGCCTTGGAACGGATTACTTTATCGACCGAAATGGAGAGATTACGACCCCGGGTCACATAAACCCCTGGATAAAGATCCTTTTGCTCCATTACATAAAAACCGGAGGAGTGGGTGAACCAACAGGCGAATGGGTCTCTTTTTCAGAATTAAAATCAGGCATGGTCAAGGAGACCTCCTTCCGCAGGGACTGTGAAGAACCCCTGCGTCAGCTCCTTGATAATAACCGTGAAGAAATAACCGTCATGATCATAAGGCTTGGTGGAAGGGAGATAAGTCACCCATCTGCCGACCATGCATGGGAACTGTATGCCTTGCCCAGGGTTCCTGTTCTGATCCTATACCGGATGGAGGACGAAGAACTCAATGAATATGGAGAGCCGCATGTCAGGATACTCTTTGACAGATCCGCCGACAGATTCCTTGATGTGGAATCACTGGTCTTTCTCCTTGAGGGGTTTATTCACATAATCAGCCGTCATTAAACTCAGAAACAGTGACAGACCGGACGCCTGCCGTGGAAAATCTGAGCAACAGCCCTGTTTTTTGCTTGAAAGAGGGGCAATTTGAAAGAATTAACCCGATAAAGTTACAATATACAGCTTTACTTTCATTGATTAATCATTCAAGCTTAAAAGGAGAAACAAAATGCCAAAAGGTATCAAGCTGCTGTCTGGAAACTCTAACCAGCCCCTTGCAAAAGAGATAGCAGAGCATCTTGGTGAAACACTTACCAACACCGCCGTTACGGCCTTCAGCGACGGTGAAATTATGGTCCAGATTAACGAGAATATCAGGGGAGCGGATACATTTGTCATCCAGCCCACATGCACGCCCGTAAATCACAGTATAATGGAACTGCTTTTAATTATAGATGCCCTTAGACGGGCATCCGCCTCAAGGATAACCGCCGTAATTCCCTACTACGGGTACGGACGCCAGGACAGGAAGGTTCAGCCGCGGGTACCGATTTCCTCAAAACTCGTTGCAAACCTCATTGAAACAGCGGGCACACACAGGGTGCTTGCGATGGACCTCCATGCCGGACAGATACAGGGATTTTTTGATCTGCCCGTAGACCACCTGTATGCCACACCCGTCCTGCTGGATTACATTAGAGAGCGCTACCACAATGGTAACCTTGTCGTGGTTTCGCCTGATGCAGGTGGTGTCGAACGCGCGCGAGCCTTTGCAAAGAGGCTTGGCTGTTCACTGGCCATAATCGACAAAAGACGGGAAAAGGCCAATGTATCACAGATAATGAACGTTATAGGAAATGTGCAGGGCAAAGACGCCCTCATCCTTGATGACATGATAGACACTGCAGGCACGACGGTTCAGGCGGCCGAGGTACTGATGGATAAAGGGGCCAAGTCGGTATCTTTAGCGTGCACCCATGCAGTCTTATCCGGTCCGGCTGTTGAGAGGCTGAACGGCTCACCCCTGAATGAGGTTATAGTAACAAATACCATCCCCCTTGACAGCAAAAAGGAACAATGTAGTAGAATAGTTGTTCTTAGCATTGCAAAAATCTTTGCTGAGGCTATAAAGAGGATTCATGAGGAATCCTCAATAAGTTCACTCTTTGTTTAGGCTCACGGTTAGAATACGATGAGGAGGATTTGATGGAAAGAATTGATTTAAATGTTGAGGAACGTACTGAGACCGGTAAAGGAGTTGCCAGGGCTCTCAGACGTGATGGATACATTCCTGGCGTTGTTTACAGGGCTGGAAAATCAACACCCCTTAAGATCAACAAACACGACATAGTACATCTCATCAACTCTACCCTTGGAGAGCAGGTGATGGTGGACCTTAAGTTCTCAAACGGCAAGTCCAGCCTTGCCCTCCTGAAGGAATACCAGGTCGATCCGGTTAAGGGTGAGCTGCTCCATACGGATTTCTACGAGGTCTCTCTTAAAGAGAAGGTTCGTGTCACAATAGGGTTAATACTTCATGGAGAGCCCGTAGGAGTGAAGAAAGAAGGTGGCGTATTACGACAGGTGCTTTCAGAGATAGAGGTTGAATGCCTGCCGGACAATATTCCGCCCCATATTGAGGTCGATGTAACCGGTCTTGGAGCAGGCCAGAATGTTCATGTCAGAGATCTCTCGCTGCCTGAAGAAGTAAGGATACTGACAGTCCCGGAAGAGATGATAGCGACCGTCGTTGCGGTGAGCGCCGAGGAAGAGGCGGTTGAAGAAGCGGTTGAAGAAGAGGCCCAGGAACCGGAAGTTGTAAAGAAGGGCAAGAAAGAAGAAGGAGAGGAAGGAACCGCATCCGAAAAATAATGTGTGGCTTATTGTCGGTCTTGGAAACCCTGGCAGGAAATATCATAACACACGCCATAATATCGGTTTTGACGTTCTTGAAAATCTTGCCGGGGAGCTACGCTTAACTCCAAAAATCCACAATCTCTACGAATACTTCGAAGGGGTTTACGAGGATAACAGGCTTATCCTTGTTAAACCCCTTACCTTTATGAACCTGAGTGGCTCAGCAGTAAGTGCAATATACCGGAAAAAACCCGTCATACCTCAGCAGACCATTGTAATCCATGATGACCTTGACCTCCCGGTCGGTAAAATAAAGATCAGGAAGAAGGGCTCTTCAGGAGGTCACCGCGGGGTCCAGTCAATCATAGAATCCATTGGTTCATCCGAGTTTATAAGGTTAAAGATAGGTATCGGCAGGGCTGTTGATGTACCCCCCGAGGTATATGTTTTAAGGAAATTCACCCCTGATGAGAGAGATGCGATCAGATCATCCATCCAGACTGCATCAGAGGCCGTGCTCGATATCATAAGCGCAGGGGTCGATGCTGCAATGAACCGTTACAACAACGGTCAGCAAATTTAAAGGGGGCTCTTCAATCAGCAGTACGGCAAGGCTGCCGGATTTATAAGATAGAGTTTCTCCAGATGGCCCGGCAACCCTGATCTTTATGACCCTCCTGAACATGAATTCTCCTGTAAATGTATACAAACAGTAGCGGAAAACAGTTGATCCGCCACCGGATATTCCTGCATTTTACGAACGGGCAGGTATCCGGAACACAATTTTGTGCTATAATCTATAAAATCATCTTACCCGCATAAGGAGGATACCATGAAAAAGCTTGTTATTATAGTTTTATCCGTTATATTTTCAGTGACCTTCACCTATAGTTATTCTCTGGCAGTAAGCAGTGGCTCCCTGAAGATAAGCGAGGCATCGGAAGTCCTTGAAGAGATCATGTCCATCCCTGAAAAGGGTATCCCGCCCGCCCTCCTCAAAAACGCTCAGGGTATCGCTATCATCCCCGGCGTGATAAAGGTCGGGCTTATTATTGGCGGCAGACACGGCAGCGGGGTTCTTTCCATCAGGGACGAAAACGGCAACTGGACAAACCCCTCTTTTATAACAATCACCGGGGGCAGTATCGGCTGGCAGATAGGCGCAAAATCGACTGATATCATCCTGGTGTTCAAGACAAGGAAGAGTATCTCGAATATAATGAAGGGTCAATTTACCCTCGGTGCCGATGTAGCCATTGCGGCCGGCCCTGTGGGAAGAAGTGCGGAAGCGGCAACCGATACACAGTTAAAGGCAGAGATCTACTCATACTCAAGAAGCAGGGGGCTGTTTGCAGGGGTCTCCCTGGAAGGAGCCGCACTATCCATCGACGACAAGGCCAATGCAGAGTTCTATAAAAAAGAAGGAATTCAGGTTAAGGATATATTCTCAAACAGGGGGGTCTCTTCATCCAAGGTCGTAGAAAAGCTGCTCAGCCTCCTATCAAAATATACGAAGCCTTAACCCGCTGGTTAAAAACCGGCTACTTCTTCAAGAGTCTTATTGATCTTCTGACTATATTATCAACGGTCAGACCAAACTTTTCATAAATGACCTTATAGGGAGCGGATGCACCAAAGCGGTCCACTCCTATAACGTCACCCTCGATTCCGACATACTTATACCAGCTCAATGAAGAACCTGCCTCGACGGCAAGCCTCTTCCTGCAATCATCGGGGAGAACCTTCTTTTTATATTTCTCCGACTGCACGTCAAAGAGCCTGAAGGATGCCATATTCACCACCCTGACCCTCATCCCCTGCTTGATAAGCCCTTCATAGGCCTCAATTGAGAGATGAACCTCAGAGCCTGAAGCAAGAATAATCAACTCGGGCTTCCCCCCGGAATCGGCGAGTATATAGCCGCCTTTTCTGATATTGACCTCCGATGCATAGGTCTTTCTGTCGATAACAGGGACCTTCTGCCTAGTGAGTATCAGGGCAACCGGTCCATTGCCGTGCTGGAGGGCTATCTTCCATGCCTCGCGTGTTTCATTGGCATCTGCCGGTCTTATTTCGGTAAAGTTGGGAACAGATCTCAGAGAGGATAGCTGCTCAACCGGCTGGTGTGTGGGGCCGTCCTCACCGAGTGCGATTGAATCGTGGGTAAATACATAAATAACGTGCTGTTTCATAAGTGAGGCAAGGCGTATTGCAGGTCTCATATAATCGGAAAATATCAGGAAGGTCCCGCCGTATGGAATAATGCCGCCTGTCAGGGCCATGCCGTTCAGGGCTGCTCCCATCGCGTGTTCCCTTACACCGAAGTGGATATTCCGTCCCTTTTTCTTAACTCCAAAATCGGGGAACCTCTTTAAATATGTGTTGTTGGACGGTGCAAGGTCGGCAGAACCGCCGATGATATTATGTACCCTCTCGGCAAGAATATTCAGTACCTTGCCCGAGGCTGACCTTGTTGCCAGGGGACCGTCCCCGGAACGGAATTCAGGGAGTCCGCTATCCCATCCATCAGGGAGGTTGCCAGTTGTGAATTCCAGGAACCTGTTATACAGGTCAGGGTATTTCTTCCTGTATCTCCTGATCATTGTTGACCATTTATTCTCTGCCGCCCTACCCTTGCCTACAGCCTTTTTCATATGTTTCAGCGCCTTTCCGGGCACATAGAACCTCGGGGTCTCGGGCCAGCCGAGGTTTTTCTTTGAAAGTGATACCTCCTCCTCTCCAAGAGGGGCACCGTGAGCTTCCGGGGTTCCCTCCTTGTTGGGACTTCCGTAAGCTATATGGGTTCTTGCAACAATCAGGGATGGCCTCGTCTTTTCCCTCTTTGCCTCTCTGATGACCCTCTCTATTCCCTTGAGATCATTCCCGTCTACACCCTGCACATGCCATCCATAAGCCCTGAAACGGGCGGCAACATCCTCTGTGAATGCAAGATCCGTTGATCCCTCTATTGTGATCTTGTTGTCGGAATAGAGATAAATCAACCTTCCAAGGCCAAGATGACCGGCAAGGGAAGCGGCCTCGGACGATACACCCTCCATAAGGTCACCATCGCTGCAGATTGCGTAAATATTGAAGTCTACTACTGGAAATCCGGGTTTATTGAAGTATTCCCTAAGATATCTTTCCGCGATGGCCATTCCCACACCGGAAGCAAAGCCTTGGCCAAGAGGTCCGGTTGTTGTCTCAATACCGGTTTCAGGATCATACTCCGGATGCCCGGGGGTTTTGCTCCCCCACTGCCTGAAATTTTTAATATCTTTAAGGCTAAGGGGATAGCCGGTGAGATGGAGAAGGCTGTATAGAAGCATCGAACCATGCCCTGCCGACAGGACAAACCTGTCCCTGTTCATCCAGAGGGGATTCTTCGGGTTGTGCTTTAAAAACTTATTCCAGAGCACATATGCCATGGCAGCGTCGCCCATGGGCATACCGGGATGTCCTGAGTTTGCCTTCTGTACAGCGTCTACTGCAAGAAACCTGATGGTGTTAATACAGAGTTCATCGATCCTCATCTAATCCTCCAAACTGTTTTTTTAAAAGGAAACATGATGGACTTTTTACGAGTCCGTCATAATTATTAACTGAAATCGATCACTAACGGCCCTTGGCAAACAGACTCAGACCGGTCTTACAACCACGCCTCTGCCGCGTAAAAAGTCCTTTGCCTCCTTGACGGTATACTCACGGTAATGAAAGATCGAAGCAGCAAGGACTGCATCTGCCTTACCGGCGGTAACAGCCTCATAGAGGTGCTGAAGTGTTCCTGCCCCTCCAGAGGCGATTACAGGGATACCCACCCCATCGGAAACTGTCCTTGTGAGTTCAATATCAAAACCGTCCCTTGTCCCATCCCTGTCCATCGAGGTCAGCAGGATCTCTCCTGCTCCCAACTTTTCCATATACTCCGCCCATCTTACAGCATCTATACCCCGGGGCCTTCTACCTCCGTGAGTAAAGACCTCCCACATCGGGGTTGGGGGTTCCGAGCTGCCGGTACCGAGTTTTAAAGAATTAAGTCCTCTATTGTGCACAAGCCATTCGGGAGGTTCGCCGCTTGCGCCGTTACATCTCTTTGCATCTATTGCCACAACTATACACTGGCTTCCAAACATCTCTGCAGCGAGTCTTATAAATTCGGGATCGCGCACAGCCGTCGTATTTATAGAGACCTTGTCACAGCCGGAGTTAAGGAGATCGCGTATATCGTCAAGATCACTGATACCTCCTCCCACAGTGAGTGGCATAAATACGTCGGTGGCGGTCCTCTCAACTACGTCAAGGATGATCTTCCGTTTTTCATGTGACGCCGTTATGTCAAGAAAGACCAGCTCGTCGGCTCCCTGCTCATCATAAAAGATTGCATTTTCCACAGGGTCGCCGGCATCACGGATATTGACAAAGTTCACTCCCTTGACCACACGGCCATCCCTGACATCAAGGCATGGTATTATTCTCTTTGCAAGCATGATTAAGTTAATGGGTTAAAGGTCTATATTATAACAATACTGTCAGGAATATAACAGATATAACCTACATTCCGCTAGTTCGGGGCAGTTAATTCAGAATTAATTTCCCTTATATTTCAATAGGTTATGCTTTTGAGGATTTGTTTATTTAATCACTCATATTTTATTGTCTTTAATTTTACCACA
>Ga0114931_10008138_pt1 | contig 12726 bp, 13 predicted proteins | sample 2SBtaG_FD_89579 | JGI IMG/M metagenome (GOLD analysis project Ga0114931, IMG submission 89579) | Deep subsurface microbial communities from Kolumbo volcano to uncover new lineages of life (NeLLi) - 2SBTROV14_V59a metaG | ecosystem: Environmental > Aquatic > Marine > Volcanic | place: Kolumbo...
GGGAGAAGAGGGAGAACCCGTCAAGGAGGCCACGTTCACGGCGCACGTGAGGCATGCCGGAAGACTCTTCATCGATTCGCGTGGCAAGGACTACGCGGACACGATCCAGAGTGCCGCCGATCGAATGGGATCGCGACTGAAAGGCTATCTCCAGAGTCATCGGCTGGACGCGACGGCGCTGTAGTCGTTCCTCCAGCCAGTCGTTCCTCCAGCCAGTCGTTCCTCCAGCCAGTCGTTCCTCTAGACAGGCGATCCGGGCGATCAGGAGTTCCTGCCGGCGAGATAGGGGCCGGGCAGGGACTGCAGGGTCCAGTCGTAGCGCTGGGCCGCATGTAGGGTGAGGTAGGGGTCGGCGAGATGGGGCCTCGCCAGGGCGCAGAGATCGGCGCGTCCGGCGGCGAGGATCGTGTTGACGTGATCGGCGCCCAGGATGGCTCCGACGGCCATGACCGGCATCTCTACCTCGTACTTGATGCGCTCGGCGAAGGGAACCTGATACATGCGGCCGTAGACCGGCTGGCTCCGCGGGTCGTTGCCGGCCGTGGAGACGTCGATGAGATCGCACCCGCGATCCCTTAGTGCCCGGGCCACGACGACCGAGTCGGCGGCCGTCATTCCTTCGTCGCGCAGCCAGTCCGTGGCCGAGATGCGGACCGCCAGTGGCTTGTCCTGCGGCCAGGCAGCACGGACAGCCTCGAAGACCTCGAGGGGGAAGCGCATGCGTTTCTCCAGCGAGTCACCGTAATCGTCCCTGCGCTGGTTGGAGAGTGGTGACAAGAAGCTGCTGAGCAGATAGCCGTGGGCCATGTGGAGCTCGATCAGGTCGAAACCCGCCTGCTCCGCCCGGCCGGTGGCCGAGACGAAATCCGCCAGGACCTTGTCCATGTCGGCACGGTCCATCTCCTTGGGCACGGGCCAGTCTGGCTGGAAGGGGAGGGCACTCGGGGCCACGCAGGTCCATGCGCCTTCGGTGAGGGGCTGGTCGTCGCCCGTCCAGGGATGGAAGACCGAGCCTTTGCGCCCCGCATGGGCGAGCTGGACGCCAATGCGGGCCTGGGAGGTGGTGTGACAGAAGTCGACGATACGCTTCCAGGCAGCCGTGTGTTCGTCGTTCCAGAGCCCGGCGCAGCTCGGCGTGATGCGGCCTTCGGGAGAGACGTCGGTCATCTCGGTGATTACGAGGCCCGCACCGCCAATCGCACGGGATCCGAGGTGCACGAGGTGCCAATCACCCACGAGACCGTCCTCGGCCGAATACTGGCACATGGGCGAGACCACGACTCGGTTGTCCATTTCCATCTCGCGCAGTCTGAAAGGACTGAACATGGGGACGCGAGGTTCGCCGTCGGGACCAGGGGTGTCCCCGTTGAGTTCCATGAAGCGCCGGCGAGTCTTGGCCACAAGCTCGGGATCACGGAGCTCCAGGTTGTCGTAGGTGATGCGCTTGCTACGCGTCATCAGGTTGAACTGGAACGTGATCGGATCCTGGGCCAGGTAGCGTGCCGAATTCTCGAACCACACCAGACTGGTCTGTGCCGCCTTCTGGATCTTGATCGAGTCGACGTATCTCGCCTCCTGGTAGGAGGTGAGCGCCTTCTCGACATCCGAGACACCTTCTCTGCGGAAGGCGTCGACCAGGGCCATCGCATCCTCCATGGCCAGCTTGGTGCCCGACCCGATCGAGAAGTGCGCCGTGTGCGCCGCGTCGCCGATGATGACGATGTTGTCGTGGTGCCAGCACTCGTTGCTGACCGTCGGAAAGGTCCGCCAGAGCGAGCGATTGGTCAGGAGCTTGTGACCATCCAGCCACTCCGCGAAGAGGTTCTCGCACCATCGCGCGCTCTCCTCCTCGTCCATCCGGTCGAGTCCTGCAGCCAGCCAGACTTCTTCGCGGCATTCGACGATGAAGGTGCTGAGACCGTCATCGAAGGGATAGGCATGCACCTGGAAGAGACCGAAGCCCGTGTCCTTGAAGATGAACGTGAAGGCCGAAAGCTCGAGGTCCGTCCCGAACCACGCGAACTTGCAACGGCGCCAGTCGAGGTGGGGCTTGAAGACATCCGCATGCGTCTCCCGGATGAAGGAGTTGATCCCATCTGCGGCGACGATGAGGTCGGCATCTGCGAAGGCCGACAGATTCGGGATCTCGGTCTCGAACTGCATCTCGACGCCGAGTTCGGTGCACCTTTCCTGAAAGATCTGGAGCAAGCGTTTGCGGGACATCCCACAAAAGCCATGACCTGTCGACGTGACCAACTCGCCGTTGACGTAGGTGTGGATGTCGGACCAGTAACGGAAGGCCTGGGTGATGGCCTCGAAGGTCGCGGGATCGGCTTCCTGGAAACCGCCCAGGGTCTCGTCCGAGAAGACCACGCCCCAGCCGAAGGTGTCATCGGCCCGGTTGCGTTCGTAGAGCTGGATCTGGGCGTCCGGCCTTGCCTGTTTCATCAGGATCGAAAAATACAGGCCTGCGGGGCCGCCACCCACGACGACGATCTTCATCCGGTCTCCTTGAGCCTCGGTGGTTCCATGTACGGGCGGCTGATTCTCGTCAGGACTGCCGGCCAGGGAAGCCAAAACCTCGCCAGGAACAGAAGCCCAAAAAAGCTCTCGCAAAAGTCCGGAGCCTCTCGTTCCATGTCTCTTATCTCACACCTGTGGCCTCTCGATGGGGGTCACCTCTGTCGGAGGGCCTGGGGGAGCCTCTTGCGGAGCTGGACATTCTGTCCGCAAGTCCTTTCATTTACCCCTCTTAGAAAACCGGAGACAACCCGAGATGAAGCTAGACAAGCAGCTCGGCCTCCTCTTGATGCCTGTCCTGCTGGCCCCGGCCCTGATGGCCCAAGGCCCTTCGCAGGAAAAGCTCAAGGAGCGCTACGACAAGAAAATCGCTGAAGACTGGGTCGAGAAGGGGGGATGGATCCTCGATTTCGACAAGGCCAAGGCCATCGCCAAGAAGGAGAACAAGGTCGTCTTTGCCTACTTCACCCGATCCTACACTCCGTGACCGCCTTGCATGGCACTCGAGAGCCGTGTGCTCTCGACCGACGAGTTCAAGGCCTTCTCCAAGAAGGTTGTCCCCTATCTTAGCGTCATGACCCACATCGAGGGTCGCAAGGACGATGATCTCCTCACAGTCTACGGCTTCCGGGGCTTTCCATCCCTGGCCTTCCTGGATGCAGAGGGGAACAAGATCAAGGATCAGAGGGAGCGCACCGTAAAGGGCTTCCAGGCGACCGCAGACTACCTGGGTCTCAAGGCCAAGGTCGAGGCCGGAGACAAGTCTGCAGCGATCCCCTACTTCTTCGCCCAGATGAAGCTCGGTGACATCGACTTCAAGGGTGCGCAGAAGAAGGTCAAGACCCTGAAGCTCAGCAAGGAGCAGATGGCCCATTACACCGAGGCGCTGATTCCCCTGCTCGCGACCCTTCCCCTGGATGCGGCCAAGATCGAGCTCAAGGGCCTCAAGCTCAGCGAAAAACAGTACGCGAACGCACAGCGGGTGCTGATGAGCAGCGAGATCATGAACCACCTCAAGACCTTCCGTCAGGACAGGGGTGCAGCCGCCAAGGCAGCCTTCTACAAGATGTGGAAGGAGGGGCGAACGCCCACGGACATGAGCCAGAGGCCTACCCTGATCTTCTGGGACCTGCTCCTCAGAAAGGCCGGTGAGGATTCGGACCTCGAGCTCATGGCGGTCGCCTGGGGCAAGATGCGCCCGATCTACAAGAAGAACCCTCGTGCCGCGCAATTCGTCGAGACGCAGGATGCCAAGCTCGAGAAGCTCAAGAAGAACGGCGCTGACGACGATGACGGCGACAACGATCACGACGACGGCGACAACGATCACGATGACGGCGACCACGATGACGACGACGGTGACGACGATCACGACAAGGATGGCGACAAGCACAAGTAGCGGGTCGCAACCCTGATTCCCGGCAGACGTCTTCCTGACTGGATGCCGACGCCAACGCCCCGGAGGTGTTCCTCCGGGGCGTTGGCACGTACCAGGCTCAAGTCGTTGCCCAGCCCACGATCTCGAGGAAGGCGTAGACCACGAAGACCCCAGTGGCATTCATGAGCAAACCGATCGCACGGTCCCCCTAGCCGTGCTTCTGGAGCCAACGCCACGTCGGGAGGATGTAGACCCACTCGATCAGCCCGGACCAGGTCAGGACGTTGAACTCAGGCCAGCCCAGGTAGAGCTGGCCGAGATGGGGGGGAGCCAGGAAGAGCAGATGCATCCAGACTGCGAGCATGAAGCCCGCGTGTCGCTTCTGCCCGGGAGTCTGGCGACGGTGGCGCTGGGACAGTGGGAGCCGCGAGGAGTGCCTCGAACCAGCCTCTGGCCGGGCTTGTGCTAGCTCGGCTTCGACTTGCGTTTCGCTGCTCATGGCACCACTCTACGATGTCCAGACCCCGGAGTTTCGCCCGATCCAGCAGCACATCATGTCGACAGACCCCCTGCACACCGAGAGCTTCCCGTGGCAGGAGTGCCGGGCCCGGCTGGAGGACCTCCTCGAGCACGGAAGCCAGATCCGGGTCGACGCGCGTAGCCGGGCCTTCGAGGTCCTCGACGAGGAAAACGAGCTTCGGGTGAGGCTGCGGCCCCCGCTGCTGCTTCCCGAAATCCCGTCAGAGGGGCGTCTCGAGGACTATCTCGAGGAGGATCTGGAGGAGTCAGGTCTGCAGCTGATGCTCCTGATCCAGGCCGGCGCCGTGGCCATGGGACTCTGGGAAGGGGAGGAGATTCTCGCCCACAAGGCCTTCAAGAAGTACGTCGTCCGCGGGAAGGGCAAGGCGCAGGCCACACACCTCGCCAGCAAGGGAAAGTCCCGCTATGGGTCCCGCCTGCGCCTGCAGAACTGGCAGAGCCAGATCCTGGAACTCAAGGAACGTTGTCTGGATTGGCAGCAGTCCTACGGGGATTTCGAGAGGGTCCTCGTCTCCTGCCCGGTGCGGCTGTGGCCCGATCTTTTCGTGTCCGCCCCTTTGCCTCCTTTCGACCAACGGGAGGGGATCACGAGGATTCCGATGGATGTCGCCGTGCCGAGCCACGCGGAACTGCTCAGGGTCCGCCGGGCCTGTGAGCTGGGACGAATCGAATACTGGTAGGAACGGTCGGTTCCCGGCGCATCCGCGCATCAGCTCCCAGGTGCCAGGTCCGCCAATGCTTCTTCGAAGCGGGTTTGCTCTTCCGTCGTGAGCCTGAGTTGGGCCAGGATCCGATCCCCTTCGAGGAAGCGCATGTAGAGCTCGCCCTCGTGGCTCTCCCAGGAGATCTGACCGAGCTCGTTCTCGAAAGTAGCCGTGCCGCTATCCCGAAGCGCCCTCTGCTCACGCAGGTCCTTCTTGGAGAGTGCCGCGGAGCAGACGAGCGTGTCGCCGCGCACGAGATGGAGGTACTGGACCAACACCCTGTGCTTCTCCCGGATCAGCGACAGCTGGGGAGTGATGGGCAGGAAACGCTTCATGATTCCAGTCCAGCGTCTCTTGCACAGGCTGTCAAGATCAGGGTGCACCCTGAAATTACATTGCCTCTTCCCGCATAGGCGGCCTCCGGCGTCCACACAGGGCAATGTTGTCCGCAGAGCGACCAAACAGGTCGACTTCGGTCCCACATCACCCTCTGTGAACCCCAGCGACTCGCCTGAACATCCCAGCCCTACGCGTCTCATGCTCCTATCGAGGCTGATGCGGCGGGGATTCGGAAAGATACAATGCATGGTCAGGGTTCAGTCCCGCTTGTCCCACCAGGCCTTCCACTTCTGGAGTTCCTTCTTGCGCTCCTCCTGGCTGCCCTCGGTCCAAATCAGGGCCTTCTCGCTGGTCTCGCTGTAGAACGACCCGATGAGTCGCTCGAGGCCGTAGAACATGGATATCCGCACCCGCGGAGAGTCGTCCATGAGGTAGTGGAAGAGACGATCGACGTCTCTGAGGCTTGCCATGTTGGAAACCAGTCCGGCCGCGTGGAGACGCTTCTGGATCTCCCCGGGGTCCTCGGTGCCTTTGTACTTCTCGATGACCGAGAAAAGGGGGTCGATGGCGGCAGGACCGATGTGGCGGATCTTGAGGTCCACCTCCATCCAAGTCTCCTCCTTGCCCAGCTGATCCAGAAGCCCGGGTAGTTGCTTCTCGAGCTGGATCTGCCACTCGGGCTTGGGGAGGAAGGCCAGGTAGTCGTCGGCCCAGGCCAGGCGGTGCGAGAGGTAGGGGAGGACCTGGTTCTCCTCTTCCTTTCCGGAACGCAGGACGACGTCCCGGCGTGGCCCGAGTCGGAGCGTCTCACCCGCCTGGCTCCGGACGCTGGCCAGGCCCTTCATCGAGAGGATCTCGTAACGATCCCCACGCTTGCTGAAGAGGGTCTCTCCCCAGGGCTGCTTGTCGCTCTGGAGGAGTCTGGTGGCGGCGCTGCCCTTGCCCGTCACGATGAGGTCGGACTGTCCGTCGCTCTTGTGGATCCGGGCCAGGATCCGCCCGATCTCCAGGTCCACCTCGCTGGTCCCAAGCAGCCGAATCCGGGTGTTCTTGTCCAACAGCAGGACCGAACCGTCCCGCAGGGAGACGACGCAGGTCCCCTGGTCCGAGGTCTCGACAGAGCTGCCTTCGGGAATCGGGGCGCCCACGGGGAGCAGCTGCCGATTGCGATCCTGATCCAGGAAGACCTGTCCCCGAGCCAGGACCATGTGTGGGCCAGAGGGCATCTCGGTCTCGAGAAAGCCCTCGTCCTGCTGGCTGTTCAGGTAGAGGAGTCCGAAGAGGAACCCGGCAGCCGCCCAGGCCGCGGGCCAGGCCACCTGCCGGGCCCAGTGCAGGAGGGGAGCCCGATCCCCCTGACCAACCCTCTGACCAAGCCTCTGACCAACTCTGCGACTGGGACCCGGTCTTCTGCGCGAAGGGATCTGCTCCTCCTCGCGGAGCCGTGCCAGGACCTCTTGGGCGTCCTGGATCGGATCGCCCGCGAGGGGCGCTAGAGCCCGGCGCAGTTCATCGCCACCCTTCCTTGCAGAGTCCTGACGCGAGGGCTCTCTCGAGGACGCGTCTCTCTTCGGTGCATCTCCGGCTGCTGTCATCGCGTCCTGCTCCCTTGTCCAAAGCGCTCGCGCATACGCTGTCTTGCGCGTCCAAGCCTTTGGCTGACAGAGGCTTCTGTGATTTCTAGTTGCTCCGCCATCTGTCGGAGACTCAGGTTCTCGAAGTAGAACATGAAAATCGCCTCCCGGAGGGCTTCTGGGAGGCCTCCCACAGCGCCTCGGAGTCGCGAGAGGCGATCGTCCTCGTCCTTCGGGGTCCTCGGATCGGCGGGATCCAGTTCGATCTCATCCAAGGAGAGGGTCTCTTGCCCGCGCTTGCGGAGCTGATCGATGCAGATGTTGCGAGCGATGCGTCGGAGGTAGTGGCTGTAATTCTTGGGCTCCTTCAGGCGTGTGAGGCCCTTCCAGGCCCGGACGAAGCAGTCCTGGACCAGATCGTCCAGCTCTGGGGTGCTGCCCAGGCGCGTCAGGCAGACCGACCGGACGGCCCGGGAATACTTGAGCACCAGAAAGCCATAGGCCTCCTGGTTCCCCGTGAGGGTCTGGCTCACCAGGTCCTCGTCCTTGAGATCGGAAGAGTCATCGTGCACTGTCGCCATAGTCGAAAGCGCAACGCAGACCCCTACAAAGATTTCCAGAATGCTGCAATGGGATGCAGCTTCAGGAGGAGGTCATGGGATCCGTTGGGTGGGGCTTCGCAGCATGGCCTGTACCCAGTTGCTCCTGGGCCCGTACAGCAGGGCCGTGACGAAGGCTCCATGGATCGTCTCGCTGTAGCTCGACGGGAACTGGATTTCGGCAGATCCCTGTTCGTCGAGTGTCCCGACCAGGAGGTTCAGGGGCGCTCTACTTTGTGCCTGTGCGGAGAGGCTCAACGCGACGAGAGGGTCCTTGGTGCCGAAGGGCAGGTAGATCTGTCCAGGCAAGATTTGACCCGCCTTGACGATCTTTTTCGCCAAGATCAGACGATAGTGCCACCCCCGGTTTTTTGGACTTGCCACATGGAGGCGATAGACGGGCAGACCTTCTTGTCCAGGTTGTCCAGGATCGACCGTTCCACGAGTGACGTTCAGGGTCACTGGAGCTTCGAGGTTCGGTGGTGGCAACAAGCGCATGATCTCGAGCTGACTCGGGCGCAGAGCCAATTCCAGCTGCATCGTGCCCAGGTTCTCGTCCACGGCGTTGCGGAGGCCCTCGAATCCGCGTTCGAAGACGACCTCCGTTTTCCAGCCTCGTTTCGCTAGATCCTGCAGGAAGCCATCAAGACCATGCTCATTGTAGCAGTAGGCATGGCGTACATTGACCGAGGCATTGATCAGGGTCTGTCGTGCGTGGGACCACGAGGCGTTCCAGAAGTCGATGCCTCCTTCGCTGGAATCATAACGGACGCCCATCGTCGCGAATCGTCCTCGGCTTCGATATCGCATGTGGGATGCGGACATGTGCCCCAAGAGGAGCGAGCCTGGTTCGGCGATCCGCATCGTCTCCTTCACGGCGACCTCGAGGAAGGGGCTCCTGGTGCCGAAGGCATAGAGCCAGGGGCCTGCGTAGATCAGGTTGCTGACGATGATTCCGGCCATGAGGATTCGCGGAAACCATCTACCGAAGAAGCGATCGGCCATCGAGGCCCAAGCGATCGTCGCCAGGGACAACAGCATCATCGCCGGGAGGAGATAGCGGAACTCGTACCAGGCTCGATTGCGTGCCACCGCGATGAAGTAGGGCAGGGTGAGGAGCGTGCAGACGTAGAAGAGAGGTACGCGGTTACTGAAGATCCTGCGTGCAGAGGGGCGAACCATCTGGACGAGCAGGGTCGCGGCTCCGACAAGCCCAGCCCAGAACAGAACGGGACCGGTACCATTCTGGATGCGTTCGAGCCAGACCTCTCCGAGTCTGCCGAAGCTAACCTTCATTCCCACGTTGTCCGAGCTGAACTCGAAGTAGATGTTCCAGAAGTTCGTCCATCCATACTCGATGACCAGATGCGCGAAGATGCCCACGATCGGGATCAGGGCTCCCACGATCAGTGCGCTACTCTTCGTGATCCTGGAACGGCGAGTGGGCGTGGCCACCAGAGCCCGTATCCACAGATAGAGGAACAGCAATCCGAACAAGGCGGAGCTGACTCGGATCATGATGGCATAGGTTGCAATGAAGCCCGTGATTGCCCAGGAGAAGTGCGTGAGCACTCGACCTCGTCGTGTCCCATCGGATTCGAGCGTCCTGGCTCTACATTCGTGGATCAGGAGGCGGCAAGCCCAGGTGAGGATCAGCGCATGTCCCAGCACATCCGTCAGGGCCTCTTGCGAATGCCAGAGCCAGCCTGGCACAGTCACTGTGCAGAGGCCGGCAAACAAGGCCAGTGACCCCGAGCGTTCGGGATAGAGAACCTGGACCATCCGCATGACGGTCCAACCGGCAAGGCCAAGCGCCAGGAAATTGAGGAGACTGCAGACCCGAAGGGCCTCGCTCCAGAGCCCCAACCACTCTCCTAGCCCGAAGATCGGTGCTGCGACCAGGTATTGGCCAGGGTGGTACCACTCCATCCGTGCTGGCGGGATCCTCCCCTCGCGCCATGTGGCCTCGATCATCTGTCGGTAGGCAATCGAGTCTACATGGCCGGAACCATCTGCCCAGAACAGGATGCCGATCAGGATGGGCAGGGAGAACACGAGGATGGCACCCCATGTCTGTGCGGTCATCCGTCCGGAGCGGCGCTGCGCGTGCATTCTGCTATCTTCTTCCGAAGCGGAAGCGGAGCAAGGTCCAGATCGCAATCAAGCCATCACGGGGGCGGATCTTCTTGCCTTCCTCGATGCGGCGGGGGCGGTAGGAGATCGGGATTTCGGGGATCTTGATGCCGCGACGCAGGACCTTGGCGGTGACCTCGGGACAAAACTCGAAGCCATCACAGACGAGGTCGATGTCCTGGATGAGTTCACGCTCCCACATCTTGTAGCAGGTGGGCTCGTCGGTGAGACGCGTCAGGTAGAGGAGGTTGGTCGCGTAGGTGACGACGACACCACCCCAGTAGAACCGATTCTGCGCCGAGGGGCTGCGTCCGGTGAGGCGGCGGCTCCCGTAGAGGACAGGGCTCTTTGTGCGCTCGATCTCCTCCAGCATCCGGAGGATGTCCTCGGGGTCGTACTCGAGGTCGGCATCCTGGATCACGACGTAATCGCCTTTGGCCTCCTCGATGCCTTTGCGTACGGCGGCGCCCTTGCCGCGGTTCGCCGGTTGAAGGAACACGCGGAGATCTGGGCAATCCTTGGCCAGCTCCTGCAGCTTCTCGCGGGAGCCGTCCTTGCTTCCGTCGTCGACAGCGATGAGTTCGAGGTCGATCGGGAGGGCCAGAACGATGTTGCAGATCTCCTGGATCGTCTCTGCCTCGTTGTAGACCGGCATCACGATGGAGAGGAGGGGACGACCCTGGCTGCGAGGGCATGATTTGGAATTGAGGGCACCGGTGGCGCTGGGGGTGGCGTCAGGATTCACGGCAGCGAAGGAGGGTTGGTGGTGGTTGGAGGTGGGGTCGGCAGTCTGGATGAGTATACCCGCTCGCGTGGCTGCTGACTGCCCATAGCGTCGATCAGACCCTGGTCCGCTGCATGGTCCCAGCCAGACCTTGGCATCGGATCTACTGCAACCGTGCCTGGATCTCGTCTCCAAAAAGTTCCAGCGCCGAGATCAGCGGAGTCGTGGCCATGGTCGTCAGGGAGCAGCGGCCACGCCCCCGGATGAAGCCGGCCACGCTGCGGATCGCTGCCTGGAAGTCTCCGGGCCGACCCTCGGAGACGGCGCCCAGGATGTTGAGGTACTGCGCGGTGCCCATGTTGCAGGGCGGACACTGCCCGCACTGCTCCCGCTGGAAGAAGGTGGCGATCTCCAGCATCCGGGCCAGGGGATCCTCGTCCTCGAACCAGAGCTGTACGCCGCCGCAGCCCGGCGAGGTGCCGACCTCGCGGAGGGACTCGTAGCTGATGGGTCGATCCAGTTGTGCCGGCCGCAGGAGGGCGCAGGAGAGCGCCGGCTGGAGAGCGCGAAGCCTACGTCCCGGCTCCAGGCCGCCGCCGCAGTTCTCGATGAGCTCTCGGTAGGTCGAGCCGAAGGGCAGCTCGTAGACGCCGGGCTCCTGCACGCCATGACCCAGCGTGAAGAGGATCGTGCCCGTGCTCTGGTCGGTGCCGATTTCGGCGAAGGCCTCGCCACCCATGCGGAGCAAGCCCGGTACGTGTGCGAGCGTCTCGACGTTGTTGACGGTCGTGAGCATCGCATGGAGACCGGCCTGACCCGGGAAAGGGGGCTTCTCACGAGGCTTGCCCTCACCTCCCTCGATGGAATCGATGGCAGCCGTCTCCTCGCCGGCGACGTAGGTGGGCGGAGCGCGATGGATGCGGATCTCGCAGGAGAATCCCGATCCCAGGATCCGGTCGCCGATCCACCCTTCTGCCTCGAGTTCGGCCAGCGCCTGTTCGATCGCAGCGATCTGCTCGGTCATGTCCTCGATCAGGTAGACCCAGGCGATCGAGGCCCCGGTTGCATAGGCGCAGAGCAGCAGGCCTTCGAGGACCTTGTGTGGGTATCGGGCAACGAGGTGCTTGTCCTTCGAGCTGCCTGGCTCGTGTTCACCACCGTTGGCGATGACGTACTTCTGCTTGGCTTCGGTGTTCGCAGCCAGTGTCCACTTGCGTGCTGTCGGGAAGCTCGCCCCTCCACGTCCTCTGAGCCTGGCAGCCTCGAGCTACTCGATCACCTGATCTGGTGTTCTCTGCTGCAGTGCTTCCTGTAGGGCCTGGAAACCACCTTCTTCCCGATATTCGGCGAAGGTCTGGGCTGCGCTCGCGGGCTCGCGGGTCAGCAGAAGGGCTTGCGACATGTTCGATCTCCAGGGGGACCCCAACAGGAGGTTCAGTAGTAGGTTCAGCAGGGGGCTCAGTAGGGCGAGTCCAGCATCTGCCAGAGAAACTCTTCGACGTCCGGTTTGACCTTGCCGGTCAGGCGCACAACCGGGCCCGATTCTCCGGTGAGGTGCCGGATGATGTCGGGGAGGTCGGACTCCTTGACCAGGGAGTAGAAGACCCGGTCCGGCCAGATCGTGATGTTGATGCCGTGTTCGCAACCGCCGAAGCAGGGATAGCGACGGATCTTGACCTTCTCTTCGTGCGGGTCCACTTCGTCGAAGTGGACCTTGAGTTTCGAGAAGAGATTGCCGGACCCCTTCTCGTTGCAGTCACCGCCATCACAGACGTAGACGAGTTTGTTGCTCATGGATGTGTCCGCGTCTAGTGGAACTTGACGTATTCGAAGTCGAGTGGCGTCTCGTTGACGCCCTGGTGGTGGGGGGCGATCCAGTTGGCGTATTTGCCCGGCTCGCGCACGGCCACCATGCAGGACTTCACGTAGTCGCGGTCCTCATGCGTCGGAAGCCACTCGCTTTCGCGTTTGCTGAACTCCTCCGGAGAGATCAGCTCGCCCTGCGGATTGAAGCAGCTCTCGGCATAGACTCCCTGGTTGCGGTTGAAGCGCTTGCTGGGGAGGTAGATGCGCTCGTCGACGCCGAGCGCCTCCAGGTCGCGGTTCCAGCGGTTGACGATTCGTGTGCAGTCGGCAACGTAGGCGTCGAGCAGCAGAGCGTTCATCGCGCGGCGCAGCGGGATCTCCTTTGCGACCATCCGGTCGCCCTCGGGAA
>Ga0114931_10008139_pt1 | contig 12725 bp, 8 predicted proteins | sample 2SBtaG_FD_89579 | JGI IMG/M metagenome (GOLD analysis project Ga0114931, IMG submission 89579) | Deep subsurface microbial communities from Kolumbo volcano to uncover new lineages of life (NeLLi) - 2SBTROV14_V59a metaG | ecosystem: Environmental > Aquatic > Marine > Volcanic | place: Kolumbo...
TATATTGACTTATTAAAGGAACATAGGATTGAATTTGATGAAAAATTCTTGTTGTGATGTATTGAACCCTTATAGGGTTCTAATGAATTTCTTTGGATAATTTCCCCGCATTGCGCGGGGTTATTCACATTAATCCACCTTTGGTGGATTTTCATTGCAAATGAGTGGGCAGGTGAAACCTATTTTTATCGAATACGCTTTCTGGCACATCAAAATAAAATTTAATCAGTATTAACAATTGTCGTTGTTTGAGAAATATTGGTTTATTTTTGTAGTAATTTTCCATAAATTTCTACAGCCTCTTTGTGGTACCTGTTGAAATAGATGTTATGTTGAGGAGGCACTAACTTACACGAAGAAAATATCACTTTAAAATGTTAAATTAACCATTGAAAAAATTTTTAGAAAAGGTCGCCGGGTCTATCCTTAATGATGTGGGCAAAGATTGTTTGCACACTGCTGTCATTCTTCCCAACAAGCGTTCGGAAGTTTTTCTGAAAGACCACCTTAAAAACCTTGCAACAGAAGATTTCTGGCTTCCCGAAATGTATTCCATCGATGAATTTATGGTAAAGGCATCAGGGCTGGCTGAGCAGGATCAGGTAAACCTGTATTTTGAACTTTTTGATATCCACCGCCGGATTGCCGGCACTGAAGCACGCAGTATTGATGATTTTCTGGCCTGGGCGCCGGTTATGCTTTCCGACTTTAATGATATTGACCTCTACCTTGCCGATCCTGAAAAAATATTTACTCATCTTTCGGAAGTCAAAGCCATGGAGGCGTGGAACCCCGATGGCAGGCCACTCACACCCCTGCAACAAAATTATTTATCCTTTTTCCGTTCCTTAGAACAATATTACCGGCTATTACACCGGCGCATGGCTGACGAAGGGGCAGGGTACAAAGGCATGGTGTATCGTTATTTATTCGAAAACATTGAAAAACTTTCGCAGGGATGGCCATGGAAAAGGTTCGTTTTGGTTGGCTTTAATGCCCTCTCTGATGCAGAGAAAAAAGTTTTCGGCTTTATCCATAAAAACTTTCAAACCAATATTTTCTGGGACCTTGACGAATATTACTTTCATGCAAAACAGCCATACCGTCATGAAGCGGGGAGATTTATCAATGAACTTATTACCGAATGGAAGATTAAACCGGCAAATGTACACTGGGTTACTCATCATTTGATGACAGATAAGGATAAAGAAATTACGATATTGGGGGTTCCCAAAAAGATCGGGCAGGTAAAATTTGCCGGGCAGCAAATTGAAAAATGGTTTGAAGCCGACGAAAATGGCGAAGGAAATTCCTATTCCGATACTGCCATTGTCCTTGCTGATGAAAACCTGCTCATCCCCTTGTTAAACTCATTGCCAAAACTTAAAATTCATGATGATAAATTGGTTGGGTATAACGTTACCATGGGATACCCTTTGGCCAATAGTGCTTACACTGATTTTGCCAATCGCTGGCTTGAATTGCTGATCCAGAGTGAAGAGCATGTTAATCACAAATATTCGGTTTTTCATTTACTGGCGTTGGTCAATAACCCGGTTTTTCAATTAATTCTCGAAAAGCTGTTAAACGGAAAACCCGGGTTGCTAACGGAAAGAATTACCAGCTTTAACAGTGTTTATCTGGATTTTGGGCAAATTATTTCTGTTATGGAACCCAAAGGAAAACCCGTAAATGACCTGATGCAAAACCTGTTGAAGGCAGGAAAATCGTCATCTTCATTTATCATGGCTTTCATCACATTTTTAAAGAACAGCAAACAGGTTATCGGGGATTCGGGTCACGGCGATTTTTTACTATCCGGGCAATTGGCCATGACCATGAACCTGATAAAAAGGCTGGATATCTTGTTGCAAAAAAACGGAGAGGACCTCAATTTAAAAGGATTACAAAATATTTTTAATCAATTGGTGCGCCGGACAGGTATTAACCTGAAAGGAGAGCCCCTGCATGGCATACAGGTTATGGGAATGTTGGAAACACGAAACCTGGATTTTAAAAACATCATCCTGCTGTCAGCCAATGACGGCATCCTCCCGAAAACAAACAATATGGAATCGTTTATTCCTTTTGATATTCGTTCGCATTATGGTTTGCCCCTGCCCAAAGACAAATCCGATGTTTATTCCTATCATTTTTACAGACTACTTCAACGTGCTCAAAAAACTGTAATCGTTTATGATTCGGAACCCGGAAACCTGGGCGGCGGAGAGAAAAGCAGGCTGATCCTTCAAATTCAAAATGAGATGAAACGCATCAATGAAAATTTGAATATTGATGAAAAAACATTAGCCATTCCGTTTGATGACTCCAAAACCGGGGAGCAATTTGTGATCAGTAAATCACCTGATATCATAAACACTGTCCGGGATAAATTAAAGGCCGGCATCTCTCCTTCGGCCCTTTCTGCCTATATCAGTTGCCCGCTTAAATTTTATTTCAGATATGTGTTGAACCTTGCAGCGGAAGAAAGTATTGAAGAATCCATTGAAGCTGATGTTTTCGGCACAGTTGTCCACAAGGTTCTTCAGGAAATGTATGAAGGGTTGGCCGGAAAACCCATCACGAAAGAATATCTTGAAAGCAAACTGAGGGATATTGACCGGCTTTTACTGAAATGGTTCAAAGAGAAATATCCCGGCGGAGACCTTGACTCAGGAAAAAATTTGTTGATCCTTAAAGTTGCCGGCAAATATGTACGCCAGTTTTTAACCAAAGAAATTGAAGAGTTAAAACGGCAGCCACGTGTCCTTGTTGCCGCCGAAGAAAAGCTCTCTTATCCTGTTGAGACAGGTAAAGAAAAAATACTGATCCATGGCATTGTTGACCGCTCCGACAAAATCACCGGAACAGACAGGATAAGGATAGTTGATTATAAAACCGGCAATGTTGTACCCGGCGACCTCAAACTAAAAGAGTGGGATACACTGATCACCGGGTCAGGCAAAGCAAAAGCTTTCCAGGTGTTGTTTTATGCTTACCTGTTCGCTAAAACACACCCGAATATCAAAGACATTGAAGCCGGAATTTACAGCCTTCGCAAAATATCGCAAGGGTTCATCAAACTCCATCTTCCCGAATCGGTTTCCCTTGTCGAATCATTCGGCGAGTTTGAACAACAACTGACCATCCTGATCCGGGATATTCTGGATACTTCAAAACCATTCATCCAAACCGCGGATGAAAAAGAATGCAGTTGGTGCGATTTTAAAGACATTTGTAACCGGCAGGGAGATAAGAATTAGGTTTTCGTTGAATTGTTTTATTATTGCAGAAAATAAACAACAAGAGATTGCGTTATTCGAATAATTTTAAAAGTCTTAAATAATGAGGAATATTATTACCATTGCAGTATTCGTCTTTTTGATTGCTTCTTGTTCAGGGCCGGAAAATAAAAAAACGGCATCAAAACAGAACCTTCAGGATTCCATTTCGGTTTTCGAGAAGGCATTGTTTAATCCCGAAGTAAAAAAGATCAATAAAAACAAAGTACTTAAGATAATTAATTTTTATACGGAATATGCCGAACGATATCCTGACGATTCCCTTTCTCCGGTTTATTTGTTTAAGGCTTCCGATGTTTCGATGAACCTATACAGGCCAACTGAAACAATCAAAATACTGGATACGATCCTGATCAAATATCCTGATTATGAAAAAACCCCCACAGCTTTGTTCCTAAAGGCGTTTATTTATGAAGACCAGGTAAAGAATTATGACCGGGCCAGGAAATATTATCAAATGTTTATTGACAAATATCCCGACAACGAGTTTGCAGATGATGCGCAAATGTCGCTCGATAATCTTGGGAAGTCACCCGAAGAACTGATCAAAAGTTTTGAGAAAGGCCAGAAATAAAAAAAGCCCGGTTACCATCCGGGCCTTTTATTTTGAGGGTGGAAGATGGGATTTGAACCCACGACCCCTGGAACCACAATCCAGTGCTCTAACCAGCTGAGCTACATCCACCGTTTGGGCTTGCAAATATACAATGAAATTTAACCTGCACAATAATCACCCCTACATTTTTCATTTTTCATTTCCGGGTTGTGTTTCGTTGGTTTTCATACATTTGGCCTTCAAATGATTTTCTCCCGCAAAACATATCAATCTTCCGGATCACCGGGGAAATTAGCCTGGATACGATTTAGGAAAAACGTACCGGGAATGGTCTCCCTTTTTGTTATCCTACTGACACTGGCCATTGCCATTCTGGGTTATCTGGTCACACCCGATCATTCCCCTTATGCCAATGCCCAGCTTCTGGAAATCAGTACCCAAAAGCCCGGTTTCTCAGCTAAAATGCTTAAAATCAGAAAAAACAGGCCTTTCATCCATTCCTCATTTATTAAAGAAATGTTAATGGGGTCCAAAAGCAATTACACCAAAATACCCGTCAGTTCCTATTCTTTTGAAGAGGATAGCCTGACCGCTACAATCTTTGATCCTGATAATCTGGGTTTAAAAAAATCATGGAATATGGCCGACATCGTTTATCCGTTATCGGCAAAACCTGTAAAACATAACAACAGCCTGGTTATCAAAACAATCAGCGGAAAGAAATTGACTGTTCGTATTGAAGACCTCCGGTCTGTCATTAAAAAACAAAATTTTATAACGCAAAGATTCTGGCTGGGAACTGACCAGTTTGGTCGTGATCTGTTAAGCCGCCTGATCATCGGATCGCGTGTCAGCCTATCCGTAGGTTTTATTTCCGTAGGCATTTCGCTTATTGTCGGCCTCTTACTCGGTTCACTGGCAGGTTATTTCGGTGGCAGGATTGATGATGTAATTATGTGGTTTATTAATGTGGTTTGGAGCATTCCCACCTTATTGCTGGTTATTGCCATCACTTTTGCCCTTGGACGCGGGTTCTGGCAGATTTTTGTAGCTGTCGGACTTACAATGTGGGTAGAAGTTGCCCGTGTGGTAAGAGGGCAAATTATCAGTATCAAAGAGAAAGAGTTTGTTGAAGCCGGAAAAGCCCTGGGGTTCTCAGGCTACAGGATTATTACACGCCATATTCTTCCCAATGTCATAAGCCCTGTTATTGTTATTTCCGCTGCAAACTTCGCTGCAGCCATTCTTATCGAAGCGGGCCTGAGTTTTCTGGGTATCGGTGTTCAGCCACCCGTACCTTCATGGGGAGGAATGATTAGGGAATATTATAGTTTTATCATCCTTAATTCTGCTTATCTCGCTGTCATTCCGGGTCTTGCAATTGTATTACTTGTACTGGCATTTATGACGCTCGGCAATGCCCTTCGCGATGTACTCGACGTTAAAACACTGGAAAATTAATCCGGAACTTTTATTTCTTTATCAACAAGAAACAAGCACTGAGCTACCAGCCATAAGAATCTGCCCCTCTCAGGTAACTGAGGCATATTCCTTTCTGGAGGTTGATCTTAAAGGCAACATAAACATCCATGCCCGAAAAATTGGAAACCCCCATCCAGGATCCAAGCCGGTCGGTCCCAATTGTAAGGGAATAAATCCTCACGGCAAGCCCTATTCTGGGTTCAAGATAGTTGAACAAGGATAAGGGAACGCTAACCCCTACAATGCGGTTCTCATAACGCGGAACTATAGAAATTTGTGCAGGATGATACAATTGATTCAATTGAAATTTTAACGGATGTGACCACAAAGCGGCTACATAGAAGGATTTGCTGATGTGATAATCAAACTGCATGCTCAGTACCGTAGGCAAGGCTATTCTGATCCGGTCAGAAGTAAGGGAAGCCGTCGGGTCGCCAAAAAAGGCCTGGCTATAAGCGTTAAGTGTATGTCTTATTCCATCGTAACGGAGGGTGTCATAATGTTCCCAATACAAACCAACATCCTTAAAAGAATGTTTTTCGGTATTTTGATTAAAGGTAATGGCACCCAGGTCCATTATTGAAAAACCTATTTTGTAAATGTAATCGGAATAGGGCTTTGCACAAATTTTTCTTTCATTACCCAAATTATAGGTTGATTTTTTCTTTGTAAACACAAATCCCAGATCTAACCCAACACCATATCCTTTTGTTAACGGGTGCATGTTGAATTCATTGGTTTCATAGTTAACCGGTAATGCCATACCTATTTCAGCATCCACATTATTAAACTCCACCGTCTTAGTGTCGTGAATTACAAAATCGACATTTTTCATGGCGAGGTATCCCCCTTCATGGCCAAACAATCCTTTTACGGTTGCCCCAAAGGTAAAGCGGCTGTCATATCTTTCATAAAAATCAACAGCATAACTTAATCCTACTTCAGTCCAGGTCATGCTGGCAAAAGAATAATTGTGCTCATTAAAATTCTTCCCTTGATAATCTATATATTCCGGCCCTTCATACATTAGGATGGGTATTTCATAAGGGATTTTATTACCACTGTTCACTGAGCGGAGGGAAGTGCTCAGGGCAAACGAATGCTTTCCTGCCTGAATCATAACAGACGGGCCCATTATTTTTTCATCATTATAAATATATTTATTCCATTGATTGTTGTAATAGTTGTAACTCCGGCCAAATTTGTAATCCCCATTATTTATATCAAGCGTATCAAGCGTAACGATTTTTGTGAGGGGATTTGCCCCAGCAGGGAAATAATACATATTGTTGGAAGTTGAGGTGCCAAACCCTACCAGGTTCACATCAATGTAACTTTTTGATCCTGTTAACAAAGCGGGGTTCATCATGGCACTTGAAACACCGCTATACGTTGAAAAGGTCAGGCCAAGCATTTGCTGTCCCTCGGAAACAGTACCGATACCCAGCAGAAAAAGCAGGCTAAATGTCCTAAATGTAGATTTTGCATTCATATATGGTAATTTAATGGGGTTTATATGCTTCTTTATACCATTTAATGCAAAAAAAGTTTCAGTTTTGTTTTGCGATTTTAAAAAGGATGTATGCGGCAGGAAATATAAATTCCAGGTAATTGATCAGGTGGTCAATCTATTTTCTTTTTCGAAATTTGGCCTTGTCTTTTTCGGTGTACCCATATTCATAATTCAGACATTTTACGGGAACCGGTTTTCGGCAGGTATTTTTAGCAATATTCAGTTTTATCGAGAAATAAATATCCAATCCATTCAGATCGGAAAGGCCGAGGTATGTACCTATCCGCTCGGTACCAATGGTTAAAAAGGCAAACCTGAGAGCCAGACCCACCCTTGGGTATTGATATTCATACAATTGCAACGGCAAACTTACCTCGAAATATTTTGTTTCGTAGCGGGGGATGATGGATAACTGGGCCGGGCGGCGAAGGGCATGCTGACTGAACCGGACAGGCTGCATCCAGACCGCACCAATATATACATTTTCCCAACGTATGGGATGATAATCAAACTGAAGACTAAGAACAGTTGGCAAACCGATAGCAAAACTATTACCCCGATAAGATGCCGTTGGAGAGCCATAAAAAACATTGCTGATTTCCTGCACCACTTTATTTACTGTACTATAGCTTATCGTATCATAATTAACCCAATATGCCGATACATCGTCATAGCTATGAACCTGTGCATTATTAGTATACTTTACACGCCCGAGGTCGAGTAGGGATAAACCGATACGATAGATATAATCATTAAATTCCTGCCCACAGGGTTTCTTCCACCTTTTATCATCAACATACCTGCGTTTTGTATAGACTACCCCAAAATCAACACCAACTCCGCTTCCTTTAAATAAAGGATCATTCACCGGGAAATCGTTGGTTGAGTAATCTACGGGCACTGAAAATCCTACCTCTCCGTTTAAATTCTTAATGTCCATGACCGAATCATTGGGAATGATATAATTTACATTATTTACTTGTCCGTACATACCTGCATACCCCCATAACTTGCGGACCGTAATGCCCACGGAAACCTGGTCGTCGAGAAAATGATATAGTTCATAGGCATAACTCATGCCAACTTCCATCCATACCTGAGTTTCAACATCTATGTTATAATCATTAAAGTTAACGTTGTTAATCGGCCCATAATCCATTCCTGCATATCCAAATACCGGCATTTCCCAGGGAATATGATTCCCGGATGTAAAAAACCGTAAAGAGGTTGTCAGGGCAAAAGCATGTTTTCCGTATTGAAACATAGCTGAGGGGCCCAATATTCTTGTATTCACCACGGCATTTTTCAAATTACGGTTTTCATATATCTTAAAACTGCTGTTTTTTCTTCCATAGGTCGGGAACTCAGCACCCGGTTTAAACGCATCCCATATAGAAACATCCGAAGCAGGAATATAAGCCATGTTGTTACTGGCAAAAATATCGGCTGCCAGAAAATTGACCTCAAGATAATTCCGGGTATTGGTCATGATAGCAGGATTGAGCAACGAACCCGTAAGCCCGTTGTAATTTCCCAGCGTAACCCCAAACATTTCCTGGCCCAAGGCTTCATTAGCCCCAATTAAAATAACCAAGCTGAGGGCTAACCAGTTTAATGTTTTCTTGACCATTTGTGCAATTATCGAACTTTCAATTATTCTGCTTAATTTTCAAAAAGAAACGCCAAAGTTAAAATTTTACTTAGATTGACAAGCCGGGCCGCCAACTTTCGGGGATATTTTTAACAGAAGAGACTTTCCGGTTTTTTCCTGTTATCTATAACTCATCAACGAATTTGTTTCCATTTATTAAAACGGAAATTATAACCATTGGTCAATTTTGCCTTTGGATATATTATTAAACTTCATGAATAAATTTTTATTGTAACTAAAGGGGGGTTCTAAAAATTAATTCACCTTAAAACCATTGATATTAGCCGTTTTAAACAAAACCTCCCTGAACATTCATTTTTGCCGACAACATAAATACGCTGGCAGAAAAAAAAATTTCTTTTAAAATCCGGGTGTTAATACAGTAGGATTACAGAATAAAAAAGTAGTATATTTGCCGCCCGGCGTAAATAAGTTACGCTGCTGATTTTCAGGACTTGTTAACGCGGATGTGGCGGAATTGGTAGACGCGCCAGACTTAGGATCTGGTGCCGAGGCGTGGGGGTTCGAGTCCCTTCATCCGCACCAGGAAAGAATTTGGGATGATAAAATTCCTTCTGATTTTCCGGGAAGGTTAAGTTCCTTAATTTTTAAACAACAACCCGGTTGTTAAAAGCCGGATAACATAAAATAAGTATTTAATAATAAGCACGAATATATGAATATTACCAAAGAAGACAATGGCAACCTTTCGGCCATCATTCACATAAACATTGGTGAAGACGATTATCTGGAACCGGTAAACAAACAATTGGCCGATTACAGAAAAAAAACCAGCATGCCTGGTTTCAGGCCGGGGAAAGTCCCCATTGGGCTGATCAGGAAGATGTACGGGAAAAAAATACTCGCCGAAGAAGTCAACAAAACCGTATCGGAAGCACTTAACAATTATATTATTGAAAATAAACTTAATGTGCTGGGCTATCCCTTGCCCAATACGGAAAAGACAACCACACTTGATTTTGACCATCAAAAAGACTTTGATTTTTATTTTGACATCGGGACTGCCCCTGATTTTGAATTCGACTTATCGGATAAAATACAGGTTCCCTATTATAAAATAAAGGTTAGCAAAGAGGATGTTGACAAAGCCATTGAAGATATAAAAGTAAGATATGGCACAGAAGAATATCCTGAAAAAGCAGAACAAACAGATGGGCTACAGGGAACCTTCATTGAACTGAATGCAGATCATAATCCGGTCGGGAATGGGGTTACAAACAAATCTTATTTTAGAATTTCGGACATAAAACTAAAGACGATTGCGAATAAATTTGTAGGAAAAGGCGCCGGGGATTCTGTGGACTTTAATCCCATGAAAGCCTTTGATGACAAATCAAAAGTTGAATCACTTTTAAACCTTCAGGAAACAACCCAGGATAAATTATCTTCCGAATACCGGTTTGAAATTGAAAAGGTTGTGCGCTCTGCCGATGCAGAACCCGGAGAAGAACTTTATAAAAAAGTATATCCCAACGAGGATTTAAAAACAGAGGAGGAATTCAGAAATAAGATTTCGGAAGATCTTGAAAAACACTTTGCTTCTGATACAGATAACCAGTTCCTGAATGATGCCATTGATGAGTTGCTGAAAACAACCACCATAGAACTACCGGATGATTTTATGAAACGCTGGCTTGTTGAAAGCAACGAAGGCAAAATTACGGCACAACAGGTGGAAGAGCAATATGACAGCTACGGAAAATCAGTCCGCTGGTCTCTTATTGAAAATAAGCTTAGGGAAACTTATGGCGACAAAGCTTCCGCTTCTGATGAGGAGATCCGGAATGAAGTCAGGAAATATTTTGTTACTCCGGGCGAAACATACAAGCCCAGTCAACAGGTTGAAGATGTAGTGAACAACATCCTGTCAAACCAGGAAGAAAAACAACGCATTTATTCTTCTTTGCTCAATTTGAAACTGGCCGGATTGTTTAAAGAAAACATCGGTTTAAAAGAAAAGGAAGTAACTTCGGAAAAATTTATTGAAATTACCTCAAAAATTAAAAAATAGTCAAAATGAACAGCAGTAAAGAATTTAGAAAATATGCGGTCAAGCATCAGGGAATTAGCAGCTTGACCCTTGACAAATACAACTCGGCCTATGCCAATTACATCTCGCCGACCATTATCGAAGAACGTCAGATGAACGTTGCACAGATGGATGTTTTTTCAAGGTTGATGATGGACAGGATCATTTTTCTCGGAGTGCCCATTGACGATTATGTCGCCAACATCATCCAGGCACAGTTATTATTCCTGGAATCCAGTGACCCGAACCGGGACATCCAGATATACCTGAACACGCCCGGTGGATCGGTGTATGCCGGTCTGGGCATTTACGATACAATGCAGTACATAAAACCTGATGTAGCTACCATTTGTACCGGTATTGCAGCGTCAATGGGGGCAATTATTTTGTGTTCAGGAAAAGAAGGGAAAAGAACAGCACTTAAACACTCCCGTGTACTTATCCACCAGCCCATGGGTGGAGTACAGGGCCAGGCTTCAGATATCGAAATTACAGCACGCGAAATACAAAAATTAAAAAAAGAACTTTACCAGATCATCACGAATCACAGTAAACAAACCTATAAAAAAGTCTGGAGCGATTCTGACCGTGATTACTGGATGACTGCGGAAGAAGCCAGGGATTATGGCATGATTGACGAAGTATTACTGAAACATGAATAATACACTTATTAAAACTAAACTATAATTTTTATGGCCGGTAAAAAAGAAGAACACTGTGCGTTTTGCGGAAGGCCAAAATCTGAGACCACCCTTTTGGTATCAGGCCTCGAAGCCCAAATCTGCGATCATTGTATCGAACAGGCTAAAATAATTCTTGATGAGGAAACCTCCGGTAGTTTTCAGGTGCCCGATTATCAAAAATCAGTACTTAAACCGGCGGAAATAAAAGAATTTCTCAACCAGTATGTTATTGGTCAGGATGAAGCCAAAAAAGTGCTTGCCGTTGCTGTTTACAACCATTATAAACGGATCAGCCAAAAGCAGGATGAAAATGATGTGGAGATCGAAAAATCAAACATCGTTTTGGTTGGCGAAACAGGAACCGGAAAAACATTGCTTGCCCGTACAATAGCCCGGATGCTCCATGTACCCTTTGCCATTGCCGATGCTACGGTATTAACCGAGGCCGGCTATGTAGGTGAAGATGTGGAAAGTATTCTGACCCGCCTGCTGCAGGCTGCTGATTATAATGTTGCCGCGGCCGAGAAAGGTATTATTTTTATTGATGAACTGGATAAAATCGCCCGTAAGAGCGACAATCCTTCCATCACGCGTGACGTTTCCGGAGAAGGCGTTCAACAGGCACTCCTCAAGTTACTGGAAGGCAGCGAAGTGAACGTTCCCCCGCAGGGAGGACGTAAACATCCTGAGCAAAAAATGATTTCGGTTAACACAAAAAATATATTGTTTATTTCAGGTGGTGCTTTCCATGGTATCGAACGCCATATTGCCGCCCGTTTGCGAACCAATGTTGTTGGTTATTCTTTTGCCGGGATTAATGAAAACAGTGTGGACAAAGAAAACCTGCTTCAGTATGTCGCTCCTGCCGACCTGAAAAAGTTCGGACTGATCCCTGAAATTGTAGGCAGGCTTCCCGTGCTTACTTACCTTAACCCCTTATCGAGGGAAACACTGAAACGTATTCTTGTTGAACCAAAAAATGCATTGACAAAACAGTTTACCAAACTATTTGAAATGGATGGGATTGAACTGCATTTTGAAGAAAAAGCACTTGATTTTATTGTGGACAAATCCATCGAATTCAAGCTGGGTGCAAGAGGGTTAAGATCAATTATCGAAGTCATCCTGACAGATGCCATGTTTGAGCTGCCCTCTAAAAAGCGGACTAAAAAACTAACTGTTACGCTGAATTATGTAAACAGTAAATTCGAAAAAGCCAACATTAGCAAATTAAAAGCAGCGGTTTAGCAACATGAGTTTGACATAAGTTTTGTTCACAGTTTCAGATAATTAGTTCATAGACAACTCAACTTTATGAAGTATTATCGGTATAGTTTGAGTAAATTTGAGGAAGTATATGGGCTAAGTGCTTGTTAAGAAATAACCTTATCATTTTGACTTGTTCTTTTCCTTATTTTCATCGTTATAAAAGTCTTAAATAAACTGTGGCTATTCGCAACTTTTATGCCTCGAAAATAAAAAAAATAA
>Ga0114931_10008140_pt1 | contig 12724 bp, 12 predicted proteins | sample 2SBtaG_FD_89579 | JGI IMG/M metagenome (GOLD analysis project Ga0114931, IMG submission 89579) | Deep subsurface microbial communities from Kolumbo volcano to uncover new lineages of life (NeLLi) - 2SBTROV14_V59a metaG | ecosystem: Environmental > Aquatic > Marine > Volcanic | place: Kolumbo...
CTACCCACCAGCGGACTAAAGACAAACGCAATCGTTGCCGCCGGCGACAAGGGCTCCACTGTTGCCGACCCTTCCGCAAGCAGGATCGCGACACCTAACCCGCTCCCGCCAAGATAGTTTCGCAACGTCTCCTCACGCAATTCAACACTTCGGCTGGCACCTGTGGTAAGATCAATGCGCAGGTAGCAACCGTGATAGCCGGGGATCGATTTGCTTGTCATCCAACTCATCCCCCCGCGTCGAGTGCCATTAATAGCAGCCTGTCACCGTTAGCCAGCGGCGTCTCAGGGTCAGTCACAAAACGCTCGCCTCGCAAATTAGCCGTGTAGCCGGGCCGAAGGTTTCGCCCGTCGAGACACGCTGTAGCCAAGCCAGGGCAACACCTCGCCAAATCGACCAGCACCTCGCCAAGGCAATTGCCGCTGACGATCACCTCGGCAACGCCCGCCCTAGCACGCGGGATACCAAACAGCTCGACGGTTACCGACATCAGTCCTCACTTTGAAAAGAACCACGATCGACTATGATAAGCCCGACTGATGGAACACACAACTTCGTCAATAACTTCAGCACACCAATGCACAAATGAGCACAAAACTGACAATCTGCCTTTCCATTATCTCATTCTTGCTCGGCTGTAGCGATATTCCAAGCCAAACCAAAGTTCTCCGTCTTGCGACAACTACCAGCACTCGCGATTCTGGCCTGCTCGACCTACTGATCCCCGTTTTTGAGCAGCAACAGAACGTACGAGTCGATGTCGTCGCCGCCGGTACAGGCAAGGCACTCAAGCTGGGCGAGGCTGGCGACGTCGATGTGGTGCTTGTCCACGCTCGAGCTGCTGAAGATGCCTTCATCGCGGCCGGTTTTGGCTGCCGTCGCGAAGATGTGATGGTCAACCAGTTTGAACTTCTAGGTCCGCCCGACGATCCGGCAAAAATCCACGGTTTGTCTGCATCAGAAGCTCTCCAGCGCATCGCCGCAGGTGGTTTTCGTTTTGTCTCCCGGGGCGACGATAGCGGTACCCACAAACGAGAGTTAGCGCTTTGGACCACTGGAGGCGGTTGGCACGATTGGGATCAGTATGTCGAAACAGGGCAGGGGATGGGTGCGACGCTCATCATTGCCGACCAAATGCTGGCCTACGTCTTGGCCGACCGAGGGACTTACTTGTGCTTCAGCCCAAAGATCGACCTGATTCCGCTCGCCGCCCAATCACCCGACCTAAAAAACCCTTATGGAATTATCGTTGTCAGTGCTGAAAATCAGCCTGCCACGCGAGCCGAGTTGGCTCACGCGCTGGTCGACTTTTTCATTTCGCCCCAAGTCCAAACCAAGATTGCAAATTTCAAGTTGAAGGGAGAATCACTCTTTTTCCCGCTGCAACCGACCTTGAGAAAGTAATCGCATCTGATGCAATTGATTTGGGAAGGACTTGCCGAAGCGATTCAACTCATACGCGCTGGCGATCCATTGATACTCGCTGCCGCGTGGCGGAGTATTTGGATCTCGGTGGTCGCGGTTGCGCTCTCCTCGCTAATCGGACTGCCGCTGGGCGTCGTCTTAGCGCGGGCTCGTTTTCGCGGCAACCAACTGGTTGTCCTGGCTTTTCGCGCAGGCATGGCTCTGCCGACAGTTTTCGTCGGGATGGTCTGCTACGCCCTGTTTTCCCGCCGAGGCCCGCTAGGTCCCTGCGAGTTGCTTTACTCGCCTTGGGGCGTTGTCATTGGCGAAATGCTGTTGGCCCTACCGATCATCGTCGGCATTAGCCATGGCGCCATCAAATCGCTTGATCCTCGTGTTGGCGAGACGGCATGGACCTTAGGAGCTAGTCCGCTGCGGCGCGGCCTTACCTATATTTCCGAAGCCCGGCTGAGCGTGATGCTTGCCGTACTGACTGCTTTTGGGCGTTGTGTTACCGAACTTGGCATCGCAATGATGGTTGGCGGAAACATCAAAGCGCGGACCCGCACCTTGGCAACGGCCACGGCGCTCGAAACTGCCAAAGGCGAATTCAGCCGCGGCATGGCCATGGGAACTCTCCTGTTAGTCGTCGCACTGGCTGCCACTTGCCTCATCGCCTGGCTCAGCCGAGAGAACAAGAGATAAAGAAACTCGTAACATTTCAGCCATCTGAAGTAAATCAACGAAAAATTTTCACGCAGAGACTCGGAGTTTATAATTTTTAATTTTTCCTCTGCGTCTCCGCGTCTCTGCGTGAGTCTTTCCTGTTTTCCACTACCAAAAGACTTTTTACTTCACTTGGTTGAAGTATTACAGAAACTCATAGCCAAAAATCCATGATCGAAATTTCTCAACTCCAGGTAACGCGAGGCTCGCAAGCAATTTGTGCCGTGGAAAAACTGGCCGTCACATCTGGAGAACACTTTGTCATCACCGGCTCCAATGGGTCGGGGAAAACCACGCTACTGCGAATCATCGCTGGGTTAGAAAAAAACTACCGCGGCAGTTGTCGAGTAAACGTAGGGCATCGCGAGTTGACTTATCTTCACCAACAGCCTTTCCTCTTTCGCGGCACCGCGTTGGCAAACGTGTGCTATGGACAGCAGGGCAGGGTAGGAGGCAAAATTGAAGCACTCGCTTGGCTCAAGCGGCTTGGCATCGATCATTTAGCCCAACGAACAACCCAAAACCTCTCCGGCGGCGAAGCACGTCGCGTTGCCCTCGCGCGAGCCTTGGCATGTCGGCCAAAACTTTTGCTACTCGATCAGCCGCTGGACGACCTGGACCCGCACGCTACCGAAGCCGTTTGTCGGGTGCTCGGCGAATTGCCTGAGACGACCCTCATGGTCGCCTCGCCCAACACGCTTCCCCCAACACTTCCAATGACGATTTACCAATTAGACGGAAGCGAGAAAACAACATGAAAGCTGTATGGTACGAAAAACAAGGTGCTGCGTCGGAAGTCCTGCAATTTGGCCAAGTAGACATTCCCCAACCGGGAACCAACGAAGTGCGCGTCCGCGTCGCGGTCTCAGGCGTCAATCCGGTCGACACCAAGCGTCGATTGGGCGGCCGCGGCGACATGCCGGCCCAGCGCATCATCCCCCATCTCGATGGGGCAGGTGTCATCGACCTCGTCGGCCCGGGCGTAGACGACGCTCGCCTCGGCGAGCGTGTTTGGGTTTACGAAGCCCAAGGTGCCCGACCGTTCGGCACGGCCGCCCAGTGGGTCACCGTACCCACCCACTGCGCGGTGCCACTTCCCGACAACACGTCCTTTGCCGCAGGCGCCGCCCTCGGCGTCCCCGCTCTAACCGCTCACGCTTGCGTCTTCGCCGAGAGCGATGAAATCGCAGGAAAAACGCTCCTAGTAACCGGCGGCGCAGGCGCGGTCGGCCGCTACGCAGTGCAATTCGCCAAACTAAGCGGAGCCCAAGTAATCGCCACAGTAAGCAACACCGAAAAGGCCCAATTGGCCGCCTCAGCCGGTGCCGATCATGTCCTCAACTATCGAACCGACGATGTCGCTGCCCGGGTGCAAGAGATCACCGCCAATCAGGGCGTCGACCAGATCGTCGAAGTCGAATTCGGCGGCAACCTTGATACGAGTCTGCAAGTTCTCCGCCCCGGCGGCGTCATCGCAACCTACGCCTCGCAGGCAGTCCCCGAACCAAAAATTCCGTTCTACACGCTCCTCTACCAACACGTCGTCGTTCGCCACATCCTCGTGCTACTCATGCCCAACGACAAAAAACAGCAAGCGGTTACTGAAATTTCACGTTGGCTCGAAGAAGACAAAATCACCCACCACCTGGGGCAGCGATTTGCGCTTGAACAAACCATCGCTGCTCACGAAGCTGTCGAAAACGCCGCTGTCGGTAAAGTGCTGATCGAGATCAAAGACTAAACAAAGAAAAAGTCCAACGTAATAGCCGCAGACGGAAGCCTGCGGTTTTTTTTGGGGGGGGGCAAACCGCCGGCTTCCGCCTGCGGCTAGAATCATTGCACGTCTTTACAATTCTCTGCTAAAACCTACTCCGTCTTTTCCTCAACTGCGACGCCATAAAGTTTGATGTCATCAAAATTGCCATGGTTGTCTAATGTACCGACGCCTATTTGTCCCCAAGCAAACGTCTTGTCGCGAGCCGTCATCAGCGGCTTCTTCATATCGTCGAAGTAGACGCGCATGTTGCCATCACCGACGTTGCGGACGACTTTTACATGGTGCCAGCCATTGGTCCAAGGCGTACCGGTCGCTTCGTCGACGGTAATCTTCGTCCTTGCCGCATCGTCAACAATAAATATCTGACAAGCATGAGGATCAGCTTTCGCTCCAAAATGAACATAATAAAAATGCGCCGGATCTTGGTAGCCCCAAAAAAGGCACAAATCGCGATGGTTGCCCGAGACATGGTCGGTGCTTTGCATCTCGAGAGTCAACTCAAAATCACCAACAACGACATCCCGTAACAACGCGATACTATGCGGACTCCGATAGGGCGGCTCGTAGTTGCTCTTGCCAGTCACGCGTAACACACGATTAGGCCGACCCTCGCGCTCGACTTCCACAACTTTCCAGAAGGGCTGGTTTTCATCTGGATCGGTCGTCTGCCAGCGCTCCATTCCCTCAGTAAAATCTTCTGAAACAAGCAAAGGCAAGGTCTCGGCAGCAGTCGAAACTTGAGAGCTGCAGGCGAGTAGGCATCCACCGAAGAGAAAAACCACGGTTCGATGCGAACCCCATTTTTGCGCAACGAAAAAGAACATGAAACTTCCCCTTGGGAGAACACTTGGCTTCAGGACCAAAATCGACTGCCTCAAGCTTAACACCTACAGCCTCGTCACTCAATGATCTCAAACGGCACGCTCGTTTGGCCAATCTTGTGGCTAAACTGATCGGTGATCGTCAATTGCAGTTGGTACTGACCCGCGTAGATTTGCGTCGGCAACGCGACTCCATACTGCATATGAAAGTCGCGTCGCTGGTTTTTGCACAAATCTTCGACATCGGGAAATTGGGCGCCATCCACTCGCGTTCCGTTCCTATCCAGCACTTCGTAGCTGGTGCTCAGCTTGGTGTGATATCCTTCTTTCGACGATTGACTTCGAAAGTTCTCGACCTCGGCATAAAGGGTCACTTGTTCGCCTGGCCGAAACTTGGTTTCTTCATGCTCCTTGTACACTCCAAAACCGTCGACCGAGTCGACAAACGTCAAATTACGAACAGTCAAAGTTGCCAGTTCGGCAAGGCTGGCGCGAGCGCTGTCTAGATGGATCAAGCTACCCGCGGCGCGGCGTTTTACATCGGGCTGTTGTTCGCTGTCGAGATACGTCGAAAGAGCGTAGAGCTGTTTCGACCAATAATCTTGCTGAGAAGTCGAAGCCCCTGGTATCGGACTTACCGCAGCGCCCTCTTGGCCAGCCAACAAACGCAACAGTCGCAATCGCATGTGTTGCTGCACATCCTCGACACTTGCCGGGGGGTCTTGGGTCGATTGTTCCATCGACGCGATTGCGGCTTGGAGAAGTTCCTGGCTCGACCCCGTCGGCTCCGCGACGATGATCGGCGCCGTGTGGCTCACCTGCTCAGCAGCCGCAAGCACCGTCGGCTCGCGAGGACTAGAAGCACTTGGCGGCGGCTGCAAAAGTTTCGTCGATTTGGCAGCCAAATGCTTTACCAACGCGTCTCGAGAAACCGCCGAGTCGCCCAACATAGCAGAGGCAACTTGCGGCAACCCTTGGGCTACGGGAGTCGTCGCCGGCGACGCCTGCGGGACAGGATCTTTTTCTTTCGGTGCCTTCGGCTGCTTCGGAGCATAAACCGACTCGGCCGAGGCCTGAGTCACCACGGCTGTCGGCTCTTTCTCGCTATGCGACTCCTTAGCCGCCAGTTGTTCTCGAAATGCCAACGCCGACTGAAACTGTTTGACGATCCGAGGCCAGTCTTCCGGCTTGGCTTCCCGCAGTTCGGCGATCAACTCCTGTTGGGCAGCAGGATCGATCGCACCAATTTGCTGCAGATCGCCCAACACGGCTGTCGTCGCTTCATCTATCGTTTTTGGCTGGTTGCTGGCATTCGGCTCAAGCGACTCTGCAGCGGAAGCAGTATCCAAATGAGCGGCTTGAGAAACCGAGCTCGTATCTTGCACCACCGAAACCGCACTCGAAGCAGATCTGCCCGGCGACCAAGGAGACATGCATCCGCTTACTGCGAGGATCGCCCCGATTGTCAACATGTCGCAAAGCTTAAACCTCATACGCATCATCACCGCATCGATAGTTGTTTGAGCAGTCGCAATTAGACGTACTAATGGCGGCCAGATCGTAGAAAACGCAACGACAAAGTGCAAGCTCACTGCCGCGCTGAGGTCTTAAAGGATGTTTCTCTGCTAGCAAACCGAAACAGCGTCACGCAGCGGAAAAACAGCGAGCCGTGGGCGTGAGCCCACGGATCCAAGCTCACGACTGAAAAAGTCGAACGGCGGGCTGCTATCCCTTCGCCAGCCGTACAATTAGCGTCTCCAAAACGCGTCGGGCACGCTCCTTAGTCGAGTTGTACCCCTTCAGTTGCAAGTCGGCTGCTAGCAACCAGCCATAAAGCTGTTTGGCCCGAGGTCGGCCAATCTGCTTCAATTGCCCTTCGGCAACCGAGAGCTTAAAGGGTGGCATTCCACTTTGTTGAAGCGCAGCGCGGAGCGAAATCGGTTGACGCCTCGACTCGGCTCTTTCGTAAGAGCGTGCCGCCGCAGCAAAACGACGAAACGTCGATGCCATTTGCGGTAGCAATGCATGTGGTTCTTCCCCTGCCGCAAGCAGACGGTCGAGCTGATCGAGAGCCTCGGCAGCGCGACCTTCGGCAGCCGCGTCGATCATGTCCCAAGTCTTGCGCGCTCGCCAACTGCCCACATGTTTGCGAACCAGCAGCATCGATCGCACCCTCTTCGGCAGTCAGCAGCGAGAGCTTCGCCACTTCCTGACACAAAATGCCGACCTCGGTCGGTAACTGCTCAAGCAATAAATCAACGGCCGGCCTTTTGAGTTCGACCTCGTGCTGGATGTGTGCAACGTGTATCAACCAATCTTTCAGCTGCTTAGTAAACTCGGTCAGCTCACGGCCTTGCGTCGGCACCTGACAACGAATCGTAAGCCCACTCTTAGCGACCGCTTTGGCCAGACGAGTATTGGCAGGCCAGGTCTTGACTTCGAGCACGAGAACCGCATCGGCAATTGGTTTTTCTAAGTACTTTTCAAATTTCTCTCGGTAGCGTTTGACCATCGTATCGGCTTCTTCCACCACGACGATCCGACGCTTGGCACCAAACAACGAACGCTCGCGTAGCGCATCCAGCACCTTCGCCATGTCGGCCGCACGACCGTCGAATGATTCGCAGCCTAATTGCTCGCCATCATCTTGATCGCATCGGCTGAGCTGGCGTACCAGCGCCGTACGCACCTCGTGGCGAAGAAAAGCATCGTCACCCGAGATCGCGCATAACGGCCCCGTCAGAGGCTTCTCGGGAGCTATCAGGTATTTTAAGGCGGGAACGATCGTGGTAGGAGCCTTCGCCATGGTTTTGGCTTTCCCGTGAAGCTGGGTTTTCAGGTGATTTTCGTAACTACGACGAGGACTTTCTGCCGTTTGCTTGCCCTGTTTGTTGTGGCAGATTAGTGTAGTATATGGCCAGCATCTGATGGGGCGAAAGGTGGCCCAAAATTTCTCGGCGTTTTAGCTCTGTCGATTTAGCATCTGTCGACTTTGTCCTTCGCCGAACTCTCCGTCCCAGATTCTACCCAAAAAAAGATCATCTATGGCAAGCCTCATGCTATCTCTACCACGAATCGTTTTGACTGCTCTGATCCTCTTTGGAATTGCGAATACCAGTGAGTGCGCCAGCCTCGATCCGAGCAGTCCGCTCGATGCCGGGGGAAACGATCAGCTCGACCCTTTCCGCACAGCGGGTTCCGGCTGGACATTCACTTCCTCCGGCACTTCCTCCATTGGCGAGCCTGTCGATCTCACCTGGAGCATCGCTCCAGACGGCACGAATATGCCTCGCGGTCTTGGCGAGCCCGCTTCGCCAAGCAATCTGGTCACTTTTCTCGACGGAATTCATCACGGCGGAGCCAGCCCCGGCGGCGCCGATCTGACTCAACGCGATTGGTTCCCGTTGATCGAATCTACGTTCGAACGTTGGGACGCGGTCTCGGGCGTCAATTTTACGTACGAACCGAACGACGACGGGGCCCCGATCAGTTCTGCAAATCGAGGGATCCTTGGCACGCGTGGAGACCACCGCATTAGCGGTCATTCCATCGACGGGCAGATTAGCCCCACTTTTCTTGCCTACAATTTCTTTCCCAATTATGCCGACATGGTCATCGATACTGATGAGATCAACCGCTGGGGCAACGACGAGGGCAACTTCATTCGTTTTCGTAACATGATGATGCACGAAACTGGGCATGGCCTTGGGCTCAGACATCTCGAATCCTCTGATGCGGACTTCCTGATGGAACCCTTTCTGGCTACTACCTTCGACGGCCCCCAGCTTGACGATATCCTCGGCATGCATCGTCTTTATGGCGACGCAAATGAAGAGAACGGCGGTAACGACACCTATCAGAATGCCACGCCTCTCGGTAAGTTTTGGCCTGGAAAAAGCAGGTCGTTCGGAACCGATGCGGCAGATGCTGTCGTCGAATTCGAGGATACCGACTTCTTGAGTATCGACGACGACTCAGACACCGACTTCTTTCGCTTCACGGTCAAGACACCCAGCCTCGTCGACCTGACGTTGACCCCCCAGGGACCCACTTACCAAGAGGGCCGTCAGGGTGGCACCCAATCGCCCTTTGATACTTCTGCTCAAAGCGACTTGATCCTCTCGGTATTCGACAGCGATGGCACCTCGCTTCTCGAATTCGCTAATGACAATGGCAGCGGGATGAGCGAGGAAATCAGCGACCTTAGGCTCGACTCACCCGGTGAGTACTTTGTGAAGATTCAAGGGATGCAAAACGCCGCCCAGTTTTATCAACTCGATATCGACGTCGATTTTGCCTTTCCACGCGATCCCTTCAATTTATTCGACCAATTCTTCGACCACTTCAATCCCTTCGATCGCGTTGAAGATGCATTGGATAGAATTGAACTGCTCACCTCGTATTTTGTCCCTGAACCTTCCTCGGGGCTCTTGTTGCTTTCTGGTTTGGCATTCTGTGGATATCGCCGCAGAAGATGACTCAAGATGCCATCGAACAGGACACGGTTTGATGTTGTTTTCGAAGCTATTGCTATTTTTGTCGGAAGCTATCATTCGCATTACGATGGGGGTAGCTTTGCGGCAAAACGTCGAAAGATTTGCTCGATTCGGGTCGACTCTGACTTTCTCGTAAGAAGTGCGTGCGTATCCGCTTGAGACTCGCTTCACCAAACTCCTGACGTTGTTTCGAGTCGCCGAGCAACGAAATGCCGTTGTTTCGTAGTTCCGTCGTGGTTCCACCTAGCGCTGTAGTGCTAGAGGGTGTTTCTTCGAGATAACTACTTCTTCCAGACGCTCAGTACTGTCTGCAAATTTCTCAAACTGAAAAGAGATAGCTCGCGAAAAGAAAAAAAAGGACGTGAAAAGGCAATATGCTACGGTATGATTTGAGGCGCATTCCTAAAACTCTGGAGATGATTTCATTGAGCCCATCTCTGGAAAAATGGCGTCATTCGTGCTTTGCCTTACTCTACTGCCCTGATCAGGAAACTAAAGATGACAAACACGTTACGACTTTTTGCATCGCTTGTTCTTCTATTCGTATCGGTAGCAGTTGCTCATCCAGCTGAAGAGGCGATTGACCTTGGAGGCATAACAGAGCAGCATGTGATGGTCCCGATGCGTGATGGGGTAAAGCTGTCAGTCTATTTGTACATTCCTGAAGGTGAGGGGCCCTGGCCAGCGTTGCTTGAGCAGCGCTATGCAGGAGCACGTAGCGAGAGTACTCGGCGAGAGTTTGCGAAGCTAGCCTCATACGGATATGTCGTAGCGCTGCAGAATTTCCGCGGTTCTCAGCTCTCTGAGGGCAAATGGGTAGGCTATCGAGCTCTCGGTTGGGGCAAGCAGCAGGACGGCTACGACACGGTCGAATGGCTAGCGAAGCAAGCTTGGTGTGATGGCAAAGTTGGAACGTTTGGCAGTTCGCAGGCAGGATTTGCTCAGAACTTTCTTGCAGTTACCCAGCCGCCGCATTTGGTGTGTGAGTACATGATCGACACAGGCCTGAGCTTGTTCCACGAAGGCTATCGCATCGGCGGCGCAACGCGCCCCGAACGGTTTAAGGGAATGCGTGCCGTCTGCCGAGATCCTGTAGACAACGATCTACTTCTTGTCGAATGGGCTAGGCACCCAACTTTCGACGACTACTGGGCTCAAGAGGATTGTTCGCAGCACTTCGATAAAATGAACGTGCCCTGTTTTACCGTAGGTAGCTGGTACGACTACATGTGCCAGGGCTCAGTTGAAAGCTACATGGGTCGTCAACACAGGGGAGGCCCAAACTCGAGAGGCAAACAGCAACTACTCATTGGCCCATGGTTACATGGACGATTCAACAAGCGTAGCAAAGTTGGTGAACTCGAGTATCCCGAGAATGCCAATTTCGACATGCTGCGACACATGGTGCGCTGGTTCGATCATCATCTTAAGGGGGCCGACAACGGAATCGAGCGAGACCAAACCGTCAAATACTATGTCATGGGAGCGGTCGGCGAACCGAATGCCCCCGGCAATGTCTGGCGCAAGGCGGATGATTGGCCCGTGGCGGCTCGAAACACGAACTACTATTTTCGACGTGCCGGCGAGTTAACCACCGAAAGGCCAGGTAAAACAGAGGGCAATAGTTCTTTAGTAGCCGACCCGTTGCATCCCGCAGAGATTCCGAGCCGCAGCTTCCCAGGGGCTCGCGACGCTCGTGCATTTGAGCAACAGAACGAAGTTCTCACTTTTACGACGGAAGTTCTGCCAGAGCCTGTCGAGTGGACCGGTCATCTGCGGGCGGAGTTATACGTCTCCTCTACAGCTAAGGATTCCGATTTCATAGTCCGCGTGTGCGACGTCTATCCCGATGGCCGTTCGATCCTCCTTGCCGATTACGTCCGACGAGCGCGCTTCCGAGAGGGCTTTGAAAAGGAAGTCCTGATGGAACCTGAAAAGACTTACCCGCTCGCCTTCCACATCGGTTGGCTCAGCCAGATTTTCAATCGTGGCCATCGCATCCGTGTGACGGTAGCCAGTACGGGGGCCCCTTTTTATGAACCTAATCCGAATACTGGCAAACCACAGACGATCGAGTTCCCTGCAGACGCGGTCGTCGCCACGAATCGGGTAAACCACAACGCCGAGTATGCGTCACATATTATTGCGCCATTAGTTACCGAGTAGATTTTTTCTGCTCTCAGGAAGCGACGAGTCTGTAAAACGAAGGAAGCGTTGCAGTATATGTTTTACCCTAAGAAAGCCAGTGGGCGACACTGGACTCGAAGTACCCCCGCAATCCTCGGAGAATAAGGCCATTTTCGCAAGAGGCGGCGCAAAATCCGACGCAACTGGCGCACGAAGCGATCATTTCAGCGCGGAACTGCAGACAATCATTGAGCGTTGGCCCGACCTGCCTCACGCGGTGAAGACCGGCATTCTGGCAATAGTCCGCTCGGTAGGCAAATAGCTGCAAATGGGAGCTTATTGTATCTATTTTGAGTACTACACCCTAGGTACTCGCATAAGACCAAACCTTCCCCGCAATACCCCCAAACCTTACACCGGTAGAGAGGTAAGATAGGACGATGACTGAAAGCAAGATCGGCATTACGCACCGCCTGCAACACGATGGTCGCTGGGCAGAAGCTAGCCGATTCAAAGACAAGCACATCGCCAAGCTCCGCAGCGAAGGCACAACCCGCAGAGAGGCCCAACAGTCGGCCTGGAAAGCGATGGAAAAGCGGTTTCCCCCACTGTCGGTCGAGAGTATCCCTGAAGAGCTAGAGGCGTTTCCAGCCGAACTGGCCACTCAGTCAAGCAATTCACCGGATGAGTTTGCCGACGATACGTTGTGGGTCTACCGAAGTCTCGGTCTGGCCGAAGTGAAACCTAAAGATGCCCCGTCGCCAGGGGCATGGTCACTGCTCCGTTGGGCAAAACGAAATGAGGATCGTTTCTTTGAACACACGATGCCAAAGGTGATGACTCATAAGAAGAAAATGAAAGTAACTGAAGACCTCTACGAAGATGATCTGTCTGAGCTTGACAAAATGATACACGATTTTGTTCGCCAGGGGGAAGAGGCTGCCATCGCCAACACGCCTGACTGGGTAAGGCAAGAAGTGAGGTCGAAAATGGTCGACTGGAAGCGTCGATGCGACGTCAGTCTTGGAAGGGAGGCGGAGGATCGATTGGCACAGATGCTGACAGAAGTTGTTGATTTCATAATCAAGCTTGCATTAGAGAAGCCGGAAGCATTGCGAGTAGCAGCAAGCGTGGAAGAGGGATAGAAATCTGTTTTCTTCCGACCGAGGGGCCCCATCAACACCCAGAATTTGAACCACTCCCCACCCCCAAATACTGTTAGGGTAGTTGGCTATCTCCTGCGCGAACGGGGACCACTTTTTCAATGTCAAGCTGGGCAATCGTCGATCTGCCGAGGACTAATCTATTGCAGTCGAAGTAAGGCGCAGCGGTTGATATTCGTTTTCACTGGCCCCGGCTAGCGGCTGACCGAA